>WNGD01007855.1_pt1 | contig 11879 bp, 11 predicted proteins | sample 5400671 | NCBI WGS metagenome assembly WNGD01 (sample SAMN13153369, study PRJNA577476) | soil metagenome | isolation source: 40 cm soil or saprolite under grassland replicate 2 | place: USA:California | collected 2016-06-15
CACGATGCGCTCATAGGCGTCAGCGTTGTCCCTAGTGGTCCAGCCTCGCCAGAGGCGACAGATCATGGACCTGATATTACGCACCGGTCGACGCCCGCTGTTGCACCTGCCGCCGTCGGGCACCGTGGTCGGCTACCGGGCGCATGGCCGGGGGCGAATCTTCACGTGATCTCTCGGCGGCGGTCAGGATCGCACGACACCTTCTTGTGAGGCCAGCCGTTGGTAGCGACTCGTAAAGGAACAGTCGCTCTATCTAGCACCGGAACCGCCGATATGGCTCCAGTGCCGACCAGTCGGCATTGCCCTTAATGCCGCACCGAACGGGACGTTCTGGAGTGCTGATGGCGCCAGTGCTGGCGGTCATTACCGAGGGGACGCGGAGCCGCGTCAGGCTGCGTGGGCCGCCCGGTCGGTGGCCCGAAGATCCCGGCGAATGCGGTGGTCTTGCACTGTCACCCACGCGCCCGCGCAGAGCCGGCCGAACATGCCCAGCATGCCGGCAAGCTTCGGGTCGGACCGGCACAGGCTGGCCTCGATGCGGCAGAGCCGGCTTTGCTCGTAGTGGCTGAGGCTCATGGCGTGCTCCCGTGCTGTGGCCTGCTGCGAGGGCTCGCGTTCGGCCTGAAGCCGTCCGCGGTCCGGGGGGCGGTGCGGGCCCGCCCTCGGCCCGGGCCCGCACCGGGCCCCTGGCCGGAGGGCTGCCCGCTGGACTGGGCGCCACGCTAGGACGACCTCCTGGCCGCCGCGCCCGATCCCGCCGGATCCTCGGGTCACCGTCGCGACCCCTGCGATCCGGGCTTTTCATCGTGCTCTCCTCGGCGGCGCACGAAGATCAGCCGGCGGGAGCGGGTGCCGCGGCCTCCCGTTGCATGGAGGCCGCGACGGCCCGGGCGATTTCTGTGCGCCGGATGAGCAGGAACGTGACAGGGACCGCGGCCAGTGCGGTGAGCCCGCTGACCCAGAACGCCCACTGGAATCCGCCGGTGAGCGAGGCAGCCGCCGCGTGTCCCTGGCCCAGGAGAAGGCGGGAGTGCGTCGCTGCCACGGTGGAGGCGACGGCTACCCCGATCGCCCCGCCGATCTGCTGGGATGTATTGAGCAGCCCAGATGCGATCCCCGCATCGTGATCTGCGATACCGGCGAGAGCTCCGATCGACACCGTGATGAACGCGAAGATGGCGCCGCCGGTCACGAACAAGGGGCCGGCGAGGTTCGCCCAGAATTGCCCGTGCGCTGGGACCTGGGTCGCCCACAGGATTCCTGCTCCGGCCAGGGCCATCCCGGCCGCCATGACGAGCTTGGCCGAGGTGCGGGCGACCAGGATCTGCGCCGGCCCGGCCAGCGCGAGCGCGGTGAGCGAGGTCGCCAGCCAGGCAACGCCGGTCTTCAGGGCCGAGTACCCGAGCACCTGCTGCATATACAGGGTGCCGATGAAGATGAACGCGAAGAAGCTGGCCCCGAGCAGGAAGCTAACCGCGTTCGACCCGGCGAGGGTCTTCAGCCGGAACAGGCGAAGGGGAAGCAGCGGTGCTTCGGCCCTGGTCTCGATGACCAGGAAGCCGGCCAGCAGGGCCGCCGACGCCGCGAGCATGGCCAGCGTCCGGGTGGCCGTCCACCCGACGGCGGGGGCCTGCGAGATCGCGTAGACCAGGACCACGAGGGCGCCGGTCACGGTCACGGCCCCGAGCGGGTCGTAGCGCCGGCGGGCGCCGCGCAGGCTGCTTTCCGGCACCACCCGGCGGGCCAGCAGCAGCACGGCCGCGCCGATCGGGACGTTCAGGTAGAAGATGTACGACCAGCCGGCGTACCGGGTGAGCACGCCGCCGGCCAGCAGTCCGACGGTGGCACCCGTGGCGCCGATGCCGCCCCAGGCGCTGAGCGCCTTGTTGCGCTCGGCGCCCTCGCTGAACATGTTCATCACGATCGACAGCGCGGCGGGCAGCACCACCGCAGCGCCCAGGCCCTGGAGGCCGCGCATGATGATCAGGAACGCGTCGCTGAGCAGGTCGGCGGCCCGGCCCCCGAGCAGCAGGAACCCGCCGAGGGTGAGAGAGTAGGCGGTCACCACCCACTGCAGGTCTGACTCGGGGAAGTGGAGCTTGCGGCCGATGGTGGGCAGCGCGACGTTGACGATCGTCAGGTCGATGACCGTCATGAGATACGCGACGGCGAGCAGCGAGAAGGCCCGCCAGCGGCGCACCTCCCCGGGTATCGCCTCCGCGCGGCTGACGTTGTCTCTGCGGTCCAGTGAGGTCACGTGTGTCTCCGATCCAAAGTGGTCAAGTCCTCACTAGTTGAGACCCGGCCGGTCCGGCGATTCGCCGATGAATTCTGGGTGCCGCCGGTGTTGCACCTACAGGAGTCGTTATCCAGGTGAAAGGACGGCCACGCCATGACTGAGACGATCCTGGCCCGGGCCCGGGCCGGTGATGGCGAGGCCTTCCGCGAGCTCATCGATCCCTACCGGGGCGAGCTGCAGGCGCATTGTTACCGGATCCTCGGCTCGGTCGCCGACGCCGAGGACGTGCTTCAGGAGGCTCTGTTGGCCGCATGGCGCTCATTCGGCCGATTCGATGGCCGCTCGCTGCGGGCCTGGCTGTACCGCATCGCCACCAACCGCTGCCTCAACTACCTCCGCGACGAATCCCGCCGTCCCCAGCCGGCCGGCCTGCCCGATCAAGGCGCGGGGTGGACAGGGCTGGTGAGGTCCGACGACCCGTGGTGGCTCGAGCCCTACCCCGATGCGCTGCTCGGCGACGCAACTGCTGGTCCCGAAGCCCGGTATGACGCCCGGGAGTCGATCGCGCTGTCGTTCGTGGCGGGCCTGCAGCACCTGCCGCCCCAGCAGCGGGCGGTCCTAGTGCTGCGGGACGTGCTCGGCTTCCCCGCGGCCGAGGTCGCCGGCATTCTCGGCACGACCCCGGCGGCCGTCAACAGCGCGCTCATCCGGGCCCGGGCCGGCCTCCGCCCAGACACAGACCCGCACGACGTGCCCCTGCCGAGATCTCCGGCCGAGGCCGCGGTCGTCGAGCGTTTCGTCGACGCCTTCGAGCGCTTCGACCTGGACCGGCTAGTGGCCGTGCTGGCCGAGGACGCCAGGCTCGCGATGCCGCCCGAGCCGTTCGAATTCCGCGGACCCCCGGCGATTGCCGCCTTCCTCCGGGAAACCCACTTCTGGGGCCAGGAACACAAACTCGTTCCCACCCGGGCCAACGGCCAGCCTGCCCTCGTCTTTTACCTCGCCGACCCCTGCACGCCGATCTGGCGGGCCAGCAGTTTCGTGGTGCTCACACTGCGGGGGAACCAGGTCTCCGTGATCACCCGCTTCAGCGACCGGGGGCTCCCTGCCCGCTTCGGGCTTCCCCGCACGCTGCCACGAGACTGAAGGTCACCGGCCGACCCATCATGCCAGGCCAGTTCGCCGCAAGCTGCGGGACGCCCGGTCCAACCACGCAGCCGGGTGCTCGACCGACCCCGCCCGGGCAGCACCGGCACGCCACCCCGCAGCCCCGGCGCCCAGCAAGCGATACAGGCGGCCCGCTCGGAGGCTGGCCGCCACCTGGAGCTCGCTGTGCCGCTCGCGCCACCAGAGATCGTCTTCCTGGCCGGAGGGCGCCGCACCGCACCGCCCCGGCCCGGCGATGCCATGCTTCTGCACGGCGACAAGGCGGGCCTTGCGGGCTAGGTGAGGACGCCTGAACCAACCCAGCCGACGATCATGCCGGGACCACACGCACCCGCCCTGCTGGAGCTGGGCAAGACGCGCGCCCTCGCAACCGTCCGGATCGGAAAGTTCTGTACGCCAGGCAGCCGATTCCGCGGCAGGCTGAGGACAGCACGGAATCGGCGTTCCGGCGTGGCGGCGCATCGGGGGCTGCTCGCTCCGCCCGTCGCGCTCTGTGATGACTGCCCGAGCCGGTGCGCACCTGGCTCTGCCGGGAAGATCCAGGATTCGCCGGCGCGGCCGCGCTGCCGCGGACAAGGGCGCTGCCCGGGCCGGCGCGCTGGTGGCGGTCGGCCGGGACGCGAGACCATGGGGCGATGGAGGTGAGCCGGGGCGACGGCAGCGTGATCGCGGTTGAGGTCGCTGGCGAGCAGGGCGCGGCGCCGGTTCTGTTGTGCCACGGGCTGGCCGATTCGCGGCTGTCGGCGCGCCTGTTCACCCAGGCGGCCCGCGAGCTGGGATGGCGCATCGTGGCCCCGGACCGGCCCGGCACCGGCGGCACTGATCCTCGCCGGCTGCGCCGGCTGGCGGATTGGGCGGAGGATGCGGCGCTGGTGCTGGACGGGGTGCGGGCCGAGCCGGCGGCGCTGCCGGGCATCTCGGCCGGCGGGCCGTTCGCCGCGGCGTGCGCGGCGCGGATTCCCGGCCGCGTCCGCAGCCTCACGCTCATCTGCCCGCCCGGCCCGCCAGGATGGCCTGCCCGCGAGATGGCGCCGGGGGAACGGCTGTCTTCGGGGGTGGCCAGGCACGCTCCGGCGTTCGGCAGCTGGTCTCTCGGCCGCCTGGCTGCGCTGGCGCGCCGCTCACCATGGCTGTTCCCCTGCCTTGCCACCAGCGAACTGCCCGGCACCGACCGCCGCGCGATCGCCCAGCCCGGCATGCGCGACGCATTCCTGGTCAGTTATGCCGAGGCTTTCCGCCGCGGCAGCCGGGGAGTTGCCCAGGACCTGCGGGTGCTCACGCGGCCCTGGGGTTTCCAGCTCGGGTCCATCACGGTGCCGACGTCGATCCACCACGGGGATGCGGACATGACGGTCCCACCCCGGCATGCCCGGCTCTACGCCGAGGCGATACCGGGCGCGCAGCTTCAGCGCTACCCCGGGCACGGGCACTTCTCGATTCTGGCCGCCGCCCGGGACATGCTTGCGCCGCTCGCCGATACCAGCTGACCAGGGGACCCGCGGCGCAGGCCAGCGCCCCCCGCGCGGCAGTGCTCACCGAGTTCGGCACCACCAGCCACCGCACCGTGCCCGGCGTCCGGCGTGATCGGCTCCCGGTATCTGGCATCTGGCATGCGGGTGCGCGATACACAACCTCGCCGGGCGGAAATCACCCGCCGCCATGGACATCCAGCGGCTCCACCCGGTAGTCCCCGCCGTCCTCGACCACCAGCACCCCTTCCCCCGTGCCCAGCGGCGGGACGACCCGGCCAGCCCGAGGACGGCGGCCTCGCTGGTCGGGCTGTGGCCCACCACCAGCGCCCGGCCGCCCTCGGGCAGCCCCTCCACCACCTGCGCGGGTGAGGTCGTAATCAGAAGCAACCTTCCTCTTCCACTTGGCCTGGCTGCTGTGGATGAGCAGTACCCGGATCGCCCGCTCCTGCGGGTCCTGCGGGTCATTTATCCAGGCCAGCCTCAAGCCGGCCTCAAATGCGGCTCTTGCCGCTGCCATTGCCGTTGGCAGGTGATCCAGGCTGGCGCGCCCCAGGCACGTTATCGTATAGATCCGGCGAGGGATCGTGGGAAGCAGTGCAGCGCACGTTTGGTCTACGAGGCCAGTGCTATTGGCAGCGAGGTCAGCGTGGATGCTCGAGACCCACAGCGCACCCCTGTCGAGCATGAGCCATATGCCTTCAAGCGCGTCGGCGATCTGTTCGGCTGACGCGCGACGGTACAGCTCCAGGAAGGCTGCTCGCATGCCTCCCGCCATGGGTTCCGCTTCGAACCAGTCCGCAGCCACGGTCGACCACCCGTGACGCGCAGTTGCCGAACCAAAAGCCGACAAGAAGTCGGCAGCGGCGGCGTTACGATCGGGGATGTCGTCCGTGACCATGTCTTTAGCATCAGCGGTCAGGCCCTTTAAGTCACTGACTTCGGGCATTCAACCGTGCGCCGGAGCCGCGCCAGGCGCAACCGATCGGCCTCGAGACAAGCCGTCCGGGCAGCTCAGAGTCCCTGTGGCGAGCTAGTTGCTGCGGCTGTTCAGAGATGTGATGGTCATGTTGGACCGGTCAGACTTGTGAGCCGCCATTCATGGGTAACAGCGAACTACCGTAACGGATGATCTGCATAGCCATTCATCGAGGCGACTCGGCTCGGACGTGCGCACTGATTCCGCGGTCTGTTTGCTCGCGCTCTAGAACGGTAGTCGCGCAGTGTGACGATCGCTGGCCGCGGCCGTCATGCGACGTCCGCTGTTCGACGTGGCTGTGAGCGGCTGGGCACTGATCTACAGGCGCGCGCATATCGGGCGCTACGGAGCCTGGGCTGGTGCGGGGGACTGAGCATGGCGATGGACGGAACGGTCCGTGCGGCCGTCGCTGCCAGAAGCGCGCCAGGCTGTCGCCGGTGCAGGCTTATCCTGGCCAGATGAGGCGCCCGAGGCCGGTCAGCCACGCAGTCATGTCCCTTGCCCTGTGGCCGCTGATCGTCATCTTCTCCCCGGTGATCCTGCTGGCCGGGGAGCCGGTCAACCGGTGGGTGATGCGGCGGGTGCGCCGCAGTGCCTCCACCGCGCAGCTAGCCGTCGTCCGCCATCGCGGCCGGCCAGCCCGCGCGGCGGCCGTGCGGGTGCCTGTGCGCTCCTCGCTGCTCCTGACCGTCATCAGTAATCCGCTGTGGATTGCCCTGACCGCGCCGGGCCGCTGGGTCAGCGACCGGTTCCGCCGGCGCCCCCCGCGAGCCGGCGGGCCGGTGAGCGCACCCTGACCGCCTGCCTGCCGGCGGCGGCTCGCCCGCCACGCCCGCATGCTCGACAGCGCCTCAGCCGGCCCCGTTGGCCGACGCGGCTGATGATGGCGGCGGCACGTGACGGCATGCCGGCGCCGTGCCGGTGCCGCGGACAGCGTCGTCACCGCGGGCAGCGACATGGCCACGTGGCCGGGAGTCGGCGGCCCGGTTCCATGCGAGGGTAGCGGCATGCGGAAATACGTGATCATGGGCGTGCAGGGCAGCGGCAAGGGGACTCACGCGAAAATGCTCGCCGGGGGCTTCGATCTTGAGCACATCGCTGTCGGGGATATCTTCCGGTGGAACGTGCAGCACCACACCAAGCTCGGCGCGCAGGTCAGGCGCACGATGGCGGCGGGATTGCTGGTCGGCGACGACCTCGTCGACAGCGTCGTGAAACAGCGGCTCAGCGAGCACGACTGGAACTACGGCTTCATCATCGACGGCTTCCCGCGCAACGAGCGCCAGGCGGAGTTCTTCCTGGAGAGCTACGACATCGACGGGGTTATCCATCTTGACCTGCCCGACAGCGAGGTGGCGCGCCGGGTGCTCGCCCGGCGGCTGTGCGCGGGCTGCGGGATGGACTACAGCCTGATCGACAACAGCCCGGCCAGCGACGGGAGGTGCGACGCCTGCGGCGGCGAGCTGGTCAGGCGCGAGGACGATACCGAGGAGGCGCTCGCCGTCCGGCTCCGCGAGTACCACCAGAAGACCAATCCCGTGCTCGAGATCTTCCGCCGCAAGGAGTACGTCATCACGGTGGACTCCCGGCCAGGCAAGCAGCAGGTCCAGCAGGCCATCAGGGACAGCCTCGGGCTGCCGCCCTCCCACCCGGCGGTGAGCAGCCAGGATGGCGCGCAGTAGCCGGCACCGGGCCCCCGACGCGGATCCTGATCGCCCCTGACTCCTTCAAGGGCAGCACCGAGCGCCGATGCGGCCGATGCGTCGGCAGCCGGTCCGGCTCACGCTGACCGATCAGCGGCCCCAGCCAGCGACCTGACAACCGCTGAATACACGCAGCTACCGGACGATTCCGACCGGCAGAGCTGGCATAGATCAGGGTCAGATCGGGCCGCAGCCACGGAACGTAATCCACGCATCGTAACTAAGCGCACGAGGATCCGCCGTTCTGCACGGCTCCATGGCCGACATGAACCGCGTCGCCGTCCGCGCCGATGAAACGATCGGTGCGCCGCCAGGCTCACGCTGACGACGCATCCGCATCGGCGGCACATGACCAATGGGTGCATAAACATACGCAGCTTGCATGTTTCTTGCTAACGGCGGCACCTTGGGGCGGTCACTGATGGGGAGCACGGGTCGAGGGGAATGCGGCCCGGCGCGGGCGACGAATGCGGCGGGACGCAGGTGTTCAGGTGGCGGGCGACGCTGGGGTGACGGCGTTGTCGCGTCGCGGGAGGCGGACGGTGATCTTAAGGCCCCCGGTGGGCACGGCGGTGGCGTGCACGGTGCCGCCGTGCACCGCAGCGATCGATGAGACGAGGGTGAGGCCGAGACCGAAGCCGTCGTGGCGGGTGCGGTCGTCGAGCCGGGTGAACGGCAGGAACAGGTGCTCGACCATGTCGGCGGGGACCACCGCTCCGGTGTTGACCACGCGCAGGACGGATGTCGCGTCGTGGGCGGCCGTCGAGATCGCGACCGTGCCGCCGACGATATTGTAGCGCTCGGCGTTGTCGAGCAGGTTGGCGACGAGCCGTTCGAGCAGCACTCCGTCGCCGGTCACCGGGGCTTCGTCGAGCGTGGCGGTCGTCGTGATGCCGCTGGCGGTCCGTCCCTCGAGTGCGTCCTCGGCGACGGCGGCCAGATCCAGCGGGTCGGTGAGGGCACGCGCCTGATCGTTGCGCGCGAGTACCAGCAGTACCTCGATGAGCCGCTCGCAGTGAGTGACGGCCTGGCGGACCTCGGCGGCCATCGACACCAGCTCGTCGCGCGCCGGCTCGGGCTTGGCGAGGACTACGTCCATCGCGGTGCGCATGACGGTCAGCGGCGTGCGAAGCTCATGGCTTGCGTTGGCGATGAACTGCCGCTGGCTGGTGAACGCGCGGTCGAGCCGTTCGAGCATCGTGTCGAACGTGTCGGCGAGCTCGCGCAGCTCGTCGCGCGGGCCCTGCAAAGCGATGCGCTGGGACAGGTCCTGCTCACTTGCCGCGCGGGCAGCTGCGGTGAGCCGGTGCACCGGCCGCAGGATGCGTCCGGCGACGATCCAGCCCACCACCACGGCGAGCAGTGTGACGCCGGCCAGGCTGAGCAGCGAGTAGGTCAGCAGGTGGGTGAGCGTCGTGCTGCGCTGTGCCGAGGCGCCGGCCTGGACACCGCTGGCATACAGCCCGGCGCACTTCCGCATGGCCTCGGCACCAACGTTCTGCGCCCTGTTGACACACTGCGCGATCTCTTGCTGGACCCCCGGTGGGATGCTGGTAGTCGTCGTTTCGTGGAAGGTGTGCGCGACCAGCAGGTAGGTGATCAATACCAGGCCGGCCCCGCCCAGGGCCAGCAGCGACGCGTAGAGCAGCGTCAGCCGCGACCGGGCGCTGAGATACTTTCTCACAGCCGGTAGCCGACGCCGGCGACGGTCTCGATCAGCGGCGGATCGCCGAGTTTGCGCCGCAACCGCCCGACGGTTACCGCGACCGTGTTGCTGAACGAGTCGGCGTGCGCGTCCCACACGTGTTCGAGCAGTTCCTCGGCGCTGACCGCAGCGCCGTCCGCGCCGGCCAGGCACTCCAGCACGCCGAACTCCTTGCGGGTCAGGGTCAGCGGGACGCCGCTGCGGCTGGCGCGGTGCCGCGCGCGATCGACCACCAAGTCCCCCCGCTGCACGACCGCTGGCGAGCCGGGACCGCGCCGCCCGAGGGCGCGGGTGCGCGCGATCAGCTCGGGAAAGGCGAACGGCTTGCCGAGGTAGTCATCGGCACCCAGCTCCAGCCCGTCGACCCGGTCCTCGACGTCCGCCGCCGCGGTCAGCATCAGGATGCGGCTGGGCGAGCTGTCGCGCACCAGCCTGCGGCAAACCCGGTCGCCGTGGACGGCCGGCAGGTCGCGGTCGAGCACGACCACGTCGTAGTCGGTGCTGGTCGTGCTCTCCAGGGCGGCCGCGCCGTCGTAGACCACGTCGACGGCGAAACCTGCGTCGCGCAGACCCTCGCCGATCCGGTTGGCCAGCGCGACGTGATCCTCCACGACCAGTACTCGCACATACAGATTGTGCGCCTGCCCGGATGACATCCGCCTAACAATGCTTGTTCGGCTCGTGTCATGGGCTACGCGCGAGAGTCGACCCGGTGCACATCGACCACCAGGCGCATCCACGACCCAGCCCCTGAGGAGGCACGAGATGACCATGAACGAGACAGCAGGCGGCCGCCGGCACTGGTGCCGGCCGCGGCCGCGGCGGGCGGGCGTCCTGGCCGTCATGGCCGGCCTCGTGCTGCTGACGGCGGCATGCGGCGGCAGCCTGTCATCCAGCGGCAGCCCGTCAACAACCGGCGGCCCGTCATCCACCGGTACCGGCGGCGCATCGTCATCGTTCGTCTCGCACGATCTCGCCTTCGCCCGGTGCGTGCGCGCCCACGGGGTGCCGAACTTCCCCGACCCCAACGCCAACGGGCAGGAGCCTCCCAGCGTGAAGGACATAAGCAAATCCCCCCGGTTCTCGGCGGCCTCGAATGCATGCAGGTACTTGATCCCGAGCGGCGGCACGAACGCCCAATTCCGGGCGGATCTGCGCGAGTACGTGAGATTCGCCGGGTGCATGCGCGTCCATAGGGTGCCGAACTTCCCCGATCCCGCCACCGACCCCGACGGGTCGCCCGTTTTCAACCTGCAGCACGCCGGTATTGACACGCAGTCGCCGCAGGTCAAGGCCGCGGCGCTCGGATGCATGTCGCAGCTGCACCTAGCCAAGCTTCCAAATTATCGGGTCTAGCGGCGGCGGTAGCGTCGCAGGCCGGCGCGTCCGGGCCGTTTGCGGTGGCTGGTCCCTGCGGTGCGGCACCGGCAGCACGGACGGCGCCCGGCGGCTCATAGCCGGAGCCGGAGATCGAGGACACGGAAACGACGGAGGCGGATCGTGAGTGGGACGGTTTCGCGGGACCAGCCAGTTCCCGGTGGCCAGCCGGGCTTCCCGGGTCAGGGGGGTGTAGCGCCGGGGCCGCAGGGCGGTCGGCGGCGCCGTGGCCGCTGGGTGGCCCTGTGCATCGTGGTCGTGGTGGCGGCCGTGGCGGTGTCGGCGTGGCGGGCCGGGGTGTTTTCCCCGGCCGCCTCGTCCGGGTCCGGCCAGCAGAGGGCGCCCGCGCCGGCGACGGCGGCGGTGACCCGGCAGGATCTCGCGGCAACCAGGCCGGAGACCGCGACGCTGGGGTATGCCGGGTCCTACACGGTGACCGGGCAGGGCGGCGGAACGCTAACCTGGCTGCCGTCGGCCGGGCGGATGATCCGGCAGGGGCAGGTGCTGTACAAGACCGGCAACGGCGCCCCGGTGGTGCTGCTGTACGGCAGCGTCCCGGCGTGGCGGACCCTGGATGAGGGGATCACCGGCCAGGACGTGACCCAGCTCAACCACGACCTGGTGGACCTCGGCTACGCCGGCCGTGCGGATATCGTCGCGCTGGGCTGGGATCACTACTCGTGGGAGACGGCGTACGGCGTGCAGCAGATAGAGGAGCACCTGGGGGTCTCCTTCCCGCCGGGGAGCCTGTCACTGGGGCAGGTGGTGTTCAAGCCGGAGGCGATGCGGGTCAGCCAGGTGACGGGGAGCCTGGGCGGCCCGGCGTCGGGGCCAGTGCTGACCGCGACCTCGGACCGGCACGTGGTGACGATCCCGCTGGATGCCTCCGAGCAGTCGGAGGTCAAGGCGGGTGACAAGGTGACGGTGACGCTGCCGGACGGGGCGACCACGCCGGGCGTGATCTCCTCGGTCGGCACGGTGGCGACCACCACGTCCGGGCCGGGGCAGAGCCCGACCACGACGATCCCGGTGCAGGTGAAGCTCACTCACCCGGGGGCGGCGGGAACCCTGGACCAGGCGCCGGTGACGGTGAACCTCACCACCGGAAGCACCCCCGGCCCGGTGCTCGCGGTGCCGGTGACGGCGCTGGTGGCCCAGTCGCCGGGCGGGTACGACGTCGAGGTCGCCGGCCCGGGGAACACGCGGCGCTGGGTCCCGGTGCAGGTCGGGATCTTCGATG
>WNGD01005842.1_pt1 | contig 11878 bp, 7 predicted proteins | sample 5400671 | NCBI WGS metagenome assembly WNGD01 (sample SAMN13153369, study PRJNA577476) | soil metagenome | isolation source: 40 cm soil or saprolite under grassland replicate 2 | place: USA:California | collected 2016-06-15
ACAGGCATGTGAGGCACCGACTGGGCGGCGTCTACCAGGACCCGACAATTGTACCGGTGAGCCTCCCGTACCATCTCTCTAACAGGGTTGATCGTTCCAAGAACATTCGACGCTTGAGTAACAGCAAAGAGTTTGATCCCGCCGTTTTCCAAATGCTGGCGGAAGTCGTCTCCCACTAGGCGCCCGTCGTCGGAGATCCCGACATACTTGAGTTGCGCTCCCTTGTCCCGAGCCAGCAACTGCCAGGGGACGATGTTGCTATGATGCTCCATCTCCGTGAGCATGACGCTATCTCCCAGTCCGATGTTTGATCGGCCCCAAGAATGGGCGACTAGGTTGATCGCTTCCGTTGTTCCTCGGACGAAGATAATCTCTGAAGGGTCCTTTGCGTTGATGAGCTCGGCGATTCTCTTCCGAGCGGTCTCATATGCGGCGGTAGCCTCTTCGCTTATCTGGTAGACTCCCCGGAAGACGTTCGCGTTATACTCTCTGTAGTAACGATCTAGAGCCTCGATCACCTGGACTGGTTTCTGTGACGTTGCAGCACTATCAAGGTAGACGAGAGGCTTTCCGTTTATCTCTCGCTTGAGAATCGGGAAGTCGGCCCTGACTCTTTCTAGATCGTAGGATACAGCTTTCTCACTTGCATAGAGGGTTGCGTGTCGCTGCATGGGCTGTCCCATGACAGCATGGTTCGAATAGTATTGTGAGAAAATTTTCGTTTTACGCGTGGTGATGCTCTTCGGGGCTACGAGCGCCTGTCGCCTGCTCCTTCCCCTTCGGGACGAAGCTGTGTCCGCATCCGCAGGTTAGGTAGCTCTCGGGAAAGTTGAACTTGAAGCCCCCACCCATCTCCGTCTCGACATAGTCGATTTCTGCGTCGCCGAGAAGGTCTGCGCTCTTTGCGTCAGCAACAATGTTGACGCCGTTCCTGTGCTCTACCACGTCCGTTGGGCTGGACTTGTCGAGCTTCAGACCGAACTGGTAGCCTGCGCAGCCTCCCGCCTTTACGAATACGCGGAGGGCTAGAGACTGGTCGCTTACCTGCTTGAGGTAGTCCTGGACCTTCGTCGCTGCCTTGTCGGTTATGCTAATTGCCATTTCTTCCCTATCCTCCTAGTTACTTTTCCCCTTTTTAACCTTGAAGGTACCCGTTAAGCGTCTCCGTGCCCGTTGGAAACGGCTTCCAGAACCTCTTTCTTCACCCAATCGTACCCCCTCGCCTCAAGCACATCAGCAAGCTCGGGTCCCCCAGACTTGACCATTCTCCCGTCGAGGAGGATGTGTACATAGTCGGGTTTGATGTACCTGAGGATTCTCTGGTAGTGGGTGATTATCATGACGCCCATCTCTGGGCCGACCAGCTTGTTGACTCCTTCAGCGACGATCTTGACAGAGTCTATGTCCAGACCCGAGTCTGTCTCGTCCAAGACGGCTATCTTCGGCTGGATAATCGCGAGCTGTAGTATCTCGCAGCGCTTCTTCTCTCCGCCTGAGAATCCCTCGTTGAGGTAGCGGGTTGCGAATGACTCGTCCATATCGAGAAGCTTCAGCTTCTCCTTCAACATCTTCCGAAAGTCGAGGACCGACAGCATCTCCTGCCCCAGGTCCCCCTTCTTTCCTCCTTGTCTTACCGCGTTGTAGGCTGTCCGGAGGAAGGTGGAGAGGGATACGCCGGGCACCTCGTAGGGGTATTGGAAGGCGAGGAAGAGCCCTTTCCTGGCTCTCACGTCGGGGGCGAGCTTGATGATGCTCTCGTTGTCGAAGAGGATGTCTCCCTTTGTGACTATGAACTTGGGGTGTCCCATAACGGTAGAGGCCAGGGTGCTCTTGCCGGACCCGTTTGGACCCATGATCGCGTGGATCTCTCCCTGCTTAACGTGGAAGTCTACGCCCTTGAGGATCTCCTTGCCCTCGATTGTCGCGTGGAGATCCTTGATATCCAGCTGGCTCATTCTTCAGGTCTTCCTGTATTGCGCGATCTCTGACGGGGCGTATAACATACGTCATATTTAAGGGCGCCAAGACTGGCCACTTGATGCATCCCGGATCGTTAGAAAGTCTGTGACTCCGAGACACTCGTTGGGGTTACAGCCTGATTATTCCTTTGCTGGAGCTTAGTTCTATCCAGCCTTCCGGTTGGTAGATAGAATGCCTATACAACTGACACCCACAAAGATCAAGGGAAGCAAGTATCTCCTCATCCCCAAAGATCTCGCGCAGCTCCTAGAAATCGACGACAAGAGCATCCTCAACCTGACCATTGAAGATGGCGACAAAGGCCAACGGCTCGTCTACTCTATCCGAGAGAAATCTAGCAGCTCAACGGAAAGCTAGTCGCACAGAGCACCAAGATGAGTACAAATGGGATTGGTGCCGGAGTTCTTCGTGTTGTTGGGGATCGATATTTTCCTATGCATGAGCCTCCTGAGCGCCTTCCTCGATGAGGACTTACCATCACGCTTCCAGTACTTGTTCCAAATGGCGGCGATTGTGGGGCTTGGAGAGCTTCTGATCGGTCAGGGATTCGTCGAGCTGATGCGCTTTTGGCTAAGCTTCGTCTATCTCGCGTTAGCCCTTTCCAGTGTAGTCGGCCTGAACGCATACCTTGCGGTAGTGCGTCGGAGAATGGACATTGCATCGACCTTCTCGGGAACGATAACAGTACCGACGCTTATGATCTCAGCGGTCTTCATCTCCTCCTTTCTGGGAGGCGGGGGAGAAGTAAGTCTCTCTCCAGCTGCGATATTGACTCTGTCAGTTTTGGTCTTCGTTGCCAGCCTCAGCATATTCGGATTCCTGCGTGAAGCTTCCAAGCACATCCGCAACATTCCCGGTGGACAAGGGTCAACGTCAGCAGGCCCAGTGCCTACGCCTCCAGGCACCGCGGAGACAGACCTGTCGTTGCGTCTTCCTTCCATGCAAGAAGGAGATTGGGAAAAAATCATTGACGATCAGAAGTGGGTGAGGAATAGCAGATGAGAAACATCAGTGACATCTTGGATCTTAAACACAAGAAATCTCTCAGATTGGGGCTCCTACTACTCTCAACACTATTCATCATAAGCGCGAGCGCACTCGTCTATGCCAGAGTGAGCTATGAGAACGCGCTCAACGTGGGCAACGCAAGCGGAGTCACCACAGGATCGGGCACGACAGCGCCAGCAGGAGAAAGCTACCCGCCCGCCATGATTGTGGTTATAGCATTCTCAGCAATCGTGATCAGCATCAGCCTATTCGGGTTCCTACGCGAAGCCATCAAGCACATCAGAAAAGCTTCCGGTGGAAGAGAGTCAGCGTTGACAAGTCCAGGATCCATGCCCGAAGGGGAGGGAGTGGGCTTGTCATCGCAGCCGTCTTCCAAGCAAGGAGAAGACTGGGAGGAATCTCCGAGGAAAGGAGAGGTTGAGGAATAGGAAGTGAAGTGTGAGGAGTGAAGTGTGAAAGAATGTGCGAGAAAAACGTCCGCAATAGTCGCGGAAGATCAGTACAGGACCGATCAGCGGGTCTTCTGTTTGTGGTAGTACCACGCTAGTTTCCACAAGGTAACACGAACCAGAAGAAGGTTCTCAGCGGCGATTAGGAAGCTACGCAGAAGATGGAGGTGAAAGCATAGAATGAAGTTTCTCAGAGTCGAATGGACAAAGAAGAGGGGCGTTATCGCGCTACTGGCGACGAGTCTGGTTGTCACAAGTTTCATTCTTGGCGGCTACGTAGCCACAGGTAACTGGAATCCATGGGGCAACAGACACTACTACCAAGTGCTGAACGCGAACTTCGAGGAGTGTCACACCCCCGCCGGTGGCCCGACTCAGTGTCAATCAAGCCACAATGTGATCTTCGACACTGGTGCGCGGTATGTTGAGCAGCTGGTCACCTCGAACAATGAGGGCTTCTGTACTGTATCAGCGTCTTGTAGCTTCCACTTCATTGCCTTGTCGAGCAACACTGTCGCTCCTACTGCTGGACAGTCCTCCACAGGCGTGAACGGTGCATCATCGAGTGGTGACTGTGGCAATGCGGGTGGTACTGGTGGTGGTGGTCAGAACGGTTCAGAGCTTACGGCTAACGGGCTTGCAGCCGCCTCAGGTACAGTGACGGACATCTCGGGCAGTTCTCCGCGGAGTTCGACAGTTGTGAATACCTTCACCGTCAACACGGCTGCGACCACTGTCGCTCAAGGTTGCTTGGTCAACCAATTGACGAACAACTCTGCCACAAGAGTTAACCTCGCCGCCGCAACTTTCACTGCCATCACTCTCCAGGTTGGAGACACGATACAGATAACGTGGACCATAACCTGGACCTGGAGCTAAGACATATCATACACGCCACTGAAGAAGGCTAAACCCGAAACTCGGATGTTTCAATCTCCGAGTAATCTCCTCCTATTACCAAGTTCTCTATCGCGATTTTTCTTAGGCTAAGCAATTGCTTTGTCTCTGGTGGTTCCGAAGGCCAAACATCACGTGTTACAACACGTGTATTCGCCGTCAGCGCACTTCGGTCTGAAAGAAGGGAGCTTCGTAGCCGTCAATCTGTTTCCTTTGGAGTGGAGTCGAAGCGCGAAGAGTTTCATTGATTGCAATGCTCATTCTTGCAATCGCCGTGGTGGTAGGTATGCCTGTTGGTCATGCGACTAACAATGTTCATTCTCTCTACCTCGGCAACTCAATTGTCGATTCTTGTAGTGGAAAATGTGAGAATCTTGCCACATCTACAGGTTCGGCCGACACTGGTACAAGTCAACAGATTGGTAAGAATACTGGAAAATACCAGATTGAACCGGACTTGGCTCTAACTACTACTGCTGGTACTCCCGCCACATCTTCCGTCTCTGGATATGCCTGGGTCTACAATACTGACCTGGGAGGATTGGCTATTCAGTCTGGGACCTGGACTTTTGACCTCACAACCTCGGTGAGTACGACAAACGGAGGTCCTATTGGTAATGTTTGGATTACGGTTTGGAATTGCACTACGAACGGTCTTGGGTCTTGTACATTTCTATTCAAAAACTGGGATAACAGCACAAATGTCTTGGCCTCTACCTCGGCAACCAAGTATACCTACACGACTGGAACTATTGGACCATTCTCAAACATTCACTTCATATCTATCGAATATTGGCTTTCGTATACGACTGCTGGCACTAATAACGGCTTGACTGTTACCGAAACTACTGTCTCTTCGGCTTCTGATGTAATCACTCCTGGATGGAACTATGCTCAGAGTCTCAGTGGCTCACTGACTTTAGCCTCTACTTTTGTTGAGAAGTCTTCAATCTTCAAGTCGCTAAGTGGCTCACTGACTCTAGCCTCTACTTTCGCCAAGAAGATTTCAATCTTCAAGTCGCTAAGTGGCTCACTGACTTTGGCCTCTAGCCTCGTAGAGAAGAATTTTTTCTTCAGAACGCTGGCGGCTTCAATCGCCTTCGCAATGGGTAACATGGTCGCCAATGTGAATTCTGGACAGTTGACTTGCAACTCCAGCCCTCGTTCTTGTTCAACGCCTCTAACTGCAACTTGGAACATGGGTTCGGGTATTGCTGGGAAGAGTTCCCTGTTCAGGGCTCTGACCGGTACGCTTTCTCTTACTGCTTCCGAGACCAAGGGCTTTGGCACAACCTTGAGCGGTTCGCTGTCTTTGGCCTCAAGTTTTGCTGAGAAGAGTTCACTCTCCCGGTTTCTAAGTGGTGCGTGGACTACGACTTCGGGTTTTGCAGATCAGGCCTCCCTCTTTCGGTCCCTGGCCGGTTCGCTGTCCCTTGCTGGTTCTGAAATTAAGGGTCTTGCCACCGGCTTGACTGGTTCGATAGGTTCAGCTTCGAGCTTTACTGAGAAGAGTACAGTGTTTAGGTCTCTGACCGGTTCGTTGGCTCTACCCTCAAGTTTTGCTGGCAAGTCTTTACTGTTCCGGTCCCTGACTGGCGCGCTGTCTTCGACTACGGGTTTTGCCAGACAGAGTTCGCTGCTCAGGTCTCTGACTGGGTCGCTTTCTTTTGTTACGTCAGAGACGAAGGGTCTTGCCAGAGGTTTGACTGGTTCCCTGGGTTCAGTTTCGAATTTTGCGGAGAAATCTTCACTGTTCAGGTCTCTGGCTGGTTCACTGGTTTGGGCTTCGAGTCTTGCCGAGAAGAATTCACTGTTTAGGACTCTGACCGGTTCGTTGGCTCTACCCTCAAGTTTTGTTGAGAAGAGTTCACTGTTCAGGTCTCTGACTGGTTCTCTTACTGTTGTTGGTTCTCAGACTAAGGGTCTTGCTAAGGCATTGACTGGTTCACTGATTTGGACTTCTGGTTTTACCGAGAAGAGCTCGCTCTTCAGGTCTCTAAGTGGTTCACTGTCCTTGGTCTCAAGTTTTGCCGAGAATGGTTCACTCTTCCGGTCTCTGACCGGTTCACTGTCTTCAGCTTCCAGCTTTGCTGGGAAGAATTCGTTGTTCAGATCTCTGACTGGTTCACTTTCCTTTGTCGCTTCTGAGACTACGGGTTTCGGCAAGGCTTTGACTAGTTCGGTGGGTTTGGCCTCAAGCCTTGCCGAGAAGAACTCGCTGGTCAGGTCTTTGACAGGTGCGCTGGGTTTGGCTTCTGGTTTTGCTGAGAAGTCTTCCCTGTTCAGGTCTCTGACTGGTTCGCTCTCTTCGGCTTCAGGTTTTGCAGAGAAGACTTCCCTCTTCAGGTCGCTAAGTGGTGCTTGGACTATGACCTCGGGTTCTGTTGAGAAGAGTTCGATCTTCAGATCACTGACTGGCTCGCTAGGTCTTGCGGCTTCTGAAGCCAAAGGTCTTGCCAGGAGCTTGAGTGCCTCGCTGAGTTCATCTCCCGGCTTTGCCGAGAAGAGTTCGCTTTTCAGATCACTGACTGGTTCACTGTCTTCAACCTCTGGTTTTGCTCGGAAGACTTCATTGTTCAGGTCTCTCACAGGTTCAGTGTCTTCAGCCTCTGGTTTTGCCGAGAAGAGTTCACTCTTCAGGTCTCTGAGCGGTTCACTAACTATTTCGAGTTTTGAAGCTCAAGTTACCAACTTAGTCCACATTTTCTATTATGGCTCTACCTCTCAGCCGGGCTGCGCTATCAAGTGTGAACAGTTAGCTACTACCTCTGGAACGGCTGATACCACAACAAGTGTCAAGGTAGGCACAAGCACCACTTGCTGCTTTCAAGTTGTGCCAGACTTCAGCTCGTCTACCACGACGGCAACGCCTTCTACCAGTACGCCAACAGGTCAGGCTTGGGTCTATCCTACTGACCTGGGAGGCATCATGGTGCAGAGTGGGCCTTGGCGGTTTGATACTACGATCGACTCATCAAGAACTGGCACTGCTACTATGCGGTTTCTGGTCTGGTCTTGTCTTACTGCTTCGGAAGGAACTTGTACTCTTCTCTTTGATTTCACAGGAACGGCTAACATTGAGTCAACTGCTACTGGCCCAATAAAGTATACTGATGTAACTCCAACAGTGGGTCCGTTTCCGAACGTTCACTATCTAACAGTTGAGGTCTGGATTAGTCCCACTGTGACCACAGGTAACGGTGGTGCGACTGATACTATGACAACAGTTTCAAGCGCGAGCGATGTGATTACTCCTGCTTGGAGATACAGTCAGGGTCTTACCGGTACCATGACTTTGGCTTCAAGTCTTGCAGAGAAGTCTTCGCTGTTTAGGTCTCTCAGTGGTTCTCTTACTCTCGCGGCTTCGCTGTTTGGAGGTCGTACTGTAACCTTGAGCGGCTCGCTTGGTTCAGCCACAAGCTCTGCTGAGAAGAGTTCGCTGTTCAGATCTCTGACTAGCTCCCTTTCTCTTGCGGCTTCTGAAGTTAGGGGTCTTGCCAAGGCTTTGAGTGGCTCGTTGTTTTCATCCTCAGGCGTTGCTGAGAAGTCTTCGCTCTTCAGATCTTTAACTGGTTCGCTGGCTTCTACTTCGAGCTTTGCTGAGAAGTCCTCTCTGTTCAGATCTCTCAGTGGTTCGTTGTCTCTTGTCGCTTCTGAAGCTAAGGGTCTTGCCAGGTCTCTAAGCGATTCGATGAGTCCAGCTTCGAGTTTCGCCGAGAAGACTTCACTGTTCAGATCTCTGAGCGCTTCGCTGTCGTCGGCTTCAAATTTCGCCGAGAAGTCTTCGCTATTCAGGTCTCTGACTGCTTCTACGGGTCTTGCTGGCTCTGAAGTTAAGAGTCTTGCCAAGGCTTTCGGTGCTTCGCTGGGTTCAGCCTCAAGCTTTGCGGCGAAGACTTCACTCTTCAGATCTCTGGGTGAATCGCTGGGTCTTGCCAGTTCGCTGTTTAGAGGTCGTACCTTAAGTTTGAGTGCTTCGCTGGGTTCAGCCTCAGGCTTTGTTGAGAAGAGTTCACTGTTTAGGTCTCTGACCGGCTCACTGTCTCTTGCGGCATCTGAAGTTAAGGGTCTTGCCAAGGGTTTGACCGGTTCCCTGAGTTCATCTTCTAGCTTTGCTGAGAAGTCTTCGCTCTTCAGATCTCTGACTGGTTCACTGTCTCTTGCCGGTTCTGGGACTAGGGGTTTCGCCAAGGCTTTGACTGGCTCGCTGGGTACAGCGTCAGGCTATGCGGGGAAGAGTTCGATATTCAGGTCGCTGGGTGCTTCGCTTTCTCTTGCAGGTTCCCTGCACGAAGGTCGTGCTGTAACCTTGAGCGGCTCGCTTGGTTCAGCCACAAGCTTTGCCGAGAAGACTTCACTGTTCAGGTCTCTAGGCGGATCCCTTTCTCTAGCGGGTTCTCTGTTTAGAGGTCGCGCACAAATTTTGAGTGCTTCACTGGGTTCAGCCTCAAGCCTTGCAGAGAAGAGTTCACTCTTCAGGTCTCTGACCGGTTCACTGTCTCTTGTCGCTTCTGAAGTAAAGGGTCTTGCCAAGACCTTGAGTAGTTCGTTGTCTTCAGCCTCAGGCTTTGCAGAGAAGAGTTCACTCTTCAGATCTCTAACTGGTTCACTGTCTCTTGCCGGTTCTGAGACTAGGGGGTTTGCCAAGTCGTTGAGTGGTTCGTTGTCTTCATCCTCAGGCTTTGCTGAGAAGAGTTCGCTGTTCAGATCTCTGACTGGTTCACTGGGTTTTGCGGGTTCTCTGTTTGCAGGTCGTGCTGTAACCTTGGGCGGTTCGCTGGGTACAGCATCAGGCTTTGCTGAGAAGACTTCACTGTTCAGGTCTCTAGGCGGATCCCTCTCTCTAGCGGGTTCTCTGTTCAGAGGTCGTGCCTTAGGTTTGAGTGCTTCTCTCGGTTCTGCTTCGGGTTTTGCCGAGAAGAGTTCGCTGTTCAGGTCTCTAAGTGGTTCTCTGTCTCATGTTGCTTCTGAAGTCAAGGGCCTTGCCAAGAGTCTGAGCAGTACACTGGGTTCATCCTCGAGTTTTGCTGAGAAGAGTTCGCTGCTTAGGTCTCTGACTGTTTCACTGTCTCTCGCGGGTTCTCAAGCTAGGGGTCTTGCAAGATCCCTGACTGGTTCGCTGTCTTCAGCTTCCAGTTTTGCAGAGAAGGCTTCCTTCTTCAGATCCCTGACCGGCTCGGTTTCTCTTACTGGTTCTCTGTTTGGAGGTCGCGCTGTAACCTTGGGCGGTTCGCTGGGTACAGCCACAAGCTTTGCTGAGAAATCTTCCCTGCTCAGATCTCTGAGTGGCTCTCTGTCTCTTGCTGGTTCTCAAGTCAAAGGTCTTGCCAAGGCTTTGAGTGCTTCACTTGGATTATCCTCAAGCTATGCTGAAAAGACTTCACTGTTCAGGACTCTAACTGGTTCTCTATCTCTTCTCGCTTCTGAAGGTAAGGGCCTTGCCAAGACTCTGAGTGGTACATTGAGTTCATCCTCGGGTTTTTCGGAGAAGAGTTCGCTGTTCAGGACTCTGAGCGATTCACTGTCTCTTGCGAGTTCTCTGTTTAGAGGTCGTGCCGTAACCTTGAGTGGTTCGCTGTCTTCAGCCGCGGTTTTTTCGGAGAAGTCTTCGCTCTTCAGATCTCTTAGTGGTTCACTGACTCTTGCGGGTTCTCTGTTCGGGGGTCGTGCTGTAACCCTGAGTGGTTCGTTGGGCTCAGCCTCAAGCCTTGCTGAGAAGTCTTCTCTGTTCAGGTCTCTGACTGGTTCATTGGCTCTTGCCGACTCTGAGATTAAGGGGCTTGCCAGGAGTTTGACAGGTTCGCTGAGTTCAGCCTCAGTCGTGTCCGAGAGGTCTTCGCTCTTCAGATCTCTGACCGGTTCGCTGTCCATCGCGGGTTCTGAGACTAAGGGTCTTGTCAAGGCTTTGAGTGGTACACTGGGTTCGGCATCAGGTTTTGCTGAGAAGAGTTCACTCTTCAGATCTCTAAGTGGTTCACTGGGTGTTGCGGGTTCTCTGTTAAGAGGTCGTACTCAAATTTTGAGTGCTTCACTGGGCTCAGCCTCAAGCCCTGCAGAGAAGAGTTCGCTGTTCAGGACTCTGACTGATTCTCTGTCTCTTGCTGCTTCTCAAGTTAAGGGTCTTACCGAGAGCTTGACTGGTTCTCTGTCTTCAGCCTCTAGCTTTGCGGAGCATACTTCGTTGTTCAGATTTCTGAGTGGCTCGCTGACTTTAGATTCGGTTTTTGGAGAGAATACCTCGCTCTTCAGGTCTTTGAGCGTTTCATGGACCATCGATTCGAGCTATGGGAGAGGTTCACTCTTCACTGAGAACCTTCAGGCGAACTTCAACACCACAACGGTTCTCTCTGGACACTATGACTGTCACGATAACCTGATCGTCAATTGCGGTACTGTTTCTGGGTCCTTCGCGTTTCTAGTTGTTGCTCTTGGTGTTCTAATCTTCGGAATTTACGTAGCCAGACAACGTCGGCAATCTCCTAGTCTCCAGGAAGAGCTGGAGTCCGAGGAAGTCATCGTTGATGAGGAAGGCTGGGAAACAAAAGCTTCCGAGGATGCAGCACGGAATGAAACGAAGGGTCCTGGTGACGAGCAAGGCTGGGAGAAGAAACCAGAAGGTTAGAAATGAAATGTTCAGTCAAGTTGAGAAAATCGCTCCACAGGCTTCTTCAGGACACATCACGACCTAGTCAATGATCCCAGCTCTGTTACTACCGAAAGTCGCATCTCCACACCGATCTATCTATCATGTACATATTCTCGGAACCTCAACTTCGCCAACTACCGTATGGCCTTGAAGCGTGGAAATATAGCAGATATTGGTAGCTGTTATAAGCGCTGAAGCTCCGAACGCGCCGTCATGGATAAGATGGAGAAGGCTTCGGAAAAGAAGAAAGGCTTCGTCAAAGAGTTCGTTGACTTCCTACAAACGTTCGGCGTCATAGGCCTCGCAATCGGCTTCGTCATAGGAGTAGCCTCGTCCGCCGTCGTAAACTCGCTGGTCAAGGACATCATCAACCCAATAGTTGGCCTGGTCCTCCCCACTGGAAACCTATCGTCACTGAACGCGACCATTACTTCTCCGGTCTCAGGGAAACCGTCAGTGTTTCTCTACGGCGATTTCATCTCACAGATCATATACTTCATCATAATCGCGCTGGTGGTCTTCGTCATGTACAAGCAGTTGAAGCGATTCGGACTGGCCAAGATGTAATGACGATAGGCCGGTCGTGTGATTGCCTGTCAGGGGTAGGTCCGTATCCCGGTGATGATGAACTGTATCGCTATCGCAGCTATGAAGACCGCCATTACCTGCGCGACAACTGAAGAGCCAGTCTTCCCCAGCAACGAGTGGATCCTCGGCGTCTCTCTCATGACGACCCAGCTCAGCAACATCACGATCACGACTGAGCCTAACGTAACCAAGATGCCATATGCTCCAAGTGCTATCATAGTCGTCGTGATTGCACCCGGACCCACCAGGAGGGGGAATGCGATCGGGACGACACCCACGTCTTCGTGCGACCCCGGCTTGGCGAACCTCT
>WNGD01005844.1_pt1 | contig 11876 bp, 7 predicted proteins | sample 5400671 | NCBI WGS metagenome assembly WNGD01 (sample SAMN13153369, study PRJNA577476) | soil metagenome | isolation source: 40 cm soil or saprolite under grassland replicate 2 | place: USA:California | collected 2016-06-15
CCACGCAGGCCACATACCTCTTGGGCTCCTTTTTTGAAGCGACGATTATCGTGTTGCAGGAACGCCCGGGCGGATAGCCGTATCTTTGGCAAAAAGCGGCGGTGTCGGCGAATTCAGGGTCGATCTCCATCACTTCGCAAGGCACGCCCAACTGCTCGACCGCAGTCCTGACCAGTTCTTCCGGAGTAGCCATGGGAACCGATATCTTAACCGACCCGCCCGCGAATAGAAACTTCTTCAAAAGACCAGCCACGAATTACACGGCGCAGCAGAGCCGCAACCAAAAAAATCTCACCACAAAGACACGAAGCCACGAAGATTGACACGGGCAAAAACGTGGTGGATCTTTGTGTTCTTCGTGTCTCTCATGAAATGAGCCCAGATCTCACCGTTATATTCACGGTTTCGGGGGATCTGGGCGGCATTTTCATCGGCAGTGGTGCATCCCCGAGGCATGAAGAACTCCGGCAGGAGGGATCTCATTTCCAACATCGGGCGAGCCATCCTCTATCCTCTATCTTCGATCCTCGGTACTATCCAGGTATAGAATAGCCGCATGCGAAGGATGCCTCTGCTCTGGAAGATCCTTCTCTATTCGAGCTCTCTCCTGGTCGGCTTGATCACGGCGACGCTGGTCTACGTCAACCATCAGGCGGAGCGGTTCGTCGGGGAAAACACCGGCGCGGAGCTCAAGCGCGGCATCGAGCGGATCCATGCCGCCGAGGTCGAGCGCCTGGAAAGGCTCGAGCTCACGGCGCGGCTCGTTGCTTCGTTCCCTAGCCTGAAGGCATTGCTTGCAACCGACTTCGCCACAATCCGTGATTTTCTGAATGAACAGAAGGAGAACGTGCGCTTCGAGCTATTGATTGTGCTGGATCCCAGCGGGCGCGTCGTTGCGCGCAACGACACGGTTGCGCCTGCGCCACTGCCGGATGCAGAAGCGCGCTGGGTGCAACCGATTCTGGCGGGGCGGCCTGCCCTCAGTGTGTTGGCGACGGAAAGCGGGGTGTACCACACCGCCTGCGTCCCCGCCGTTGCGGGAGGCACCGTCTTCGGTTTTGTCATCTCGGGCTCGAGCATCGACAACGGCTTCGCGAGATCCCTGCGAGACGTCAGTCACAACGAAGTCGTCATCGTGGGCGAGCGGACTCTGGCATCCACGCTGGCGGAGGCCCGGCTGCCCTGGAAATCGCGCGCCGATTGGGAGTCTGCGGCCGGCGCCGGGAGCGGGGAAAAGGTCCTGGAGATCGGCGGCGAGAACTACCTGGCGGTGACCACTCTGCTCGGCCGCGAAGGGGGTCTGCAGCCGCTGGCCGTGATCCTGCAGTCCCGCGATCAGGCTTTGGCGCCCTACCGGCGCATCCAGGCCGGCCTGCTGTTGCTCGGCTTGCTCGCCGCCTTCGCCGGCATATCGGGGAGCGCCGTGCTGGCGGGCACCATCACCGCCCCGCTCAGGAAGCTGGCCGAGGGCACGAATCAGGTCGCCGCGGGCAACTTCGACTATCGCCTGGACATCCGCACGCGTGATGAGATCGGGGATCTCGCTCAATCCTTCAACGTGATGATTCGCGGGCTGCGCGAGCGCGACGACATGCAGAAGTTCGTCTCGCAGTCCACGGTGGACATGATCCAGTCAAGCGGGCAGAAGAAAATCTCGGGAGGCGAGCGTGTCGTCAGGACGATCTTCTTCTCGGACATACGCGGCTTCACCCCGTTGTCCGAACGGTGCGCGCCCGAAGAAGTGGTAAGAATCCTCAACCGCTGTCTCAGCCTCCAGGCCGAGCGGGTGAAGAAGTACAAGGGAGACATCGACAAGTACGTCGGCGACTGCGTGGTCGCCCTGTTTGACGGCGACGACATGGCTGTCAACGCGATCCGGTGCGCGGTCGAGATCCACAGGGCCATCGACAGTTACAACGAAGCACACCCGAATGAAGAGTCCATCCTTCTCGGGATCGGGATCGCCACAGGAGAGGTGATCCTCGGCAGCATCGGAAGCGAGGACCGGCTGGACTTTACGGCGATCGGGTCCCACGTGAACCTCTCTTCGCGTCTTTGCTCCCTGGCCCGTCCGCGCGAGATACTGCTTGCAGAATCGACGTACCGCAGGGTCCAGGACTTCATCGCGGCAGAGCGGCTCGATCCGCTCAAAGTGAAAGGATTCAGCGAGCCGGTCCCGGTCTATCGCATGACCGTCGGAGGACCGCGGTGATCAAAACTTCCTGTCCCTGAGAGGGTCGTAGGCGGTTTTGGGATAGTCCTGGCCGTACTTGTTCTTGTGGGGCAGTCCGACAAATCTGGATTCGTCGAGCGTCAGTTCGGGCACCGTCACGCTGCCGGAAGAGACGTTGAGCTCGGCGGTAACCGGCTGGGATCGCTCAGACCAGGCCGTGACCCGGTACCGGCCGGGCGGAAGATCCAGGCGATAGGCTCCGGCGGCGTCCGGCTCCGTGATGTACGACGTGGGGAGCACCAGGATGACGGCGGCCATCTGCGGATGGATGTTGCAAAAGACATGGTACGTCGCCGGCTCGGAGAAGATACGTTCCTTCGACGAACCCGCCCGGTAGAGCCCCAGATCAAACGGGCTGGGGCGCGACAGCGAAAAGACGTTGTGAAAGATCAGGTCCTCGTTCGGGAAGCCGACCGTCGATCCGGCGGGGACAGCCAGGACGCGCGGCATGAACATCTTGTTGCGCTGCGTCATCGTGTAGCGCCCGGGCCGTGTCGGAGACTGCCCCTCCAGGGGCTCCGCGAACACGATGGTCGCGACCACCGACCGCTCGGGCCGCCCGACGGTACGGACGTGCCCGCTGGCCGTTGCGCCGGTTGCAGGCTGGCAGGACAGACACGCGATTCCAATACCCAGGAGTGCCGGAATTCTCCTTTTCATCTTCAACTTCATCTTCAACCACCGGAAATACGGGGACAGTCACCGAAATTCCCGAAGTTCCTGTGTGCCCAGATCCTAGTTCAGCGGGACGGGAATTTCGGTGACTGTCCCCGTATTTCCCGTATTTATCAGAAACTGAAGGCCAGAGCCAGATTCAGGTGATTGTTGCGCCGCATTTCCCCCCGCGCCGGCGTTGTCATGAGCCAGCGATACTCGAAGGAAGCAGCCAGCTCGGGTGTTATCTGGAAGATCGTGTTCGCGAAGACGCTGCGGTTCTGGCGGAGCGGCGCGGGAAACAGGTCGAAATCGAACAGGCGATCGATGCCGACGCCCGCGTTGAGCTCCAGGCGCCGCGTCGCCGCCAGGCGTCCTTCGAGAAAACCGCCTGTGGACTTGGCCACCTGACCCAGCGAGCCACCGAAAGCGTCGATGTTGCGCCCGGCGAACCACTCCCCGCCAATGCCGAAGCGTCCGGCGCGCGCGTCCAGATCGACGGCGCCTGCCCAGCTGCGCCTGGGCCCCATGACCGGACGCTCGCGCCCGTAGTGGCCGGAGACGCCGATCTCCAGGCGGTCCTCCGAGCCGTACGAGAACCTTCGCCTCCAGGCGACACGCCCTTGCGCCGCCGGCCGCCGCGAGCGCTCTCCCGCCAGATTCGGCGGAACAAAAACCAGGGAGTTGGCAGCGAAGTCTCCGGCAATCGGGGCGAGGATGCCGCCCGTCAACTGGAATTCGTCGAGATCGCCGGCGGCAATCCGCTGCTCCACGCGCGCCTGCGGAACCCGGAGATACAGGTTACCCGAGCGGTAGAGATCCGGAAACGCCATGGCGGCCAGCGAAGTCGGGTTTCTGGGGGCCAGGATCATCTGATCCTGGCCGATCTCCACCGCCGTATGCTCCCCCTCTACACGAGCAAACGCGTAGAGCAGGCGGGGAATCCCCATCACCTGCCCGGTCTGGAAATTCGGAATGCCCCCGAAGAAGTCCAGCGCCAGAAAGCCGCTGGATTTCAGCGATCCGATGGCGGGTCCGTCAACGATCACCCCGAAGCGGCTCTGGCGCATCGTGGAGCTGAACGAACCTGTCGGGACCGGCGCGTCGGGCGAAGGCGCCACGATGTTCGGAACGTCGAGCCAGTTCGCCTCGCCGCTGTTCCAGAATGTGTTCGACACGATCGTGCCGAAGATCTTCAGAGGGAGCCGCGAGTTCGATTCCACCTTGACCTGCGCATGCTCCGCCACCTGGGCCTGCAGAAGCGGCAAAACCTCGGCCGCTGCAGGCTCTTGTGCCGCGGCGCTCTTCTCCTGAGAGCCCTGCGATCCACTGCCGGCGCTTTCCGCCGGGGCAGTCCTGCGGCGAAGCTCCTCCTTGAGAGTCCCCACCTCCTGCTGCAGGCGCCGCAGCTCGATCCGCATGGCTCGCACCTCCTCCTCGAGGCTCTGCGCTCCGACGGGGACTGCGTTCAGACACAGAACCAGGAACGTCCCCGCAAGCACACAACGGGACGCGCGCAGGATTGGGCCATCTGAAGCCTGAGGTATGCCCAAATTGCAGGAGCGGCCCTGCGTGGCCGCCCGCCGAAACCAAGAGTTCATGCCGGTTCTCCTCCTTCTCCAGTGAAAGAAAGCGGATCAGTTTCTGGGAAACGATCGTGTGGTTCCTTCAGGATTGCAAAGGGCGGGTGGGTGCGAAGGCTCGCTCGATGGGTGGAACAGACCTGGAAAGATCCCCCGCATGTACTTCTCCAGGGTCACGATGGTTGGGCCGTAGCCTTCGTGGTAGATCGCATATTCCAGGTCGTAGCCCATCTCGCTGCCGGATTGGTAGCGCCGCTCCGGGTCCCGCTCGACCGCCCGGCGCACGATCTGCTCGACCTGCGGCGTGATTTCAGGATTAAGATCCTTCATGGACGGGACCTCCTTATCCAGCGCGTTTCTGATCGTGGCGCTGGCCGACGGGCCTGTGAAGAGCGATTGGCCGGTCAGCAGCTCGAACATCACGACACCGAGCGAGAAGAGGTCCGAGCGGGCATCCGTCGGCCGGCCCCGGAGTTGCTCGGGGGAGAGGTAAGGAGTTTGTCCCATGACTACCTCGCCTTCGCGGTCACGCATCAGGGTATGCGCCTTGGCAATGCCGAAATCGGTGAGTTTGACCTCCCCTTCCGTGCTGATCATGATGTTCCTCGGGGTGACGTCACGATGCACGACGCCAAGCAGGTGTCCGTTTCGGTCGCGTTTCGCGTGCGCATATTCGAGACCGCGGCATACGCGGCTGATGATGAAGGTGCCGATTTCCACCGGCATGCGGCGTCCCAGCTCGGCGTGCCGGTCCACGAACTGCTGCAGGCTCACGCCCGCAATGTACTCCATCGCGATATAGTAACGGTTGGAGACCTTGCCGAGCTGGTAGACCTGGCAGATGTTCGGATGGACCAGGTCCGCGACCAGCCTGGCTTCCCCGATGAACATCTGGACGAACTCTTCGTCCTCGGAGTAGCGCTTCAGGATCGTCTTGACGGCCACCGTCTTGTTGAAAGACATCGGCCCGCACAGGACCGCCTCATACACCGACCCCATCCCCCCGTGCGCGAGCTCGCGCACAATGCGGAAGCGGGAGGTGTCGACGATCTCTTCAAAAGCGTCATCTCGATTCGAGTCCGCCATGCGCCCCCTGCCGTTGAGATTTTTCCTGATTTTATACCAGGGGCTCCGAAAAGCCTTGCCACGAATTCCACGAATTACACGAGTCTTCTTCCCGGGCCTGTTTCTTCGTGAAATTCGTGGCGGTTTTTTTGTCAGTGCGGACGGTCACTTGGGCATGAAGTTACTCAACTCGTGCAGCTCGTCTCTTCTTACTTCCCCCGCTACGTCGTACGGAACTTTCGATTGGTGAAAATCGTTGCCGGACAAACGGATTTCCCGAGTGTTGCTCCCCAGGATTTTCAAGAAGATCTCCGTCCCCGCAGGAGCCACACAACCGCGGATCAGCGCCTCCTCCACACGGTTAAGCACGACCGCGGGAAAACTCGCCCCCGGTCTCGCCTGCCGGCCGCTGAATCCGTCGAGCTGCAGGCCTCGGACATCCTCGACGTAAAGAGCGCTCTCCCATTTTGACCATTCGGGCTTCTCCCAGAAGACCTCGACGTCCTTCAGCTTGAAATTCTTCGCTCTCTGAATCTTAAGTGCGTGAACCGACTTGTCGTAGGGCGCGGCCGGGTCGGACGAGAGAAAGAGCTTGACGTTCTCCAGCGTGATGCCCTCGAGCCAGCTGTCCGGATGGCCGTTGATGACGCTCGATCCTTTGCCGCGCGCAATCACGTTCCGGATCAACACGTTGCGAATCGAGCCCGCCGGCGGTTCGTCCGGGCGCGCGGATTGAGGATGGACTTCGCTTCGCCGCTTGATGTTGAAGTGAAAGGGATCACCGTCTCCCCACCAAAACCAGTCGTGACGCCGGCACTCGATGGTGAGATTCGATATCACGACGTCGCTCACGTAGCCGCCGTCAAAAACCATGAAGGCAAGACCGCGGTTCGAATCCGTGATGACGCAGTTGTCGACGGTGACATGGCGCACGCAGTTCATGTTGCCGTCGCAGAACTTCAAGGCGCTCGACGCGGAAGAAAGCCGGCAGTTCGTGATCGTGATGTTTTCGCAGGGGAGCGCGGGACCAAAAGCATTGGTCGAGTAAAAGACGATCGCGTCGTCGCCCGTTTCAATCGTGCTGTTCGAGATGCGCAGATCTTTGCATCCGTCCGGGTCGATGCCGTCTGCCCAAACGCCGTCGGCCAGGCTCGAGCGAATGTAGACGCCGTCGATCACCATGCGCTCGCAGGCGACGGGATGAATCGCGTAGGACGGCGAGCGCACGAACGAGAGCCCGGCGATGCGGACATCCTTGCACCGGATGAGAAACACGAATTTCCCGTGCGAGTTCTTTTTCGGAAACGAGCGCATCAGGGATTTCCCCCCGGCTTCCGTCAGCAATTGGTTGTCGCGAATGTAGCGATCGTCGAGGTCGTTCAGCCGCCGTTCATATTCGGCCTGGCCGTCGATGGCGCCGCGTCCTTCGATGGTGAGGTTTTCGAGACCTTCACCGTAGAGCAACGCCTCTTTGTCAAAAGCGTTTTTGTCTTTGCTGGAGAAGATCGTGGCGCCTGATTCCACATACAGGCGGACGTGGCTTCGGAGGTGAATCGTCCCGGAGGTGTAGCTTCCCGGCGGGACGTAGACCATGCCGCCTCCTGCCTGAGCGCACGCATCGATGGCTTTTTGTATTGCCCCTTGCGCGTTGTCTTCCTTTCGGCCCGAGGCGCCGAAATCTTTGACATTGAAGACCCGGTTTGACGGCACGTGCGTTTGCGCTCCGGGCGGCAATCCAGCCGTCATGAGGCTCAGGGCAAAGCAGAGAATTTGCAGTAATCGAGGCATCCCTTCCTCCCAGTGACAAACAGCAGTCTACACCAGAGTTGTGAGGAATGATTCCCTTCGCGCACTTAGCGCCTTCGCGGTCAGACTGAGTCTGAATTAACCACGAAGGCTCCGGGGGCCGCCGGCGGCGGCGCGGCCGTTGGCGCGATCATCGGAGCCATTGCCGGAGGCGGCAAGGGCGCAGCCATAGGCGCTGCCGCAGGTGCCGGAGCGGGCGCGGGCATTCAGGTCCTCCGTGGAGGGCAGACTTTAAAGGTCCCGGCCGAAACAGTCCTGCAATTCCAGCTGCAAAAGTCGTTGACCCTGGACGCTCCCTGATCCGCGATCACCCAGGTTTTACCGCCAACAAGCGAAGACACGAAGACTCGCCAAGTTTTGCCTCGGTCCTCCTGGGAGCGCACGCTTCCAGCGTGCCTTAAGTGTCCGACGCTGGCACGCAGGATGCGCGCGCTCCCAGGGACGACCTCTGCGTTCTCCGCGTCCCTGCGGTGAGATTTTTTGGTTGCGGGCGGGCTGCTCCCTGTTCATCGGTGGTCGCGGGCCGCATCTTCCGCGTCATAGTCGAACCGCCGCACGCCAGAAAGACTTGCCAAGGATTTCGCGAATTCCACAAATTAATCCGCAATCAGAAAACTTGCTTGACTACCTCGTTCCCGCTGGCGCACTATCCCTGCCAAGGGACCGCACTGATTGAAACGAGCGAGGAATGGGTCGCTCGGCCGCCTTGAACAGTTAACTGGGAGGTTTGTCATGGGGAGCATCAAACCCGTTGGGGTGATGTCCACGTGCCTGTTGGCTCTAGCCCTTGCAATCTCGACACAGTTGTACGGACAGTCGGACAATGCGCAGATTTCGGGCTTTGTCAAAGACGCCTCGGGCGCCGTCGTTCCCGGGGTCACGGTCTCTGCCAAGAGCGAGAGCCACGCTTTCGAGCGAAGTTCAGTCAGCAACGACCAGGGCTATTACGTGATATCGAGCCTGCCGCCCGGCTTCTACACGGTGACGGCGGAGCTGACCGGGTTCAAGAAGTTCCAGGTCACAGGGAAGAAGCTCGACCCAAATATCAACAATACCGTGGACGTGGCGCTTGCGGTTGGTGAAGTGAGCGAAACCGTTTCAGTCACGGCGTCGCTGGCGAGCGTGCAGTCGGATAGCTCCACAGTTGGGAAGCTCGTGGAGTTAAAGCAGATCGAGCTGCTGCAGTTGAACGGGCGCAACCCGCTTTTCCTGGCGCTGACAAAGGCGGGAATCAGCAGCGGGAGCACGCTCGGCGGCAACGACTTCGGTCTCACCACCGGTGGCCTGAACATCAACGGCAGCCGCACGCAGGACAACCTGATCACGTTCGACGGTGCCGTGGCGGTCCGGACGCGCTCGAACGGCACGAGCATCGGGGTAGCCGACCTCGATTCGACGCAGGAGGTCCAGATCCTGGCGGCCAATTACCAAGCCGAGTACGGCCGCTCGGCAGGGGGCCAAATCCGCATCGTAACCAAGAGCGGCACCCCGAAGTTCCACGGCGTCGCGTACGAGTATTTGCGCAACTCGGCGCTGAATGCGAACAGCTGGAACCGCAACCAGCTCGACCCCTCCAACGCCACCCCTTGCGATCAGTTCCCGAAGGTAGACCACTGCCGACCCTCGCCGTTCCGCTACAACCAGTTCGGCTACAACCTCAACGGCCCGGTCGTGCTCCCGTGGCTGGGCTACAACAAGGACCACACGAAGCTCTTCTGGCTCTTCGGCCAGGAGTGGGTGCGGCGTCGGGCTGCCGATACGTCGGTCACGACCGTCCCGTCGCTTGCGATGCGCAACGGCGACTTCAGCGAGTTGCTCAACCCGAGCAACCGCTTTTATAAGGCCGTCAAGACCATAAACGACCCGTCGACCGGCCAGCCTTTCCCGAACAACGTAATCCCGCAGAGCCAACTCAGCCCAAACGGCCTCGCTCTCCTGAGAGCCTATCCGGAGCCGACCCCCGGTTTTATCGGGCCCGGGACGGCCAACTTCAGCCAGACCCGGCCGACGCTTACCAACCAGCGCAAGGACACGGTTTCGATCGACTGGTACCCGAGCAACAGGCACCAGATCCGCTGGCGCGCCCAGATCTACAACTTTGTCGATGTGAGCGCTTTCCGCGCCAACACCGACCGCGCCCCGCAAATCATCGACCGGCCGAACCAGACGACTTCGGTCAACTGGGTCTGGACGATCTCGCCGACGATGACGAGCGAGCTGCTACTGACCGGGAGCCGCGACCAGGTCTACATCGCGGTCGATACGCGCGGCGGCACCTACAAACGGAGCCTCTACGGGATCAACTACCCGTACATCTTTCCCGACCGGAAAGAGATCTTCGACAAGATCCCAACGGCGAACTTCGAGTCGGTCTTCACGGACCTGGACGGAGGGCCCTATCCGTCGCAGTCGACCGGCCCAATCTATGATGCGGCGTACAACATCACGAAGATCCGCGGGAAGCACACCTTAAAGGCCGGCTTCCTGTTCGAGCGCGCGGGGCAGAACGACTTCGACCAGATCAACGTGGCGGGCGTTCCGGGCGGCACGAACAACCAGAACGGCCGGTTCGAGTTCCGCAACACGCGGCCCGGCTCGACGACGTCTGGGCTGGACGTAGCGAACGCCGCGATGGGTTTGTTCAATTCCTACGCGGAAATTGGAGTGCGCTCGTTCACGCCCTACCGCGGCCAAATGTACGAGTGGTTCCTGCAGGACGGCTGGAAAGCGACTGAGAGGCTAAGGCTTGAGTTCGGCGTGCGCCACAGCATCATTCAGCCATACTACAGCCTGTGGCGCAACATGGTCGTGTTCGATCCCGGCTCGTACGATCCGTCGATCGCCGTCGCCCTCGACCAGGCGACCGGATTCATTACGGGCGGCGACCTGAAGTCACGTTACAATGGCCTCGTCTTCCCGGGCGACGGCTGGCCCGATTCGGCCAGGGGACGCATTCCGATAGCCGACTCGGGGCAGTACGATTTCATGTTCCGGGGCTTCCCGAAGCAGTACTCCGAGATCCACAAGGACAACTTCCAGCCGCGCGTCGGATTCGCCTACCGTCTTGGCGAGAAGAGCGTGATCCGCGGCGGCGCGGGGCGGTTTTTCACCCGGCTCGGAGTGAGCGACTCGGTCTTCCTCGGCGGCAACCCGCCGCTCCAGCCGATGGTTTCGATAGCCAACGGCCAAGCCGATAACCCAGGCGGGGGGACCAACCGCCCGTTCACGTTGAACATCACGACCCAAGACGAGGTGTTCAAAAACCCCGAGGCCTGGGCCTGGAACGTGACCTACGAGCGGGAGATCGGGTTTGACACTACGGTGGAGGTGGCCTATGTCGGCCGTCGCGGCCTGCACGGGCAGCGCGAGCGCAACATCAACCAGCTCGCGGCCGGGACCTTGCCCCCGGGCTCAACCATAAACCCTGACTACCTTCGCCCCTACAAGGGGTTCAACACGATTCGCGTGACCAACAACGACGCGAACTCGATGTACAACTCCTTCCAGCTCGGCGCAACCCGCCGGTTCACCAAGGGCTTCAGCTACGCGCTTTCCTATACCCTTTCGAAGTTGATGGACGACGGATCGGCTCAGCGCGATGTCGTGCCGAATGCCTACGATGTCCACAACCTCTGGGGGCCTGCGACCTACGACAGGCGGCATGTGGTTGTGCTCAACGCGATCTACGAGCTGCCGTTCTTCCGCAACCGGTCGGCTTTCACCGGTAAGCTGTTCGGCGGATGGGCGGTCTCGGCTCTGTCGCAGTTCCAAACCGGTGTTCCGCTCACAATGGCGACCTCCGCCGACTTCGCCGGGGTCGGCCCCGGCAGCGGCTCGCAGTTTTGGATCATCAACGGCGACCCGGCGCTGCCCAACGGCGAGAAGAAGTTCTCCAACGCGGCCTCCGATGGGAACTTCTGGATTCGCACGAGTAAGCCCGGCGAAAGTTGCCCCAAGCCAAACTCCCCTGGCTGCATGTTTACTGAACCTCCTCCCGGCACGTTCTCGACCCAGAACGCTCGCGGGATTGTCTATGGTCCGGGCTTCCAGAACCACAACGTCGGCATCTTCAAGCAGTTCCGGTTGTCGGAGACCCAGAGCGTCTGGTTCCGCTTTGAGGCCTTTAACTGGCTGAACCATCCGAACTGGGGCACGAACGCCAGCACTACGGTCGACACCAATCCCCGCAGCGGCACGTTCGGCAAAGTGAGCACCAAGTACACCGATCGCCAGCTGCAGTTCGCGCTGCGCTATGCGTTCTAGCTTAGCCGCCGGATGGCCCCGTGGCACGGGCGTCTTGCCCGTGAACGACCGGGCGGTATGAAGGTCCCTCAAATTTTGCGTGAGGCGGGCGCAGGTTCGGAGTTCAGGCTTCCGGCTGCACTGGCGCCGGGCAGGCTAAAGCCTGAACTCCAAACGGAACGTGGCGGCTCCCACTTGGGGATGAAAGCCCAGGAGATCAAACAATGAAATGTAAAAACCAGTCCTCATCCGCAGCTCGACTGGCTGCGAATCCGGCGCTCTTTTCATTCCTT
>WNGD01005849.1_pt1 | contig 11874 bp, 16 predicted proteins | sample 5400671 | NCBI WGS metagenome assembly WNGD01 (sample SAMN13153369, study PRJNA577476) | soil metagenome | isolation source: 40 cm soil or saprolite under grassland replicate 2 | place: USA:California | collected 2016-06-15
GGCTGGTGGGAAGGCACGTCGCAGGGCCGGTCAAGGAGGGGGAGCTCGACCACAACATCCGGCTCGCGCTCCGCTCGTGAGACGCATCGCGGTCGTCGTCGCTGCCCTCGCCTTCGCCGCGCCTGCCGGCGCGAGCGAACGGCACCCGACGCTGGCAGAGCTCGAGGACGAGGTCATGTGCCCCGTCTGCATGCCCGAGACGATCGCCCAGTCCAATGCTCCGCTCGCCCAGCGGATGAAGGGCTTCATCGCCGGCCGCATCGCCGCGGGGGACACGAAGAGCGAGATCGAGGACAAGCTCGTCGCGCAGTTCGGGCGCTCGGTGCTGGCATCCCCCTCGCGCCACGGCTTCGACCTGCTCGCCTGGCTGCTCCCACTGCTCGGGGTCGTCGGTGGCGCCGGTGCGATCGGCTTCTTGGCATGGCGGTGGAGCCTGTCCCGGGAGACGGCGACCGCGGGCGCTCCCGCGGCCGTCGGTCCGCCGCTGGATCCGGAGCTCGAACGCAAGCTCGACGACGAGCTGCGCCGCTTCGACGACTAGGCGCGTGCTCGAGCGTCTTCCGGTTGCCTTCCTCGCGGGCCTCGTCTCGGTCGTGACGCCCTGCGTGCTCCCGCTCGTGCCGGGGTATCTCTCCGCGGTCTCGGCGGTCGAGGTCGACCGGCTCGGGGAGCGCGGTGTGGCTCGTCGGATCGCCGTCGCGAGTCTGCCGTTCATTCTCGGGTTCACCGCGGTCTTCGTCGTGCTGGGCGCGGGCGCCGCGGCGATCGGGAGCGTGGTCGATCCGAACCGGAGAAACGAGATCGCCGGCTTCGTCCTCGTTCTGCTCGGGCTTGCGTTCATGGGGCTCCTGCCCTGGCCGGAGCGAGCGCTGGCGCCAAGCCTCCTCACAGGGGCGCGGAAGCGCGGCTCCGCGGCGCTCCTGGGCGGGGCGTTCGCGGTCTGCGCGGCCCCGTGCATCGGCACGGTGCTGGCGTCGATCCTCGTGCTCGCAAGCGACACGCGCACGGTGCTTCGCGGCTCACTGCTGCTCGCGGTCTACTCCGCCGGTCTCGGCGTCGCCTTCCTGCTCGCCGGCCTTGCATTCGCGCGTGCGATGACCGCCTTCCGCTGGCTCCGCGACCACTACACGGCAATCCGCGTCGCAAGCGGCGCAGTTCTCGTGGCGCTCGGCCTCCTCATCTTCTTTCACCGGAACTGGTGGCTGAACGTGCTCCTGAACCGCCTGCTCGACTCGGTCGGGCTCGGCAGCGTCTAGACCCTCGGCGCCGGAAGCGCGAGCGAGCCACCGGCCACGGTCGCGCCCGCCGCCTCGACCTGCCGGAGGATCGCGGCGACGTCGACCCCGCGATGGCTCGGCGCAAAGTCCGCGAGCCTGCGCGCCGCCTTCTGCAGCTGCCGCTCGCAGCCGACGCGGTTTCCACGGCCTGCCTGGTACCACGCCACCGCGACATGCACCAGCCCCTGGAAGAAGTCCCTCTCTCCAGGATCGGCGGCCCGCCAGGCGTCCTCGAGCTCCTCGTGTGCGGAGAAGAACTCCCGCCGCCGGATCAGCTCCAGCCCTCGCTCCAGCGAGTCCGTCATCGCGGCACCCTAGCCGGGCCGAGCGGAATGTTACGCTCAGCACGTGGCGACGATCCTGCTGGCAGGAGTCGACGTCTTCTTCCGGGGCAAGCTGGAGGGTCTTCTTCCGGGCCATCACTTCGTCACGGCCGACAGCGTCGAGGCGCCGGAGCTCGTGATTTGCGACATCGGCCGGGTCGATCCCGAGGACGTCGCGGACGCATATCCGGACATCCCGATCCTCGGCTTCGCGAACCACACGGACACGACCGGGCTTCGCCGCGCGCACACGGCGGGGTTCGATCAGGTCGTCGTCAAAGCGGCGCTCGACGAACGCGCGCCAGAGCTCGTGAGGGAGCTAATCGCCTCAGTAGACTAGGCTGGCCGTGACGTACATCATCGCCGAGCCCTGCATCGACATCAAAGACCTCTCCTGCGTGGACGTCTGCCCGGTCGACTGCATTCACGAGTTCAAGCGGATCCTGATCATCGATCCGGAGGAGTGCATCGACTGCGGCGCCTGCGAGCCGGAGTGCCCCGTCGAGGCGATCTTTCCCGAGGATGCGCTGCCGGACAAATGGGAGCCGTTCGTCAAGATCAACTACGCCTACGGCGAGGGCTCGGACGTGGTGAACAAGCTCGTCGACGAGTACGCGACCGAGCACGACGTCCAGAACCCTCCGCTCGAATAATTCTCGCCTGACCGGGAAACACTCTCGCGTCCAGCGAGAAAAGGGGATCGAGATGCCACAGGACGCCTGGAGTAACAAGCGCGAGCGCCAGTACGAGCACGTCAAGGAGAGCGTCAAGGAGCGCGGCGCCTCGACGAAGAAGGCCAAGGAGATCGCCGCGCGGACCGTGAACAAGGAACGCGCCCGCACCGGCGAGGCGAAAGAGTCGTCGCGCCTCTCCCGCAAGGACATCTCCTCGGGCCGGCGGGGCGGCCTGCGCTCCGGCACCAGCCGGCCGAAGGGCCGCACGAAGGAGCAGCTCTACCACGAGGCGAAGCGGATGGGGATCTCCGGGCGCTCGAAGATGACGAAGCAGCAACTGCAGAGAGCGGTCGACCGCCGGAAGTAACCCCGGCCACTCGTTCGCCCATAGCTATGCTCGCCCGGTGAATCCGAACACGCTCGACCACGTTGCGTTGTGGGTCGCCGACCGCGACCCGATCGCCGACTTTCTGACGAGCTACGTCGGGATGCACGTGATCGACCGAACCGAGAAGTTCACTCTCGTCGGTTCGGACGCCCGCCGCGGCAAGCTGACGCTCTTCGACGCCGAGGGACCGCGTGAGCGCGGCGCGCTGAAGCACATCGCGCTGCGTGTCTTCGACGTCGACGCGGCTGCGGGCCGGCTGCCGGACGAGACCTCCGTGGAGCGGCCGCGCGCCGGCGAGGCCTACTTCGAGATGGGTGAGGGCCTGCGCCTCGGACTCGTTCAGGGCGAGCCCGCGGTGGACTACGACCTCGACCATGTCGCCCTCTACTCGGCCCAGCCGGGCGGGACCGCGTCGGCCTACACTGAGCTCGGCTTCAGCGCTGCGCCTCCTGGCCCTTCAGGCGAGGAGCGGGTCGAGGTAGGCGGCGCCTTCGTCGAGTTTCATGCCGGCGATCCGGGCGATCCGGAGCGGCCGCTTCTCAACCACCTCGCGGTGCTCGTTGATTCGGCGGACGAGCACATCGCCGAGGCCGAGGAGCTCGGTGTCGAGATCGCGGACGTGGTTGACGCGCCGAACACCTACGCGGTCTTTCTCTGGGGCCCGGAGCGCGTGAAGATCGAGTACGTCGAGCACAAGCCTTCGTTCTCGCTCACCTAAAGCGTGCTGACGGTCGCCGGTGCGGGTATGGCCGGGCTCTGCGCTGCGGCCCGTGCGCGCGAACTGGGAGATGCGCCGGTGGTGCTCGAAAAGGGCGACCGTCCAGGTGGGTCGATGCTGCTCTCGAGCGGGTTCGTCTGGCGTTTTCACACGCTCGAGGAGTTTCGCGCCGAGTGCCCGGACGCTGACGCCCGGCTGCAGGCGCTCGTGATCGATCGCCTGGACGACGGTCTCGATTGGCTCGAATCGCTCGGGGCACCTGTGCTGACGCGCGAGACGGGAAACCCGCGCACCGTCGGCCGGCGGTTCGACACGCGCGGGCTGACCGAAGCTCTCGTCCGCGGGGCCGGAGACGTTCGTCTCGGCTCGCCGCTGGGGTCAGACCCCGGGACACGTCCAGAAGGGCCCATTCCGGGGCTAGACGCCGGTACCCGTCCAAGGGAGCCCGTTCGAGGGTCAGACCCCGGGACGCGTCTAGGAGGGTCCCTTTTAGGGTCAGACCCCGGGACACGTCCCGAAGCGCCGATTGTGCTGGGAACGGGGGGCTTCCAGGGCTCCCAGGAGCTCGTTGAGCGATTCGTCAAGCCGGCCGCGCCGTTGCGACTGAGGGCGAACCGCTGGAGCGCAGGCGACGGTCTCGAGTTCGCCACCGCCCAGGGCGCAGCGCTCTCGGCCGGGATGGATGAGTTCTACGGGCGCAACATGGCCGACGTCGACTTCGACGAGGGCGAGCTCGTCTCGCTCGCGCAGCTCTACGGCCGTTGGGCGCGGGTCTACAACGAGCGCGGGGAGGAGTTCTTCGCCGGCAAGGTCTCGTGGTCGGAGAATGAGCTCGTGCAGGCGACCGCACGGCAGCCCGGCGCCCGCGCCTGGTACGTCGTCGACGAGGCGGCTCTCGACCAGCGGGTCCGCGAGCGGACCGTGCGCGAGATCATCGCTTCCGCAACGACGCGGGTCGAGCTGTCTGAGCTTCCGTTCGAGCCTCCTCCCGATGCGGTCGCCGCGGTGCGGGTGGCGGCCGCGATCACGCACACGATCGGCGGGCTCGCGATCGACGAGAGGGCCCGCGTGCTGAGCGAAGACGGATCGCCGCTCGACGGCCTCTTCGCCGCGGGGGTCGACGCCGGAGGGCTCTCGACGGGCGGTTATGCGAGCGGGCTCGCCGCTGCACTCGTCTTCGGCCGCCTCGCGGCGGAGACGGCGCTCAGCTGACCGGCTGCAAATACGCGCACCGTCGCGAGTCGCCGGGCAGCGGCGAAGTCGCGATCTTCGTCACCCGCAGGCGCAACTCGTCGTCCTCAACCTCCTCGCCCAGGACCGGGGGATCACCCTCGCGTTCCCGCAGCTCATAGCCCGTCGGCTTGGAGATGAAGAGCAGGTAGCCCATGAGCGCGCGCGATCTTACCGCGCTGTGTACGGCGGAAGCGTGACGCGAACGGCCGTGCCGCCATCGTCCCCCGCCTCGACGATGAAGCGCCCGTTGATCGCCCTGGCCCGCTCGGCGATCTCGTCGAAGCTCGCCCGCCGTCGTTCGCCGGCGCCGTCGTCGGCGATCACGGTGTCGATCCCGCCGTCCTCGCGCTGCTCGACTCGAATCGAGATCCGCGACGGAGGCCCGCGCCGGATTGCCTGGTCAAGCGCCTCGCGAATGATCTGGTAGAGCGAGATCTGCGCCTTCTCGGCGAGCCCCGCGGCGGCGTCGAGGTCGAGGTCGATCTGGATCTCGTTCGAGATTCCGAGCTGGTCGGCCAGTGCCCGCACGGCCGGTGCGAAGCCCTGGTCGCGGAGCACGACAGGCTCGATGTTGAAGGAGAGATTCCGCAGCGAGCGGATCGTGTCGCGGTGGCGGTCCAAGGCCGAGCCGAGCACCTCCTTCGCGTCTCCGAGCTGGTCGGTCTCGATCGCGTGTTGGACGGCGTCCAGCATCAGTGCGATCCCCGACATCGACTGCACCGGCCCATCGTGGAGGAAGAGCGCGAGCCGGCGGCGCTCCTCCTGCTCGGCGACGATGAGCTGGTCGGAGAGTCGCGCGCGCTCCGCTTCGCGCACCTGCGCCTCTCCGAGCAGGCGGGCGTTCTCGAGCGAGCGGGCGGCGAAGTCTGCAAGCAGCGTTGCTCGCATCACGTCCCATCGGGCGAACGGCTGGCGCCTGCCCAGCCGCAGCAAGGCAACTTCCTCGTCGCGGATCTTCAGCGGGAACGTGACCGCGTTCTCGGCGGGCGCCTCCGTTTGCGGCGCGCCGGGCGGGAGCATGGTGGCGCTGGCGCGGAACAGCCGCTCGGCTTCCTGGCGCGTCCGCTCCAGGATCTGGCTCGCGTCGAGCGATTCAGCCACGGCTCCCATCGACTCGACGAGCGACTCGAGGAAGTGGGCCTGCGCCGAGAGCTCGTCCTCGGCGGCCTCGTGGCGCCGCCGCTCGGTGACGATCAGGTGGAATGCGAATGCCGAGGCCGCCGCGATCGCCGCGGCAAGGCCACCGAAAGCGAGCCATACCGTGTGGACAGCGAGGCCGAGCACGGCCAGGATCGCCGCGATCGCGACGGCCCCGACGAGCAGGCCCGCCCTAGTCGACGATCGCTTCGCGAAGCCCACGCGCCGTCATCCTTTCTCCCGGGTTTAGACGACCCCGCCGGCAAAGCCGGCATGGCCTCCAGATCGGCATCGCAAGCGACGCCTCAGTCGATGATCGCTTCGCGAAGGGCAATCGCGACCGCGTGCGTACGCGTGTCAGCCTCGAGCTTCGTGAGGATGTGGCGCACATGGCTCTTGACCGTCTCCTGGCTGATGAAGAGGCGCCCTGCCACATCTGCGTTGGACATTCCGTCCGCGAGTAGCTGCAGGATCTCGCGCTCCCTTCCGGTGAGCATTTCGTCGCGATCCCCGCCGAGGAAGGCGGGCATCAGCGCCGGATCGACGTAGCCGTCGCCGGAGACGACCTTCTCGATCGCGCGGAGGAGCGTCTGGTGCGGGGCCTCTTTCAGGATGTAGCCCTTCGCGCCCGACTCCAGGCCGCGTCCGAGGAGGCTGCGCTCGCTGTAGGCGGTAAAGATGAGGACGGCTGTCTCCGGAACCTTCTCGGTCAGGATCTTCGTCGCCTCGAGCCCGTCCATGCCGGGCATGCGCACGTCCATGATCACGACGTCGGGCCGGCGACGCTCCGCCAGCGCGACGGCCGTGGCCCCGTCGGAGGCCTCTCCGATCACGCGGATGTGCGGCGCCCGCGACAGCGATAGTCGCAACCCCTCGCGGACGACCTCGTGGTCGTCGACGATCAGGCAGGTGATGCCGTTCGGCTCGGCGCCTGCTTTATCGCTCACAAGGGGCCAATTGTACGCGCGAAATCGGCCGTCTAGACCGCGAGGGCCAGCTGCTTGGGCTGCGCGGCGGTCGGCGGCGCCAGCCGGACTGCTCGGCGATCCCTGACCCCGTATCGCTTTGCGAGCGCCGAGACCTCGGCCCTGAGCGGCTTCGCCTCTGCCGCCCCGAGGTAGGCGCGGCGGCGATAGAGCTCCTCGTAGCGTGCGAGCTCCTCGGGCCAGTCGCGCGCGAGCTGCTCGAGAAAGTGCTCTTGCCCCCCGGCACGGAGGAAGAGCAGATTTGTCCAAGATCCCGCACGCGCCGGCCTCACGGGCGGCTCGGACGACCTCCTCCAGCTGCTCGGGCCGGTCGGAGATCCCCGGCGGAATCCGAGCCAGGCCGGGTCCACGAGGCGAGCTGCTGAGCATCGAGTGAGGCGAACGTCGCGACGGCTCGGGGCCACGGTCAGCGGTTGAACCAGCGGGCCCGGCGGCTCGCCCCGAAGTGTTTCTTTTCGGCGACGAGGTCGCCTGACGGCTCCTTGAACGTACCCGTCGGCTTTGGCCCCGAAAGGAAATCGACGTCGACCCGACCGACGCGGCCGGCTCCGAACTCGACATAGCAGGCACCGCGCCCGTCATACGCCGCTGGCTGCTCGCCCCCCTGTAGTCGCGCGATTAGTGACGCGCCCACGACGCGCGCTGCCCCCTCCGAAAACACGCCCGCCTTCGGCACACCGACGGTCGCGACGTCCCCGATCGCGTACACGTCCGCAAAACGGGTCTCGAGCGTTCGCGAATCCACGGGTACGTAGCCGTCCTCGGCCATCCCGCTCTCGAGGACGACGTCAGGCGCGCGGTGCTTCGGGACACCGAGGAAGAGGTCGTACGGCAGCTCCGCGCCGTCGTCGAGCACTGCGACGCCGCGCCCCGGATCGAGCGAGCTCACCCGGCGACCGGGGACGAACTCGATGCGACGCTCGGCGAACGCTGCGAGAAGCGCCGCCGAGGTGTCCGGTGACGGAGGAACCGGCGTCCCGAACGGCATCACAAGCGAGATCTCGCAGTCGTCGCGGACACCCCGCTGCGATAGGTAGTCGTGCAGAAGAAGCGCCGCCTCGCTCGGCGCCGGCGGGCACTTGAACGGTGCCCCGCAGACGCCGACGATGGCGCGGCCGCGGGTGAATGTGGGCAGCACCTCGCGCAGCCGCTCAGCGCCGGCGACGGAGTAGAACTCGTTGCCGCCCTCGGCGAGTCCGGGCGTCGCGTCGAAGTCGTAGTCGGCGCCGAGGGCCACGACGAGGACGTCCGCCTCGTGGGAGCCTCGGTTCGTCGTCACCCGCTGCGCTTCGGGGTCGATCGCGGTGATGGTCTCGCGGAGGAACCGGACGCCGGGTTTGACGATGTCGGCATAGGGGAGCCGGACCTCCTCGGGCGCCGCCCTGCTGAACATCACGTCGAGCTTCGAGTAGCCAAAGACGAAGGCGTCGTTCTCGTCGATCAGCGTGACGCCGGCATCGCTGCCGAGCGCCTCGGACAACATAGTCGCGAGCTCGAGGCCGCCGAAGCCGGCACCCAAGACGACGATGCGCGTCTGCATCCGAGGAAGTTAACCCACCTGCGTCGGCCCTACATCGCGAGTGGAGCTAGCCGGACTCGAACCGGTGACCTCCTGGGTGCGATCCGTAATAGCCGACACACGCCCGTCTTGAGGTGCGGGCGACGAGCTGGCGCACCGGCAGGTGCTCCTTCTCGTCCGGGTGAACTACACGGCCAGTACTAACTGCTCTGCGATCACAGGCGGCTCTGGCTCCAGCCGGACGCGGCGGCGGTCGCGCACGCCATATTCCCTCGCCAGCGCATCGACTTGCGCGCGCAGCGGCTTCGTGCGCTCGGCTCCGAGGTAAGCGCGGCCGCGGTACAGCCGCTCGTAGCGATCTAGCTCTTCCGGCCAGTCGCGGGCAAGCGCCTCGAGGAAGTGCTCGCGCGTGCCGGGCCGCAGGAAGAGCAGGTTGGCCCAGATGCTGCAGGCCCCAGCCTCACGGGCAGCCCGCACGACCTCAGCGAGTTGGGAGGGCTTAGAAGAAATCCCTGGAAGCACAGGGGCCATTCCCACGCACGCGCGCACGCCTGCGTCGACGAGGGCCTTCAGCGCACGCAGCCGCTGCCTCGGGTGCGCCGTTCCCGGCTCTGTCTTCCGCCAGACCTCTTCGTCGAGAGTCGGGATCGAGAAGGTGACGGAGACCTTCGCTCTCCGTGCCGCCTCGGCCAGAACGTCGATGTCGCGAACGATCATTGGTCCGCGCGTGATGATGCTGAAGGGATTCGACGCCTCCGCGAGCACTTCCAGGCAGGCACGGGTCAGCTTGTAGCGGCCCTCCGCGGGCTGGTAGGGATCCGTCGCCGCGCCGAGTGCGACCAACTCCTGCTCCCAGCTTGGTCGGGCGAGCTCGCGTCGCAGCACCTCGGCGATGTTCACCTTCACCCGGATCGAGCGGCCGTACCGGTCGTCCGAGGGCCGGTCGGCCCGCCGCTCGAAGGCCCGCACGTAACAGAAGGTGCACCGGTGCACGCAGCCCATGTACGGGTTCAGCGACCACTTGAACGCCATTCCCTTGACGCGGTTGAGCGCGCCCCTGCACGGCTCCTCGCGGTACTCGACCTCCACGCTCTCCAGTATAGAACGTATGTTCGCCCCGCGCTACCGGCAGAGGCTATCCCTATACTCAGGCGGGACATTGGACGACGACGAACCACCTAGACGTCCGCCCTCGCGGGCCGTGACGTGAGCCTCAGCCTCGAACTGCTCGCCGTCGCGGCGCTGATTCTGCTGAACGCGTTCTTCGTGGCGGCGGAATACGGCCTCGTCACGTCGCGGAAAACGCGAATTCGCGAGCTCGAGGAGCAAGGCAACCGCCGTGCGCGCGCCGTGCGGACGATCGTCGCGAATCCTCCGCGCTTCATCGCCGCGATGCAGCTCGGGGTGACCGCGACGAGCCTCGCGATCGGCGCGCTGGGCGAGCCTGCGCTCGCACGCGTCTTCGACCCCGTGATGGCCTCGGTGATCTCCTTCACGTTCGCCTTCCTGATCATCACGTTCCTGCACGTCGTGATCGGCGAGCTCGTGCCGAAAGGCGTTGCATTGCGCCACTCGGAAAGCACGGCGCTCGCCGTCTCGACGCCCGTGCGGGGTTTCTTCGTGCTGATGCGGCCACTGATCTGGGTGCTCCAGCAGTCCTCCGAGCTCGCCTTGCGCGCCCTCGGCGTCGATCCGCCCGGAGCCGACGACGACGTCCACTCCGAGGCCGAGCTGAAGATGCTGCTCTCGCGCTCGACCGAGCACGGAGAGATCGAGGAGGGCGAGCAGGAGATGCTCTACAAGGTCTTCGACTTCGCCGACAAGGAAGTTGCCGACGTGATGGTGCCCCGGCCCGAGGTGGTCGCGCTCTCGATCGACCTGCCGCCCGAGGAGTGCTTCGCCGCGATGATCGAGTCGCCGTACACGCGCTACCCGGTCTACCGCGGCACGCTCGACGACATCGTCGGGATCCTGCACGTGCGCGACCTGTTCCAGGCCATGTACGAACGGGGTCTCGCGGAGGTGCGGGTCGAAGCGATCGTCCGGCCCGCGTACATCGTCCCGGAGACGAAGGACCTGGCCGCGCTGCTCGCGGAGTTCCGCCGCACGAACCAGCACATGGCGATCGTCGTCGACGAGTACGGGGCGATGCAGGGGATCGTCACGCTCGAGGACCTGCTGGAGGAGATCGTCGGCGAGATCGAGGACGAGTTCGACCTGCCGGACGAGTCGGTGGAACGCGTGGACGACCACACCGTGCGCATCGACGGAACGTTCCCGATCGACGACTTCAACGAGCAGTTTCACACGAAGTTCCCGATCGAGGACTACCACACGATGGGCGGGCTCGTCTTCGGCCAGCTCGGCCGGGCGCCGGAGCCCGGCGACGAGATCGAGTACGACGGCGCCCGTTTCCATGTGCTCGAGGTGGAGGGCTCGCGGATCGAGCGGCTGGAGGTCGAGTTGCTGCCGCAGAGCGATGACGGGGCGGAGCTCACCCCGAGCGAGATCGAGGAAAAGGCCTCCTAGGTGTAAGACCCGAGCAGGTTGGTTCTGCTGACGGGCGGCTGGCGGCCGAGCGCTGAGTGTCGGCGTCGACGGTTGTAGTACCAGACCCAGCCGTCAAGCGCCTGCGTGCGCTCCTCGCTCGACCGATAGACGGCGCCGTAGGCCCAGCCGGCGAGCAGGGTGCGGATGAAGCGCTCGGCCTTGCCGTTCGTCTGCGGCCGGTAGGGGCGGGTGCGGCTGTGGCGGATCCCGAGTTTGCGGCAGGCCAGCGCGTGCAGAGCGGAGACGTAGGCCGAGCCGTTGTCGGTCAAGAGCCGCTCGACCCGGATCCCGTGGCGCCGGTAGAAGCCGACCGCGCGTTTCAGGAAGCCGATCGCGGTCGTCGCCTTTTGGTCGGCAAGTACCTCCGCGTAGGCGAGCCGGCTGTAGTCGTCGACGCAGACGTGGACGTACTCGTAGCCGACGTAGCGGCGGCGCTTGCCCTCGAGGTCGGTGCGGGTGGGGTTGTGTCGCCGGCGGCGCTCGCTGCCGAAGGCCCGTTTGCCGGCACCGCCCTCGATCCGACCGAGCCGCTTGACGTCGATGTGCAGGAGCTCGCCCGGGCGCGAGCGCTCGTAGCGGCGCGGCTGTTCGAGCCCGAGCCGGCCCAGCCGGCCGAGGCCCTCGCGGGCGAGGATCCCGGAAACGGTCGAGAGCGCCATCCCGAGCAGCTCGGCGATCTCGGCGGCGGTGAAGCGCAGCCGACGCATGGCCACGATCAGCCGCACCCGCTCCTCCGGCGTCCGGTTGGCTACCCGCCTCGGCCTGGAGGAGCGATCGAGCAAGCCCCGCTCGCCCTCGAGCCGGTACCTGCCCACCCACTTGCGCGCGCAGCGCACGCTGACACCGGCGGCCTCGGCCGCCGCCGTCTGCGTCCATCCCTCGACGACCACCCGCTCGGCCAGCCGTCGCCGACCACTCCAACTGAGTGCCGCGTTACCGTGGAGCCTCATCCGGATCTCCGGATGGACCAACGTGCTCAGGAACTACACCTAGGTAAGCCGCTCGGCGTACTGCCGGCGGTAGTAGTCCAGGTACTCGCCGGACTTGAGTGGCTCCCACCAGGCTCGAT
>WNGD01013552.1_pt1 | contig 11873 bp, 15 predicted proteins | sample 5400671 | NCBI WGS metagenome assembly WNGD01 (sample SAMN13153369, study PRJNA577476) | soil metagenome | isolation source: 40 cm soil or saprolite under grassland replicate 2 | place: USA:California | collected 2016-06-15
AGACGGCCTGAGTCGCAGCGCATGGGGAGATCCCGAGCTCGTCGCGAAGGACCTCGCACAGCCTGGCGTGGACGTGGAGGGCTTCGGCAACGTTGCCCTGACTGGCCAGCGCGCGCATGAGCACCTGATACCCGCTCTCCCGAAGCGGGGCCAAGCCGACCAGGTGGCGGCCAGCCCGTACTGCTGCGGGGAGCTCGGTGCCGCCGATTCCCGATGCTGCGACTGCGTAGGCCTCCAGAGCCCGAATCCGGACGTCTGCCAGATGCTGGCGCTGCTCGCCGATCCAAGGTGCATCTTCTCCGGGCAGAAACTCGCGCTCGGCGACGAACATTGCTACCAGAGACGGACCCCAGGCGTGTTTCCAGCGACCGAGCGCGACTTGCGACTCGGCCCGATGCGCGGCCTCCGCGGCGACCTCCACATCGATGCGGGCGTCCTCCCCAAGCTGCAGGCGCAGGGCTGCCCGGCCGTCGGCGACTCCCGCTCCGAGAATCCTGCGCAGCTTGGAGATCAGGGCGTTGAGCCCGGTCTCGGCGGCGGCAGGGAGCTGTCGTGGCCAGATGGCCCCAGTCAGCTCGTCGCGACCGGTGAGCCGGTGGCGGTTGAGGACCAGGTAAGCGAACAGGAGCCTGCCCTGGCGCCCTGGAAGGCGACCATCGAGGCGCTCACCGTCCCGCTCGACGACCGTCGGCCCGCAGAGCTGGATCCTGATGGACGGCACCGGCACCAATGTCACGCCAACATTGTGCCAATAACGTGGGCGTATACAACCAGGAGGAGGACGCGATGGCCAGGATCATCCAATGCGAGTGCGGGTTCGTGGCCCGGGGACAGACCGACGTCGAGGTAGTCGACGCGATCCGCGGGCACATGAGAACCGACCATCCCGCTCTGCTGGCCACAGTCGAGCCGCAGGACCTGCTCGGCTGGATCAAAGTGGAATAACCCAGACCTGCGGGAGGGCCAAGATGACCGCGCAAGACACCACGACGAAGTATGAGGAATATGCGAGAGGCGAGGCTCTGGTCACACCTCGGTGGCTCGAGGAACACCTCCTCGACCCCGCGCTGCGCGTGGTCGAGGTCGACGTGAGCCCGGCCGCCTACGATGCGGGGCACATCGACGGCGCGGTGCTGTGGAACGTCTACAGCGACCTCAAGGACAGCAACTACCAGCTCGCCAGCAAGGCGGCGATCGAAGACCTGGTCGCCCGCTCCGGAATCAGCCCTGGCTCGATCGTCGTGCTGTATGGCTATGCACCCGCCATGGGCCTATGGCTGCTGAAGCTTCACGGTCACGCCGACGTCCGTGTGCTCGATTGCGCGCGAGGCACGTGGCAGGACGAAGGCCGGCCGTGGACCAGTGCCGCAGCCAGCCCCGTCGCCAGCCGGTATTTCCTCCCCGACCAGGACAACCGGATCCGAGCCGATCATCGGAGGGTGGAAGCTGCGATCGGCGACCCGGCCTGCACGATCGTCGACGTGCGCTCAGCAGCTGAGTACCGCGGCGAGCGATTCTGGCCGTCAGGCGGCTTCGAACCCGGGGGCCGCGCTGGCCACATTCCCTCGGCGGTGAACCTCTCGATCGAAGATGTCCACGATGAGCGCGGGTCGTTCCGGACCGCGGCCGAGCTGCGTCAGCTGTTCTCGTCGCTCGGCCTGTCCGGCGATGGCGAAGTGATCACCTACTGCACGATCGGCGGCCGTGCCTGCACTGCCTGGTTCGTCCTAGAGCACCTGCTCGGCCGTGCGCAGGTGCGGGTCTACGACGGCTCATGGGCGGAGTGGGGAAAGCTGCCAGCCACACCCGTCGAATGTGATCGGAACGGCCTACTGGACGTGCGTGGCGGTGTGCTCGGTTGACGCGAACTGTCGGAGGGCGGCCGCAAGCACCTCGGCGGCGACGCTGTGCTGTGCTCCTTCCACCGCCCGCAGGGAAGCGGTGGGCAGCAGGCCGGAAAGCGCACGTGCCGCGGAGATCAGCCATGGCTCGGTGCCGCGTCCGTACATAACCAGGGTGGGCACGCTGACGGCGGCCCACCGATCAGTCGGCAGGGGTGCGCCGGACATCGTGGCCCCCATGATGCGGCCGTCGTAGGCGATGGTGTGGGCGATTGCTTCCAGAGCGGGCCAGAACGGGCTTTGCCGCATGCCGGCGATATGCTCCGCCGGCATACCGACCGCGGCGGTGAGGAATAGCTCCACCGCGTCGCCGGGACGGCCATCGGCCATGCACGCGTCGAGCCGCTGGACGTAGTTGGCCGGTGCGGGCGGGCGGCTGTCGTCAACCACGAACGGCGGCTCGAACAACGCGAGTCTCGCGATCGGCAGCCCGGCAGCGGCGGCATCCAGGCCAAGGACCGCTCCGGAGGAGAGGCCGCAAACGAACGCCGGCGCGCCGGCATCGGCGATCAGGGCGGCCAGGTCCTCGATCTCGCGCTGCACCGCGTACGGGGCAGTGTCGCCGCTCTCCCCACGCCCCCGGCGGTCGTAGGAGTACACCCGGAACTCCTCGCGCAACAGCGCACCCACCTGCGCATGAATCTGTGACACGGCCCGGTGGCCCGTCGCGCCGTCGATCATGATCAGCGGTTGGCCGTCGCCCCAGGCGTCGAAACAGATGGTCGTGCCGTCCGCGGAAAGGACCGTGCTCATCGTCATCCCTTTCGTTCATATCGAGTCTTGCTAGAACTGAACGGTACCGTACTCTGATCGTACTGTACTGTACAGTACTAACGCAAGAGATCTTCAGGAGGACTCGTGGATCTTCAGCCGAGTGCCACCCCGGAAACCGGCCGGTCCGAACGCAGGCGACAGGCGATCATCCAGGCGGCCACCGAGGTGTTCCTGCGGCACGGCTATCTCGGCGCGACCACAGACGAGGTCGCCGCTCGCGCGTCGGTGTCCAAGCAAACCCTCTACAAGCACTTCGGCGACAAGCAGCGCCTGTTCGCCGAGATCATCCTGGACACGACAGGCCAACTGGTCGACGGGCTGTCCAACGCCGTCGCCAGCACCCTGCAGGACGCGCAGGACGTGCGCAAGGCCCTCCGCGAGCTCGCAGACGGCTTCCTGCGCGGCCTGCTGCAGCCGGACGTTTTAAGGTTGCGCCGGCTCGTGATCGCCGAAGCCGACCGCTTTCCCGAAGTCGGAAGAGCCTGGTTCGACCGCGGCTTCGACCGCACCTTGGTGATCTTGGGCGAGGCAATGCGGCGCCTCGCCGACCGCGGCCTCCTGCACAACCTCGGCGACCCGACACTGGCTGCCTATCAGTTCGCCGGGCTCGTCATGTACCAGCCAATGAACCAGGTCATGTTCGCCGGGACAGACGCAGTCCCGCCCGCTGACACGCTCAACCGCATCGCAGACTCGGCAGTGGAAATGTTCCTCACCACCTACGGGTAAGAACCACAGCCGCGCGAAAGACCACGTCGCCCGGCTGGATCGAGGCTACGCTGACAGGTTATGCCAGCGATCTGCCGGGTGATATAGATGTTCTTACAGGCAACGGATCGGATTGGGCCGCCGCAACCTTACTTGCTGCGGCACCGAAATAGTCACCGCCCTTATGGCGAGGGCTATCGGTTCCCCAATGCCGCACCCGGGACTGAGGAATCATCTTGGGAATGTGCTTGGAACAATGAATGTAAGCCTCGGTGACGTGAACAAGGACCCACTGCACTGGTCGGCGGCCGGGGTGCCCACACTCCGGAATGTCAAGATCGAATTCCTGCATGCGTGCGGGAGTGACAAGGCTAGCGTCGCCGTTTACGTGTAGACCGATGAGATCGTGCGTGAAGTCTGCCAGGAAGATGCCGATGTGCGGGTTCTGCAGCATGTTGCCGAGACTGGCCATCACGCCGTTGCCCCGGTACTCGGGGTAGGCGATAGTGTGACTGTCCAGGACCTTGATGAAGCCAGCGGGACCGGCGCGGAAGCTGCAGTCGCACTCTCCTGAGCTGTCGCTCGTGGCGATGAACGCCATCTCCATGCGCTGGATGAATTGCTGCATTACCGGAGTGAGCTGACCAGTGACCTGGTTCTTGTAGAACTGCTGGGCTCGCTGCGTAGTGCCGTATCTTTCCTGCAGAATACGTTCACCCGCAGAGCCGGATTGACGCCTACGGTCGTTGCGCATCCGTGTCGGCAAGAAAGCTCGGGCCGCTATATTTATCACTGTCATTGCCCGTCCTTCCCCGATCATGATCGTCTCCTTTGTCGTGGCATCCCAACCGCGCTATGACGGGCAGCTGGCCGTAGCGATAGATGTCGCACGCTAGCCGTCAGGCGCATGACTACAACGACGGTGCGCATCACCAGGACACTCCGTTGACATCGGACGGTCGGTCCCTTACCGCGTCAGGCCGAATGCCAGGTGCACACGACTCCCGCATGACATGGCCTCCAGTAACTGGCTCCGGCGGCTCCCTGGCAGGAACCACAGCACAAGCGTGCGCCGCCAACCCGGACGTCGCCGTTGCACTCGCCTTGACGCCTACATTGCGCCCCAGGTCACAGACGCGAGCCGGCGCGGCTCCGGCCGCGGCGGCAGCTTCATGCCGCTGTGGCGGGCGTGACTTCGATCCGCAGCGGGCCGCAGCGTCCGTTGCTGAGCGGCGGGTAGTCGACCGAGCATGCGGTGAGCACGAAGACCAGGTCCCGCTGGGCGAGGAAGGAGATGGCGTCGCCCGGCCGTGACGCGGCGACGCCGATCCGCAGCCGGCCATCGGGCTGCGGGCCGGAGTTCTGGAACAGGTTGACCGGGTCGGGAACGATGGGCAGCGAGATGCCGGCCGATGCCACCGCGGCCAGGAAATTGTCACGGCAGTTGGCGTGGCCAGGCAGCCGGCGGCTTTCATACAGCCACCGGTCACAGGGCGGGAACAGCATGTCGTGCAGGCCCGGCGAGGTGTCGGCTGCCAGCTGGAGGATCGGCACGCCGTGCTGATCGCGGAACTGCTCGCCCACGGCGGGGAACAGGCGCTCGCAGCGGTCGCGGGTATGACTTGCCGACAGCCAGCGGCCAGGATCAGCGGCGTCAATCGCCCACATATCGCCGACCTGGTGACCGTCCGCATCCAGGACCCGCACCTGCTCGCCACGGCCGACGCTGACCGCCTGCCCGGACCGGGGCGCCACGATCACCACCCGCTGCGCGGCGCCTGACCCTGCCATCTCCGCCATCACTCCCTCGATCCCGCTATACCCCGCGACAGCCCAACGCTCGCTCTGGCCGCGATGACAGGCGTCACGCGAGAGCGCCGGCAGTCCCACCGGCGAGATTGCCAGCTGCGCGGCGTCCCTGGCGAGCTCGATAGGGCCCGGAGCCGACAACGCCGGCCCGGACAACCGGGATCAGCCGCTCCAGCAGCTCGTCCGTCGCGCCAGCCAGTACCAGGCGCGGCGTCCGCACCTCAAGGTTCAGCGGAGGATAGGAATGTGCCACGGGCGGACCGTACAGGGAATCAGCGTCCCGGCGCATCCGGCTTCCACTCGATGCCGCACTGGCGCTCGGCTCAATACGCGCTCATGCATGTTATGGCTGGCTCGCCGGCGCTAGGGGTAGGTGCGGTTGCGCTGGCTGTAGCCGCCTTGCCGGGACCATCGATCGACGGTCATCAAGCCGCGTTCGGTGTCCCAGCCGACGAAGACCGCCTGATCAATGTGCAGGGCGAACACGATGGCCTTGTCCGGCGGCCAGGCCAGCCACCACGCTTCTGCCGCTGTGAGGCGGAACTCTTCCGCTGCCTTGACGGCCGAGCCATAGAGTTTAAGTTCTCCTTCACCGCTGTCGGGACCAGTGATCGCGCTGTGCAGCACGTACCGCGGATCGCGCCGCAAGTCAGCTGCCTTCTGCGACCACGCCATCACCCCGATTAGCAACTGACCGCCCACCCGATACGGCTCGATGGGGCTGATCCGAGGCGAGCCGTCCCGGCGCAACGTACCCAGCAAAGCCACCCGGGTGGCATCCAGGCTGGCCATCGCGAGGCTGGCCAGCCTGGGTGCGCCCAGCTCCAGGTCACGCCAGACTGCCGCGTCTCCGCAATGCACGTTCGCGACGCTACAACTCATCGCGGGCCGCCCAAAGCCGGAACTCGAACGCGTGCTATGCGCTGGTCGCATGTGCTGATGAGGGTGTGCAGAGATACCGCGACCCCGCGGCAAGGCGGTGGACGGAGATGGATCATCGCTGTCCCGACGGCAGCGGCCTTCCCGCCCGCCGCTGATCACAGGCTCAGCGGCGGGCGCTCACTGCCCACGCCGTAGCGCTGACCTCGGCCGGCGGCGGCGCCAGCTCGCGCCGGCAGCGCTCACGCAGCGCCGCGCGGCGCTGACCGTCCAGCGACGCCACATATGTCCCGGCCGGGCCCACGCCGAAGGTGAAGGGCTCCCACCATTCGCCGAACGTGGCATACCGGACCCGGACGGTGAGCGCCGCGGTGCGGGCAACGGCGAGCCCGGCCTGCCCGAACAGCTCCGCGAGATGACCTTCGCGTACCCCGGCCAGCCCCGATTCGTCGTCCGCCAGAGGGTCAAGCTCGCGCACCGCCCGCCAGAAGGCGGTCAGCGGGCCCCGGCCGCCCGCGTGATCCCACACGCAAGCCGCGACCACCCCGCCGGGACGCGTCACGCGCGCCATCTCCTGCAGCCCCGCCACGGGGGTGCTCATGAAATGCACGACCAGCTGCGCCAAGGTGACGTCGAAGGCGCCATCGCCGAAGGGCAGCTGCCCGGCATCCGCCAGCCGGACATCCACGCCCGGGCAGCGCCCGCGCGCCGCCGCGACGAACGGCCGCGACGGGTCCACCGCGCCCACCGCGTCCGGGCCGAGCCGGCTCACCAGCTCGGCCGTCAGCGCACCCGGCCCGCACCCGACATCCAGCGCCCGCTGCCCGCGGCGGACCGCGGCCAGATCGGCGAACAAACCCGCGAGCGGCTCCGAATACCGTCCCATAAACCGCGTGTACGCATCAGGACTGACATCGAAAGACACACCACCGAAGGTAGACGACACCACCTCCATCGAGCACGAGAGCCGGCCATCCCATGCGCGCTTTTGCCGCCCACCGGGCGTCACCAGGGCCTCCGGCGGCGCGGCACACCGGAGACCCGGCGCCTGCCAGCGCAAAGGACGCCGCAGAGCGGATCGGCTGGCAGTCCCACACGGTGGCCAAGCGGTGCGAGAACATCAGGGACCGCTACGTGCGCCTCGGCGTTCCGGGGCTGCGCGGGCGGGTGAGTTCTGTTAGGCCGCAGCTGGCCATGACGATCGTGAAGGCGGAGGCCCTGTGCGGTGCCAGAAGCCTGCCTCGCCTGTGAGCTGCGGCGATGCTCCTGGGGCAAGCCGTGGGACATGATGATCGACCGTGCCTCTTCGCCTGCTTTGCCTGATCTTCGTTCGGCTATGCGGCTGGCTGGTCCTGCCCGGCCGCTCGCCGGTCTCTAAGAACGTCGAACTGCTGGTGCTGCGGCACGAGGTCGCCGTCCCGCCCTCCGGCGGGACCGGGCCGACCGCGCGGTCCTCTCCGGGAAGACCCAGATGCACCGGCTTGTCGCACCGGACACCGTCCCGCGGTGGCACCGCCGCCTGGCCAAAGAAGTGGACCTACCCGAACCGGACAGGCGGGCGCTGCTCGGTGTGGGCCTGGTGTCCGGACTGCCGGCGGGGATCCCTCCCCATCTGGGGAGGGATCCCCTTTCCCCGGCGGGTCTGACCGCGCAGCCTGTGGTCCAGGCGCGGGGGGTACCGCGCACCAGATCACAGGGGGGAACCCGATGAACACCTCAGACAGACCGCAAGAACCGCAGCGTTCCGCAGGCCGCCACCTGGCGCTGCGCGGCCCGACCGCCGCGGCCGCCGCGGTGGTCTTGGCGGCGCTGGCCTCCGCATGCGCCAGCCACGCCCCGCCGCCACCCGCGGCGGCACCCGCAACCGCGCACCCGGCGGCCGCCGCAGCCGCGAAGCCGGACCCGTCCGGCCCCGCGCCCGCAAACAGCACGGCACCAGCTATCGTCACCGCCCCCGCCGGGCCGGCGCCCGGCACCGGGGTGCCGCGCTGCGATCAACGCCAGCTCACCGCCGGCACCAGCGCGTATCAGGCCCAGAACCGCGCGGACACCGGCCAGCGCGGCATCACCATCACGCTGACCAACACCGGCAGCACATCCTGCTCCCTGCACGGGTACCCGGGCCTGGGTCTGGAAGGCACAGCCCACCACGTCCTGCCCTCACACACCCACTGGGGCCCGACCTACTTCGCCCACGACCCCGGCCCGCGCCTGATCGTGCTCTCACCCGGGCAGACCGCCAGCGCCAACGTCGCCCTCAGCCCGGCCGGCCAGCACCCGCTGTTGGCGGCCTACCTGCAGGTGACCCCTCCCAACGACTACCGGCACGCCACCATCATGCTCTCCTACGGCACCGGCATCACCAGCGGCAACCTGCACGTCACTGCCATGGCCCTGCACACCACCACCTACCGGGGCTACCCGCTGACCTGCGGCTGCGAGCCCTAACCCGAGCTCCGCAACCGCATCCCCGACTGCAAGCGCGGGGCACAACGCCACCCACCCCGGGGATCCAGGCCGCCACCCGGCTCAACCGCGCGGGCCGCCAGCCCAGCAGCCCGCTCGCGCGCACAGCCCCGCGCAGGCAACTGGCGGCCCGATCGCTATACCGGCGGCAGCCTTCATCCCGCCGCCCTGCGGCCAGCCGCCGGCAGCCGGGCTAACCGGTTCTGGCAATGGGGATGTCGCCAACTTGGCGGCAACTTTCCGGGAAGCCCCGGGGTCTTATTGGCATGGGTTCTCCGTCACGCCGTGACGCGCTGGCGCTGCTGTACGAGCGCCACTATGCGGAGCTCGTTCGGCTCGCCTTCGCGTTGACCAGCGACTGGGGCCTGGCCGAGGAACTCGCCCAGGAGGCGTTCGTCCGCGTCTGGCGCAGCTGGGGAAACATCCGCGATCAGCAGTCCGCGCCGGCTTACCTGCGCACCACCGTGGTTAACCTCGCGCGCAGGAGCCTGCGCCGCAGCCTGCAAGAGCGCCGGGCCTGGAGTGACGCCGATCCGCGATCAGCTGACCCCGGCGAGAGCATCGACCTGCTGCGGGCGCTGGCGCGCTTGCCCGCGCGCAAGCGCGCCTGCGTCGTCCTGCGCTTTTACATGGATTTGTCCGAGGCCGACACGGCGGCAGCGCTCGGCGTATCGGTGGGCACCGTGAAGAGCCAGACCGCGAAGGCATTGCGGCGGCTACAGCGGCTGCTCGCGGATCCCGGCACTATCCCGGTCCCCCGGCCAGAGCATGACCAAGGCGGTGCCTGATGGACCACGATCAGATCGCTGCAAGCCTCCGGCTCGCCCTGGACCGGGAGGCGGCTCGGCATGAGATATCTCCTGGCGCGTGGTCGCAGATCGAGCGCGGGCTTCGCCGGCGAGCCTGGCGCCGCGGGGGGATCGTGGCTGCGTTCGTCGCGATTGTCGCCGCGGCGGCGGTGACGCCGTATCTGTGGCATGCGATCTCGGGTCCCGCCGTCAGCCGTCCGCGGCCACGGCCCGCGCCCCAGCTCGTCATCGTCAGCCGTACCCACCTGAGAGCAGGAGTCACCCACTTCGCGACCGGCTACGGGGCGGTGTGGGTCGTCGGCCTCGGCGTGATCTACCGTGTCGACCCGGCCACCGCCAAGACCGTGGCCACCATCCCGGCCCCGGGAGCGGGCGAATGGAGCGGCATCGCCACTGGCGGCGGCGCGGTCTGGGTGACCCGCGGCGGCCGCCACTGCGGCGTTTACCGCATCGATCCGCGCCACAACCGCGTCACGTCCTTCATCCGCCTCCAGCCGACTCCCATCGGGATCACGGTCGCCTACGGCCGGGTCTGGGTGACCGAGCCCAAGCAGGGTCCAGGCATCGTGATTCGCATCGACCCGCGGACCAACCGCGTCAGCGGCCCGCCCATCCGGGTCGGCACCGGCGCCGCCCAGGGCGTTGCAGGCTTCGGCGCGCTGTGGGTCACGAACGGGAACGGCAATGGGTCGGTGAGCCGCATCAACCCGGCGACTGGTGTTGTGACCCGTACGCTGGTGAATATCCCGGACGTCGATGCCGTCGGCGCTGGCTCGCTGTGGGGGACGTCCAATTACGGGGGGATCCAGCGCGTCGATCCCGCGACCGGCCGGGTGACCGCGACCATTCGCCTGCCGAACGCCGTGCGTGTCATCTTCTGGGCAGGCTCGGCCTGGGCATCGAATGATCAGACCGGCACGGTCGTCCGCATCGATCCCGCGTCGAACCGCATCGTCGGCAAGGCGGTTCCAGCCGGGACATCACCGATCTACATCGCCCCCGGCCCGAGCGGGCTGTGGGTGGTCGACTTCACCACCGGCGACCTCCTGCACCTCGCCATCGCTTCCGCCGTAAAGTAAGGCACCGGAGGACACGCCAAGCCCACAGTGCCCGATCACCCGTTCGGCGCAGCACGGCGGATCGCCCCTCTAGACGAGTGATTCCTATGATTCAGTGGTCCTAGGCGATCAGGGACCGCCGGATGGGTGCGCTGATCCCGCCAGTTGCGTCCGATGGCGGCGGCCAGGGTCAGCGGCCCGCTGGGCGATGCGGGTGCAGGCTTCTTTGGGTGTGCGGCGGTCGTGGCGTTCCAGGCTGGCCTGGTCTTTTGAGGGTTTGGCCGACCGATTCGATCCACTGCCGCATGCCGCCAAAAGGGTTGCCGAAGCGGCGGCGTTCGTCCTTGCGGCCGGGACGGGCCTGCAGCACGTGCAGCCGGGATCGGCGCGTCGCTGGCCCTGCCTGCGATCTTGTGGTGGCGCCGAGCAGGCCTGCTTTTTGTTCGTGTTCGTGAACATCGGCTTGGTCCTCGACGATGGCTCATCACGCGCCCCGGTCCGCTGGCGGGTGACCCCGCGAGCGAGTGCCCGCCTACAGCTGTTTGACGAGCCGCAGCTCGCGCATGCGCGTGCCGCGGAAGTCCGAGATGCGGTCTGAACCGTCGAGGCGGTAGCCGGCCGCCGTGTATACGGCGAGCGCCCGCGCGTTCTGCTCGTGCACGAACAGGAACGCCTCGCGGCAATCCGCAGCCCGCAGCGCGTCATGAGCCGCAGCGAGGAGAGTGCGGGCAACCCCGCGGCCGGCGTAGGCGGGATGGACGAACAGCAGGAACATCTCCCCGTCCTCCGGGTGAACGGCCGTGTAGCCGACGATGCCATCGGGTTCGCTGACGGCCACCAGCAGCACCTTCGGCGGCAGGTGATCGGCCACAAGCTGATCCCAGTCCTGGGGTGTGAACATCGGCTCGGCGGCGAGGTCGCCGAGGTATGTCCAGCCTGCGCGGACAGCAGCGTCGAAGACCGCTCCGATGGCCATGGCGTCCCGGGCCGCGGCGGGTCGCAGTGTGATCCCGGCCGCATCTGCTGCCGCCTCAGTCATGAGATGCCGCCAAGCGCGCTCGGAAGCCGCGACTGGAAGTCGTGCACGCCCACCCAGGCTGGATGAAGATCGATCCTGGCCATCCGGGTCACTGGCTGGTCGATCTGGGCAAGATACGCCCGGGCCGCTTCGTCACCCAGATAACGCCGAGCCGCCGACGCGTATTCGGCAGGGATGCCTTCGGCCTCGCTTATCTCCACTCGCCCGCGGATCGTGAGCACCTCCGGCGGGAAGGTCTCGGTATCGATAGTGACGGCGGCAACGGGGTTTGCCCGTAGCGCCCGAATGCGGCCGGCGGCGTGACGAACATGCGGCGCCGCCAGGAAGGTCGGCATGGCCAGCACCTCACCCGTCCAGTGAAACCATGTCGCCAGCACCCGCGGCGTCCCGTCGGTGGCGATGTAGGCAAAGCGCGCGGGAATCCGTGACC
>WNGD01010719.1_pt1 | contig 11872 bp, 9 predicted proteins | sample 5400671 | NCBI WGS metagenome assembly WNGD01 (sample SAMN13153369, study PRJNA577476) | soil metagenome | isolation source: 40 cm soil or saprolite under grassland replicate 2 | place: USA:California | collected 2016-06-15
AGTGCCTGCTCGTCTGGCTTCTCACTACGCCTGTGTATGACCGAACTGATAAGGAAAGTTGCGGAGCCCACCTCCTCTTCGAGAGCGACTCCCCGCTCCTGCAGACCTTATACTTGCTCGCAGGAGTGGCCGCCAGGGACGGCGTCCGAGGTGATCCCGGACCCAAGGGCAAACCCACCTTCCGGCGCCCCCGGGCCCCAAAATCCCGCAAAATATTGGGTATGACCCCCCCCTAAATGCAATAGCTGGCTGGTTTTCGGCCCTCTGCCAGCCATGGGCGCGGCGCCACAACCGGCCGCAACTGGCCCTCTGGGAAGGGGATGGGCCCCTGGCGGGGTCTCCCGGAGCGACTGCGTCTTTTTGTCGCGCAGGGAGACCCCGCCAGGGGCCCGGGATGCCTCCTACGGCTTCGGCAGCCCGAACACGAACAGCGAATTGCCGAGCGGATAGCTGATTTGGAAGTTGCCACCCGCTGCAACAGCCACGAACTCCTCGCCACCCACCTCGAACACGGCGGGAGCGGCATTGGCGCCGGCGCCGCAATTGAACTGCCACAGCACCGCGCCGGTCTTGGCATCGTACGCCTTGAACCAGCCGTTGCCCTCGCCCGCGAACACGAGCCCGCCCGCCGTGGCGGTCGCGCCGCCCATCATCGGCAGCTCGGTTTTCACGCTCCACGCGATCTTGCCGGTGTTCAGGTCGATCGCGTTCACGTTGCCGTACTCACCCGAGTAGCCGCCCTTGTCGTCCGGGACCCGCACGAACGCGCTGCCGAGCCACAACCGGCCCTTCTCCCAGGGCGCGTAATGGACCTTGTAGTGCATCGGCTGGTGCAGGCCCACGGTGTAAGCGTAGCCCAGATCCGGGTGCACGGCGATGGGAGACCACTCCTCGCCGCCGTTCGCCCCCGGCAGCATGAACACGCCGTCGGCCGTGGGCTGCGAGTACATGTTCTGCTGCGGCACGAATGCCTGCGAGCGACGGATCAGCTTGCCGGTGGCGGCGTCGAGCACGTACACGAAGCCGGTCTTGCCCGCTTCCACCACGGCCTTCTTCCCGCCCACCATGGCGATCACGGGCGGGCTCACCGCGTCCAGGTCCCACACGTCGTGCGGCACCTCCTGATATCCCCACTTGAACTTGCCGTTGGTCGCGTCGATCGCGACGACCGATTCGGTCCAGCGGTTGTCGCCGGGGCGGATCGAGCCGTCCAGATCGGGCGACGGGTTGCCGATCGCGACGTACAGCGTCTTCGTGACGTCGTCGTAGGCCGGCGTCATCCACACCGAGCCGCCGCCGGTCTTCCAGGCGTCGGCGTACTTGGCGGAATCGGCCCGCTCCTTCGCGATGTCGCGCTTCAGGTCGTCGCCCTCGGGGGTGGTCTTGGAGAACGGGCCCCACCAGCCGCCTTCCTCGGGTGAAGGCAACGTATACCACGTCCACACCGGCGCCCCGCTCGCGGCGTTGAAGGCCTTCACGTAGCCGCGGATGCCGTACTCGGCGCCGGAGGTCCCGATGATCACGTTGTCGCCGATCACGAGCGGCGCCATGGTCTCCGTGTAGCCCGCCTCGGGCCCGTCGCCCGCCTTGACGGCCCACTTCTCCTTGCCGGTGGCGGCGTCGAGCGCCACGAGCTCGTCGTCGAGCGTGCCCACGAACACCGACCCGCCGGAGACCGCCACGCCGCGGTTGTTGGGGCCGCAGCAGGCCGTCGACACCGGACCGTTCTTGTGCGTGTACTCCCACAACATTTTCTGGGTGCGCAGGTCGAAGGCGCGCACGATGTTGTTGGGCGTCGCCGGCGACGTGATATACATCGTCCCGTTCACCACGATCGGGGTGGTCTCGAAGCTCCCCAGCGTGGTCGAGCCGTGCGTGTACACCGCCCGCGCCACCAGACGCCTGACGTTCGTCGTGTTGATCGTCTTGAGGGGAGAGAAGCGGTTGTTCCAGTAGTTGTGCCCGTACATCAGCCAGTCGCCGCTCGCCGCGGCGTTGCGCAGCATCTCGTTCGTCACGACCGCGGCGGCCGGGGGAGACGAGCCCGGATTCGAGACCCCTCCCGACCCCTGCCCGCACAGCGGTGCCGCGACGAGCGCCGCGACCAATGGCATCGCGGACCATCGAGCCCGATACCTCATACCCACCTCCGTTGAAGGACGGTACGACTATTCCCCGGCACCAAGCGCGAATCCCACGTACATGTTCCGCCCGGGAGCGGGCTCATAATAGCGCCCCGCAGTCGCGTTGATAACCACCGACCCGACGTACGCCCGGTTAAACACGTTGTTGAAGCCCACGAAGGGGTTAAGCCGCATGCCGCCCGAGCTCCCGCTCCATCCCAGACGCAGGTTGGTCGTCCACCAGGGGCTCGTGGAGCTGTTGGCCGCGTCGCTCACCAGGTAGCCCGAGGAATGGGTTTCCTCGAGCTCCGCCCAGACGCCGCCGGCCGACGCCGGGTGCGCCTGCAGCACGAAGTGCAGCCAGTGCTGCGGGATGCCGGGAATGGGCCGCCCGTCGAGCACGCGCGCTCCCAGCGTATAATCGGTGTAGCGAAAATCGGAGTAGGTCCACGCCGTGAGGAGATTCACCCCGGGCGCGAGCTCCAAGTCGGCGCTGAGCTCGACGCCCCGGTGGCGGGAGCGGCCGGCGTTTTGATAATAGACCCGCCCGTTCGTGTCCGCCGGCACCGGGAACGAGATGAGCTCGTCGCGCACTAGGGCGTCGAACAACGCCACGGCGTAGTTCAACCGTCCCGCCACGTCTCCACGCACTCCCACCTCGTAGTTCGTGCCCTGCTGCGGCTGGAGCGTCGGATTGAATCCGCCCGCCGAATCGGGCCGGTTGGTCAGCTCCGTCGTGGTGGGCGTCTCGAACGACGTGCCGACGTTGCCGTACAGCGTCAGCGCGTCGGACGGCGTGACCGCGACGCCGACCGAGCCGGACAGCGCGCTCATCAAGCGGCGCCCCGAGTCGTCCGGGTTGGGGCCGGTGATCAGCCGATCGTCGGCCGCGAAGTTCACCCAGTCGTAGCGCAGCCCGCCCGTGACCGACACGTGGGGAGCGAGCTGCAGGGCGCTCTGCACGAACGGGCCCACTTCGGTGACGTGCTCGAGCTGGTCGAGCAGGCGCGCGCTGGTCGGCTGGCCGGCGTTGTTGCCGAAGTTCTTGCGGTCGTCGCGTTGACGCTGGAAGTCGAGCCCCGCCGTCAGACGGTGCTGCAGCGAACCGAGCGGCACGGGACGGCTGATCGTGACGCGGGCACCGTAGTCGAGGCGGTCCAGGTCGATGTAGGCGAAGGTCTGGGGATTCTTCAGGTTCCGCACGATGCCGAACAGCGTGAACGAGGCGTCGCCGCCGCCCGGCAGCTGGTGTTGAATCGTCACGCCAACCCGTGTAGTCCAGTCGCGACGCCGTCACCATCCCGCTTCCCGCGCCGAGCCGAAAGGCCGTGCTCGACTGCCACTTGCTCCAGTTGCGGGCGAGGTCCCGATCGAAAGTGCCGAACAGCACGCGCGTGTCCTCCCGCACGCCCTGGGGCGGGGTCGGATCGGTCCAGATACTGATCACCCCGCCCGTCGCGTTACCGAACAGCGCCGACGACGACCCGCGCAGCACCTCGATCCGGTCGGTCTCGCCGAGCTCCAGGTTCGTGAGCTGCCCCGTTCCGTCGGGGAGCGTTTGCGGGATCCCGTCCACCAGCACTTTGATGCCCCGCACGGCGAACTGCGCGCGCGCCCCGAAGCCGCGGATCGAGATGCGCTGGTCGAGCGAGAAGTTGTAGCGGTTCGCCGCGTACACGCCGGGCACCGACACGAGCGCCTCATCCAGCCCCCAGGTGGGCCGGGCCTGGCTGATGGCGGCCTTCTCGACGAGCTGCACGGCCTGCGGGATGCGATTGATCGGCGGGTTGGCCCGGGTCACGGAGACCACGGCCGGAGGCAGCGTGTACACCTTCAGGCTGTCCGTCGGCTGCGGACGGGCCGTCGTGTCGCGCTGCTGGGCCGCTGCCGCGTAGGCCCATGTGACCGAGAGAACGACCAGCGCCGCGACTCGCGTACTCACCTCGGCTGGCGCAACATCCGGTTCCAGCGGATCCGCAGCGGATCGGTCGCGATGCTCAGATAGATGACGAGCGGTTTGCCCACGATGTGCGCCCGCGGCAGGAAGCCCCAGAAGCGGCTGTCGTAGGACTCGTCGCGGTTGTCGCCCATGACGAAGAAGTGGCCCGACGTCACGACCACCGGGCCCCAATCGTGCGTCGTGGGGTGGTAGTGCGCGGAATCGCGACCGATGTAATAGCGCAGCTGCCAGCCGCGCATCTGCTGCAGCCGGAAATCGGGATCGACCTCGCTCCCGCCCGCGAGATGCAGCGCGTACGGCTCGTCCAGCCGCTGGCCGTTGCGGTACAGCGTGTCGTGCACCATGCGCAGCGTGTCGCCACCGGCGCCGATCACCCGTTTCACGATGTTCAGGTTGGGCGTCGAGTCTTCGACCGAGCGGAACACGACGATGCCGCCGCGCTCGGGCTCGGCGTACCCCGGCACGCGCAGGAACCGCAGCCCCGTGCCGGGAATCTCCAGCTCGCCGCCGTAGATTGCCTTGTTGACGAACAGGAAGTCGCCGACCAGCAGCGTGTTCTCCATGCTCGCCGAGGGAATGCGGAACGCCTCGATCAGATAGGAGCGGAGCACGATCCAGATGAGCACCGCCACCACGACCGACGTGTCCCACCCCTTGGCCCACTTGTGGAAGGCCCGCCACAGCTCGCGCAACTGGTTCATGGAGACCGCAAGCTAGAGGGCACTGGGTGTGCGGGCAACCGTGATCCCGGGCTGAAGCCCGGGCTCGGCGAGGGTGCGTCCTTGAAGGACGCACGCTGCGGCCGAGCGCGCCCTTTCAGGGCGCGAACGTCCCCGGGGCATATTTGGTCCTCGTGTTGTTATAATTGGTGTTCCCATGAGCGATGCCAACGCGCCGCGCCGCGCGCCGCCCCTGCTCGACGCCCTCGGCAAGCTGTGCAGCGAGGGCAAACAGCTCGCGGACTACCTGTGGCAGGTCCCCAAGGACGAGGCGGCGCGGGAGCGCGTCGTCGCGATCCTGGACCAGATCGCCGCCGAGGGAACCAAGCAGGGACGCAAGGAGATGCCGCGCATCTGCGCGGAGCTCAAGACCGCCGCCAAGGCGACGCCCAGCCCGCAGCAGGTGGACCTCCTGGTGAACGGTTTCGATCGACTCATGCGCCTGTGGCAGGCCGCGAAATCGGGCCTGTTGTGACCGAGTCCCCGAGCGGCGCCGCTCCGCCGCCCGCCACGCGCAATACCTCCCTCGACCAGCTGTGCATCAACACCGTCCGCACCCTCGCGATGGATGCGGTGCAGCAGGCTGACTCCGGCCACGCGGGGACCGCCATGGCGCTGGCACCGCTCGCCTACGTGCTGTGGCAACGCCACCTGCGCTATCATCCCGCCCACCCCGACTGGATGGGGCGCGATCGCTTCGTGCTGTCGGCGGGGCACGCCTGCATGCTGCTCTACGCGGTGCTGTATCTCACCGGGTACGACCTGTCGTTGGACGACATCAAACGGTTCCGCCAGTGGGGCAGCCGCACGCCGGGCCACTCCGAGCACGGGCTCACGCCCGGCGTCGAGGCCACGACCGGCCCGCTCGGCCAGGGCGTCGGCAACGCGGTGGGAATGGCGCTCGCGGAGGCCCATCTCGCCCAGCTGTTCAACCGGCCGGGCCACGCGATCGTCGATCACTGCACCTACTTCCTCGCGTCCGACGGCGACCTGATGGAGGGCGTCTCGCACGAGGCGTGCTCGCTCGCCGGTCACCTGAAGCTGGGCCGCCTGATCGGGATCTACGACGACAATCGCATCACCATCGACGGCAAGACCGATCTCACGTTCTCGGACGACACTGCCAAGCGGTTCGAGAGCTACGGCTGGCACGTGGAGCACGTGGCGGACGGTAACGATCTCGGCGCCCTGGACGCGGCGCTCGCCGCGGCGCGGCGCGTCAGCGACCGGCCGTCGCTCGTAATCGTGCGCACCCACATCGCCTACGGCAGCCCGCACAAGCAGGACACCGCGGAGGCCCACGGCGCCCCACTCGGCGAGGAGGAGGTGCGGCTCACCAAGCAGCACTTGGGCTGGCCCAGCCTCGAGCCGTTTCATGTGCCGGAGGCGGCGCTGGCGCAATGGCGCCGCGCCGCGGAGCGGGGGACCCGGCTCGAGGCCGAGTGGCAAAGGAAGTACGACGCCTACCGCAACGTGCATCCCGAGCTCGCCGCCGAGCTCGAGCGACGCCTCGCGGGTCGCCTGCCGGGGGGCTGGGACGACGGCCTCCCCGAGTTCGCGCCCAAGGAGGCACAGGCCACGCGCGCCGCGTCGGGCAAGGTGCTGAACGTTCTAGCGGCGAAGCTGCCCGAGCTGGTGGGCGGGTCGGCCGATCTCGCGAGCTCCACCCAGGTCGTGTTCAAGAACGGCGGGGACGTGGCGGCGGGAAGCTGGGGCGCGCGCAACGTGCACTTCGGCATCCGCGAGCACGCCATGGGCGCGATCCTGAACGGGCTGGCCCTGCACGGCGGCGTGCGACCGGTGGGATCGACCTTCCTGATCTTCTCCGACTACATGCGACCGCCGATCCGCCTCGCGGCGCTGTGCCGACTCCCGGTGATTTACGCGTTCAGCCACGATTCGATCGGGCTCGGCGAGGACGGCCCGACCCACCAGCCGATCGAGCAGCTCGCCGCGTTGCGTGCCATCCCCGATCTCGTGGTGCTCCGGCCGGCGGACGCGACCGAGACCGTTGAAGCCTGGCGCGCCGCCATCCGCCACCAGAGCGGCCCGGTGGCGCTCGTGCTCACCCGCCAGAAGGTCGGGGTCATCGACCGCACCCGCTACGCCCCCGCCAACGGGCTGAGACTGGGCGCGTACGTGCTGGCGGACGCGCCGGCCGGCAAGCCCGCGGTGGTGCTCATCGGCAGCGGGTCGGAGGTCGAGCTGGTGCTGGGAGCCTACGAGCGGCTCAGCGCGGCGGGAATCGCCACGCGCGCCGTGAGCATGCCGTCCATGGAGCTGTTCGCGCGGCAGCCGCAGGCATACCGCGACGCCGTGATCCCACCGGGCGTGGGCGCGCGCCTCGCCATCGAAGCCGCGAGCCCGCAACCATGGTATCGCTGGGTAGGCGACCGCGGGGTCGTGCTCGCCATCGAGCGGTTCGGCGCCTCCGCGCCGTATCAGCGGATCTATCAGGAGCTCGGGCTGACGGTGGAGAACGTGGTGGCGAAGGCGAAGGCCCTCTTGACGTGATCCCCGGGCTTGCGCCCGGGGTCAGTCGTGCCCCTACGCACGCCCCAGGCGCTCCATCATGTGCCGCGCCGCTTCTCTCCCCGACTTCACGCACGCCGACACTCCCGCCCCATCGAACCCGGCGCCCGCGATCGCCAGCGGCGGCAGCCGGGCCAGGCGCTCGCGCACTGCGGCCACGTGCCCGGCGTGCCCCGGCTTGTAGCGCGGCAAGCCCCGCGGCCAGGTGAACGCACGACTCCACAGCGGGCTCCCGCTGATCCCGAGGATGCGAACCAGCTCCGCGTGAGCGGCCACGGCGGGGTCGCCATCCACCGGTCCGACGAACGCCCGCAACAGCGCGTGACCGGGCGGGGCGCGGCCCGGATACTTGAGCCATGAGTACGAGCACGCGCGCAGGGCGGCACCACCCTCCGCCAGCTCGGGCGCCGATACGAACCCTGTCCCGGCGAGCGGCGTCGCGAGCTGATCCTCGCGATAGGCGAGCGACACGGTGGTTGTCGGGTAATAGATCACCTCGTCCAGGTGTCGGGCGGCGGGCACGCCGGCGGCGGTCACCAGTCGCGCCGCGATCCACGCCGGGAGCGCGAGGATGACCGCCTCCGCTTCGAGCGTGGAGCCGCCGCTGAGCGAGAGTCGCCAACCGCGGGTCGCCGGCGCGAGGCCGGTGACACCTTGGGCGGGTCGGATCGCCGGACCCACCCGGGCGACGATCGCCTCCACGAAGTCCGCCATCCCGGTGGCGAAGCTGCGGAATCCGCACTGTACGGGCGCAGCATGCTGCGCCCCTACGCCCGGCGGAACCTGGATGCCGAGCAGCGCCGCCGCCTGCCCCTCGGCCAGGGGCTCGAGCCGCCGGCCAGTCCAGAGCGACGACCCGCTGGCGAGCTGATCGACCAGCCGGCCGCCGATGCCGATCTCGCGCGCCAGCTCCTGGATATCGGGCTCCGCCGCCAGGAATCCGTCGGGCCCGCCTTCGATCACGAAGCCATCGCGTCGCTCCGTCACGACCACGCCACCCGGCCGCCGCACGGCGTCCAGCACCACCACGCTCGCTCCGGCCCCCGAAAGAAGCTCCCATGCCGCCGACAGGCCCGTCAGGCCCGCTCCGGCTACGGCCACCGTGGCGCTCACAGCCATCCCCGGCCGGCCGCCGTGTCGTGAGCCATCTCCGCGATCGCCGCCACGAGCAGCGGATCGTCGTTGAGCGACGCCGTGCGCTCGAGCTGCACGCCCAGCCTCCGGGCGAGCTCCTGGTAGACGATGTCCACGTCGTAGAGTACCTCGACGTGGTCGGACACGAATCCGATGGGAACGAGCAAGAACGCCCGGTGGCCCTTGCCCGCGAGATCCGTCATCAAGGCACCCGCCTCCGGCCCGAGCCAGGGCTCCGCGGTAGCGCCGGCGCTCTGGTAGGCGAAATGCCACGCCCTGAGTCCGGCCAGCTGCGCCACCGCGGCGGCGCTGGCCCGCAATTCGGAGGGATAGGGATCACCGGCTGCAAGAATCCGCTCGGGAAGGCTGTGCGCGGTGAACACCACCTGCACCGCGGCGGGAGACGGGAACCGCGACATCGCCTGCGTCACCCGATCGGCGACCACGGTGAGGAATCTCGGGTGCTGGCCCCAGCTCCGCACCAGTGCGACGTCGAGCCGGCCGGCGGTGGCGGCGAGCAGCTTTTTCTGGTAGGCGCCCACCGACATGGCGGAGTAGTGCGGCGCCAACACGATGCCCACCAGGCGCCGCAGGCCCGCTCGGACGATCTGCTCCACCGTGTCGGCGATGTAGGGATGCCAGTGACGCATTCCCACGGAGACGGCGAAGCGGTCGCCCAGCAGTCGCTGCACCCCCGCCGCCTGCGCTTCGGTGAGCGCGCGAATCGGCGAGCGACCGCCGATCCGCGCGTAGCGTGCCTTGATCTCCGCGGTGAACTCCGGCGTCACCGGGCGGCCGCCGCGCACGTCGAGCAGATAGGGCTCGACGTCGTCCAGGCTCTCGGGGCCGCCGTACGCCATGAGGAGGACGGCGATGGCTCCTCCTCCCGGGTCAGCCGCCATGCACCCACTCCACCACGGCCTGGAGCGCTTCGATCGGGGTCTCGGGGAGCACCCCGTGGCCCAGGTTGAAGATGTGTCCCGGGCGCGAGGCCGCGCGCGCCAGGATCTCGCGCGTCTGGCGCTCGAGCTCCGCGCGGGGGGCGAGCAGCGCCACGGGATCGAGGTTCCCCTGAATGGCGGCGGGAGCGACTCGCTGCCACGCGGCGTCCAGCGGGATGCGCCAGTCGACGCCGATCACGTCGCCGCCGGCCCGGGCGAAGTCCCCGAGCAGTCCGGCAGTATCGGTCCCGAAGTGGATCACCGGCACACCCGACGCAGCCGCCAGCTCGAGCGTCCGCTGGCTGTGGGGGAACACGTAGGTGGCGTAATCGGCGGGCGAGAGACACCCCACCCAGCTGTCGAACAGCTGCAGCGCGCGTGCGCCAGCGCGCGCCTGGGCCGCCAGGTACGCCCCCACCAGCTCCGCCAGCCGTTCCAGCAGCTGGTGCCACGCGCGCGGCTCCGAATACATGAACCGCTTGGTGAGGGCGAAGCTGCGCGTCGCCCCGCCTTCGATCGCGTAGCTCGCGAGCGTGAACGGCGCGCCGGCGAAGCCGATGAGCGGGACGTGCGGGGGCAGGGCCCGCGCCGCCAGCCGCGCCGCCTCCAGCACGTAGCCGAGGTCGGTCGCGGGGTCCACCGGCGGCAGCTCGAGCACCTGGCCCGCCTCGCGCACCGGGCGGGTGATCTGCGGGCCCTCGCCCGCGGAAAACGTGAGGCCCAGCCCCAGCGGCTCGAACGGCAGCAGGATGTCGGCGAACAGGATGGCGGCGTCGACGCCGAGACGCTCGACGGGCTGCAGGGTCACCTGGGCCGCGAGCTCCGGCTTGTGGCACAGCTCCAGCAGCGAGTGCTTCTGCCGCAGCGCGCGGTATTCGGGCAGGTAGCGCCCCGCCTGCCGCATGAACCACACCGGCGTCACATCGGTGGGCTCCGAGCGGCACGCCTTGAGGAAGCGGCTGTCGTCAGGAGCGGCGGGCAACGGTCGGCTCGCCCGCGTCGATCAAACCGGGGGGAGCGACGAGGACCGTGTCGCCCTCGACCTTCACGCGATAGGTGGCGACCGGGAGCGACGGCGGCCCGCCCAGCACCTGTCCTGTCTCGAGCGAGAAGACGCCTTCGTGCCAGGGGCATGTCACGGCGCAGCGGGCCGGGTCCACCGTGCCCTCGGAGAGACTGGCGCGCGCGTGAGTGCAGCGGTTGGCGATGGCGTGCACCGTGCCGTTCACGTTGAAGAGCGCGACGGCATCGCCGCCCACGTACACCCGCCGGCTCGTGCCGGCGGGGAGATCGGCGAGCGTGGCCACCGGCGTATAGCCGTCCGCCCGCGTGGGCCGGCGCGACACCGCCTGCGCGGCACCGGCGCCCCCCAGCGTGTCCAGCATGTCCCACAGCGACATCTGGACGCAGGTGAACGTCGGTGTGTCACGCAGCGTGTAGGACGACGCCGTGCTCTCTCGCAGCTGCATCACCAGGTCGAGGAAGTCGGCGGGATTGTCGCCCTCGAAGGCGACGATGAACTCCTGGTCGTCGAGCCCGTAGGAATAGGTCGTGTTGAGCCGGATCGAAGGGTACTGCCGCCCGATGCGCACGTGTTCGTCCATCATGGCCTGCCGCTCCGCCTTGGGCAACAGGTACCACGCGCGCGTCTTGATGAACGGATACACGAACAGGTACCGGGCATCGCTCGGCCGGATCACGAGCCGGGACGGCTGTCCCCCGCCGGGGGGCTCGGGAAACTCATAGATCGACCGGCGCGTCATCGCGAGGTAGCTGTAAGGGACCGCGAGGTACGCCCCCAGGTCGGTCCGATTGAGCGCGGTCTGCAGCGCCACCAGCGAATCCAGGTCCTCCGCCACCTGCCACAGCAGGAAGTCGCAGTCGCCGCGGATGCCGACGAGCCCGTAGGGGCGCAGCAGCAGCCGCCCCGCGAAGCTCTCGATCGTCTCGCCGAACTCGAGCTTGGCGCTCGCCTGTCGCTCCGCCGGGAGCCGGCGCCACGCGCTGTCCAGCTTGTAGAAGGCGAAGCGGACGACCTGGCGTTTCTCGGAGGGCTTCGAGCTCATGCAACCAATCTAACGCGGAACGTCAGATCGGGCCCTCTGTTCCGCGTTCCGCGTTCCGCGCTCCGCGTTGCTCCTGCCAGAACTTGCGCACGATCCACACGCCGATCATGACCAGCGTCACGCCGTCGCCCGATTCCCGGTAGCTCCAGCCCGCCCACAGCGCGAAGCCCGCGCAGAACACGACGGCGGTGCCGATGAGGAGGCGGTGGAAGGGAATCATGGCCGGTGCCTAGGCGGCGACCTTGTCCACCACCATGAGCGTGAGCAGAGCCGGGAGGTACGCGATCGACACGACGAACAAACGCCAGGCGCGCGCGGTGGTGGCGGCGCGCGTCATCGCGACCGACGCGCCCGCGTAGGCGAGCCCCAGCGCCAGCGCCCCGAAGAAATACAATCC
>WNGD01005853.1_pt1 | contig 11871 bp, 13 predicted proteins | sample 5400671 | NCBI WGS metagenome assembly WNGD01 (sample SAMN13153369, study PRJNA577476) | soil metagenome | isolation source: 40 cm soil or saprolite under grassland replicate 2 | place: USA:California | collected 2016-06-15
AAGGATCCGATCAACGGCGTTGCCGATCCCGATCTGAAAACCACGGTCCACGACTTCCTGGCAAACACCAACCACGGTTCCTTGACCGTCGTATCCGCCCGGGAGATGTACTTGATCGCCGCGGAGGCCGGGCTCGCGGCAGGCGACACGCTGACGAACGGGGGACAGTTCGTGACCACCGTCAACGCCCTCCGGTCCCTGAGTTCGCTGACCCCGTACGACGTAACGAACGCAGCCCATCCTCGGCCGGTCGCGATGCTCGAATATGAGCGACAGGTGAACCTGTTCCTGCAGGGCCGGCGGCTGCTTGATCACTACCGGTTCAACACGCCGGCAGATCTGTGGCAGGTGGGATCGGAAGCGCTGACCAAACCAGGCATGCTGTTCCCGATCACCATCACGGAGCTGCAGGCGAATCAGTACTGCGTGGCGAACCCCGCGAGCTGCTGACGAACGTATGGCCGTATCGCTGTATGGCCGTATCGCCGTCATACGGCCCATACGGCCATACGGCCATACGGCTTAGTGTAGTCCTCCCCCCGCGAACTGTTTGACCAGGTCGCCAATCACCTGTTTCGCGTCGCCGAACAACATCCACGTGTTGTCCTGCACGTACAGGGCGTTGTCGATCCCGGCGAACCCGGGGTTCTTGCTGCGCTTGATGGCCAGCACGGTCTTCGCCTTGTCGGCGTCGATGATCGGCATGCCGTAGATCGGTGAGCCCTCCACGGTCCGGGCGGCGGGGTTCACCACGTCGTTGGCGCCGATCACCAGCGCCACATCGCACTGCGGCATCTCCGGATTGATCTCGTCCATCTCGGCCAGCGCAGTGTACGGGATGTTGGCTTCGGCGAGCAGCACATTCATGTGGCCCGGCATCCGGCCGGCCACGGGATGGATCGCGAACCGGACCTCGACGCCGCGCTTGGTGAGCTGATCGTAGAGCTCGCGGACTTTGTGCTGGGCCTGCGCGACCGCCATGCCGTACCCCGGGATGATGACGACCAGCCGCGCCTGCTCGAGCAGCTGTGCCGCCCCCTCGATCGACTCCTGCTTCCACTCCTTCTGCTCGGCGATCACCTTGGTCTTCTGCACGGTGCCGAACGCGCCGAACAATACGTTCGTGAACGAGCGGTTCATGGCGCGGCACATGATGATCGACAGAATCAGGCCGCTCGAGCCGTCGAGGGCCCCGGCCGTCACCAGCAACCGGTTGTCCAGCACGAAGCCCATCGCCACCGCCGAGAGACCCGCGTAGGCGTTCAGGATGGAAATGACGGTCGGCATGTCGGCGCCGCCGATGGGAATGATCAGCAGCACGCCGAACAGCGTCGCCAGCCCCATGATCACCGGGAACACCGTGCGGGCCGACGGCGCCGTGGGGTGCAGTACCAGCAGCACCCCCAGGACCACGGCGGCCCCCAGCACGCCGAGGTTCACGAAGTTCTGACCCGGGTAGGTGACGGGCCGCTGCGGGATCCAGCGCACTTCCTGAAGCTTGCCGGCAGCCATGAGGCTCCCCGTGAACGTGAGGAAGCCGAGGATCACTTCGACCACGAGCGCGCTGGTGCGGAACGTCGTGAACTGCACCGGGCCTTCGCTGAGCCAGATGTGAAACTCGGCCGCGCCCACGAGCCCGGCCGCCAGCCCGCCGAACGCGTGCGACAGCGCCGTCCGCTGCGGCACGGCGGTAAGCGGCACGCGCGACAGCGGCACGCCCACCACGAAGCCGGCGGCGATGGCGGCCAGAACCCAGCCGTGGTGCACGATTTCCGGCTGCACCCAGGTGGCGAGCACCGCGACGGCCATGCCCAGCACGCCGGCGTACACACCGCGGCGAGCGGTCTTCGGGTCGCTCATCCAGTTCAGCGCGAAGATGAACAACGCCGTCGCGGCGATGGCCGCGAACTGCGCGATCCCCTGCGTCATTGCTTCTTGAACATCCGCAGCATGCGGTAGGTAATCAGGAACCCGCTCACGATGTTCGTCATCGACGCGAACAGCGCGACCGCGCCGAGGATGCGGATCGACGTCGGGTGGTCGGCGCCCGCAACCGCGAGCGAGCCCACGACCGCGATCGCCGAGATGGCGTTGGTCAGGGACATGAGCGGCGTGTACAGGAGCCGCGACACCCGTCGGATCACGCCCAGCCCGATGAACGTCGCCAGGACGAAGACGAACAGCATCGACCAGTAGTCGTTCATGCCAGCAGCACCTTTCCGTCGTGGGTGACGCACGTCGCCTTGGTGATCTCGTCCGTGAAGTCGATCTGCAGCGCGCCGTCCTTCGCGACGTGGCCGAGGAAACTCGAAATGTTGCGGGCGTACATCTGGCTGGCGTGCTGCGGCAGCGTGGCAGGGAGGTTCACGGGCCCCAGGATCGCCACGCCGCGATGCATCACCCGCGTCCCGGCCTGCGTGAGCTCGCAATTCCCGCCCGACTCCGCCGCCAGGTCGACGATGACCGAGCCCGGGTGCATCCCGTCCACCGCCGCGCGCGTGACGAGGATGGGCGCGCGCTTGCCCGGGATCGCGGCGGTCGTGACCACGACGTCGGCGTCTTTCACGCTGCGGGCGAGGAATTCCAGCTCGCGGCTGTGCTGGTCCGCCGACAGCTCCTTGGCGTAGCCGCCCGCCCCTTCCCCCTCGAGCCGTTCCTCCATCGCGAGGAACTTGGCGCCGAGGCTCTCGACCTGTTCCTTCACCGCCGGGCGCACGTCGAACCCCGACACCACGGCGCCGAGCCGGCGTGCCGTGGCAATCGCCTGCAGCCCCGCGACGCCCGCCCCCAGCACCAGGACGCGCGCGGGCGGCAGCGTCCCGGCGGCAGTGACGAGCATCGGGAAAAACCTCGGCGCCGTATCCGCGGCCAGCAGCACGGCCTTGTAGCCGGCGACCGTCGCCTGTGAGGAGAGGACGTCCATCGGCTGAGCGCGGGTGATGCGGGGGAGCAGCTCGAGGCTGAACGCCGTGATCCGCCGCTGGGCGAGCAGCCGCAACAGATCCGCATTGGTGGCCGCCTGCAGCTGCCCCACCAAGCCGGTCCCCTCTCGCAGCTTCCCGACCTCGGCCGGGCTCGGCTTCTGGACCCTGCAAGCCACGTCGGCGCTCGCGGGGTCGCCGGTGCGCGCGCCCGCCGTCGTGTAGGCGTCATCGGGGAACCCCGCTTCGACCCCCGCCCCCGCTTCCACGACCACTTCATGCCCGGCCTTGACCAGGCGGGCCACCGCGTCGGGAGTCAACGCCACGCGCCGCTCGGACGGCGCGGTCTCCTTGGGAATCCCGATTTTCATCGGCCCGAAACTAACGCCTCGAGGGCATCCGCGTAGCGCTGCTGCATGCGTTCGAGGGTGAACCGCTCGACCGCCCGCCGGCGCGCGGCGGCGCCCAATCCCTCGCGCCGTGCGGCATCCACGAGGAGCTCGCCGAGTAGCACGGCGAACCCGCGCGGGTGGTCGCGGGGCGCAACCACCCCCGCGTCACCCAGCACTTCCGGGGTGCCGCCGCCTTCCACCGCGAGCACCGGCCGGCCGCAGGCGAGCGCCTCCGCGATTGACAAGGGGAAGCCTTCGTCGGGGCGCGCGTGCACGACCACCGTCGCCGCATTGTAGGCGCCGATCAGCTCATCCGCCGCGAGGCGGCCGGGCAGCCGCAGGTCGAGCCCCAGGTGCTGCGCGCGGGCCGCGAGCGCGTCCCGCTCCGCGCCCGACCCGCAGATCGCGATCGGCGGGGCCCCGGGGTTGAGCAGAGCCACCGCGTCGAGCAGCCACCCCAATCGCTTCTCCGGGTGCAGTGCCGCGACGGCGACCAGCAGCGGCCCGTCTCGGAGCCCGAGGCGCCGCCGGAACGCCGCGCCCGCAGCGGGATCGGGCCGGAACCGTGACACGTCCACGCCGTTGTGGATGACCACGTGGGGCCGGCGCCCCAGGAACGGCTGCCGCTCCAGCAGGGACCGCTCCAGCCCCTCGGTCAGGAACACCGTGAGGGCGACGCGACGGAACAGCAGCCGGGTGAGCGGATCCCCCGGCGCGGCCGGCGTGCTGATGCAATAGACGATGCGCAGGGGGGAGAGCAACGAGGCGAGGGCGGTGAGCCTCACGTCCCGTCCCTTGTCCACCATGGCGACGGCGGCGCTGAGCCCGCGCACGGCGCGCCGCAGGCGCCACGCTTCGGCGAGCCCCGTGTCTCCGATCGCGAGCCGGGTGGCCGGGATGCCGCGGGTGCGGAACCCGTTCTCGAGGTCCGCGTGCGCGACCAGTGCGTGCACAACATGACCGCGGGCGGCCAGGCCCTGTCCCACACTCGCGAACACGCTCGCCGACCCGCGCCAGCTGCGTGCGGTCGTCACCAAGACGACCGTGCGCCCCGAGCTCACCCGCCGGGGAGCCGGTCGCGCTCCCGCCGCTGCGCGAGCATGCGCTCGGCAAAGTCCATCCGCTCGGCGAGGTCGCCCACTTCATGACGCAGCGCTTCGAGCTGGTCGGCGAGCTGGCGCACCTCGCCGGACGCCGCCGCGCCCATCGCCGACGGCTCGGCGACGCCCCAGTTGCGCAGCAACCGGTCGTCGGCGTCGCGGAATTCTCCAGCCAGCATCAACACGAGATCGTACATCCACCACAGGCCGATCCCGCCGAAGGTGACGGCGAACAGAATGCCCGTCTGCCAGCGGCCCACATAGAAGCGGTGCAGGCCGAGGGGGCCGCCCAGGATCTGAAGGATGAGCGCGACCGCGCGGGAGCGCTCCGAGACCTCCGGCCCGCGCGCCGGTGCTGGCGCGTCTTCATAGTCATAGGGGGTGAGCGAGGAGCCGGTCATGGGCTTCCCAATCTACGCCCCCAACCCGCCTCTGGCGTAGCGGCCACGCAACCCCATCTTGGGGCCGGGAGACGGTGCCGTCCGCTTCTTTTCCTCATTCGCAAGGAGAACACTATGAACTGGGGTGATTTCCTGAGTTTCCGCAAGATGATAACGCCCGTCATCATTCAGGTGGTTTTCTGGCTTGGGGTCGTGGGCTGCGTGCTGATGGGTCTCGGCGCGGTGGTCGGGGGCCGAGGGCTGTACGGGCTGGCACTGATCGTCGTCGGGCCCATCGCGGTGCGCATCGAGTGCGAGCTGCTGATCCTGTTGTTCCGGATGCACGACGCGCTTCAGGACATCCGGTCCGCCAAGCGGATGTAGTCAGCGCGCGCCGATCACCGCTTCCGCCTCGATCTCCACCAGCATCGCCGGGTCCACGAGACCCGACACCTGGACCATGGTCGAGGCGGGGCGGATGGCCCCGAAGACCTCGCCGTGCGCCCGCCCGATCTGCTCCCAGTCCTTGATGTTCATGACGTAAAGCCGCGTGCGCACCACATCGCGGAGGGTCGCGCCGGCACGCACCAGCGCCCGCTCGATGTTGCGGAGCGCCTGCACAGTCTGGCCGTACGGGTCGCCGGCCCCCACGATCTTTCCGGATTCGTCCGTGGCGGTCGTGCCGGCCACGTGCACGACGTCCCCCACGCGCACCGCGCGGGAGTAGCCCACCACCGGCTCCCACGGCGCGCCGCTCGCGATGTTGGTTCGCTTCATGCGCCTCCCCCTCCCCTCAGCAGGTGTTGCAGCGCCGGCTCGAGCGTCGCGAACGAGAAACGGAACCCCGCCTGCCCGGCGCGGGCTGGGAGGACCCGCTGGCCCGTCAGCAGGACTTCGTCCGCCGCCACACCATAGAGGAGCCGCAGCACGAGCGGCGGCACCGGCAGGAACGCGGGGCGGCGCAGCACGCGCCCCAGGGTCCGGGCGAATTCCGCGTTCCGCACGGGGTCGGGGCTGGTGATGTTGACCGGCCCCCGCAGGGCATCGCGTTCCAGGGCGAACGCGAACAGGGCGAGCAGGTCATCCATGGCGATCCAGCTCCACCACTGGCGGCCCCGGCCGATCGGCCCTCCCAGGCCCAGGCGGAAGAACGGCAACAGCTGCCCGAGCGTGCCGCCCGCCGGCGTGAGGACGAGGCCGATGCGCGTCCTAACGACCCGCACCCCCGCCTCGCGCGCAGGCTCCGACGCCGCCTCCCAGTCGCGGCATAGATCGGCGAGGAATCCCGTCCCCGGCGTGCTGTCTTCCGTGACCGGCTCGTCGCCGCGATCGCCGTAATAGCCGATCGCCGACGCCGCCACGAACGTCCGTGGCCGGCGCTCGAGCCCGGCGATCGTCTCGGCAAGGAAGCGCGTGGTGTCGACGCGGCTCGACCGGATCGCCGCCCGCTTCGCGGCCGTCCAGCGGCCGATGACCCGCTCCCCGGAGAGATGCACGACGGCGTCGGCGCGCTCGAGCGCCGCGCGATCGATGTGGCGGGCGGAGGGATCCCAGCGCGCGTCCCCGGCCGCCGGCGCGCGCCGCACCAGCCGGACGACGTCGTGCCCGCGCGCTGCGAAAAACGGGGCGAGCGCCGAGCCGACGAGGCCCGACGCGCCGCTCAGGATGATGCGCACGACGGGAAACCTACTGGATCGCGGGAGCTTCGCCGAACTTTTTGGCCAGCGCGGTGAGATAGCTCTTGATCGTGGCGTCCAGGCCCATGAGGTGCGCTATCACACGGAACGGCGGCACGGCGATCCAGCCGCGCTCGGTCACCGTGAGACGCGAGCCACCCGGCGTGGGCTGAAGCTCGTAGGTCCAGGTGCCGCCGAAGGGAGCCCGTGGCTCCGGGACGATGCGGGTGACGAGCCTCGCCGACCGCCGATCCTCCACGACCTCCACTTTCACGCGTGCCCCCTCCGGAAACCACGCCGCCGTCCCTTCCAGATTCCGGATCGTCGCCCATACTCTCTCGAGTGGTTGTTGCAGCACGATGGCGCGCGACGCGGTATGGTCCCGCGGCAGGAACGCGCCGATCACCGTCACGAGGACAATGAGTCCGACCACGACGGCGAGGCCGATCAGAATCCACTTCATGACTCCTCCTCTCGGCCCGTGCTGCGTCCGCGCCTCAGGTCGGCGTGGGCATCGCTCGGGGCAGCCGCAACGCGGCGCCGGGGCGCTGTGTCGAAGGTTTCGGGACTGGACATTCCGCGGTTGGGCCGATATTAACGCCCGGGTCTTGCCGCCGCGAACCCGCGCCCCCTCAAGGAGCCCCGATGCGCCCCGTGCTCGCCGCCGTTGGCCTCATGTGCGCGCTGGTCGTCCCCGCCCTCGCACAGAACCCGCCGGACACGACGCGCAGCGCGCAGGACTCGACACTGCGGGTGTTCTTCGATTGTTCGAGCTTTCTGTCAGGATGCGATCTCGACTACTTCCGCACCGAGATCACGTTCGTGAACCACGTCCGCGCCCCGGAGGACGCCGACGTGCACGTGCTGATCACGTCCCAAACGACGGGCGGGGGAGGCACCGAGTACACGGTCGCGTTGATCGGGCGCCGCCGCCATGCCGGGCAGGCGGACACGCTGCGCTACGTCGCCGGCAAGACGGATACGGACCAGGAGCGGCGTCGCGGCCTGACCCACACCATCCGGCTCGGCCTGGTGCGGTACGCCGCCACGACGCCACTGGCCCCGCAACTCGATGTGAGCTACACCGCCCCACTCACGGCGGGCGCACGCCTCGCGGTGCACGACCCCTGGAACTACTGGGCCTTCTCGCTCAGCGGCAATGGGTTCTTCCGTGGGGAGAAATCATTCAACTCGCAGAGCATCTATGGTTCTGCCAGCGCCAACCGCGTCACGGCGGACCTCAAGGTGCTGCTCAGCGTATTCGAGAACTACAACCGCAACGCGTTCGACGTGCCGATCTACGATTCGACCGGCGCGCAGATCGGAACGCAAACGATCGTCAGCATCTCTCGCAGCTACGGCGGCGACGCGCTGATCGTCAGGAGCCTCGGCGGACATTGGTCCGCGGGCGGCGAGATCTCCGCCGATCGCTCCACGTACAGCAATGAAGATCTCGCGCTCAAAGTCGGCCCGGCGATCGAGTTCGACGTCTTTCCGTACGACCAGTCCACGCGTAAGCTCCTGCGCTTCCTATACCGCGTGACGGTCAACTACTTCATGTACTCCGACACGACGATCTTCGAGCGCGTCAGGGAGACGCGTGCCCAGCAGTCCCTGGTCGTCGGCCTCAGCGCGACGCAGCCGTGGGGCACCGCGTTCGGTACCCTCACCGGCTCCACCTATCTGTACGACTTCCACAAGAACAACCTCGAGCTGTTCGGGGGCGTGAGCGTGCGCGTCGTGCGGGGCCTATCGTTCTCCGTCTCGGGGGACGTTTCGCTGGTGCACGACCAGCTGTTCCTGCCGAAGCGCGGGGCGAGCGAAGCGGAAGTCCTGCTTCAGCGCCGCGCCCTCGCCACCAGCTACCAGTACTTCGCCTCGGCAGGGCTGTCGTTCTCGTTTGGCTCGAAATTCAACAACGTCGTGAACCCGCGCTTCGGACGAAGCGGGGGGGGTAGCAGCACGATCTGCTTCAGTAACTGAGGGCACCTCGAATCACAGCTCGGCGAGATCGCGCTCCAGCTCGGTCCGCTCGACGACGTCGTCGGTGAGGGCGGCGGCCGCCAGAAACTGCTGCCCGGCGTCCATCGCATACTGCACCAGCATCTCGATCGGAAACAGCGGCTGGGGAAAATCGAACAGCTGCACCGTGGCGAGCGCGGCCGGCAGATAGCGCTCGAACGTGTCGAGCGCGATCTTCCGCAGCCGCGGGTCGGGGCTCGCCACGTCCTTGAGAAAATGAATGCCGAACGCCACGTGCCGCCCTTCGTCGCGGCGGATCAGGCGGAACCCCTCGACCAGCCCCGGCAGCCAGCCGCGCGCCGCCAGTACCTCACCGACACCGCGATAGCCGGTACGGGCGAGCATCGATTCGGCCACCCCCATGTAATGGGCCACGCCCTCGACCAGCAGCTCCTTGAGCTGCCACGGCTCGTCCTCTTTGCGCAGCCGGTCGGCGATGTTCTGCAGGCCGTCCACGAGCACCAGGCGCGGCTCCGGCGGGAGCGGCATCTGCGGGTTCGCCCCCGGCAACACCTCGGCGAAGTAACGGCGGAAGAACTCGAAGTGCCGGGCCTCTTCGGCGAGCTGCGAAGTGAGGAACAGCTGCACGTCGACGCCCAGGCCGAGCCGCGCCGCCGCCGAGAGGTACGGCGTGAGCGTGTAAGTGACCGACTCTTCCCCGTCGTAGAAGAACGTGCACAGCTGGAGGATCTGCCCCGCGAAGTCCTCGGCGGGGAACTCGCGGCGGATGCGTTCCCAATCGGCACCGTCCCGCGAGAGGTCCACCGCCTGGGGGTCCCAGGGGAGCTTGCGCGCGGCGAAGTAAAGCTTCCAGTATACAGAGTCGGGCACACCGCTAATATTGCGGCTCGCCCGACTCCCGCAACCCGCCTCCGGCCCGGTAAGGAGCCCCCATGAGCGAGAAAGAGCAGTTTCTGAAGACGCTGGAGCAGGAAGCCGCCACGACCGTCAAGGTGCTCCGGGCCTTCCCGGGGGCCAAGTCGGACTTGAAGCCGCATGCGAAATCCCGGTCGGCCAAGGACCTCGCCTGGACGTTTGTCTTCGAGGGCTACGGCGGCACGCAGGGCGTGGATGGCGAGCTGCCGTTCCCCCCAAAGGGCATGCCGAAGATGCCCGAGAAGTGGGACGGCGTCGTGGCCGAGTGCGAGCGGGCGTTCAAGACCCTCGCCGACAAGGTCCGCAAGGCCGGAGACGCGGAGCTGAACAAGACGGTGAAGTTCTTCGTCGCTCCCAAGAAGATGGGCGACATCCGCCGCATGGACTTCCTGTGGTTCCTACTGATGGACATGGTGCACCACCGGGGGCAGTTCTCCGTGTACCTGCGCATGGCGGACGGCAAGGTGCCTTCGATCTACGGGCCCTCGGCGGACGAGCCGTGGAGCTAGGCCTCACCCCCGTAGGGTGAGATTGATGGCCAAAACCGGATAGAAGGCGGCGCTGGGGTGCGCTATGTTCACAGCGTGACCAGCGCCGCTTTGCATTCCTCGCTCTCGCCGGACCGCCAGTGGCGGGCCGTCCTGGACCGCGACCGCCGCTACGATGGGACGTTCGTCTATGCCGTGCGCTCGACAGGGATCTATTGCCGCCCCTCCTGCCCCAGCCGCCGGCCGCGGCGCACGCAGGTGCGGTTTTTCCCGATTCCCGAGGCGGCGGAGGCCCTGGGGTTCCGCGCCTGCCGCCGCTGCAAGCCCGCGAGCCTGACGCCCGACCCCGAAGTGGGCCTGGTGCGCGATCTCTGCCGCGCGCTCGCGGCGCAGCCGGACCGACGGCTCGACCTCGACGCCCTGGCGCGGCTGGCGGGCCGCGGCCCCCAGCAAGTGGCGCGCGCGTTCCGTCGTGTCCTCGGCGTATCTCCGCGACAGTACCAGGTGGCGCTGCAGGTGCGCCGCCTCAAGACCGAACTGAAAGGAAGGCGACACGTGAGCCCTGCGATCTATGAAGCCGGATACAGCTCCAGCAGCCGCGTCTACGAGCGCTCGAACGCCGAGCTGGGGATGACGCCCGCGGCCTACGCGCGCGGCGCCACCGGGATGCGAATCGCGCATGCGATCGTGTCGACCCCGCTGGGGCGGCTGCTGGTGGCGGCCACCGAGCGTGGGGTGTGCCACATCGCCCTGGGCGACGACCCGGTGCGGCTCGAGCGCGGCCTGCGCGCCGAATTCCCGGGCGCCACAAGCGTAGGAGAAGAGGCGCAGCTCGGCGGGTGGGTGCGGGCGGTGGTGCGCTACCTCGAAGGGCGCGAGCCGCATCTCGATTTGCCGCTCGACGTGCGCGCGACGGCGTTCCAGCGACAGGTGTGGAATGCGCTACGGAAGATCCCCTACGGGGAGACCCGGACGTACAGCGAGGTGGCCAGCGCTATCGGGCGCCCACGCGCGGTGCGCGCGGTGGCGCGGGCGTGCGCGATGAATCCGACGGCGTTGATCGTGCCCTGCCACAGGGTCGTGGGGAAGGACGGGAGCACAGGGGGATATCGGTGGGGCCAGGAGAGAAAGAAGAAGCTGCTTGCCCTCGAGTCAGGCAGCCGGCAGTAAGGGCGTCAGTCTACGGAGAGCCAGTAACTGACCTTGATGGCCACAAAGTTCCGCCCCGGGGCTCTCAGACTGTCCCACAGATCCCCGGGGCGGACCAGCACTCCGCGCGGGGCGAAGTCGAAGCGGCTCTGGGACCAGACCAAGTACATCGTGCTTCCGGGCCGCCATTCCCAACGCAGCACCACGTTGCTACGGAACGACAGCACGTTGAAGTCAGGATTGGCGATGCGCAGGGTGTCGGTGCCGTCGACGGCGGTGTAATCCCCGGCGGCGTCGCGGGTGAGCGCGGTGCCGGCTGTGCCGTAACGCTTCAGATCGAACGTCTTGCGACCGACCAGCTCGCCGAAGCCGTAATAGCGGCCGCTCGCCGCGAACGGCTCGGCATATACGTCGAGCGTGAGATCGGGACGCAGTGTGTAATTGAGGCGCAACTGCGTGATGAACGTGCTCTGATCGATGAAGGCGAACACATAGCGGGTGCCGTAGGTCGCCGCGCTACCGTTGGGGAACGAATCGACGTACTGCCGCGAGCTGATCGCGCGCAGATAGTTGGGGGTGAGCGACAACTGCCAGCGCGCCCCCGGCCGGATCGACAGTCCGCCGCTCAGGCGGTACGTCTGGCCACCCAGCTCGTCCTCGCCGTAATAGACCCGGAAATTCCAGGACGTCTTGGCCCCGAAGCTGTTGCCGAGTCGCGTGACGAAATTCCAACTTTGCGTCGTGGCCATCTCTGGTCCGCCGCGGGTCCCCGAGTGATCGAAGGAACGCGGGAAGAAATCGAAGTAGCTGTTCAACGACCAGAAGTTGCGGAAAGTGAGGTTCAGGGAGGGCTCCGCCACGATGTAC
>WNGD01006255.1_pt1 | contig 11870 bp, 15 predicted proteins | sample 5400671 | NCBI WGS metagenome assembly WNGD01 (sample SAMN13153369, study PRJNA577476) | soil metagenome | isolation source: 40 cm soil or saprolite under grassland replicate 2 | place: USA:California | collected 2016-06-15
AGAAAGGAAACGACGACTGCGTCAAATTTCGAACCTACTATCTGTCGAGCAATCTTTGAAACGCCATTTTCATCAAGTGGTTCAATCTCAGATCCATCTGCCGATAATCTTCCACGAATTGCAAAGCGACCCCTTCTCTCGACCAATGGTGCTGGTCGTTGTGTGTTCAGGTTGTAGAGTTCTTGTCGCCTCTGCCTACCGATCTCGAGTACATCCCGGAACCCGTGATTGGTGATCAGCGCCGTCTTGGCTAGTCCGCTGTGGGTTAGCAGCGAATTCGTTCCAACCGTGGTAGCATGCGTTATCAGGGAAACTTTGCCTGCTGAGTTTCGATACTTGCTCAGGGCTTCGACTACTGCTCTCTCAGGCTCCTTGGATGTGGAGGTCTTGACAATCTCGACCCTCTGGGGTGTTGTTTCATCATATACGACGATATCCGTGAAAGTTCCTCCAATGTCTACGCCCACGTAGAGCAATGATTCTCGGTTATCCAGTCCGTGGCTGGCACTGAAAACAGTTTATCTTCCCCGAGAAAGCCGTGTCAGCCGAGATTCGAATGGTGCTTAGAGAACTACTGATGCCGCAAGAGAAGATCTTCTTCCACTGAGCGACCTTATCCAGAACTTTGACAGATTATCTGAAATGCGGAGCAAGATAAAGGATATCGAACATGAAGGGGACGACATCGTTCATTCGATCTATGAACACCTCATCAAAACTTTCATCACCCCTATAGATCGGGAGGATATCGCCAAACTGGCGTCGCTCTACGATGATGTCCTGGATTATATCGAAGCAGTCGCGAATCGGCTTTACTTGTACGAGATCCGGTCTCCAACCGAGCCGATGAGGAGATTCACAGAGATTGGAGTGAAATGCGTGGAGGAGATAGACTTCGCCTTTGGGAGTATCAATAGGATCAAGGCGCCTGAGGTTGAGAAGAGGATCATTGAAGTGGAGAGGCTGGAGAACGATGCGGATGTTGTGCTCAACGAGGCTGTAGCAGGACTATTCAAGACGAGCGACGCGATTTCTATCATCAAGTTGAAAGAGATCTATGAGCTGATGGAGACGATCACGGACAAGTGCGAGGATGTTGTTCAGGTGATCCGCGACATAATTGTCGAGTATTCTTAGACTGAGACATACCCGATGTCGTCGGTAATAGTTCCCTTCGAGATAGTTGTACTGGTCGTTCTCGTGGCCCTGTGTTTCGATTTCATGAATGGCTTCCATGACGCCGCCAATTCGATAGCGACCGTCGTCTCGACTCGGGTCCTCTCACCGCGGACCGCAGTTCTGTGGGCTGCCTTCTTCAATTTTGTCGCAGCCTTCATCTTCGGCGTAAATGTTGCTTCAACCATTGGAAAAGGAACGATAGACCCGAGTATCGTTACAGCCTGGCTTCTCTTGGCAACTCTTCTGGGCGCAATTTCTTGGGACATCATAACCTGGTGGTTTGGTCTGCCTACAAGCTCTTCGCACGCGCTAGTAGGCGGTCTTATCGGGGCCGGGGTCGTGAAGGGAGGATGGGGCGTAGTTCAGACGGCTGGAGTAAACAAGATACTCCTCTTCATCGTGCTCTCACCGCTAATCGGCTTGCTTGCTGCGATAGGCCTCATACTCGTAACAACTCGAATTGCAGCCCATTTTCCTCGCTCCACTGCAGATCATAGTTTCCGGCGTCTACAACTTGTCTCAGCCGCAATGTACAGTCTGGGACATGGGACGAACGACGCGCAGAAGACAATGGGAATCATAACGGCGCTTCTGTTCGCCCAGGGTCTACTAGGCTCAACCTTCTACGTCCCGTATTACGTGATAATAATGGCAGGAGTAGCCATGGGCTTGGGCACATGGTTTGGGGGCTGGAGGATTGTTCGGACTATGGGTATGAGAATAACGAAGCTTCATCCGTTTGGCGGGTTCAGTGCTGAAACGGCGGCAGCCTCAACCCTGTTCGCTACAGCATCTCTCGGGATTCCAGTGAGTACGACTCACACCATTGCCGGTGCGATAATTGGGGTCGGCGCCACGCGTCGATTGTCGGCTGTAAGGTGGGGAGTGGCGAGAAGAATAGTCTACGCATGGGTCCTGACTATACCCGCGGCGGCCGCGATTGCCGCAGTCCTATACTGGGTCCTGGCTCTTGCCGGACTAAGATAGGCATAATTGTCTACTGACCCTAGACCATTTCGGTCCTCAGCCCATAGTCCAGGCCGCGATTCTCCCTGAGTAGGACATCCCCATTCCTCTTTATACTAGCACCGAGGCCGCTAATCCCGGTCGCTCTGATGAAGGTAGGCATCATAGGCAGCGGCGACGTTGGCAAAACACTAGGACGAGGATTTGCAGCCCATGGTCACAGTGTGAAACTCGGATCCAGGACTCCTGATAGCGAGAAATTGAAGGAGTGGCGGAAGGAGGCTCATGGAGACGCTTCCACCGGAACCTTCGCCGAAGCCGCATCCTACGGCGATGTAATTGTATTTGCACCACTCGGCTCCGCTGTCGACGATGTTATCGGCCTGGCAGGTGCCAAGAGCTTTTCAGGCAAGATAGTTATCGACACTACGAATGCGCTTGATTTTTCAAAAGGAATGCCTCCAGGACTCTTCACAGGCCTAAATGATTCTCTCGGTGAGAAGATTCAGAGGCAGCTTCCACATGCAAAAGTTGTAAAATGCTTCAACACGGTCCCGAATTCTCGAATGGTAAACCCTGGCGACAAGAGCGTGGAAATGCTGATCTGCGGAAATGATCCCGAGGCAAAACGCGAAGTTGTCGAGATTCTCAAACAATTCGGCTGGGCTGGCGCCATCGACATCGGGGGAATCAAAGAAGCCAAATGGTTGGAAGCCTTCGTCCCACTCTGGGTCAGAACAGCGGCCTCGCTCAACTCTTGGAATGCAATGTTCAAAGTGCTTCACTAGCAAGTCAGACAATGGGGTCTGACTAGTCCAAGATTGGAAGCTCGGGACGGCATCTATGCCGCTATTTGCTCTGGTTCTGAGAGTTCAACTTCTTGATCTCTCCCTTTCCAGAGAACCATGTGACAGACCCTGCATTCCACTCGTCCACTCTGGTGACCACCCACGTGGATGATCTGTTCCGCGATTCCACATTTGTGGCACGTAAGCCGGACATTCTGTGCGGTGATCCTTACTTCGTCTTGCTCAGACGTTTCTCGCTCAAGGCTCCTATGACGAGCCTTTCTCCCAGGGCACCGATATCCTTTCAGTTTACAAAGGACCACATCCGGACACATGTGCATAGGCACGCAGTTGAGAGCTCTAGCTGAGCTTTACTCGAAGAACAGACGGACTGTAACTAGTCAGGTTGAGCGTTCGATCCTGAATTTCGCCGACTAGTACGCCATGTTTCGCGTTGGTGAACTCCTTGACCTTCTTCCACTCTCCGTCGGCCTTGAACTTTTCCCAGGCATGCTGCATCGTTTTCTGGTCCGGCCAAGCTAGCAGGTAGACGAACTCTGTCCGGTCTCCCATCTTAGTCTCCCATGTACCGAGGATGTCGAAGCCATAGGACTTCATGATTCGTGACGCGTGGTCGCGGAATCGATCGTGAAACGCTTGCTTGTTCTGTTCGAAAATCTCATAGATCCTAAGCTGATGAATCATTTCCTTTTGTCCACTCTGTCCAGTCCACATCACTCATCAATAAGAAAGATCTACGGAGAATGTAGCCTTTCACAACCGGTCCGTAGAGTTCTTGAGCAGCACCCTTATCCTTGGATGCTTTGAGGCTTCTTCGAAGAGCGCGACGATCTCATCGGGGCTGATGATGAGAGGCATACGAGAAAATTGTTTTCCATGAAGTACACAGAATCGCATCGTCTCAGCACCGTCCTCGAACTTGAGAAGCTGGATCGCCGGCTCCCAGCTATGTTGTTCCATCTGGACCTTGACTGAGGCTTCCTCTATCACTTGGCCCCTTCCCCACTCGAAGCTGAAAGCCCGCGGAATAGTTCGTTTGGTGGCAGCCAGAATCCTCTTTCGCAAGCCAAATCACCCCAGAAGGCCAATTGTACCTGTAGGTATTTGCCTCTTCGGCAGAGGCAGCTGTGAATGGTAGTCAAGCTTTCGCGTGGCCAGGTGAATTATTGGCGCCTGAATAGACATCGCCTTGCCACGCGTTCGCCCAAAGGTGATTTGTCCAGGGTTGTCTCTGAGATTTGCGGAGTCCAGGCGCAGGTAATGTCTGGCGCTGAAATGGCAATCTGGGCGCGGGTTGAAGACGTTACGGCCCAAGATGTCAGGGATGCCCTGTGGAGAGATCGTCGGCTCGTTAAGACATGGTGTATGCGCGGAACCCTGCATCTACTCGCGGCCTATGATCTTCCGGTCTACGTTGCTGCTCTGAAGACTCGGAGTCTCTACAGGACCGGGTCTTGGCTGAAGTTCCACAGGATAAGCCTCGAAGAGATTGACAAGATAACATCAGAGGCGCGGAATGCTCTCGACGGTCGTTGTCTGACTAGGGAAGAACTTGTGAATTACATCGTGAAACGAGCAGGCTTGAGGAGGTGGGTCAAGCGTGAAATGTCTTCGGGCTGGGGAAGCTTACTCCATCCTGCCGCATATCGGGGAAATCTCTGCTTTGGACCCAACCAGGGAAAGAATGTCACCTTCGTGAGGCCCGACCAGTGGCTAGGAAAATGGGACGAACCGGGTAGCGAGGAGGCGTTGAGAACACTGCTCTCGCGTTTTGTGGCCGCCTACGGACCCTGCACCAGAGAAGATTTCGGCCACTGGTGGGGCATTCTAGAGCACAATACTCGGAAGATCTTCCAGTCAGTTATTGACGAGCTGGACGAGGTCGAGTTCGAGGGACGCAAAGCCTGGCTTAGAAGGGAGGATGTTGGACAAGTCCAGAACTCCAATCGGACCAAGTCGCTCCGTCTTGTTCCAAGCTTCGACCCTTATGTCATGTTCTACAGTCCCCGAGAACTTCTAGTCGAAAGCAGATTTCGGGCAAGGGTCTTCCGCCAATTGGCCGGTTGGGTCTCGCCAGTGCTTCTCACAGATGGAGTCGCGGCTGGGATCTGGCAATACCGAAGACGATCAGGCGGAATAGACGTGACGGTGGAACCATTCAGATCCCTCAGCCGGAGCGAGCGGCGACTTGTTGAGGAGGAGACTTTGAAGCTGGGAGAATTCCTAGGGACAAAGACCGAAATTTCGTTCGCAAAATAGAAGACCTCAGGACCCAAGAAGGCCGAAAAATCCACCGACTAGGGCACTGTCGCTCCAGTGTCCTAAGGGCTTGCAAATAACTTGCGGTGGAGGCGACCTTCAATCTCGTGGACGGCGTCTTCCATCCCTGGGAAGTTGAATTGGAAACCGGATTCCCGTAGTTTTGCTGGGATGACCCAGCGGCTTTTGAGAATCAGTTCCGCCTCTGTTCGGTGAAGGTACGCGGCGACTTCGAGCATCCGCCGTGTCGTGTGCATATTGAAGGGTATGTTACGTTCGCGTAGGATTATCTTCATCATGTCGCGGTGGGGAAGGGGATTCGGCGAGGCTACATTGACTGGCCCGCTTAGCTCGTCATGGTCGATTAACCATTCGACGGCGCGACAAAAATCGTCTTCATGAATCCAGGAGATGATCTGGTGTCCACCTGCTATCGGGCCTCCGAGTCCCCACCGCGCTAGACTTCGAAGGGTTCGGTAGACACCTCCCTCGTTCGCGGCGAAGACCATCGCTGTCCGCATGGCGACCTTTCGCGTGGCCGGCGTAGGTGCCTCGTTGAGGGTCTGCTCCCAAGCACGAGCTACTTCTATCGAAAAGGCGTCCTTCGCCTCTGGGGTCGCCTCAATTATACCCGTAGCCTCATCCATCGAGCGTTCGAACGTGTGCTTGTAGATGGTGGCGGTGCTGGCGTTCAGCCAGACCGACGGCGGTTCCTTGGAACGGACCACGGCTTCGCCAAGCACACGGGTTGAGTCGACCCGGGACTCTAGAATATCGCGACGGTTGCGCCCGTTGTAACGACAGTTGACCGACCGCCCTGAGAGGTTGATCAGTGCACGTGCTCCATCGAGCTCGCTAATCCATTCGCCTAAGTTTCGCCCGTCCCAGCGAACCTGGCGTATCCCCCCATTAGCCTCGTGAGGCGACCTTGTGAGAAGGACGACATCGTAGCCATCTGAGGCGAGCCTCTCTTGGAGGAATGTACCGATGAAGCCGCTGCCACCGGCGAGGACGATTCGACCGCTCATACGATGTCCTAGGATTGCGTTCGATATAAGAGACTGGACAGAACATGTCTCTCTTTCCGAATTCTATTTGTTACAGCTATTTCACTTGGACAGGTCCATCATCCTTTGCTAGTGGCATCATGTCCATCCTACGGGGGAAGCGAGTATGACGGACGAAGCCGGAGAGACTTGCAGCCCCAGACCGAAGAGTGCTCTGCGAAGAGTTCTGGGAATGTTGCGGAGAGGCAGAGTTGTTCGAAGGCGAGCTAGGAATTCTTAGATAGACAAACTTGTCCAACTAAGTTCCCGACTTGTCCCAATGAAACAGCGGGGACTAGGACGTTAATCAAGTGTCGAGAACTTTCCGGTTGGCATTGTTCTTCATCTCATCATAGCCAGCCGTACGAATAAACGGCGCGGATTCCGGCAGTTGGGAACGAATCTTTCCAACAGGTCTTCGTCAAACCATCATTGCCACTTTTCACGTTCGGCGTGACCCTCACTTTCCTCATGAGAAGAACTAGGCTACGATATCGAGAGACATATCGGAAAGCACTCATAGGCATAGTACAGCCTAAAGAGCCACTGTTCATAGTGGTCGATTTCCACCCCCCCGGGCACGCAAGTGGGGGGGCGCATGGTCTCACCCGCAGAACGAGGGTTGATGCTGAACTTCTCGTTCAAAATGGGAGCACGAAGAGCGGTAAACCTCCCCGGGTTATTCGGAGCTGAACATCCTGAATTGGCGGGTTTGAGGGAGAAGCAGGAATAGTTCTTTGGTATTTTGCAAAGGCTTCGCGGTTCAGAGGAGGTGGGCTTTTGTCGCCGACTCGCTCAAACACCTCGACCGAGTTAGAGAAGAATTTTCCGGAAGGACTAATCTCAACCGAGAAAATAATCGTTGCTGTCAGGGTCCAGTGAAACGGCGAGCCAAAGAATTCCACCAGGACTAGATGCTCATTTCAAATGAGTCAACTGTGGGCCATTGTCTGATTCGCGGTAATGTCTGGGTCCAATGGCTGGGTCTATGTGATAGTTTTCTTCTTTCTGCGAGAATAGACGGCAACGCCGACGATAGCCGCAACAATGACGAGCCCTATTAGCCCGTACAATAGGTAAGGCTGTGAAGAGGATCCCGAGGGCAAAGAGTTCACTGTTACAGTGACTGTTTGCGTATGGGAGACGCTTCCACCTGTAGCCGTAACCGTCACATTGTATGTTCCGGATGTTGATGAACTACAGGATAGCGTGGCGGTGGTTGAGGATGGTAGCGTGATGCTAGTAGGGGTGATCGTGCAGGAGAGGCCCGCGGGAGGGGAGTCAGTGAGACTGATAGTTCCCGTGAAACCATTCAGTCCGGCAAGGCTGATGGTGGAAGTAGCCGAGGACCCGGTGCTCACTGCGGACGGGGAGGATGCTGTCAGAGTGAAGTCGGGAGACGTGCTCGAAGTGACAGTGAAGGCTACCGAGGCGGTGTGGACTAACATGACGCTCGTAGCGCTAACCGTCACAGTGTAGCTTCCTGGGGAGCCTGTGCAGCTGAGGCTGGACGTGGGGTACAGGGGAGGACCTGTACTCGTGACGGTCAGAGAACAAGAGATCCCTGACGGGGTTGGCGGAACTGACAATACTACTGTTCCCGAGAAACCAGACAGAGCAGAGATCGTGATTGTCGAATTGCCGGTGGTGCCAGAGGTGAACGTGACAGCGGATGGTGTGGATGAGACTGTAAAGTCCGAAACGAATACTGCAATATACAGACTATGAGTTCTCATTCCACTAGTCCCGGTTATGAGGACAGCGTACGTGCCTGCTGTCGTGCTGGTGTAGGTGCAGGTCGAAGTGCCCATGGAGCCGGGGACAGTGGTGCAGGAGACGGTCAAACCGGTCGGGGGGATTACGAAGGAAGTGAACGATACGTCACCAGTGAAGCCTAGGAGGCTGGTCACGGTGATTGCGGAGGTTGTAGTTCCTGCTGCGAAAGAGACCGTGCTTGAAGCGGTTGTTAATTTGAAGTCGGGGCCATAGACTGTGACTGTTATCAGGGTCGTGTTCGTGACCATTGAGACGGCTGGGAAGACCCCGGTCGTGTTGGCACCTGAAACGACCACTGTGTAGTTGCCTGGGACACTGTTAGTAGTGGCGGATATTGTGAGGGTGGACGTGGCCATGCTGCCGCTGGAGAGTATCGCGCTACTGGGCGAAACGGAGGCTATGAACTCGGCAGATGGGATGCAGAACCCGCTCAAGGTCACGTTGCCTGAGAAGCCGTGAACTGATTGGAGCGTGATCATGGTCGTGTTTGATGCACCGCCAGCGGTGACGCTAATCGCGCTCTTGCTTGGGAATATGTCTAGACCCGAGACCGTGATGGAGAGAAATGCCAGATGCTTGATGGTTCCAGAGGTCGCGTTAACCTCGACGTAGTATGTGTTGTACGGGGTCGAGCTGGTTGTGATGGTGAGAAGGTCAGTGTCTGATTTCACAGTCGAGCTGAGGGTGATTGTTGGCTTGGCGAGGGTGGCTGTTGGCATGGGGGGCGCGAAACCAACTACTAAAGCCGTAAGGGTTACTGTCCCGTTGAAGTTCAAGACCCTTGTAACATTGATAGTGGAAAAGGCGCTGTCTGTTGGCCCAAGAGTCACAATGAGCGGCTTAGCTGAAACAACGAAGTCGGGGCCGATCACAGACACGACGATAACAGTGGAGTTGGAGAAGGTTCCGCTAGTACCAGTTGGTCTGACAAGGTAGGAGGCGAGAGGTGTTAGGCTCGTTGTGGACACAGTGACGTTAAACATGGCTGTCCCAGGGGACGTTAACGTGACGGAGGACTTGTTCGGGACAGCAGAGAAGCCTAGCGCGGGCACTGGAACTGGGGTTGTCAGATTGACTTGTCCCGTGAATCCGTTCAAACTGGTAACTGTGACTGTTGAAAAGTTCATTGATCCAGCTACGACAGTGATAAAGACCGGAGCTGACGCGAGACTATAGCCCGCCCTCGGGACGATGACAGTAACGGTTACCAAGTGGCTTACCGTCGCGTTGGCGGCTGTTACGGAGACCGAGTACGACCCAGCAGCCACCACGGTTGAATTTGTGATCTTCAAGACTGTCGTGCCTGGGACGAGTTGGCTGATTGTTACACTGGTCTTGCTCAAGGTGACATTTAGCCCAGTGGCAGAGGTGCTGTTGGTGAAGCTGAGGGTGCCGCTAAAACCTTGGAGACTGCTGACTGTTATTGTCGATATGGCCAGAGATGATGATCTGCCTATGGTTACTGTGCTCGGGCTGGCAGAGAGCGCAAAGTCGGAACCGGGAATCGAGCATATTGTCAAAGGTGGGTCGATCGCGGGACTGACAATTGAAGCTGCGACAATAGGCCTAGAATACGCAGGATAGGTTAGACTGGCGAAAAACGCGGCAAGCAACAACATCATATTGAGCTTAAGCATCGGATAATCCAGGTTAGGCGTTTTTGACCGTGGAGATTTACTTTTAACATTAGGGACCAATCCTCGAAAGAGGTGGAAGCTAGATTCTAGTCAGCCTTCAGAGCCGCCGATCGTCATCTTTCTGCGAGAAAAACCAGGACCATTCTCGCTATGTGGTAGGTAGAATTTGTAGGGTGACTGGCCGAGCGAATCTAGGTGGCGGTGGAGAGGACGCGTAGGTTCCCCTCGTCTCCTCCCTAGGAATAGCGTTGAGCCACGCCTGGAACCTCCTTTGCCTCTTGGAAGGCTTTGAGTTCTGGATCAGGGCCTCTCATAGCTCAACCCTCCATGGGGGCGTCTCGGTTGGAACTGTTCTGTTACCCGGGGTCACTTAGTTTGACAGAATTGTCTAAGGAAGAATTCTTGAATCGCCAGTTCTGGTCCTTCAGGTCTGTTGGGATAAGGATGGAGGTCTAAGATCCAGGGCGTCAAAATTTTCGAAATTAGGGATTCTTGCCGTATAAGATGAGTCTTTGGTGATAGCGGTTAGGGTCTGCTTTAATGTCAACTATGGCCGATTTTCTTTATTGAAGATTGATAGATTCTGAAAAACAGAACCATCGCTCTTACCCTGCTGGTAACACTATTAGCTTACGCAGTTGCTGTCTGAGGCTTGTCGTTTGCGCTCCGGCGTCAGGGCTTTAGTCTAACAGCGGAATTTCTTTTCTTATCCACACATATTCCTCTGCCGATAGTTACCGGACCTTGGATCGAGTGCCCCGTAGCCGTCCCTTTTTTCGTTGTCCTAATTCCATGGGACAGAGACTCGCGAAATCAAATCCGAGAAACTGATGAAGAAGAGCCGGATGTGAATCGACCCCAGGCCAACCAAACACTGTTTACTCAGAGCGCAGGGTGCGACCGTGCCATCTGCCTTGGCAGGTCCGCATGGCTGTTCTTTTCTCGGCCTGGGTACGGAGCCTGAAGACCAGAGGCCAGAAGAGAAGACGGGAACAGACCTACCTCAGTGGATAGCCTCAGATGCGGGGGTGGTCACTAGTCCCTGGAGAACGCCTGTGAGTTCAGGTCGCAATATTGTGGCTGGAATGAGTCCTTGGACGAGAATAGCGGAAAATCTATCGAACTTAGCAAGCCTGCTAGTCGCCAGGTAAACGCATTGGAATCGGCTAGACAGATTTCTCTCCACTCTAACACTAACGCGCTGCATTGAACCGGTCCATCCCGAATCCTGAAACTCTCCGTTATTATAGGAGATCCCTGGAAAAATGTGTACGATCGACCTTCGCGTGACAGATCTCCGCTTTTCCCGGATACACGCCTGCTAGCCCTGAACCTTGATAGTCCCGCTACTCATCCATCCTTCGAGATGGGTGGCGTGTCGGCCGTAACCCACCTTCTGTTCGTTGCAGCATCTGTCTAATCGGGGAACCCGCGCCTCAGGCGGAGTTCATGGGCGTCTACATCCCCTTTCACAGCGCAGCGGGAGCCCGTTTCATCCCGTCCTCCAGCCCTCCATCAGGGACGCCCCGGGAGAGTCGTCCCATCCTCGTCACGCGGTACCAGAGCGGGTATCGTTTCTGCGCTCCCACACAGGCTCTCGCCTGACACGTTACGTGTTGCGCTTCCGCCATGTGGGTGGAGTTTCCTCAGGCATGGCCTGTAACTGCACACCGACTCGCCACCCAGAACACCGGAACACCAACTCTCTAATAGGCTGATCAGAAAACGCCCTTCCTCCTACGATTCTATGTCAAGACCATGGTTTACTGAACGACCTTGCTCGTTTATACCAAACTTTTCGCTCAGCTATCCTTTGAAGAATTCCAAATTATGGATTCTCTCAGCTATGCTGGGCCTGCTGGAAAAGTAACGGCTGAGTCCTCGACTCTCAGTCTTCACGACATCGCTAAGCCCGAGGCTCTGAATTTTCCTGAGCACAGACAAGAACTCTTGTTTGCCCTCGACTCTCGAGGCCAGAAGATCCGCCTGCAACTTTTGCCTCCTTGTCCCCCGCGCATACACAACAAAGAAGATCGGAACTTCTACCAAGAGAATGAATAGAATCACCCAAGAACCTCTCGTGTTGCCAAATTGCCCTGAAACGAGTCCTGCTCCGACGATCATTACTAGAAAAAGAGTAGCAATCATCCCGAAGAAGACGCTGAGGGGAGGATCGCGTCGTATTCGCTTGTAGATTC
>WNGD01005856.1_pt1 | contig 11866 bp, 7 predicted proteins | sample 5400671 | NCBI WGS metagenome assembly WNGD01 (sample SAMN13153369, study PRJNA577476) | soil metagenome | isolation source: 40 cm soil or saprolite under grassland replicate 2 | place: USA:California | collected 2016-06-15
CTGATCAGTTGGACTGTGAGGCCAGTCTCGCGCTGTACTCGTTCCAGAAAGGCAGCGCTGTTGCTGGCCTGACGAATCGCCTCAGTTGCTACGACAAAGATAGGGTCAGCAGAATGCTTGTCGGCCAGAGCTTTGTACTGATTGAGTAGAGCGATAGCTGCTTCAGCCTTCTCTTGCGAGATTGCTCCTGTAGCAGTGACACTCTCGCCGATCCGCACCAATTCCTCCTTGCTTACCACAATATCCAGATCAGAGGAAGCACTGCGTGCAACAACTAGACGGATTGTATTACTGCCAATATCGATAGCGGCACGTATAGGGGAGAACTGGTGCTGCATAGAATCAATCCGGCTCCTTTACCATAGAATCTGGCCTACTAATAGGCCGATTTCATTAAATTCGTTTCAAACAAGCACACGAAAGCCTGGATTAGATGCTCATCAGGATCTTGTTGTAATTATAACATGTCCTTAAGGCTTACAAGCAAGGATGAGTGGTTCTTAATGGCCCAATTTATCGCGCTTGCCCCTCGATTCGTGCGTAGGTGGTCGAAAAGTTGATTTAGAGCCTATTGACAGGTCACAAAAGTTACAGTAATATGAGCCTGTCCCAAGGACTGACAAGCCGAAGTGGTGAAATTGGTAGACACGCAACGTTCAGGGCGTTGTGCTCGCAAGGGCATGGGGGTTCGAGTCCCCCCTTCGGCACCCCCTCCTTTTTCTTGATTTTTCCCCTAAAATGGAAGCGGCGCCGGTCCCTCGTTGGTGGACTTGTGTTTGTGTCATATCGTATGATATCATTTCAGCGGATATTTCTCTGTGCACACTTCTGCACGGACGAACGCGCACTGGTATCTCCCCCGAGCAAAAGACCCGGGGGCGGGAAACCAGCAGGACTTTCCCCAGGCGACTCGACTCGACCTTATGGAGTGAGTGAAGCGAAGCCACTCCTTCTTTTTCGTCTTCTGATCTGAAACAATGCCGACGGTGGCATGATAGCGACCAATACTTAGGAGGTAACGCGTGAGCGGACTACAGCAATTTCCACGGATCACAACCGGGGTCGTCGGCGTCTTCGACAGCACGGGCGGGCCAACTCGTAGGCGGCACTCGATACGACGGCACCTCATCACATTGCTCATGGCCTTGCTCATAGTTTCAAGCTTCTTCATAATGACGGGGAGAGCGCATGCCGCTAGTACACCGCAGTATCCGGGTCACACTATTTCCTACGGTAGCACTGGCACGTCCGTGGAGCTCATCCAGGCAGCGCTCAATCGCTATGGCGCCCACCTCGTGGTCGACGGGATATTTGGGCCGCTGACACGGGCAGCAGTGATCCGCTTTCAACGCGCTCACCAACTGGAAGCTGATGGCATTGTCGGCCCCATTACCTGGCGCGCCTTGTTCAACAGCTCAACGGAATCAGGCCGAATTGAGGGATACATCAATCCAATCCAACCAGGCCTGTGGGCGCCAGCCCGCACGGATCAAGGAGTCGACTGGCTGCCGCTGAAACCGAACACCCCTGTTTTGGCGATCGGCACCGGTGTGGTCACGTTCTCATCCCTACACAGCTACTGGGTTGGTGGAGGCAACATCACGTACAAGCTCACCGCGGGACCCAAGGCGGGCCTGTACATCTTCGTCGCGGAGCATCTGACGAGCGTGCTGCCGGTAGGGTCGGTCATCACCCCTGGTGAGGTCATCGCGATTGCACAGCCAAGGTATCCCTGGACGGAGTGGGGGTGGGCTAAGCCGCCGGGCACAGAGAGCTATGCCCCTGCCGTCCCGTACAGCGGGGAGCCCGATGGCAACCCCACAGAGGGAGGTCTCGCAATGGCTCGGTTCTTCAGGGAACTTGGTGCCACGACCCTCCAAGATCCCGGGTCGGGCCCGGACACGCCCTACCCTACTACCATGTCCAGTGAGCACTCGATGCAGCAACCTACAAGCACATTGGGACCGACGCCAAGAGTCTCTGCAAGCAATGGGCGAGCTGGTTGGCGCGGCGGTTTAGCTCACGTAGGTGGGCGTCTAATCCCCTGCTTCAATGGCCTGGGTATCGGGCATAGTAGCAGATTGCATTGCTACTAATTGTGGAACGCATATGTTCTGGGATAGCTCTGTTTGGTAGCGTTCTATTCTCTCAACTGTCGCTGCTCAATGATAATTGTGAGCGTGAAGAGGACCTCTTGCCTGCAATTTTATGTGTTCAGCAGAATGCAAAGAAATGGGAATAGTGACATCTCAAGTAAGGCTAGAAGCGGCTTGAGGCATTTTCATTTGTGGAGAAAAACACGTTTGACAGGAATTTGAATACTTACATAGCACGACAAGCTCGCGGTAGGTGCCATATCGTGTGATACCATCTGCTGTGGATACTTCTCTGCACTCACCTCTTTACGGACGGACGCGCGCTGGTATCTGGCTTGAGCAAAAGAACCACGGGCGGCGAAACCGGCCGGACTTTCCCCAGGCGAACAGTACAGATTAAGCCCTCGGCCCAACCGTAAAATACCCCGTATTCACGCTACACGAATTCTTACTGCTCCTGCAAAAGTTCCCATGCAGGTAGTCACCATCCTGTTTATGTTGAACTGTTCCATAAAAGTAAAGCGGCATCTGACCCCTCGGTTGCTTCACCGTAAAAGAAAAGTTACCCTTCAGATCCGCTTTCCCGCTCAGTGGATAGGCCCTCTGCGAAGGAGACGTAACCGTAAACGTTCCGCTAAAATCACTCTTCCCCCTGCTTTGCTTGATAAACACCGAGATGAGTGTTGTCTGCTGCTTCCTCTCATCAAACATCGAGCCGTTATACTTCCCCGCAATATAGCGGCTGTTCTGAGGAGTTACGGAGGGAGTAGATGCAGGCGTTGGCCCAGCTAAGGAAGTATATACAACCAGGCGCAAGGCCGTTTGGCGCTCTGTGGGGATCCAGTCCCCGGCGCAGGTCGTTAAATTCAGAAAGTGGCCGGCAGTATTGCCAAAAACATCTTGCACAGGTTCATTCTGCGGCGGATAAGACTCAATCCGCGTGACACGGAAACGCAATGTCTTCCCCTGAGCATCCACGACCAGCACTTCGGCACCCGTACGCAGGTCACGCAGGCGCCAAAATACGGCGGGGTTTCCCCCAGGGCGATCCAGGTGTCCAGCAATCACGGCGCTCCCCTGTTCACCTGGGCGCGGACCTGCATTGTACAAACCAACATCGTTCCAGGGACTCTGCCTCGGCGTTTCCATCGTTCCATTAGGTCGAATGCCGATCGACTCGACCGGCGCGTTGACACCGATGGACGGAATGAGCAAACGTGCGGGCGCTGCAGGAGCCCGGTGAGTCGTGACAGAAGTCAGCGAGAGTCCAGCAAGACTCAGAGCCAACGCTAATAGCGCAGCCAGGATCGACCAGAACAATCGAAGAGGACGACCACGGCTCTTTTGACGAGAGAAAGGCCAGAGGCGGGTGAGCAACCCGGCACCTATTCCTGCCAAAGCCAACACTCCCAATGGCAAGGCAGCCAGTGGTGTGAACTGGGATACGTTCATCGGCAACGCATTGGGATCACTTCCAGTTCCAGCCATACTCGGCAGGCCCCTGACCTGTACATGGACAAACTGCAGCGGGGGGGTGCCATGCAACACCCCAACGATAAAGATACTGCTCACTGTGTTGGTTTTCAGCGTCACCTGATCCCGAAAGGTGAAGGGAGGCTTAGATGAGCTTACCGTGAACGTATATAGACCAGCAGCTAATTTACTGTAATTGCTGGCTTGCCGGTAGGACACGCTCCCAATAGGCCTGTTCGCTCCTGCGGTTACGCTCAGAGAGCCGGACTTTGGGGAAAGGTCGTAGACACGGACCTTCGCCATGCCACTTGCCATCAGATTATTGTCGACATAGACCTCCAACGAGAAACCGGTGGATTTGGTTCCGGTGGCGGCAACGGTATAGGCAGCACCTGCTCGGACGGAGAGAGTATGGACAATCAGCGGGGCCCCGATCCCTTTACCAACGAGTGCCAGCTCCACTCTATGCGGTCCTGAGGGCAGTTGAAGGTAATCAGTGACGCTGGCAAATCGTGCATCCGCCAAGAACTTTGCCCCATCAACAAACACATTGACCGTTCCCACATCAGGTGAAGCATTGATGAGACGTATAAAGGACGGACTGGCTGCTGAGACTGGCAGCGGCTGGGCGCCAAGTAGGGACAGAAAAGCGAAAAGACCACACAACGCCAAAAACACTCGCCGCGCCAATCGTGTGAGAGCATGGGAAAGATTCATCGCCGTCTCCTCTTTCTGATATCATCTCCTTCTCTCTATCTCTTGTTTCTACACGTATTTGCTTCTCTCCAAGATACACGGAAATTGACCAATGCACGCAGTTGGTTAGCTTCAATGTCCTCGTCCTCAAAGAAAGCAAACGGGTGGAAGCGAGCGGACCAAACAAAGGAAGCAGTACAATGGATGGCCTTGCTTAGGAGGGGGAGTCCAATGCTATAGTATACTAGTGTAGGTTCATTTCTCGTCTAAACTCGACTACTAATGCAAGGAGGTAAGAGAAGATGAGCGATGCTTTGCATTCCGTGCCGGACAGTTGGTTTAGTAAGACCCCGCCTGTGCTTCAGCTCTTTGCGGGTATTCTTCTTGTCTTTCTCCTTGCTTTTGGAGCAAATTTCCTCCTGCAACGAGTTGTGGAGTTATTTTTAGCCGGGATTGTGGAGCAGGACGCTTTCTTTTATAGTGCCGTCAGGCAACAGGATGCTTTTGCTCAAAACATACTCGAACTGATCAAGCTGCTCTCTTTCCTGGCAATTGGAGTTGGCTTCGCCGCGACGGTGATCTTTTTCTCCATTCCTTTCTTGGAGAGATCCAGTTCAAACTCGGCATCTCGGTTTGAATCTACACAGTTACTCAAAACAACTCTTCTTTCCCTCAGAGGGATAGCTACAGTGACCTTTATCTTTCTCGTCGTGACCGCCATCTATGAATTCTTGCTCCGGACGATTGGAAACCAGCCACCTTTTTTTCTCCTTGCCGTGCTGGTCATCGCTGTGATGTACGTCTTTATCCTTGCCTATTTGCTCTTTGACTACACAAGAGAGCTCAGAGCATTATCTCGGAAATAGACGTAGGAAGGAGCAAGAGGCACGACCGAAGAAGAAAGAGGATCGTGAACACATCAGGAGAATACCAGGATGGCTTATCTTCAGCGAACTTTACTAGCCACCTTGACCATTTTGTTGAGCTTAACGGCAGTGATTCTAGCAGCATTTGGGACCTCTGAGAACCTGCGACTGGCGGGAGTAGAGAGAAGTGAGAATATACTGATTACCTTATTTGTTTCACTTGGATTGCTCCTGCTTGCTCTCTGGCTCTTACCTCGCTCGCTACTGACGCTCAAAGAAGGCGCCGGGCAGGGCTATATCCAACACGTCCTGCAATCTCTTGCACTTATGTGGGCAGCCGTAGCAGTGCTCCTGATAGTAAGCATGGGTCTGTATGCCGTCCTGGGAGCGGCTGGCCTACAACCAAACCAGAGCCTCTTGATCACTTTCATTGTTTCACTTGGATTGCTCCTGCTTGCTCTCTGGCTCTTGCCTCGCTCGTTTCTGACGCTCAAAGAAGAGTAAAAATATGAAGGCAAGAAGAAGGACCAGGTCAAAGACGAGGTTTTCAGCAAGCTCAATCAACGCGAAAGGTTTCGCTGCTACCTGGAAGGCTCGCTCCTGCCAAGCGAACGCAACAAGACCTTAACTGGGCTTGCGAATACCGAGCCGACGGAAGGAGCTCAAAAGGCGCATGCGCAGGAGCTCCAAAGGAGTCCGACCTCATGCAAATAAATAGTGTGCCTGGACTCTCCTCAAAGCATGAATTACCTCTGCAATTCACGACTCTGAAGTGAAACCGGGACTTAGGTTGAGGGAGAAACACTCCAGAGACCGTAGTCGCTGCATCTTCCTGCAGCCGCCCCAAGGCTGCAAAAGCTTCCTTGAATGCTACTGTCAGTCAATATTGACCCATTAAACGAAAAAGTAGCTTGCCCCGTGTCGTCCATAAGCGTGAACTGAATTTCTTTAGAAGTATTGACGGTCCCATGGAAAGGGCCACTTTTGGGCAATTGGCTGAAAAGATTATTCTCAAGCGTTTCACTCAAGTAGCCGCTAATGCTGTCTCGCTGTTGTTGAATCGATGTGAGAGATATTTTTACAGTTTCGCCCGTTGGTATATCACCCAGTGTACCCGTATAGAGTTTTGCAAGATTTGGAAAAGGGGATGTTACAGGAACGGGTGTTGCTGTGACCGTTGGCTGAGAACTAACTGTGGGATGTAAAGATGGCTGCCCGACTTGGGACCCCGATGATGGGGCAACAGAAGTAGGGCTGTGCTGGCTGGTTATGTAAAACCAGAGACCGGCCCCCACTCCTAGACTACCTAGTAGCGTGACGAAGAGCGCAAACAAGGTGAGAAAGAGCATCCCAGGTTTTTTAAAGCGGCGGACCTGTGCCGGTTCCCGTAAAGGCGAGGTAGGAGAACCCGTGATTTCGTGCGAAATCACGTGAGGTAGAGGGACATTTTTTTCAGTTAGTCCTCTAATTGCTCCGAGAATGGAATACATCTTGATACCAGTTGCAGGTACCATCATTACTAGTTGCACAATCGCACCACCAAGACTGAGGCCTATCAATAAAGTGAGGGTGCCCGCAGGTGACCATTTTCCTGCATATAGTTGTATGCCTGCTACAATTGCATCAATGGCAAAACTCAGCGCAATGGCGAGAGTCCATTCTACTACAGGCTCCTTAAGACGTAAAAAACGTACCAGAATCATACCTGGACAGATGAAGAGAAACCAAAACACGATGATTGCGCGTATCGCTATTTCTGTGAACACAAAGCTTACGAGACCAGCAGCAATAGCAGAAAGAATGATAATCACGGGCCACAACAGGTTTGAAAGAATTGAAATCCGCTTCCATATCTTCGGAATTGACGGAGCAAGGATAGTCGGTGAAGATAGAGTTGGTTTGATTTGATTGGAAACTTCGCTTAGTTGAGTTGTATCCACCACCGCCAACTCTCGTGAAGATGAGATAGACTGTGTTGAAACCTCTTCTACATCTTGTAGCGATGAATTGCTCCCCTGTGATCGGTCAGAGTGGTTCTTGTTCTTTAGTGATTGATACAACAACCAGCGTCTCAGATATATTTGCGGGAGTGATTCTAAGCGGATTGTTTCGGCTTCCTGCTCCCCCACCTCATCGCTATGTTCAGTGTCTGCTTCCAGTTCACCGTTTTGCTTCTGCTTAACTTGCTTACCACAAGAACTACAGAAATTTGCGTACGCTGGTAGCAGAGCTTTACAGTAAGAACAACTTATTAAATGATCAGAAGGTTCCCGTCCGGTTTTCAATTGTGATACATCCTTTGGTTTCTCGCATTGACTGGCCAATTAATAAGCAGCCTGAGTTCATATGGATTCCTAAAAAAGCTATCCATGGAGAAAGAAGAGTTAAAAATATGTTTGCTAATTACGAAAACTTCAATTTTCTATGAGTGAGTGATTTGTACTTTCTCCAATCTCAGAGGGGCACTACAATTACTAACTCTGCTTAAGAGCTTGTCACGTTCTGCACTCTTCCAACATATTATATAGAAATTTCAGTCGTCAAGTCATCCCCGGTCACTTGACCGCTCTCCGCCTCTTATACTATGATAGGTATAGTTCCAGATAATCCCTTACTGTAGCTTCAAAATTAACGGATCCTGGACATAATACAGTACCGAGCAGTGAAATATGTTTCTATGGCTATTGGTAACTGTGATGAGTTTGTAGGACTTTCCATCCATTTATTGACAAAATTAACGATCTAATCAATGAAACGCTTACATAAACACCAATCTCCTTTCTTCTCAGCCAATCGGCATCCCCTCCTTGTGCTTTTGCTGCTGCTAGCTCTTTTCGGAACAATCCCCCTTTTTGTTTTTAGTAGCGACCAACAACAAAGAGTAGCAACAAGTTTTGTTACGAGAAATGGTCAACAGTTACTATTGAATGGACAACCGTTTCGTTTTATTGGGGTAAATAGATTTAACCTTCTTACCACTGATGCTCCTTATCATGGATGTGGAGAAGGATGGTCTCAACAAAATTTAGATGCCTATTTTGCAGAAATGCAGTCGCTACATATCACTACGGTAAGATTTTGGGCATTTCAGTTATTCACTGAAAACGGCGCAGATTTTTCTCGGTTCGATTATCTTGTATCACTGGCTCAAAAGTATCATATTTTTTTAGTACCCGTTCTTGAAAACCAATGGTCTGATTGCACGCAGGGCGATTACAAATATAATACGTGGTACCAATCTGGTTATTTATCTCCATACGGAAATTATCAACTTTCATATAAAGATTATTTGGGTCTCGTTATTACCCGCTACAGAGATAATCCATACATTCTTATGTGGCAGCTCATGAATGAAGCAGAAAGTAAAAACACGAATGATATTTCTGATCCAGAGGCATTGTACAATTTTGCCTTGGCCATGTCTGTATATATTAAATCGATAGATCCAAATCATTTAGTAAGTTTAGGAACGATTGGCGAAAGCCAACCAGGAACTGAAGGTACGAATTACAGTAGTCTCTACAGTATTTCGACAATTGATATCTTAGAGATTCATGATTATAGGCAAGAAGTAACACCACTTCCGAGTTTCATCTCGCAACACATCGCCGATGCAGTAGCATTGAATAAGCCAATTTTTGTTGGAGAAGCAGGTATTCAAAAAGGTTGTGAGCAGCAAAGTTGTTTTACATTACAACAAAGAGCCATGTTATTCCGAGCAAAGATGGGTGCGTTTTTTGGGGAAAATGGAAATGGATATCTTATCTGGAGCTATCGCGATAATTATCCTTCTTCTGATGACGTTTGGGAATTCGACTCACAAGACCCATTAGCAGAGATTGTCAGTAATCAATCTATATCCCTCCATCCAACTATTACTCGATAGTGATTAAATCTCTATTTGAGAGTAGTGGCAACGAAAATTAGGACCTTCGTAGTCACTGCAGATATACCAGGACTTGCGCGTCGGCATTACTATACACCATCTTGAACTTTCCTGTTGCAAGAATTGCTTTTTGAAACTGATCTAGCATAGCCGGCGGCATTCCTTCTGAATCAGCCATTGCTTTTTGACTGCGGGTGAAAATCAGATATGTTCTCGGATACTTTGCATGTTCTATAAAATTGACAATAGCTTTAACATCCTTAGTTTGTACAGCATCGGGAGCAAAAGAAGTCACCGAGTAGGAGCTATATTTCTCGATCTCTTGAAACTCCCATGCGATGCCATCCCATGGCTCAAGAAAAAGCGAATTTGGCGGTGCTACATTGTAAAGGTAGCTAACAGCGTTAAGTTCATTGTTGGTCTTATACTCTAAACGCTCAGTTCCATAACGCGTGAAAAGAAAACCGCCAAGTAACACGATGCTTATAGCTAGAACTGCTGGTGTCATCCATCGTGATGTTGCGGAAGTAGGTCTGGTGTAAAAGAGAGAAGCGGCGAAAAAGGCCATAAATGGCAACGAGAAGAGATTGATACGTATAAGCATCTCGCCCGTATATGATTGCGCAACAAGCAGTGGGAAAGGTGCAATTGCTAGCAAGATGTAGGTTAGATCACGGTAGCCGTTGAGGAGGCGACGAGCTCCTCCCAAAAATGCAAGCCCCCATACGAAAGCAGTCATTATAGTACGCATTGCCGCTATAAACTTATGTTCCGGGCTCCCTTGTGCCAATCGGTCAGTCAGATTTGATGAGATATCAACATGACCAACGTTGCTTAGAAAGGAATTGAGGCTATTAGGTAAAAATGGCCGAGCCACAAAAATGATCCATGCCACAATCATTAGACTCATTACGATAGGCAGCCAGAACGGTCTACAGCGACGAAAGATGACGAGTATACTGACACTTGCCACTGTGAAGAAAGGAGTAAGAGGATGGCTGGAAAGAACGAGTGCGAAGATGATAATAAGGATGATAAGCAGAGCTACACGTTGCCTTGACTGAGTAGGTGTGTGCAGCATATCTGGCGCTGTCAACCACTCAAAGAATTTCTGCACAGGAAGTGGCAAACGATCCAGAAGTCGCCAACGGTGATTGTCTACATGGGGTTGTATCCTCGCTGGTACTTTAAACCATTTCAACAAGATAGCAATAATGACCAGGTACAAAAAGAAATCAAAAGCTTGCGGCGAAAAATGATCCTGGTCCACCCACTTCGTCAAAAAAAAGAACCAGAGACCTAACCATACAAGACGTTTATCTGTTGTGGCCGAAGTAAAGATTATGTAAAGTGGTCCAAGGTAGATCAAATTAAAGAAAACCTGCGACCAGCCTGCAAAGCTGAGGGCACTATGATATCCGGCAATTTGCGTTACGAAAGAACTCAAAATGAAGAATGCCGGCCAGCCAGGGTAAATATAAATGTTTGGATCAAAAGCGCCTTTGCGTATAATGTATTCAACGAATCCAGCATGCTTGTACACATCTACAAAACGTGGTACCTCCTCGACAAGCGTCGTTATACCATAAAGCATAAAAATCAGGAGAAAAAGATGGAGCAGGATAATCCATACTCGGCGTTGCGGTTGCCGCAAAGTTAGACAAAAACTAATCGTAAGCATGATAAGAGCGAGGATGATTGTTGGTGGTAATACTGAAACCAAGCCCAGGTCATTCATGCGCCCTACATCCACATACCTGAGCGAGATAGACCACAGCATCAGAGCGCATAGAGGTAGCAGGACATAGACAACCTCTACGGGCTTTAGCATCTTGATAGTATTTGATAATGGGAGCCTTGCTAGCACTCTGCTCAGGTCTAACGGTGATGCACGTTGCGAATACTTCAATTGTCTCATAAGAATGCTTATTAACTCCGCTATGGGTTTGTCACGGTCTGAACTCTTCCAAAATAGTAGGCGCCGGGTCAGAAGTCCTTAAACCGGATTACCCGCTTGATCACCTTCTTGATCTCCCGCTCGATTCTCAAGAGCGGCAGCCGTTCGAGGTGATACTCCGAATAGGGATAGGCCTGGGCGCCGAAGCGCTCCTTGAACTGTGCCAGAGAGACCGACCAGCCGGATTCGCCTAGATAATAGTAACGGCAGCCTGCCCTGCACGCGTCCTCGATCGCGAGGCGCTGGATGAGGTCGTTGGCCCGGTACTTCCTCAGCTCCTCGTCCATCGCTGCCCGGAAGCCATAGGCGTTGACTCCCTGGATCACCACCGCGGCTGCCACCGGCCGACCCTCCACGCGTGCAAGCCAGATGCGGCAACGTTCCCCCAGGAACCTCCCAATGGCCTCGAACTTCTCGCGGGGGTCCCGATTCTTCAGGCGGTGAAGCGCAAGCCAGTAGGGCTCGTGTTGCATTCTCGCCCACCGAGCGGCCTCATACTCCAGCAGTTGGTAGAACTCGGGCATCAGCTGGCCCGACGTGCCGCACTCTACGGTGACGCCGCGGCGCTCAGCCCTGCGGGCAACTTTGAGCGAATCTTTCTGAAAGCGTTTAGACCAGACCTGCTCCCACCCGCCTTCCAGATCGAGCAGGTGCGCCCGGCGGGGGATGACAGTGGCGCGCGCAGGGGCGGCGGCCGCCCATGCTGATGCCAGCAAGGGGTTCGGATAGACCGATTGCGAGAGGACGCGGTGCTGCGCGAGATCGTCGAACATGGCGGCGATCTCCTTGGCGCAGGCTCCCCCCGGAGCCAGGAGCCCGCCGACCCCGCAGTGGGGGGGGTTCGAAGCCTCGAACGACACCGCACCGCTGGCGAAAGACCGCCGGAGGAGTG
>WNGD01010871.1_pt1 | contig 11866 bp, 13 predicted proteins | sample 5400671 | NCBI WGS metagenome assembly WNGD01 (sample SAMN13153369, study PRJNA577476) | soil metagenome | isolation source: 40 cm soil or saprolite under grassland replicate 2 | place: USA:California | collected 2016-06-15
CTGTCAGTAATATCTTATCCCTGTTCTGAAAAGAAGCGATTCATGGTTAAAGCAAAGGCGAAGACCACAACAGCAAAAAGAGGTGAAGAGCAAAACACCAGGCGGATCTGGCTTGTGCGGCATGGGCTTACCGATTGGAACACGCAGCAACGCTTCTGCGGACACAGTGCCGTTCCGCTTTCAGCAGAGGGACGTGTACAGGCTCGCTGGCTTGCACAGCGGTTACAGGAAGAAAAGATTTCCACCATTTACACGAGCGACCTGGCGAGAGCGCGAGAGACGGCAGAGATTATCGCCAGTCGAAGAACACAGGAGGTGCCTGTGAACCTATCGGCAGCGTGGCGCGCAATAGACTTTGGAGCCTGGGAAGGACTTACGTACGCGGAGATTGCAGAGCGATTCAAAGACCAGTTGGGCTTCTTTACTGATCCTGTACAGTATTCACCGCTGGGCGGTGAATCCCTTGCTCATGTGTTACAGAGAGTACAGGCTGAGCTGGCAGTGATTGCGTGTAGCGGCAACTTGCCAGTGGAAGGCGACCTGGTGATTGTGAGCCACGGTGGCCCCCTGCGCGTACTGCTGTGCAGCCTGCTGGGGGTGCCGTTAGAGCGCCAGTGGCAACTACGGCTCGATCCTGGTTCACTTAGCGCTATCGATCTCCTGGCAGTACAAGAGCCATTGGTCCCCCAGGCGATACTTGCCTTGCTGAATGTCCAGCGTAGCTCTCGTGCGGGTAATTCAGCAAAAGCCCGATCTCCACAAGCGCTGCAGTGAGAATGAAGGCAGAGATAGCGTCTGGGAGTCAGTGAGAAGAAGGAACGATGTGAGATGGCTGAAGAGCAGAAGCGATATTTCCTGAAGTCTTCCAGGGGAAAGCGGAATCTTCTATCGAAATTGGGGAGTGTGTTCCTGAGTCAATATAGAGAGTTGGTTGCAGCAGTCCGATTCCTCTCTGTGCTGCCTATGCCGGGGAGCACGCAGCTCTTTGAGAAAGATGGGGTTGCGCCTCGCCTTGTGGTCGGCTCTGCATATTTTCCGCTGGTGGGCTTGCTGCTGGCATGTCTGCTCTTGCTCCTTGTGCTGGTATTCACCCCGCTCGTCCCACAACTAGCTCTTGCGGCTCTGCTTGTTGTAGCATTGGTAATCCTCACGGGGGGACTCCATCTTGACGGACTCATGGATTCCTGCGATGGACTCTTCGGCGGTGGCACTCGTGAACGCAAATTGGAGATCATGCGCGATAGCCATGCAGGCAGTTTTGGCGTGCTCGGCGTAGCATGTATCGTGTTGCTCAAATTCGCACTACTCGCCAGTATAAGAATACACGGGCTCCCACTCGCCTTGCTGCTAGCACTGCCCTCTGCTCGCTGGGCTATGGTACTGGCGTTGCGCGTATTTCCCAGCGCACGTCCTACAGGTTTAGGAGCTGCATTTCACCAGGCTGTTACGACTGAAGGCCTGGTGCTGGCGAGCATTATCGTATTGGCAATTGTGCTTGTCGCAGGCCAGTTAATTGGCCTCCTCGTCTGGATAGCCGTGACTATTACAACCCTGGCTCTTGGCTTCTGGATAACCAGGAGCATTGGAGGATTGACGGGTGATAGCTATGGAGCAATTGAAGAAGTAGCGGAAGTAGCAGCGCTGCTGGTAGTGCTGTTGGTACGAGCATAAGCGCGGTTTGCGCGATTTCCGCGTTTGGTTATCAAAAATGATTAAGTACTGATGTGCAACTCTAAATAATATAGAAGGAATTTGATCTTGTGAGCAACAACCAGGAGCAGTCTATAGCGCCTTCAGAGAAAACAGCTACCCCCCGGCTGATACTTATACTGGGAGGGGCTCGTAGCGGCAAGAGCACGTTTGCGGATCGATTGGCCGCAAGCAGCAGCCGGCCCGTTGCTTTCATCGCGACAGCCACAGCAGGCGACGATGAGATGCGCGAAAGAATAGCTCGACATCGTGCATCTCGTCCACACGAATGGCATACACTTGAGGAACCGCTTGAACTGGCCAGGGCAGTGCGCCAGGCGAGCGAACTTGCAGATGTATTGCTTTTGGACTGCGTGACGCTCTGGTTGGGGAATGTGTTCTTGCAAGAGCCTGGACAGCATGACAAGGATGGTGAGGGAGAGGATGAGTTTAATACAATAGGCAGGCTTTTTGATGAAAGGGCCATGAAAGAGATCGAGACCCTGCTCGCTGTGGTGAAGTCGCTGGGTCCAAACAAGACGCTTATCATCGTCACCAACGAGGTCGGTCTTGGTATCGTTCCGGCCAACACTCTCGGTCGCCTCTATCGCGATACGCTTGGATATATCAACCAGCAACTTGCACAGGCAGCAGATCGCGTGTACTTGATGATGGCAGGAATGGCTGTAGATATCAAACATTTGCACGCAGAGGCTTCGTTATAGGCTGGCCTTGTATCGACTTGTTTGACACGCGCACAATCCCCGTATATACTACATTCAGGAAATTTGTTCATCATTATTGTTCTCATCGGGTGGCCTGAGATATAGGCAGAATAGGGAAGCCGGTGTAAATCCGGTGCAGTCTCACGCGCTACTGTAACTGGTGAGCAACTCATCCTCTCATGATGAAGAGAGCCAGCCACTGTTCTGAATAGAATGGGAAGGCGAACTGAGAAGCGTTGGGAGCCAGAAGCCAGGAGACCTGCCCGATGAGGCATGCTCACGATCCTTCGCGTAAGAGGAGCGAGCTACCGAGACAATTACGCCCAGGGTGAAGCAAGAAGTTGCTTCACGAATTGCGTCAGTACTTGTCCCTGGTTGACCTCCATTGCACGCGAGGAGACAACGAGCGTTGTAATGATTTGGAGGTTACAACCCGATGCTCTCCCGTGTCACATCTTTTCGACTCTCTCTCGTCTTGCTTCTGTCTTTCTTTGTACTGCTCGCAGCATGCGGGCAAAGTGCATCACCAACGACCGGGTCAAAGCCGGCTCCGACTCCCACCGTAGCACGCGATGTCTATGGAACGCCGATTGTCTTTCCAACTACTGCTCCCCGACGTATCGTATCGCTACTCCCGAGCACCAGTGAGATTCTTGGAGCATTGCATCTAGAGGGACGAGTTATCGCTGTTGACTACTACACGACCTATCCGCCTGACCTGGCATCGCTGCCAAAGGTTTCAGATGTCAATGGCAAGTACAATGTTGAGCAGATCGTGGCCCTGAAGCCTGACCTGGTGCTGAGCTATGGCGGCGAGACGAAAGACTACGATCAACACCTCAAAAACCTGGGCTTGAATGTCGTCGATCTTCAGCTCAGCAACCTCTCGCAGACACTCCAGCAAATCTTGCTGGTGGGGCGTCTGACATTCACGGAGAATACTGCTGTATCACTTGTGAACCAACTGCAGCAGCAAATCAACCAGATCAAGGCTGCAGTCGCAGGGACGACTGCGCCCAGGGTATTGCTTGAAGCAGATGATAGTACACCGGGGAAGCCCTATATCTTTGGTGGCGGTTCCTTTGGCGATGAACTCCTGCAGGACGCCAAAGGGATCAATATCTTCCACGACAATAGCAGCAATGGTGGCTATCCACAGGTCACAGACGAGGCGATCATCGCCGCCAATCCACAGTTTGTCATTCTGACGGAAGATCCAGCCTATGGTGGAAATCCTGCCCTGGTGTATAGGCGTCCTAACTGGAGCAGCATCGATGCGCTCAAATTGCACCATGTGTACAGCATCCAAGTCAGCGACTGGTTGAGGGTCTACGCCGCCTGGCACAGCTTCTTCATCCTGAGAAGTTCTCTGGTGCACTGCCCGATTACTGCTCAGGGACGGCCTAGTCAGAGACAATGAGCAAATCGGCTGTTGTCGTCAGACAAATTATGATGTATAAAAAATGGATGTGAGGTTTTACAAGCATGGGGTGCTGGATAACAGGGGGAGGCAAGTGCTCTCCTCCAAAGAACAGTCCCTCGAGCGGAGCAAGTGGGCTATCTTTGAGATGCGCAGGTAATGCTCATCTTTCCTAGACAGGAGAGGGCTCTGGCGTTCGTTGCAGCGTCAGCAGGGTCACGTCATCCTCTTGCTCCCACCTTTCCCCGGTAAAGCTTTTCAGCTCGCCAAGCAAGACGTCGATAAGTGATGCCCCATCTTGATGCGCTTCGAGCAATGCCTTCAGACGAGGAGTGTCGAACATCTCACCACTGGAATTATGGGCCTCTACCAGGCCATCACTGTAGAAGAGGAGGCTCTCTCCATGTGCCAGCATAACTTCATGTTCCTCGTAGCGCGTGCCAGGCATCATCCCAAGCGGCATACCGGTCGCCCAGAGTTCTGTGGCGCTCCCAGCGTGTCGACGATAGGGCGGTTCATGCCCCGCGTTGGCATAGTGGAGCCGCCCACTTTTAGGATCAAGAACAGCATAGAAGCAGGTGGCAAACATCCCAGGGGGAGTTTCTGCATAGAGCAGATTGTTGACCCGTGCGAATACCTCTCCGGGAGAAGTCTTCTCCTGGGCTGCGGTGCGGAGCATCGTGCCGGTAGCCGTCATCACCAGGGCGGCAGGAACCCCTTTACCGGCAACATCACCGATGACGAGACCCACTCGACCATCTTCAAACGAGAGGAAATCGTAGAAGTCGCCCCCGACCTCACGTGCAGCATGGTAGTAGGGAACAAGCTGCCATCCAGGGAGAGAAGGCACGTCTTTGGGCAAAAAGGTCTGCTGAATATCCTGGGCGGTCCGTAATTCCTGCTCGATGCGTTCGCGCTCACGCACCTGCGCCTTTTGCTCTTGCACCATTTGTGTAACACGCAGCGCCGGTGCGACCTGGGGAGCGAGCGTATCGAGCAGGGTGCGCTCCTCGCGGGTATATGCTTCTCCTTTCAGGTGCGGCCCCAGAATAAGCAGGCCAAGCAGTTCTCCCTGACTGGCTAGGGGTACGAGCATATCTGCCGCACGAAGCTTCATGTCCTGCAAGACTGGCGAATCCAGTTGCAGACGGTCAATCTCTAGCGTGCCGGGATGACTTAGCACGTAGAGGATGAGCGGATCATCATCGGCAACCATGATTTCTTCCTTCGAGCCAGATTGTACCTGCTGTTCGTTGGAGGCGCGTGTCCATAAGGAAATAGAGTATGGCTGCATGATTTGCTGGATGACGGTGAGGAAGCGCTCGCGCAGTTGATCGAGATCAATCTCCTCGCGCAGCGTCGCAGTGAATGCCTCGATCGCTTTGACAGCCTCCCGATCACGTACATTGAAGTGTCGCTCAATGAGTGACTGGACATATGTGCGTAAAGGATCCCACAAGATCGCCCAGGCGAGTGCGGTTGTGACAAGAACAACATGAGACTCACCTGGGCCTTGATGTGTGAGCAGTTCCCCTTCGATGACAATGCCAAAGTAGATGAACGTCAGGCAGACCGTAAGCAAGAGGTAGATCGGCGTTCCATTGAGAAGCTTGTTGATGTTGTAGCGCTGGGGTTGCGCAGTGGTGAGACTCAGCAACACAGGAATAAGGAAGAAGACAATATCGTGGCTGAGGAGCGCAAACAGAGCGAAGAGGAGGCCAGCGTAGAGTATAGCACCGACGACCCGTGCGATGATAAACCGCTGATAGGGTAAGAATCGAGTGCGCTTCTTGGGTGGGGCAGCCAACTGCACACTTCTCGACGATACCTGGAATACAGCCATAGCTCACCTCTTTTTTATTCCAATCCAATGATATATTCTGCCAGGTGCAATTATGCTCTCCTATAGGAGAGTAAGCGGTGAACTTCACATGTTACCTGTTCCACGACCTCCTGCACCGCTTTTTCAACTTCGCATGAAAGGCCTGTACCAATGGCAAAGTTCTGCCCTTCGATAGCATACACAACCAGGTACTGTGGGAGCAAGTGTAACGCGCGTGCCAGTTCAATAGCCTCAGCCAGACCAAAGGCATGGGTAGAGATAAAGGAAAGGAATGCGGGAATCGGCTGTGAATGGGCATCGAACCGGTATACAGCTCCTGGTACGCCGCCAGAAGAAACCGCATCGATCAGGATCACTTTTGCAGCAGATTTCCATAGCTCCATCAATTGCGCACCATCGCTGGGAGATTCGATGACCAGAGTATCAGGGAGTTCCCTGGCCTTGAGCGCCCGGATCGCAGCCAGACCAGCACCATCATCACAACGGTACTCGTTGCCGATACCGATCAAAAGGATGGACATACGCCTGCCTTCCTCACTCACGTTCGATGTGCAGCTTTAGAAAGTGCGTGGCACATGAGATACACGGATCATAGTTGCGGATCCCCTGTTCGCACTGCCATGTGAGCTGTTCCTCTGGGAGGTTTATTGCTTGCGCAACATAGTATCGTAGATCGTTTTCGATGGTTTTCTGATTCTGCGATGTTGGTGGAACGATCTTTGCATCAAGAATCAATCCCTTGTTGTTCAGTCGGTAGCGGTGGTAGAGTATACCACGAGGCGCCTCGGTGATTGCATAACCTGCTAATGCGCGTGGATGAAGCTCAATTGCGGGTTGGCCCGGCATTTCGTATGCTTCGATGATGCGAAGCGCTTCGTCGAACGCGTAGAGCACTTCCACACTGCGCACGATAATGCTTTTGAAAGGGTTTCGACATGTCGGCCCAAGACCGGCGGTGCGCGCTGCTTCCTGTGCCAGCGGAGAAAGCTGATCGAAGTTGAGGTTATAGCGTGCCAGGGGCCCGACAAAGTAGGCTCCCCCATCCTTCAGGACAGAGTGCAGCGCGTTTGAATATGACACGTGCTCTTCGACAAAGTAATCATCGTACTCCTGAGCAGCGATGTCCAGTCCTTTACTGGAAACAATTCGGCCTTCATTAAATGGATATTCGGCAGGATGGCGCAGCGCAACAAACTCGTAGTTTTGTTCGAAATCTGGAAAAGGGAATTGCGCTGTCCAGCGTACTGTTTCCAGAGCCGCGTCACGCCCCCATTTCAGTTGCTCTGCAAGCCTGGCAAGTTCCTGCTTCGAGGGAACTTTATAAAACCCGCCGACACGCACATTGATAGGATGGACCTCTCTACCACCTAAGAACGCGATGATGGCATTGCCCGCCTTCTTCATTTGAAGGCCACGCTTCACAATATCAGGGTAGTCTTGTGCCATGTGCATGGCATCGGGATAGCCAAGGAAGTCGGGCGCATGGAGCATATAGATATGCAGTGTGTGGCTCTCGATCCATTCACCACAGTAGAGGAGCCGCCGCAGCGAGCGAAGCTGTCCATCTACTACAACCCCGAAGGCATTCTCCATTGCATGTACTGCACTCATCTGGTAAGCAACGGGACAAATACCGCAGATACGAGCAGTAATATCGGGAGCCTCGCTGTACATGCGACCTCGTAGCAACGCCTCAAAGAAGCGTGGTGGCTCGAAGATCTTCAGTTTCACATCGGTAACTTTGTCACCACTAATCTTCACGTACAGCGACCCTTCCCCTTCGACGCGGGCAAGATAGTCAACCTTGATGGTCTTATGACTCATGTGACTCACTCTCCTTGCGGAACGCCTCCGCATAAGCATTGAAACCACGGAACGTGCGCATGATGTCATGCTCACTTGCGCCAAGCTGGCTCCAGTGGGCGCTCAACGAGATTGTATTGGGCGTTTCTTTCGGACCGAAGCAGCCATAACAGCCCCGTGCATAGGCAGGGCAGATGGCACCGCACCCGGCGTGGGTTACCGGTCCAAGGCATGGCGTGCCGTGTGCAACCATTACACAAACTGTACCGCGCAGCTTGCACTCCATGCAGACGCTGTGCGGCGGAGTGTTCGGCTTGCGCTCATGCAGAAAAGCACTGATGACTTCCACGAGTTGGTGTTTGCTGATAGGACAGCCACGCAATTCGAAGTCGACGAAGACATGATCGGAGATGGGCGTTGACTTGTTAAGCGTTTCGATGTATTTCGGCGTAGCGTAGACGATAGAGATGAACTGCTTGACATCCTTAAAGTTGCGTAACGCTTGAATGCCGCCGGCTGTAGCGCAGGCGCCGATCGTTACCAGGAACTTTGAGACGCGGCGTACCTGGTGGATGCGTTCGGCGTCATGAGGTGTGGTGATAGACCCTTCGACAAGCGATAGATCATAAGGACCTTTCACTGCAGCGCGCGACGCTTCGGGGAAATTGGCAATCTCGACCTCGCCAGCCACGGCCAGTAGCTCGTCTTCGCAGTCCAACAGGCTCAGTTGACAGCCGTCACAGGAGGCAAATTTCCAGACAGCCAGTTTTGGCTTCTGCTTACGTCTCATGTCAGATCTCCCATTGCATGAATAAGTTTTGAACGCAGCTGTACTGGAACACGGGACCATCCTTGCATACGAAATATGGGCCATACTGGCAGTGCCCACATAGGCCGACGGCGCATTTCATGTTGCGTTCCATCGAGATAAAGATGTTCTCCTCGGCTACTCCGCGCTTCTGCAGCTCTGCAGCGGTAAAGCGCATCATGACCTCAGGGCCACAGATCATAGCCAGTGTGTTCTGAGGATCAAATGGCGACCTGGGGATAAGCCGTGTGACGACACCGACACTACCACGCCACTTACCTGTAGCGTGATCTACAGAGACATATAGCTCAAGGTCAAAGTGCGAACGCCAATGTTCAAGTTCTCTCCGGTAGAGTATGTCTTGCGGTGTACGGGCGCCGTAGAGGAGCACGACCTTGCCGTACTTTTCCCTTTGGGAGGTGACTTGGTACATGGCCGAGCGAAGGGGTGCAAGGCCGATTCCTCCGGCAACAATCACGACATCCTTGCCTATTGCATGCTCGATAGGCCAGTGACTGCCGAATGGGCCGCGCACACCTATCACGTCTTCAGGCCTAAGCTCGCGCATAGCCTTTGACACTGTGCCCACAGCCCGCGTTGTATGTACAAGAGGTCTACGCCTGGCCGGGTCGCCGCTAATGGAAATTGGAATCTCGCCCACGCCGAATACGTAAAGCATATTAAACTGCCCGGAGGCAAACGGGGGGATTTCAACACCCTCTTCTGGCTCGAGCTCGAGTGTGAAGGTATCAGGTATCTCATGCCGCATACGCTGCACCCGGTAGAGTTGTGGCAGCATTGGATCAGGTAAGATGGCTATCATAATCCACCTCGAGCACCAACGCCATAAACGTCGAGCAGTTGTATGCGTGTTGCTTGTAACCGTTCCATCATGATTTGAGCAACCCGCCTCATAAGCTCGAAACCGAGATCGTGATCCTCTTCGCCTTTGGCACGCAAACAGACACCATCGAAAGCGATTGCCCGCACCGGTTCAACGACCCGCGCACTGAAATGCCAGCGGTATGGTGGGAAGAGCCACGACCAGCCTAGTGGTCAGTCCGTTTTGCTTTTAGGGAGGTGTGGTATACTGAGACAAAACGGAGGAATGCCATGCCACAACAGCCAGCCGTCACCTTAACTGGTGACGAACGAACGACCCTGGAGACCTTTGTGCATCGAGGCAAAGCCAACGCCCGCACCATAACCCGCGCTCGCATTCTCCTCAAATCAGCGGACGGGTGGAGTTCATCCGCCCTGGCCGTGGCCTTCGACGTGTGTGAGGCGACGGTCACGAATGTGCGACGGCGCTTCGCGCAAGGGGGACTGGAGGCCGTCTTGCACGATAAAGTCCAGCAGCATCGTCGCAGTGCTCTCTCTGGCTTACAGACCGCCCACCTGATTGCGGTGGCTTGCAGCCCGGCCCCCGATGGGCATGACCACTGGACGGTGCGCTTACTCGCGCAGAAAGCCGTCGAGTTGGGGTTTGTGACAAGTATTTCACCGAATACCATCCACGAACTGCTGAAAAAAATGAACTCAAACCCTGGCAGCATGAACACTGGTGCCTCCCGTCAGTCGGAGGGGAGTTTGTCGCCGCCATGGAAGACGTGCTGGACACCTACGAGGAACCATATGACCCGCAGTACCCGACGGTCTGCCTGGATGAGAAACCGGTGGTGCTACATGCCGATGTCCACCCTCCTGTGCCTGTGGAGCCAGGACAGCCGGAGCGGGTGGATTACGAGTACGAACGCAAAGGCACACGCAATATGTTTGTGATGGTTGAGCCACTCGCTGGCTGGCGGCATGTGGAGGTGACCGAGCAACGCACCATGCAGGACTACGCCAAGATTGTGCGCTGGCTGGTCGATGAGGTCAACCCGCACGCCGAATATATCCGACTCGTCCAGGATAACTTGAACACGCACACGCCTGCGGCGCTCTACGAAACCTTTCCGCCGGCGGAAGCGCGCCGTATTCTCCAGCGCGTGGAGTTCCATTACACCCCCAAGCACGGGAGTTGGTTGAATATGGCCGAGATCGAGATCGCCATCCTGGAACGCAATGCCCTGTCACGACGCCTGCAAGACGAGGCAGCGCTGCGCCGTCAGGTGTCGGCGGTGGAAACCGAGCGCAATGAGCAACGAGGAGGCATTTCTTGGCAGTTCACGTCACGCGATGCCCGCCACAAGCTTGAGCGGCTTTATCCCGTGAAAGAAACCTGCACTACCTGCTCAATACAAGCAGCCGTCGAAGAGCGATTGTGCTGCTCCCCTGCTCAGCCCCCTTGACAAGGGATGTTGATTGGGCCTATTCTTTGAAGAAGGAGAACATTCTTAAGAGGAACAGGCGACGAAATGCGGCATCGCTATTGACGCAGTTGCACACCCACGAGGTCCATGTGGTGTCTTCATCTCATTGACAAGCTCAGAGATGAGGCATGTTGTGTTGCCCTGATTCTTCCTTGCCACACTCACCTTCCCTCCATCCGAGCTCCACCTGATGTTGCTTCAAGACTCTTCTCTGCAACGTGTGAGGATGAATGTTCACTGAAAGGAGAGAGAAAGATGCACATCCGTGTGGGATTATTGCAGATGGCCGACTGTGGGCCCCAGAAGCAGGATCTCCAGGCCAAAGGTGAGGCGTACTGCCGCCAAGCAGCAGCGCTGGGAGCCGATATCGCGCTCTTTCCCGAAATGTGGTACCTAAGTGACCATCATTTCGTCGACTGGCACCGCAGTGGCGGGTATATCTGGAGAGGAAAGACCCACTGGAGCAAGGCAGAACAGCATCCCGATCAGGAGTTTGAGGAGCAGATCCACCGCTGGCATGCGCGGGCGATCGGCAGAGCTGATCCCTATATCAGGCATTTTCAGCGCCTGGCACAGGAGTTGCACATGGCCATCGCCCTCACCTACCTGGAACGCTGGGCAGGCGGACCACGCAATACCGTGTCGCTGATCGACCGGCATGGGGAGATGGTGCTGACCTATGCCAAGGTCCATACCTGCGACTTCGATCCAGTCGAAGCCACGTGCACCCCAGGAGACGACTTCCCGGTCTGCACGCTGGATACCGCTCAGGGGCCAGTCAAGATTGGTGCCATGATTTGTTACGACCGGGAGTTTCCCGAGAGCGCACGCATCCTCATGCTGGAAGGAGCAGAGGTGATCCTGGTTCCCAACGTGTGCGAAATGGAACTCAATCGCATTTCCCAGTTGCGAACGAGAGCCATCGAGAACATGGTCGCTGTCGCCTTGGCCAATTATGCCCCGCCCGACGCGAATGGGCATTCCATCGCCTTTGATCCCATTGCTTTTACCGAGCAAGGCTCGCGTGATAGCCTAGTCGTGGAAGCCGGGGAACAGGAAGGAGTGTACCTGGCCTCCTTTGATCTGGATGTGATCCGCGAGTACCGGGCGCGCGAGTCGTGGGGCAATGCCTTCCGGAAACCGCACCGCTATGGCCTGCTGGTCGAGCAGCGCGTCGAGGACCCGTTTGTGCGGGTAAACATCCTGGGTGAGCCTTACCAGAGCAGCAAGCGATAGCCTGCACGTGGAGTCGCGGCATGTCCG
>WNGD01016330.1_pt1 | contig 11866 bp, 14 predicted proteins | sample 5400671 | NCBI WGS metagenome assembly WNGD01 (sample SAMN13153369, study PRJNA577476) | soil metagenome | isolation source: 40 cm soil or saprolite under grassland replicate 2 | place: USA:California | collected 2016-06-15
AAACGTTAAAAATCCTGGGGCGGTGCCCCAGGCTGGAAGTGAATAATGCGCCGTTAGCGCTACGTTTTTTGATACAGATTATCGCTCTCGACGTTGAAAATTCGATTCCAACGGGCGCGATAATTTTCGAACGCGATTTGCCCGCCCAATTGCATCAGTTGTTCTTCGGAAAATTGGTTGCGCAGACGCTCATACAAATCATCGGAGACATTCGCCGGCGTGTCTGTCATGGCGTCAGCCAATTCTATGACTAATCGCTCGGTGTCATTGAAAGGCGTCATGTCGTGGTCGACAACGGCGCGCAATTTTTCATCGCTCAAGCCTGCTTTTCTGCCCACGGCAGAGTTGACGTCTATTCAGAATGGGCAACCGACGCGCGCCGCGGCCCGAACTTTTCCCAATTGAATGTAGCGCAATGAAACAAGTCGTTTGCGGCCGAGAGCGGCTTCCATGGCTACGCCGCCCCACACGAGAGCGGGCAAACGCATCTGTATCTTCGCCGGAGTAAAATCCTTTCCGAACATCTTGCGCATCACACCGTAGAACCATCGCAGATGCCACGGCGCCTGCTTCTTCTCCAAACCTGAAATTCGAGCCATACGAATCCGTATCGTTTCACGCGTTGCCTCTGGTCTTGGCCTCCGCAGTTGATGCGATACACGCGTGGCTACACGTCGCACGTTGTGATATGCTCGCTGCGATGAAAGCAACCGCGGCGGAGGAGGTGATTGTGCGCGATCTCATGCACGACATAGATCGCAGTTTATTGCGCGAAAACCTGAAGCTGACCCCGGAGCAGCGGCTAGTGAAATTCGCGAGTTTTATGCGGTTCGTAGGCGAGCTGCGTCGCGCAGGGGAAAATGTGCGACGCAACGCTAAGACCCAGACGCTGTGAGCCCCGACCTTGAGAGGCTTCTTCCGATACTCGTTCGCGCCGGTGCAGAGTTCATTGTCATTGGTGGCGTCGCAGCGACAATACACGGTTCAGCTCGCGCAACGTACGATGTCGATCTTCTCTACTCTCGTAGTGAGCGAAACATTCAAATCTTGTCCGATGCATTAGCGCCCCATCGGCCATATCTCCGCGAGGCACCGCCCGGTTTGCCATTTGGATGGGATGCCAAAACAATCCACAGCGGCTTGAATTTTACTCTTTCAACCGAGCTTGGCGACATCGACCTCCTTGGCGAAGTCGCCGCCGGCGAAACCTACAGCGACTTATTGCCGCATTCATTTGAAGTTGAAGCCTTCGGAGTGCGCTTCAAATGTCTCGATCTGCCGACACTGATTCGCATCAAGGAAGCGGCGGGGCGACCAAAAGATCGCGAAGCAGTCGCCGAACTGCGAGTTCTATTGGAAGAGAGCCAGAAGAAGGAAATCTAGGCGCGCGCCGGTTCTATCAGCGAGACGAGCTTGTTCGCGAGCGCATTGGTCGCTTTCTCCAAGAGCATTCCCCTCATGCTGAGCACCGCCAGGGTCGCGGATCTGACGGGCAGCGCTTCGTTGCGCGATCGAATGAAAATTTTGACTGCTTTGTGGATCTGGGATGGTCGGGCGATTTCTTCGTTGACAAGGGGACAGGATTCTTTCCATACTCGGCCTCGCTAAACGGATCTTGAATCAGGCGGAGGACTTCTTCCCCCGCTGGTTCTTCGCCCGTTCCGGACCCGCAATCGCAAACTCAAGCAGCGGGGAAAAAGAAAGGAAGAACCAATATGGCAGCGGGAATGAATTATCTTGCAGCGTGGCGAACTGGCAGTGGCGCCCAGTGGTGGGTCACCGGTTTGGGTTATGACGATTTCAAAGCGAAGGATAAGCAACACTTCGATGAGGGCTTGCGCCTGATCACTCTTCGCATCCGCAACGGTAAGTACACAGCCGTGTGGCACCCCGGGTCGGGCGCTCAGTGGTGGGCCTCGGGTCTCTCCTACAACGATTTCAAGGCCAAGGACAAGTCATATTTCGATCAAGGACTTCGCCTCGTCGATATTGAAATCGACGGCGGCAAATTCGCCGGCGTCTGGCGACCTGGCAGTGGCGCCCAGTGGTGGGTCACGGGTCTCTCTTACGACGATTTCAAGGCCAAGGATAAGGCGCACTTCGACGAAGGCCTCCGGTTGGTTTGTCTTCGGGTCGTCGACGGTAAATTCACAGGTGTCTGGCATCCGGGCAGCGGCGCACAGTGGTGGGTGACCGGCCTCAATTACGCCGATTTCAAAGCTAAGGACAAAGCCCACTTCGACGAAGGCCTGCGTCTGTACGACATCGAAATCCACAACGGTTTGTTCACCGCGTTCTGGCGGCCTGGCTCGGGCGCACAATGGTGGTACTACGGTGACGACTACGAGATGCTAGTCGGCCACGACCGCCACTATTTCGATACTGGCTTGCGCCTGATCAAAATATTTCCTTACACCGGTGCGTGCGACAGCAGTTGCCTTAACCAAGTCGTCATGCCCACGGGCACGTACAACTACGCCATCACCGGCCACCCGGACGTTTATCATTGGCCGTGCTACACCAATGACGGCAGCATCCGGCTCGCTCGTATGAGCGCCCTCCAGTTCTCCGACACGGGCATATTCACACTACCTTTTAACGACACATCGGTAACACAGGGCGGGCCTTGGCTCTACAGCCCCGGGAGTTGGCATCATGCGATTGACTTCAGCCGCGGCGGGTCTTTCCCCGTGCGCGCTGCCGCCGCTGGCAAGGTCATATTCATTGGCTGGGACGCATGGTCCGGCAACACAATGGTTCTTAGTCACGATTCCGCCGGCGTGAAGGACGCCTTCCGAACCATCTACATGCACCTTCGCAACGGTCCGACGAACGATGCCAACAATGCTTGGAATGTCACTGTTCCGACTCTTACAGGGCCGCGACTTACGCAGTACAAGAAGTTCCTTAAGAAAACCGGATGCCCCAAAGGCGGGCCTTACAACCCGGACGCCCAGTTCTGGGGGACCAACGCGGACAAAATCGATATGACGCTTCTCAACAAGTCGGTTGCCGCCGGCGCCGTTATCGCTCATGCCGGCGAAACAGGACCAGGGGGGTGCAACTGCACCGACGACAGCGCGTCCTATACTTGGGGAGGCGGCGTCAATATTCACCTCCATCTGTTCTGTGCCCGCCGCGACCCGACGGATAACCAATGGTACTTCATTGATCCATACGGCATTTATGCATCGGGCAGTTGCTACCCTCCTTTCAATACGCCCATTAACTCTCCTTGCGCGCGTTATCCGGTGATGTGGAAAGGCCGCAAGGCCCAGTACCCATAGCGATGTGAAAATGCGGCGTTTCCGTTCCTGGCATTGATTAAGCAATCGAGCACCCATCGAAGGCCGTTGATTGTGAAGTGGCGAAGTATGTTCTCGAAACCTGCGCGAGCCATGGCAGGAGTCTTAAGGTGCCAGCACGTCTAACCAAGATACCAGTGTGAAGTCCTTGAACCGTTGCTAAACGTGCGCCGGTTTTCTCAGCGAGACGAGCTTGTTGACTAGCGCGTTGGTCGCTTTTTCCAAAAGCATTCCCCACGCGCTGAGCACGGCCAGGGTCGGGATACAAATCAAGAGAAACATCCAGATTGGCACTTCGCGGATGCGGAGTCCGAGCCAGATGACATACGGTTGGTGAATGAGATACAAGCCGTAGGAATAGACTCCGACGAGGCCGAAGAGTTTAGCTGGCGCTTGGAAGAGCGAAATCATCCCGGCAATGCCTGCAATTTCAAGCATGCAACACGCGCACGTGGCAAAATCGACAAAAATGTATTCGTACAAGCCGTGATAAAGCTGCAGTGCCGCCGGATAGAGGATTAATCCGACCACGAAACCTGCGCCGCGGAGAAGGAACCATTCAACGCGTGCGCTCGATTCGCGGTGCCACATCGCGAGCGATATTCCGAGTGCAAACTCTGGTAATCGACAAATCGCGAAACCGCCGAGCACCCACAATCCGTTTTGCGGCCAGAGCACGAGCAACACGTAGCGCGCGAAAAATCCTGCGGCGCATCCGATTATCAGAAACCACAGCGGTCCAACCCGCCGCGCTATCCAGAAGAGCAGGGGAAAGATCAAATAAAACTGGATCAGCATGGAAAAGTACCACCACGCCGCGTTTAGGTACATGAAGTTCATCTGGATATCGATGAAGCGCAGACCGAGCAGGCTGAGAATGATGCGGCTGTCCACCGGTTCGAGACGCGCGACAAAAGGTGAAACGAGATAAACCAGATGCGCAACCCAGTACATCGGGTAAAGCCGCAGAAACCGCGCCCGATACCAGTCGCCCCAGGCGAGAGGACCCGACTCAACGCGTCGCATCGTTGATTGCATCAGCGTCCAACCGCTTAGGATGATGAAGACGCCGACGGCATGAAAACCGAGCCCCGAAACTTTGGACCAAACTAGTCTCAGGATCGTGAGTACGCTTGCTGCGAGATTGCTCCAGTCAGGCGGCGGAAGAACGCCGTGTTGGAAATAGGTCGAACAAAAATGAAAGTACGCGACGAAGAGAATCGCCAGGCCCTTTGCGATGTCGATCCAAAGGAGCCGTTTCATCGCACTCGCTTAGCAGGGAAGAGTCGTTCCGGTCAAGTTACCTGACGATTGTGAGACGACCCATACTGACGCCGAGAGAATTGACGAGTTCCGACGCAACTCATTAGATCGAAAGCGTGACTTCGGAAGAAATAGGTCTTGCCCTTGAGCGCGGACGGCTGCGCGTTGTGATCGCGACAGTCATCATTAACGTGGTCGTAGTTTCGCTGCTAACCTTTGCGCCGTGGTCGGACTGGCGCACAGGCGTGGCACTCAACATTGTCGATAACTGTTTGCTCGTCAGCTTTGTGCTCGCCAAGCGCGATGCCTTGCTCGCGCGATTTCTTCTTTTCGGACTCGTCGTCGGATTCACCGAGCTTGCTGCTGATGCCTGGCTGGTCGATTACACGCATACGCTGGATTACTCAATCGGTGGCGGCCCAATGATCTGGCGATCACCGTTCTGGATGCCGCTGGCCTGGGAAGTACTGGCGGTGCAATTCGGCTACATCGGGCTCCGACTTTGCTCGCTCGAAGCTTGCGGCGCGGTTCAGTCCGCACGGCCATTATTGCCGGAGTCGTTGGCGGCATATCAATCTTCGCTTGCTACGCTGTTGCCTTTTTTATTACAAACCGGCTGGTCAGGTAGGCCAAATGCCAAGAGTTTATCGCGAACACGTGGCTTGGTTTCAACAACGCAAACGGGTTCCGGCTTTAAAATAAGCCAGAGGAAGATTCGGCACCTTGAGGGTGGCTGATCGCAGCGCTGTTCTGGCCGTGAAAAACCAAGTAGAGTGAAAAGTGCATCGCATCGTTTCGCTATTGCCAGCGGCGACCGAGATCGCAGCTGCGCTTGGGTTAATGGAACAAGTAGTCGGTGTTTCGCATGAATGCGATTTTCCCGGCGAAGCGAATAAGCAGCCGCGCGTCACGCATTGTCCGGTGTCCCGCAGTCGCGGGACCGCCCTGACGAGTCGAGAAATGGATGAATCGGTGCGCAGTGCGTTGCGCGACAACGGCACAATTTACGTCATTGACGAGTCGCTTCTGCGCAAGCTGCGGCCTGATGTGATCCTCACCCAGAAATTGTGCGATGTGTGTGCTGTTGAGTATGGGACTGTCGCTCGGTTCGCGGAAGCTCTGCCAGGTTCGCCACAGGTAGTGAACCTCGAGCCATCGAGCTTTTCGGATATTTTCAATGATATTCGACGCGTCGCGGAAGTGTGCGATGTGCCCGAGCGAGCGGACAAACTAGTCATCCAATTATCGGATCGGGTCGAAGGAGTGCGGCGCCGCGCAAGTCGGATTGCCCATTGGCCGCGTTGTTTTCTGATGGAGTGGGTGGATCCGCCGTTTTGTTCCGGTCATTGGGGACCAGAACTCGTTGAGATCGCCGGTGGTTACGATCCGCTAGGTCGTAAACATCAACCTTCAGTGCAAATCGAGTGGCAGGAAATAGTTGATATGCAGCCTGACGTCATCGTGCTCGCACTCTGCGGCTATGACATTGATCGCGCGCGGCGTGATTACACGATCCTTCAACACTTCTCCGACTTCGATAAGCTTCCAGCCGCGCAGTCAGGAAACGTTTATGTGGTCGATGCCAACGCGTACTTTGCTCGGCCGGGTCCGCGTATTGTGGATAGCGTGGAGATTCTCGCTGGAATTGTTCATCCAACAGAATTTCCGGAGTTCGTTTCACGCGGGGACGACGATCCGCGCGTTGTCCGTGTCGGGTGACGAGTTCTCTCTTACGACAGGCGTCCGCAACATCAATTTCCTGGGGTGGAACGCGTTGTCCTCAACCCGTTGACAAATAATGCGGCGTTGCCGCCTGATATTTGCGCCTTCGGCGAATCCGTCTGCCATCGTCTTCAGGAGAAGCCGATCCACCTTCGGCTCAGCGCGCAGGTGCAACGCATTGTCATACAAATCTGCGTCTGGAGCGCGACGATCGCGCGGTTTTGCCACTGGGCAGCACAGAGCAACACGCTTATCTGAGCCTGAGCGTGGACAGCATTTTGGCGGAACGCCTCGCCGTTGAAGCCGCTGAGCCGCTGAGCGTGCCCGTCTTTCCCGTGCTGGCGTACGGAATTACTCCGTACTTTCGCGCGTTTCCAGGAACGATCACGCTGCGTGTCGAAACGTACATGTCGATCCTGCGCGACATTCTCGACGCGATGGCGGAGCAGGGGTTCAGACGAATCCTGATCGTCAACGGCCATGGCGGCAACACGCCCGCACAAGGATTCATCGGCGAATGGATGGCCGATCATCCCGGCGTGCGGATCAAGTTTCACAATTGGTGGAATGCGCCGAAAGTTTGGGCAGAGGTGCAGGCGATCGACCCCGTCGCCTCACATGCATCGTGGATGGAAAATTTTCCCTGGACGCGGTTGGCAAACATCGAAATGCCGCGTGATCAGAAGCCGATGAGTGATCTGGAGAAATTGCGCCGGCTCGATCCGAGATCGCTGCGTGAGTATCTCAAGGAGGGCAACTACGGCGGTTTATATCAGCGTGCCGATGAAGAGATGATGAAAATCTGGCGCACCGGTGTGGAAGAAACGCGTGCCCTACTGACCGAAGCGTGGGATTAGAGCGAACGTCCCGCTTAGTAGCAAAAAGCGGTGCGAGGACGCCCCGCACTCCAAAGCGCTTCGCGCGAAATTTTGAGCGGACGCATTCTGTTTCGCGGAAGCTTTCGGAGTGCGATGCGTCCTCGCATCGCTTTCAAAACGCAGGAGACTGCCACGAGACGCCCGTCAGCGATCAGCTTCGATTTCTTTAATTTCGTCGGGCGTCAGACGGAAAGTCACGGCGCCAATGATGCCCCCAACCTGCTTCGCATTGCGCGCGCCGACGATTGCGCTCGTGACTGCGGGGTTTCGCAGTGTCCAGGCGATGGCAACTTCGCCTGGCGATTTGTCGTGACGCGCGCCAATGGCGCGCAGCCGTTCAACCAGCGCCAGGTTTTTGGATAACTTCGGTTCCTGAAATTCTGGATTCTGCCTGCGCCAATCGTCAGCGGGAAGATTTGCGATTCGCTCGTGTGTCATCGTACCAGTGAGAAGTCCCGACGCCATCGGCGAATAAACGATCACGCCAATATTTTCACGTTGGCAAAAAGGGAGAAGATCTTTCTCGATGTTGCGACGAATCAGTGAATAAGGCGGTTGCAGCGATGTGACCGGAGCGATCTCCTTAACTTTTTGCAATTCCTGCATGCTAAAATTGCAAACCCCGATCCAGTGCACTTTGCCTTCCTTTTGCAGCTCCGCCATCGTTGCCCAGCCTTCCAGCGTTTGGGCGAGATCATCGGCAGGCCAGTGGATTTGGTATAGATCAATGACGTCCGCGCTCAGTCGCCGCAGACTCGCCTCGCATTCGCGGCGAATTGATTCCGCGCGCAAAGAATAGCCGACCTCGCCTTTCTCATTCCAAACCATCCCGCATTTGGTGAAAACATAAGGACGTTTTCCGGCCCAATCGCGTAACGCCCTGGCCACGACTTCCTCGGAATGGCCAAGCCCATAAACGGCTGCGGTATCGATCCAGTTGATGCCAAGCTCCAGCGCCCGATGAATCGCAGCGATCGAGTCGTCGTCACGCTGTTCGCCCCAGCCGAATTGCCACGGCCCGCCAACAGCCCATGCCCCAAATCCTATGGGCGTGATCATCAAATCGGAGTTACCGAGCTTTCTGATGTTCATTGGCTCTTTAATTTCGGTAAACGGACATCGTTTGCGCGCATGTTTGCCGGTTACTATTTGCGCCTTCGGCGATTGGTTTGCCATCGTCTTCAGGAGAAGCCGATCCACCTTTGCATATCAGGACAACGCGTTCCGCCTAGCCGCGCCCGAACGCCTCACGCAGGTCGGTTTTAGCCTGCTCGAGAACACGCTTTTGGTTCCTGGGCAAATTTTTCCCGGCGCGGTTGATGTAAAAATTCAACATCGACATCGCTGATTGATAGGGCGTGCCCTTGCGTCTTTTGCTCCGCTCGGCAGAACGTTTCAACGACAGCGCAATGCGATGCGGATCTTTTCCTTTGAAGACATCCGACTCAAGATCGAGCGCGTCGCTACGCTTTGTGACCTGGGCCGACCATCGGCGTGCTTTCGATGATTTCTTCGGCGTCTCACTCATCGATTCAGTGCATTGCAGAACGGGGCTTCGCCTGACAGCCAAGCAACCGAAGAGATTGAACGTACAATTCCGTGTTGTTCACGAACAGGAGATAATCAATCAGCGACGCCCATGCGCGTCGCGTTAACAAACTCTTCTGTATGATGATCGATCTGCCGGCCGCCGCGCCCCCGATTTTGGTGAATGTAAAGCGCGCCTCGCTGCACGGTGCAGACAGAAGGCGGCGGCAGATTGATTTCGTATTTCACCGGTTGACGGTGATCTGCGAGTTGCAGCTCCGGACGATAGACGCTGTCGAACTTCCAAAGCATCCGAATGAAGTTGGTCTGACCGCGAAACAATTGGCGGACAACGATGCGCGCACAGTCTCGAAGGGCCGTCCATCCAAGATGTTTATGGGCAAGGACGCGCTGAGTTTCGACAAGCTCCTTGTAAAACTCCGGAAGTGGTAACTTGGTTGGTAGCACAGCATGTTGGATGTCGAACAGCCGGTAGTCGCGTGTGGTAAGGCGACGCGATTCAGTGTGCCATGTTTCTGTCCCAGGATAAGGCGTGTTAATGCTGATGTTAACGACTTCGGGAATTTCGAGACACCAATCGCGTACGACTTTGAATCGTTCGCGGTCCCAAGCGGGATCGGCAATGATATTGACAGCTACCGATATGTCGAGCGAGCGAGCAAACTCCAGCGCCTCGAAATTCTTTGAGAGCGTCACACGCTTTCGATAACGCTTGAGTCCCTCTTCGTCGATCGCCTCAAGACCGAGGAACATGGTATTGAGACCGAGCCGTTTCCACAGCTGGAAGACTTCTTTGTTACGCAGCAGCACGTCGCCACGCGTTTCGAGGTAATATCGTTTTCGGATTCCGCGACGAGCGATCGCTTCGCCAAGCTGCATGCCGTGCTCGGCTTGAATGAAAGCTACGTCGTCCGCAATAAAAATTCCGGGCTCGCGTATTTGCGCCAGCTCCTCAACGGCGTAGTCGGGTGTCTTTACGCGGTAGTTGCGTCCGTAGAACGTCCACGCACTGCAAAAGACGCAATCCCACGGGCAGCCCCGGCTAAACTCGATGGAAGCAGCCGGGTCCAACGCGCCGATGAAGTACTTTTGGCGATGTTGAACCAGGTCGCGGGCGGGCAATAAATCGTCGAGCGACTTCATGAACGCAGGCGGTGGGCCGCGATCGTCGAGTGTTACACAGCCGGGAACGCTTTTCAGGTTTGGCGGATTCTCGGTGAGAGCATCGAGCAGCCCGGTGATCGCCGTTTCTCCTTCACCGATCAGTACGCAATCCACGGCGCCCGCAGCGTGCCGCAAAATTTCCTCGGGGATAAATGAAACACTGTGTCCACCAACACAGATGAATGTTTCGGGCAATAAGGCGCGCGCAGCGCGAGCGAGGTCGATGACTTCAGGAACGTTAGCGAGGTAATTGACGGAGAACGCGATGACGTTCGGTTGCCATCGCTTAACGAGGTGAAAAAAATTCTGGTGCGGTTCGCATTGCAAATCAATCAAGCGAACCGTGTGACCGGCGCGCCGCGCCGCCGCCGCCACAAGTTCAAGACCAATCTTCGAGTACATCAGGCAGCTGGGATGAACAGCCAGGAGTTTCATTTGTCGGATCCGTTATTTCATCGCGCGATGTTCGGTGTATGCGCGTATTTTGTGAACCCTGCTCTAGCCGGGGACGTTGAACCCCGCGGATCAGGATTACCCACCTTCCAGCTGGCATCACCGATGCCGGCTACAGCGACGATCATGCTGAAGATGATTTCTGAGCAGGTCGCAGACGAATGTTGATCTCCGATGTGAGCGTGCGATGAACCGGACATTTTCCGGCAATCTCCATTAGCTTCGCGTGCTGTTCTGCGCTTAATGATCCTGTCAGTTCGACTTCAACGTCAATTCTGTCCAGCATTCCCTCCTTGGTTTCACATTCCTCGCAATCAATTGCATAAATGCGCGAGTGCGAGAGCCAAACCGTGATGTTCTCCAGGGGCATTCGTTTCCGGCGCGCGTATAAGCCGACCGTCATGGAAGTACATACCCCCAGTGCCGTTAGCAGATAATCGTATGGGTTGGGGCCGGCGTCGCTACCGCCTGCGCTTACTGGTTCGTCAGCGATAAGGTGATGTTTACCTGCAACAATCTCCTGCTTGAAACTGCGTGCATCTCCGCGGACGACCACGTCGGCTGTTTTATCGTTGCTTTGTGTAGCCACGATGTCGGATTAGGCGCGCAAAATACCCACGAAACGATCGCGATATGACCAAACCAGGAAAAGTTCCAGAACGATGGCGATGATCGCCATCGGAAAAAGACCTTTCGGATCCATCAAGATGTGAAATGTCCAAATGTTGAAGATCATCGCAGCGAGAATAGTTAGGGCAAGGGGCACGAAACGGCCGATCAACAAGAGTAATCCGCTGAGCAGTTGCAGGGCGCCAACCACGTACATGTAGCGACTGGCGGCGAAAACCTTGAAATAATCCGCAGCCAGGCCTGGCGACGGCGGCGGCGCAGGAATGAAATTTAAAAAGAAGTTTAAGCCGAAGACGACGAACATCAATCCGAAAAGGATCCGGGCGATAATAGTAAGAATTTTCATTCGAGCACAATGACGTCATCGGATGCAAATTCCAATAGCGAAGTGGTGAACCGCAGGCTCGGGGCCGCGACGAATCACGATTTTTCCCGAAACAGTTGGTTTAGATCGGCTGACGCTGCGTTATTGGCCAGAAGGTTGAATGTGCCGTTTGTTTGGATGTCTTGCGCGGCGCGGAGGAATGTGCCCCAAGCAGCAAGGGCGAGGCCGGAACCGAGAGAGATGCGGCGCACACCGAGGTCAGCCAGTTGGGAAAACGAGAGCTGATGATTGAATCCGGAGACAAGGACGTTGACTGGCTTCGGTGCGACATTCTTCACGATCTGTGCAATCTCATCCGGATTACTGACGCCCGGTGCGTAGAGACAATCGGCGTCAGCTTCACCGTAGGCGACGAGTCGTTCCAAGACAGTGCGCAATGGATTGGGATCGTGGACCAGCCACGCTTCGCAACGGCCGGTCAGCAACACCTCAGTCGCCGAAGCGTCGATCGCAGCGCGCGCTGCGCGAACGCGCTCGACTGCCAGCTTTTTCTCATATAGCGGCGCAGCGGTATCTTG
>WNGD01005857.1_pt1 | contig 11865 bp, 4 predicted proteins | sample 5400671 | NCBI WGS metagenome assembly WNGD01 (sample SAMN13153369, study PRJNA577476) | soil metagenome | isolation source: 40 cm soil or saprolite under grassland replicate 2 | place: USA:California | collected 2016-06-15
GTGAAATGTGTCCAGGATTCGATTGCTCATGCCGCTGAGTCCCCGTAGAGGCATGCCTTGCGTGTGCCGGGTCGCCCGTGTGGAACCCCGTTCAATAAATGGGTATCCGGTGGACTCCTCGCGAGCTGCGCCCGCTCGTACGGCACACGCAAGGCATGCCTCTACGGGTCCATGCGGCGACTTTGCATGATTGACAAAAAATTGTCAGCAAACAGAGCAGTTATTCACCTGCAGAAGAATACGATGAACAGAATAATTTTTAGCGTACGCGAATCATATCTCTCCTGCCTTCCTCATCCGCGCCGCTTTCGTGCAGGCGGGAGTGGATCAGGTTGACGCGAATGAAATGAGAGCAAGATAGGAGAAGTATCTGGCTTTCCTCCATGCTATGATGAGCAAGGTTCCCAGAATTGATCATCCCATTCAAGAAACAGGAGCAAGGAGAAACATCTATGATCACCGAACCAAAGATAGAGGATCGCACTGAGCAACACTACGTGGCGATTCGAACTCAGGCTACCATGCAAGAATTGGACACCGTGATACCGCAAGGACTTGGGGAAGTGTTTGCCTGGTTGGAAAAGCAGGGCGTCGCGCCAGCCGGGGCGCCTTTCACTCGCTATCTCGTCATCGATATGGAGGCGCTGCTCGATATTGAGGTAGGCGTTCCCGTTGCGACCGCCCTGTCAGGCGATGACCGCATCTCCGCGGGCGTTCTCCCGGCAGGTCGCTATGCGTCGCTCGTTTACACCGGGATAGATATCGGCATCAAGGCGAATTGGGCGCTGCTGAAGTGGGGAGCGGAGAAGGGTCTGGTGTGGGATACCTGGAAAACAGAGAAAGGCAACGCGTTCGGCGCACGCTTTGAGTCCTTCCTCACCAATCCAGACGAGGAGCCGGATCGAGCGAAATGGGAAACAGAGGTGGCGATTCGGCTGGCGGATGATCAACCCCGGTAGTTGCCATACAGTCACCTGTTCGCGGGCTGGATGAGTCCTTTTTTGGACTCCCGTCCCATCGAATGGGACGGGAGGATGTCAATAAGTACCATAGTTACGCGTAGCCGCTTGCCATGTGTTATCTCATCCTATACATTAACAAGAGATCAAAATTTAGTTCGATCAGAAAAAATGTGTGGAACGATACGCTGCATAAGCAGATGCGGGCTTATTCTCTTGAGAAGGACATCGCACCAGTGCGTTGAGAATCGTTCACACAGCGATAGATGACCGTTTTTGCATAGGGGGATGAGAATAGATGCAGCGTTTCTTACCAAAGTTCTTCCGAAGTCGGTCTGGCTCATTCAAGGGGCAAGGGCCTCGTACCCCTTCCCGTAGGACACGGCTATGGTGGCTCATTGTCTGTGTTCTGTTTTTGACGATTTTACTTTCCTCTATTGGCATAACCTTCGCCTTTTTAAAGGGCCCTTACCGCCTTCACGCGCAGACTAGCGGAAACGAGGCAAACGCTCTAGGAGGACCTTTACCCGGACAAAGCATCTGGCGCAATGGAGTCTCCTCGTACCTCTTTGGTACGAATGATCCCACGTTTGATCATGTCATGCCGACGGACCCAAATTATGATCTCAACCAGGTACAGTCAATGCGCAGCGCCTTGAAACAGGCGGGCATTACACTCATCCGTACTCCTCTGGCTCACAACGGAGGTCAGGAGATTGAACAGCGACTCGCCCAGATCCAGCAGATTGGCGCCGCATGCCTGGGTATTCTCAGTACGACGGATCTCGCCCTTGATCTTAAGGTCGTGGATACGGCGGGCACGCGCTGCCAGATGTATGAGTTCGGCAATGAACCCGATAATTCGAGTAGCAATGATGCGATGTCGCCGGGTCAGTATGCGAGCCAGTGGAACGCCATTATCCCGGCTCTACGCCAGGATCTGCAACAGAAGAAGATACAGGCAATGTTCATCGGACCCGTCGTGGCAAGCCCAAATACCGGCTATATTCGCACTTTCCTGCAAAATGTGCCAAATGCTCTCCCGGATGCTGTGTCGTTCCACATGTATCCCTGCACTAATGTAGATCAACAGACGTGCCTGACACAAAACGTCAATGAATATGCCCCTTCGGCACAACGGGTGCGAGCGACGGTACGCCAGGTGCTCAACCGGGATCTGCCTCTTGGAGTGACTGAGTGGAACGATAACTGGAGAAATCAGGCGAAGCCTGAAGAGAGTGATCCCGCTTTCATGACCGCATTCACCACAAAATCCCTCCAGTCGCTTGCGCAGGGCCAGATTGCGTTCGCCAATCAGTATAATATGGGCACCGGTGCCAACGATGGGCACCTGCTGATGACCGCTAACGGCCAGGCGAAGCCACAGCTGCAGGCGATGGCAACGATGATTGCTCAATTGAGAATCACTGCGAGAAACCCAACGCCTCCTACCCCGGTACCATCGCCTACCGCCGCACTCACAGCCGGTATGGTGGTGCCCACACATACATCACCAACGTTTACCGGCACGATACAAGATACCTTTCAGCGACCAGACCAGCCATCATGGACAACAACGACCGTCCCATGGAGCGCAGATGCGACGAATGGGACGGTCTTTTCCATTCAGGGAAACGCGGGCCAGATCGCTCATGACCAGGGTCAGAGCAATTACACGGCCCTTCTTGATCCCTCGACCACAAATGTAGATCTCACACTAACCGGCTCGGTAAATCAATTCAACGTTTCACAGGTGAACCTGGGAGTGGTCACACACTGGACCGATTCCAATAATTTCTACAAACTTGATATAGATGGACAGACCCTCCTGCTACAGAAATATATAAACGGCGTTCTGACTAAGCTCGACGCGGTCCCCTTCCCGGCTCAGAACGGGGTGTCTTACACATTACGCCTCCACGTTGAGGGTACAAACCTCTCTGGGATGGCCTGGTCAACCGGCAAGACCGCCCCAAACAATTGGATGGTGAAGGCGACAGACAACGCTCTCCCCTCTGGAATAAGCGGCCTCAGCGTGATGCTCCAGCCTGATACAGCAGGACAGCCAGGTACCAGTATCAGTATCACGTCATTTAGCGAGACGTTCACAGCCGTCCGACTCATGTAAGACCCCGTAGAGGCAGGCCTTGCGTGTGCCGCGTCCGCGTGGTATGGACGCGCCACGCTCCCACGGACACGCCCCCCACGGACGCGGCACACGCAAGGCCTGCCTCTACGGGGTGCTACCTCGCCACGCTCCCACGGACGGACGCGGCACACGCAAGGCATGCCTCTACGGGGTGCTACCGACGAGGACGATACGGATATCGTCCATGGAGGTGGGGAGGTGATCGGCTCCGAAGGGCAGACGGATCTCGACGCCAGCAACGCCGGGTTGGGTGCTGAGATAGGCGAGGGCGGCGGCAGAGGTGGCACCTTTGATGTATTGGGGCCAGGTGTTCATTTGCTGCGGCGAGAGAGCGTAGACCCAGGTGCCGTGGACGGGGACACTGAGGTAGATGATGCCATTTGGAGTACTGCCAACGACAGATAGAGTGCCAATGCTGGGAGCACCCTGTGGCTTATAAGTTTTGCCCAGAGTCTGTTCCGCTTGCTTATCAAGAAGCTGGACGGCGGTATGGCTGACAGTGCTGCGATTGTAGGTAGCGATGCTGCCAGTGCTGGTGATAGTGACCTGTACCTGGTCGGCCTGTGTGCCAACGGGATTGTCGGCAGAGACGGTAGTGCTGTATCTGGGTTTGCCAACGCTAATTTCGTCGCTGGTAAGTTGCTTTTGTAGCTGCTGATCTAGCCTGTGCTGCAAGTTGGGAAGCAAGGCGTTTCGGACACTGTCAAGGTCGGCCTGGCTGACGACGTGTACGACCTGGGGATCGATACCTCCAGAGAAGGCGGCGTTGTTTCTGGCAGTGATACCGTCGCCACAGCAAGGGCCGTTAAGAGTGAAAGGTGCGATGTTGCCGGAGACACCAGAAACGAGCGCGATGGCGGCAACGCTGGCTTTATTGGGCTGCTCGCCAGTACGCGGCGGAATCTGTATGTCCTGTACGGTCTGGAATTGTATGCCTGCGGCGGTGGTCAGCGTGGTCTGTGCGGGCACGGTGATCAGAGTCTTTGTGTTGTTCGTGAGTTCGATGGTGCCACGAGCCTGCACACCGCCGACGGTTCTGCTGCCGGTGGTGGGCACAGCGCGTCTGTCGGAGGCCGTATTTTTCAGTCCATGAGCAGGGATGGTATGCGAGTTCAGGTCGGGAGTTTTGACCTGAGGTGAGGCGGTCAGGACGTATTTGTCCTGTACGCTTTTGCTCTGGGCAGTGATAAAGATGGTAGCGACCGGTGGAGTTCCGAAGACCGGGAAGCCAGAGGGGAAAAAACTAAAGCCAAGGACGTGCGGCATGATCAGTAAGATAATCAGGACGGCAGGGACGATTATAGCCGCGAACAGGGCGACAGGCGATATATGCTGGTGTGTGGGTCTCTGCTGCGGCTTGACGGGCTCTTCAGTTGTGCGCGTACGATTTTTGACGTTCTCGGTGATACGCGGTTTCTCCAGCGGTTCAAGACCCCGGCGGACGCGCTGAACCGGGTCCTTACCCTCGTTGCCATCATGCAGGTCATGCGTCTCGCGTACGACGGCAAGAGGCGCGAGTTTCGTAGATGGACGGGCAGGCGGCGCTAGAGGTTGTAGGGCACCACTGCGAGTCAGGCGATTCGGTATTACGATGGGAAGCGGTTCTTCCTGGATAAGCGAGCGGGTGCGACGCGAGGGCGATGGATCGGACAGGGTGGTATCCGGCATGGTAGGCGGCTCTTCCTCTTGCACAATTGCGATGGGACCGTTGACGGCGGCAAGGAAGGCCTGGCGGAGTTCCGCGACAGTTTTGTAGCGCGCATCCTGGCGCTTTGCCATAGCTTTACGCACGACTTCGTCCAGTTCGCGTGGGATGGATGAGTCGTGGGCGCTGGGCAAGGGAATGGGTGCACTCAGGTGCATCTGAATGACGCGTATATCGTCTGGATCGTTGTAGGGCAGCTCGCCTGTGAGCAACTGGTAGAGCAGGACGCCAAGGGCATAGATATCTGTTTGCGGCGTGACGATGCTCCGCGTCTGCTCAGGTGCCATATAGTGTGGAGTGCCGGGAACCTGGTCCAGGGGTATAGGTTTGCCCACCTGTTCAGTATCGGACTGGCGCAGGGTACGCACCAGCCCGAAGTCGGCCAGGTAGACATAGGGCGGGCCACTGCGACGAAGCTCTAATAGCACGTTCGAGGATTTGATATCGCGATGAATCAGACCCTCTTCATGAGCATACTCGACAGCATCCAGCAATTGTTGATAGATAGCGGCGACTTCTCCCAGATCAGGCAGGCTGCGGCGCAGGTAGCTCGTCAGAGTACCACCATCGATAAAGGGCATCACCAGGTAGAGAAGTCCTTGCTCATCCCCGAACTCGATCAGGGGCAAGATATGCGGGTGATGTAGACGAGCGACCGTGCGTGCCTCACGAGCGAAACGGCGGCGCATCTCGCGATCTCCCGCGTAATTACCCAGTATGACCTTGATGGCGACACGCCGATCAAAGGCTGTACGCTGTCTTCCCTCGTAGACAGCCCCCATACCACCCACCCGGATACGGCGGATGACGTCATAGTTGCCAAGCTGCTTGCCTTCCAGGGACAGCATGCGCGCTATTATCCTTTCCTAAAACGCGGGCTTATAAATCGCGCCCCTACATTTATGCTCCGCAAACGCGGGCTTATAAATCGCGCCCCTACATGACACGGATCGCGGACCTACATCGGTCGCGGCCTACATTGGGACAATACGGCCCTACATCGATGCCTCGCGCCATTACGTTTATGCGACGGTCCCGCATTACTTGCCACCAGTGCCGGGCGGATTGCCGCTCTGGACGGTGGGAGAGGTGACGATGGGCGAACCGGACGTTGCCGTCGGAGCGCCCTGTCCTCCCAGGCCAGCGACCGGCTGAATGACGATCGAGATCTGGTTCGGGTCGGTGGGCAAGGTCGTGCCACCGTTATCATCAATTTTTGCCGATGCAACGCCAGTGGTCTCATTGAGGATGCTCTGGGCCTGGGCGACGCTCTTGCCGGCAATGGCTCTGGCCAGTTGCAGCTTCTGTGCATTGGTGAACTGATAGACCCAGATCCCCTTTGCATTAAAGAAGAGCGAGAACACGTTCCTGGTGTTTGTCTGTCCGGCGATGCTGGTCTGGATAGCCCCAGCCAACTGATAGCCTTTCAGGGTCGGATCAGCCGTCGCCTTGTCCTTGAGCAGCCCCTGCACGATGTTCTGCGCACCCGCATAATCATAGACGGTTGCAGTACATTTTACCAGATACGTGACGTTGGCACTGGTCACGTTGGTACCTTTGTCGCCAACGGGCTGATCTGCATTGGTGGTAGGAACACAGCGCGTCGAACCGATCTGTTGTTCGCCGGTACGCAATTGCTTGTTCAGGTCGGCCACTGCATCCTGCCTGGTCGTGTCCTTCACCGTTTGTGTGATGGCACTATTGACGTCGGATTGTTGTAGGAAGGTATAATCGACTGCGTCTTTTCCGTCTATGAAGGCTGCGTCATTACTAACGGTGATATTGGCAGCACAACACCCGACAGAATTAAATGTCAAGGCTCCAATATCGCCCGCTTTACCAGCAGGGGTTGCGTGAGCACGTACTGATACAGACCCATTTGTTGGACCGCTTCCAGCCGGAATAAATGCGATCTCGTCTGTGACTATTTTTACTCCGCCACCAGCATCAAGCGTCTGACCAGCGTTAAGCTGTCGACTCACAGTTAAAGCATTGAAAAACGTTAAAGTTCCGTGCGCTACAGTAGCCGGGTGCGCATTATGTCCAGTAGCATTCACGAGCTTAGATGGAGATTGCGAACTGCCATTAATGGTACGAACGGCGACCTGGCGCTGAGTGGCGTTCGTTGTGGATCCACCGACGATGGTGTAGTTATCTTGCACGGTCTTGCTCGCCGGTGTAATGGTGACGGTGGCTGGTGGCTGGGTCCTGGTCAGGGCGCTATGGACGACCTGACCAACACCACTCCCGGGTGCAGCAAAGGCAACGATCCCACAGGCTAGCAGAGCTATGACGAGGAGCGCTGCGAATAGGAGGAGGAGCAAATTTCGACGACGGTTCGCCGGACCACGTCCACCTCTACCGCCTCCACCAGGAGGAGGGATACGGGGAGGCAGGTTCGCACCCCCACCCGTGCGTGGGACGACTGCTCCTGTGGCCGAACCAGCTACTGCGCCACTGGTACGTGTTGGAGGTGCGGCGCTTGCGGCTCCCAGCATGGCACCTCCTGCGGCGGCCCCGGCTATGCCTGCCGCAGGCATTTTGCCGCTGCTGCGCTGTGGACGCGGTATTCTCGGGGTGGACTCTGGTTCTGGCGGCCTTGCGGGTACCGGAGGCACAACAGCAGGACTGGATTGACGCGGTGAGAGTGGAAGCGTTGCTCTACCACGGCGCGGTAATTCTATGATGTTATTGGCGGCGGCTCCTCCGGCAGCACCTGCTGGGGCTCCGGGCGAGGGTACCGCTTGTATAGGACCGGATACATTGTCGGGCGTTGCAGGCGGTACATGGGATGTGGGCGCTGGCCCAAGATCGTCCTCATCATCAACAAAATCGTGCGGCGCAAGAGGATCGGTATTGCCGGGAGTATTGGGATCATTCTGATAGGCTAATCCCGCTCCGTTGCCACTATTGTTGTGCGCATCCATGAAGTGGTCAGCTCCGAAGGCGGCTGCGCCACCGAGAGCCGTGCCTGCCGCGAAAGGTGCAACCGAGCCGCCTGCGTGATTGTCTTCCTCATCGTTACGATAGGGCGGCGGTTGGGCCGCGCGTGGAGCGCCCGGCGGATTGGCCGCCAGAGGCCCGGCAGGTACACGGTTATTGTTCCCGTTGCCATTGGGTGTTGCGGCTGGCCTGGCTTTGGGCGTACCGAAGAGCCAGCCTTTTTTCGCTGCCCCTTCTACCTGGGCTTCCTCGCGCAAAGACTTCGCATAATTCTCCAGAGACGAATAGACAGGAAAGCGTCGCTGGCGGGCGAATTCTGCCGGGCCGGGTCCACTGGGCGCAATAAAGACAATCTGCGCCTGGAGTTTGCGGCGCATCGTCTTCAGATCGTCAAAATCTACCGGGCGCTGGAATGCCTTATTCTGATTGGGCAAGACTACAGCGACCTGTTTACGACCAAGCTTTTCCTGCGTCAATATAGCAGCCAGCACACTTTTTCTATCATCGTTGGGAGATACATAGATCACACCTATGCTCGCACTGCGAGGGTCATTTACTCCCAGTAAATCGGTGCCGTTCCCTTGTCTCATTGGCCGTACCTCTCTCATCCCTTAAAATAGCTTCTACCCGCTTCTCATGTTATTTTACACTATTTCGGCGGTTTCGTGTAGGGGTATTCCATTGAATGCCCTTTACAAGGGGGTGGAGCAACACCCCGGGCGTGTTTGCCGCATTGTTTGTACTGTCGGGAGGGCAGGGCGACCGCAAGGGTCAAGCGCCCCTACAAAGATCCGGTTCGTATCCTCGCAGCGTCCGCTGTATACGCCCCGGTTAATAATACGATTAAGATTGTTTATTCCCTATACGCTATAGGAAATGAACGATAAACACAGGCATTTTATGCACGAGTTTATGGTTATTCCCGATACGCCCGATTGGTTCGGGTGGATGCGCCGAGGTGCAGCCCGTTTTTTGCGCTGATATTCCCAACTGACCACCCATGTAGGGGCGCATTCCATCCTGTAGGGGCGCGGTTCACAAGCCCGTGAACGTCCCCTGTGTGGTTGCGGCGGGCTTGTGAACCGCGCCCCTACATAGGGATGGAATGCGCCACCAGGGCGTATCTGTATTCGGTTGTTAAACGGCACACGCAAGGCGTGCCTCTACGGGTCCCACCCGGCACACGCAAGGCATGCCTCTACGGGTCGGTTGTTAAATCCGGTGGCAGAGGTATGATAACGGGTTACGTATTCCCTATTATTTATATCATACTCCTGGCAACCGAGCGGGCTAAAAATTGCCTGTATTTAGTATCACAACTAGTTTTCCAGAATCTAGCGTTTTCTAGCACTGCATAGCGTTCTATGACAGTTTTTTCACGATTCTTGACACGATATTCCCTATTGAATATACTCTCGTCAGAGCACATTTTCAACTCCAATAGCGTTTCTCGGTTCCGTGATAAATCGGTCTCACGGGTAAAAGCGCTACCGTAAGAGAGGTTCACCCTCTCGTGCTCAAGTAGACCCAATGCGCGAGCAAAGGGAGTAGCGGCCTAGGTAGTTCAGCCCGTACGGCTTTGCCGTATCAATCCAACAAGGAAGATGGCGTGCGCAATATCACGCTAGATTTTTTGGAACTATAACAATTGGAATTCGTGCCGGGTCTCCTGGGAGCTGGCTATCGTTGGGCAGGCCGTGGATGACGACGTTACGGATTCCGGTCTCGCTTTTGAGTTGTTTGATAGCGGCGGCGACAGTCAGGTTGGCGATGCGTTGCGCCAGTTTCTGCTGCTGCTCGCTGCTGATCTGGTAGACCCAGGTGCCTGTGACGTTGACCAGCAAGTTTGCATTGCCCTGCCCTCCCTGGTCCTGCACGGTGATCTGGGATATGGCGCTTCCCACGAGCCCGTAGTTGGGACCGGGAGAAGTGTTGCTTTTCAACTGAGATGTGATCTGGGTCTGCAATAGACCCTTGTTGTATGCTTCGGCGCTGCATTGCACCGAGACGCTGACCGTTGTCGCCGGTATATTGACGCCTGTGTCACCTACCAGATTCTTTGGGTCGGTAGTTACGGTGGGCGCGCATTGCGGCGTACCCGCCATCTGCTCGTTTGCGGCCAGGCGAGTCTTAAGACCTTCCTGTACCTGATTAGTTAACGTTTTTGTCAACGGATTGGCTTCAGCAGCGACATCACTCTGTTGTACGAAATTATAATCTTGTGGGTCTTGCCCACCTGTGAAGGCATTCAGATTTTTGACGAAAACTGTGCTATTAGCATTACAACATGTTTGATTTATATCTAATGCTGGAATGTTTCCTTTTGCTCCAGAGTTAGCTACATGAGAAGATATATCTGCATTACCAAGAGGACCACCAGGTATTGCAGCAGGCAAATTAGCATCATTATCAATTATGACTTGCACACCATCTTTTCCTGAAATTACCGTGCCAGCCACAATTTTTTGAGCGACGAAAGCACCGTTTAGAAAATTCAATTGACCTTTTGCTTGAGTAGCCTGTGTCTGTTTATGTCCAGATGCGTGCACTGTTTGTGATTGTGATTGCGAAATAGTAATCTGATGAGCGTTGACGCTGCTGGCCGGGATGTTGTAAGTCTGCCGGGTAAACTGGCTGTCCGGAGTGATGGTGACGGTGAAGGCCGGACTGCTGGCGATAAGGCTGTTGTGTATGGCTGACACGAAATAGACGATGCCGCCTGCGCTAAGGAGCACGAGAAGCGCAATGGAGGCGATGATGACGCGGCGCATCGGGAATTGGCGTGTGGGATTGGTGCTCCTGCGGGCGAGTGGTTTTGGACGTGTAGGTGACATGGGTCGCGGGCCGTTGGGTACTGGCGCGGGACCCATGCCAGAGACGAGGTTGACGATATCTATTGAGCTGGCCGGACGTGAGTTGATAGGAGCACGATGGCTGTCAGTGTCGATGTCCGGGTTGGAGGAGATGGGTATGCTACTGTCCGGATGGGACGAGATGAGTGGGACGACGCCGAATCCGTCAGGATGATTGGAACGTTGTGTGGGTGGGTAGGGGCCTGCCTTGCCCGCAGGCGTACGGGTCCGATGATTCGATGATGTGGCCGGGTGGGGATCGGTTGAGTAGGGGGAGGAGTTGTGCAGGATGCGTGTATGGGCGGATCTGGATATTGGAATGGTGCGCTCGTTGCTTGAAGTTGGGAGCGCGGGGATGCTGGCATGGACGGCGTCCCAGAACTGGTTGGCATCGGCGAAACGGGCGGCTGGATCTTCGATGAGCGAGGTCAGGATGGCATCGTCGAGAGATGCGGGCAGGGTAGGTTCGATGCTGCTGGGCGCTGGCGGGAGCGCGAAGGCGTCGGGGCGGCGCAGATCTTGCAGGGAACGACGGAATGGCAGGCGACCAGTGCAGAGCTGGTAGAGAATGACGCCGAGCGCGAAGATATCGCTGGCCGCTTCGACGTGGCCTTGCAATTGTTCGGGTGCCATATAGGGTAGCGTACCGCCGCGTGCAAAGCTATGGTGGGTCGCATCCATCTCGACGGCCAGGCCAAAATCGCTCAGCACCACCTGCTCAGAGCCGTCGGGCAGAACGCGGAAGAGCGTATTGAGTGGCTTCAGGTCGCGATGGATCACGCCATGCTCATGGGCATAGGCCACCGCGCTACAGAGTTGGGCAAAGGTATCCAGCGTCGCCGCGAGGGGATAAGGTTGGCCGTTGGTGAGGCGCTTCTGAAGATCACCGCCTTGCGCATACTCCATCACAATATAAGGAACGATTGCGCCTTGAGAGGCATCGAGCAACTCCAGTTTCAGATCGCTATAAATGTGTAGAATGTTTGGGTGATTCCAATTCGCAACCTGGGCAGCCTCCTTCAAAAAACGATCCAGAGTACGCTGATCCAGCACATCAGGCTTAATCACCTTGATCGCCACCTCGCGTTCGTCCCGCTCATCCCAGGCCAGGCAGACATCCGCCATACCGCCGCTCCCCAGCACACCCTCCAGGCGATAGCGCTGCCCCAACTGCTCAATAGAACGTCCATAACGCCATAATCTCATATTGGAGTATAGCCTTCCCAACCAGCAAAGAAAAAGACAACAACAAATTTT
>WNGD01005860.1_pt1 | contig 11864 bp, 11 predicted proteins | sample 5400671 | NCBI WGS metagenome assembly WNGD01 (sample SAMN13153369, study PRJNA577476) | soil metagenome | isolation source: 40 cm soil or saprolite under grassland replicate 2 | place: USA:California | collected 2016-06-15
CGAACGCGTGCTTGTGCTCGTGCGGCCGGAGTTGCTCGTGCTCGAGCCGTCCGCAGACGGCGGCGGCGGCGAGAATACCTTGAGGGGCGAGGTCCTGACGCAGACGTTCCTCGGATCCGTGACCCGGCTCAAGATCGCCGGGCAGGAAACGGACCTGATCGCCGACGTACCGACGGTCCGGGTCGACTCGCTGCCGATCGGGCTGCCGGTTGTCCTCCACGTGCCTGCCGCGGGCACGCGGCTGCTCAGCCTCAGCGACGAGCCAGCGTTCGACGGGCCAGATCCGGGCGATCGGTGAAGATCCCCGTCACACCGAGCGCGGCCAGGTCGAGCATGCGCGCGGGTTCGTTGACCGTATAGACCGTCGTGGCGAAACCGGCGGACCGCGCGCGCGCCACCGCGCGCGGGGTCGCAGCCCCATTTGCAAAACCAACCGCCCACGCGCCGGTGGCACGCCTGATCGAGACACCAAAGCCGACGTGCTGAATCGTCCGCAATCCCGGACGCAGTCGGCGAACCGTACGGAGCGCTCCCGGCTCGAACGAGATGATCACCGCATCGTCGTCGACGAGCTCGAGCGTCCGCCCGACGACGTCGTAGCGCCGGTAACGGTAGGGATGCTTGAGCTCGACCATCACGCCGATCCGTCCGGCCGTCACCTCGAGCACTTCCTCGAGGGTTGGGTAGGCGCCTGACTGGCGGGGTCGGTCGTGCACGACGACGAGCCTGCCGTCCTTCGCGGGATGGACGTCGAACTCGACGTAGTCGGCGCCGTGCTCGATCGCCCGCCGGAATGCCGGAAGCGTGTTCTCCGGCTCGTCCCAGGAGGCGCCCCTGTGGGCGATCACGAGCGGCCTCACGTCAACCGAGCAGACGTTGCATCAGGCCGACGTCGATCGCCGGCACGAGCTCGTCGGCCGCCGAGAGCCGCTCGGGCGCCAGCGTCCCCAGCACGGCGATGCAGCGGATGCCAGCAGCCTTCGCAGAGGCGATGCCTGCTTCCGTGTCCTCGAAGACGAGTACGTCGGACGCATCGAGGCCGCCGTCGAGAAGCGTAAGCGCCCGAAGGTAGCCGGCCGGATGTGGCTTTCCCTCAGCCACGTCCTCCGCGGCGACGATCGGGCCGACAAAGGCTGCAAGACCTGCCGCCCGGATCACCGGCTCGATCTCTGCCCGAGCTGCACCGGACACGATGCCGACATGCACCCGCGCGGCTGCATAGCGCATGGCCTCGCGCACTGGTTCAGGGACGCTGGATCCGTCCGCGACGCGCTCGCGATACTCCGCTATCCGCCGCTGGATGACCTCGTCCACGGACGGATGGTCGCGACCGAGCCAGGTGCGTACGATCTCCGTGTCGGACAGCCCCGCGAGCTCGTCGAAGTACTCTTGCGCCGAAAGGGGCCGCCCGTACTCTGCGAAGAGCTCGCAGAGGATCTCGCAGAGGATCGGCTCGTCGTGCGAGAGCGTCCCGTTGAAGTCGAAGATGACGGCTCGGACAGGCAAAGGCGCGGCGCATTATCGTCGGCGCGTGCCCTTGACCGCGCTCGGACTTGCGCTTGCCGCCGCGTTCGTTCACGCGCTCTGGAACCTCCTGCTCGCGCGTGCACGCGACATCGAAGCGGCGACCGCCGTCGCGCTCGTCGTCGCCGTCGCCGCGTTCGCCTTCCCGGCCGCCGCTTTCTGGCACGTCGACGGGCGGGTGTGGCCGTACGTCGTCGGTAGCGCCGCCTTCGAGCTCGTCTACTTCGCGTTGCTGGCCGCTGCGTACCGGCGCGCCGAATTCTCAGTCGTCTATCCGATCGCGCGCGGATCGGCACCGGTGCTCGTCCTCTTCGTCGCCGTCGCGGGCCTACGCGCCTCGACTTCGTGGCAGCAAGCGGCAGGCGTCGCCCTCGTCGCCGGCGGGATCGTGTTCGTCGGTGGCTTCCAGCAAGGCATGAAGCGCGGCGGGGTCGCCTTCGGCCTCACGATCGGCTCCTGCATCGCCGGCTACACGCTCATCGACAAGTACGGCATCCGCTACGCGACGCCGGTCTCCTACCTCGAGCTGTCGATGACGCCGCCGGCGATTGCCTACGCGGCCGCGGTCGCCCGGGGGAAGGGTCTGGCCGCGCTCCGCGCCGAGACGAACCCGGCAGCCGTCGTCGCCGGCCTCGCCACGTTCGGCGCCTACGCACTCGTGCTCGCCGCACTCGAGCGCGCGCCGGCAGCTTCGGTCGCAGCGGTCCGCGAGACGAGTGTCGTCATCGCGATCGCACTCGCGGGTGTTTTCCTGAAAGAGCGCGTCGACTGGGCCCGGATGGCGGGTGCAGCGGTGATTGCCGCCGGTATCGGGCTCGTCAGCCTTGGATAGCTCCTGCGCGGAACGACACCCGCTCTAAAGCTTCACGCTCGACAAGAAGGCCGGTCAGACAAAGGGCCAAGGCAACGTCGCCTTCGGCGGCAGGTGGTATGCCCTTTCGCGACGTACATCGTCAGCCAGCTCTGCCTCGACGCCGACGTGATCGCGTGGTGGATCGGAGCCGTCAGAGCCCGGCGCGTCCAGCTGCCGATCCACATTCGGAATTCCGGGGCCGATTGCGAGCAGAAAGCTCCTTCGGATCGCGACAAGGATCGGAGTCGGCGAGTCGACGCGGTTCGTCCGTAAGCACGGCGGCCTGCTCACGCGACTGCTCGTCCGCGGCCGCTACGGGCCTGGCTCCCTGATCGAGCGTTTGACGCCCGTGCTCGGCGAACCCGGAACAGGCTCGCCGACTTCCACGTCTACACCTTCAACGAGCTGGCAACGACGGAACGCTGGCGGCGCGAAGCGCTTCGCCGCCTCGAGTCTTAGGGCCTCCCGCAGGCTACGAGGTCTGGGCCACGCGAGCGCCCGCTTCGCAGGCGCCGTCGAGAGCCCGGGCAACGGAATCGCCACGCGCGAGGGACACGAGGAAGGCTGCCGCGAACGCGTCACCGGCGCCGAGGGGGGATTTGCGGGCGACGGGATTCGCGTCGTATCGGTGCATCCGGTCACCGTGAGCGGCCAGTGCACCTTCCTCTCCGAGCTTCACGCAGACGATCCTGAACTGTGACGCGAGAGTGCGCGCGGCTTCGTCGTGCGCGGCACCCGTGACGGCCATCGCCTCTTCCGCAGTGGCGAAGAGAACGTTGGCATCTTTTGCGACTTCGTCCAGATCGGCGCCTGCCGCCAAGCCTGGAGCGGCCAGGTCGACCGCTGCCCAATCGCCCGCGAAGCGCTCGAGCGCGGTGCGCGCCGCGCCGGCGGAGCCGGATTGGAACAGCGCGAAGCCCGAGACCAGCATCGCGTCGCCTTCCAACGGCTCCGGAACGTCTGCCGGCGAGAAGCGCGCGTTCGCGCCCCGGTCCGCGACGATGCTCGGGGAGTCGGTCCCGCCCAACGCTACGACTGCACCGGTCGGCAGATCGGGGTCTCGGGCGAGGTGTGCTTCGATCCCTTCCCCGGCCAGGGACGCACGGACGAGATCGCCCGCAGGGTCATTGCCCACCCTCCCGACGACGCACGCCTCGGCGCCCGCCGCGGCAGCGCATCTCGCGGCATTCACGGCCGACCCACCCGCACCGACCGACACGGCGGCGTGGACGCGCGAACCGCGCGACGGCATCTCCGCGCAGACGATGTCGATCATGACGTCTCCGACGGCGACGAGTCTCACGGCTCTTAGGCTGCTGGTGTGCGTCCGGCCAGCGAGAGGATCTCGCTGATCACCGGCGTGGCCAGGAAACGCCCCGAGCGCGGCGGAGCGAGCGCGCCCGAGAACGACTCGATCAGTTCTCCCGCCTCGGCATAGGCCGCGGTGGCCGCGTCGTCGTCCCCGAGTAGGTGGGACACCCGGCCGAGCGCTTCGCGCGCGCGCCAGCGTCCCGGCTGGCCGATCAGCTCGTCCGTCAGGGCGACGGCGGCGCGCAAGGCGGCCAGTGCTTCGTCGCGACGACCGAGCTGTCCGAGAGCTTCACCGAAAATCGTGAGCGAGCGCGCTTCGTACTTGCGTCTCTTTGTGCGCTGCGCTATCTCGATCGCGCGGCGGGCCCATTCGTGAGCGGTCTCGGGGTTCTCCGCGTGCAGCGCGATCTCGGCGCGCGCTGTTGCCAGCCGGCCGGCGATCAGCCATGTCGTCCAGCCGGTGGCATGCGCGGCGCCTTCCCACAGCGACGGCCAGTCTGCTTGCGCGCCGCCGACGTCCCCCGTCAGGAGTTGCGTGAAGAGGAGGTCGGACCTCGCGAACTGCGTCGGCATGCCGAGGGTCATCCCGGCCGAGAGCTCGAGTGCTTGCTCACTGCGGCGGCGCGCCTCGTCGAAGTCGTGCAGCTCGCGATAGGCGAGCGCAGAGTAGTTCAGGACGACGTTGGGGTTCGCGCCAAGCTCACGCCCGAGCTCGAACAGCTCGTCCCAGATCGCGATTGCCTCTTCGTGACGGCCGAGGCCGGCCAGAGCCAGCGCCTCTAGTCCGCCACCGCGCAGCAATGACTCTGCGCTGTGGACGTCGGTTGCGATGGCGCGCGTCTGCCTCGACAGCTCCACGGAACGGTCGAACTGCCCGGTCCAGGACTTCGCGTTCGCGTGAAGGTGCAGGAGGTTCGTCAGGTCGAATGGTCGTGCCCCCGGCACCCAGACCGCGAGGGCGCGATCTCCGAGCTCGAGCGCCCGCTGCAGGTCGCCTTCGGCACCCCGCATGGCGAGGCCCTCGCTCTCCAACGCGAGGGCAGCGGCAATCGCCGCATCGTCGCCGAGCTCCCTCGCCAGCGCGAGCGCCTGCCCGGCGGTGGCGAGCGTCTCGGCATCGCGTTCGGTCCAGATCGTCGCGTGGCCGAGAAAGAGCAACGCCTCGAGCTTCTCCTCACCCTCGAGCTCGGGTAGAAGCTCGACGATCTCTGCGCTCGCCCGTTCGTAGTCCTGCAGCTCGACGAGCGCGAGCCCTCGCTGCAGGCGAAGGCGGCGTCGCAGGTCGTCGTCCTCCGCGAGCTCGAGTGCCTTGGAGTAGAGATCGATCGCCGCACCCTTCGCCCAACCGCGCCGCGCCGCGTTGGCCGCGGCCAGGAGATAGGGGATTGCTCGGGCGGGCTCACCGCCCTCGATCCAGTGATATGCCAGGATCGACGAGGCGGTTTCGGCAGAACCGCCGAGTGTCTCCTCGATGTACTGGGCGACTGTGGCGTGTCTTTCCCGTCGTGCCGCGCGCGGCACTGTCGCGTACGCGACTTCACGAATGAGCATGTGCTTGAACGTGAATTGCGCGTCGCCGGACAGCTGACTGGTCGGGTCGCGAAGCACGAGGTCGCGGGACTCGAGCACGCTCAGGGCGTCGTCGACATCCTCGATCCCACCGACCGCCTGCACGGCGCCGCGCCAGAACGTCTTCCCGACGACCGCAGCCGAGAGCAGCACCGTTCGCACGTCTGACGGCATCGCGTCGATGCGGGCGGCGATTGCCTCCCGAACGGTGACCGGCAGATCGTCGCTGTCGCCCAGCTCGACGACTGAGGCCGCGAGCTCCTCGAGGAACAGCGGGTTGCCCCCGGCGACTTCGACGAGACGTGCGACATCGAACGAGCGCTCCGTCGCCGCCTGGACGATCCGCGCCGCGAGCGCGGCGGCGTCCGCCGCCTCCAGCGGATCGAGCGGGATAGTGGTCTGGGCGGCCAGGCCGCTTCCCCAGGTGGGGTGATTGTCGAGTAACTCCGGACGCGCGACCGCGAAGATGACGAGCGGCGAGTCGCGAAGATGACGGGCGAGATACTCGAGCAACTCGATCTCACTCGCCTGCGCCCAGTGCAGGTCTTCGAATACGAGCAAGGTCGGCTGTGCGAGACCCACCGATTCGAGGAAACGGCGTGCCGCGAAGAAGAGCAAGCGGCCGACGTCGACTCCGTCCTGCGGCGCGAGTCCCAGCAGCAGAGCGAGGAAGCGGGCTGTCTCCGGCGCCTCCGACTCAGGAACGACGTCACGCACGGTGCGCTCGAGCTTCTCGCGGGCGGCTACCGGTGGATCCGAAGCGACGATTCCGCAGGCGTCTCGCACGAGGAAGGAGAACGCCTGGTATCCGGCTTGCTCTCCGTAAGGAAGACAGCGCCCACGGAGGATTCTTCCGTCCTCCGACGCGACGATCGACGCGGCCTCGTGGCACAGTCGCGTCTTGCCGATGCCCGGCGGGCCGATCACGGTGACCAGATGTGGACGGCGCTCCGAAAGGGCGCGCGTCCAGACCGAGGCCATCAGTTCGAGCTCGCTATCGCGGCCGACGAGCGCCGTCGCTGCGAGGGGCCTTTCGGCCGGCGCCGCTGAGGGCTCCACAGCAAGCCACGCCTCGACTGGCTCGGCCTTCCCTTTGGCCTCGACGGCCGGCGAGCTCTCGTACCGGATCCCGTGGCGCGTCGCCCGGTGGGTCTCGGCTCCGACGATCAGGCGTCCTGTCGGCGCAGCCGACTGCAGCCGCGACGCCGTATTCACTACGTCGCCCATAGCCAGCGCCTCGCCTCGGCCCGACGCCATCGAGACGACCGCCTCCCCCGTGTTCACCGCCGCTCGGGCCGCGAGATCGAGACCGTGGGCCCGGTTCAGCTCTCCGAGTCCCTCCAGGACGTTCAGCCCGGCGCGAACCGCACGTTCCGCGTCGTCGCCGTGCGCGACGGGAGCACCGAACACCGCCATCACGGCATCCCCGATGAACTTCTCGAGCTTGCCGCCGTAGTGCTCGATTCGCTCCTTCGCGTCGGCGTGGTAGAGCTGGAGAGCGTCGCGGACGTCCTCCGGGTCGGCCCCGTCGGACCGCGTGGTGAAGCCCACGAGGTCGACGAACAGAACCGAGATGAGCTTCCGCTCCTCGCGGAGCGCTCCCGACGCTTCGAGCTTGGCGCCGCAGCTGCTACAGAAGCGCGCCTCCGGCGCGTTCGCCTCGCCGCAGCTTGGGCACCGGACGTCGACCGCGCTCATCCCCCTAAGTGTCGCGGCTGGGTGGGCAAGTGCCAAGCCGGATCGACCGGCGCACCCCGGCGTACAATCCGGCAGCCCAACGATTGACGCTTGCCTAATGATCGCGGCGCTCTGGCGCCTCCGCCGGTCTCGCAAAAGCCGGTGGACGCTCGCCGCCGGGTCGGAAGCCTTCGCGATCATCCTGGCCTTGCTGGCCGCTCGCCATTTCGCAACGACCTCGTGGCCGCTCTCGAGCGGACACCCGGCGCCAGCTGCCGGCCGGCGCCGCCGCTTGTTTCAGACCGGTTGGGGGCGTACCCTTCCGGCTAGCACCGACGATCTGCGCATGCTCGGCTGTGCGGCCGGCCCGATCGTGTAGCGACGACTCGCCGGATCTGACTTCTAACCGCACGCAGGAGTTGAAGATCGGTGGCAGCAAACGGGAAAGAGCAAGAGCGCGAGCGGCAAGCCGCGCTGAAGCAGGCTCTGCGCCGGGAGGTCAACGAACGGCGACCTGAAAACGGCGAAGACGCCGAGTTCGTCCGATTTGTCTGCGAGTGTTCGGACCCCGCTTGCGAGGAACTTGTTTCGCTCACGATCGACGAGTACGAGTTCATCCGCCGCGTCCCGATCCGTCTTGTCGTCAGACCGGGCCACGTGAGCCACGAGAGCGAGCGCGTTTTGGTGGAGGAACCGGGACGCTTCCTTGTCATCGAGAAGTTCGGACCCGCCGGGGACGTGGTTGCGCATCTCGACCCCCGCGGCCCGAAGCGCAGACGATCCCGCCGAGCACGACGGCCCTCCGGAATTTGACCCTCTTCTTCATACGACAAACCCCGTGATTCTTAGGCACCTCTCAAGTGCGACTGCCGTCGATGCCTTCGGCGGTTTACGCCGTGGAGGTACTCAGTTGCGCGCGCCGGGCATCAAGGTCGATGCGGGCTGGCGGCCAGAGTAGACGAGTCGGGCTTGCTCCCCCGCGTACTCGAGCCCCTTGCATGGAGCGCCCTGGAAGGCTCGCGCCACTCCAGCGGTAACCGCGTCCCTCGTTGCTTCGGGACTGGAGCCGGATGCGAAGGCGGCTCTGAGGGTGTCCATCGCAACAGTCTCCGCTCGGGTGAGCAAGTCGGCCGAACAGAGCCTGCCGGCTTCGTTGCGCACCGGCACGGGTGAGTTGGCGTTGGCGGCCGCGAGGGTCTTCTCGTGAAGCAGGAACGCCTGATAGGCGGGGAGTCCGGAGTCGTGCTCGACGAGGAACGTGCTGTTCGAGTCGTCAGTGCGGTTCTTGGCGTGGACGTACGCGCCGCGGCCGCCCTCCACGCTGCCGCCGCCGAGAATCGCCCACTTGGTCGGGTCGAGCTGGAGATCGGCTCCGATTCCGCTCGCGTAAGCGACCGTTGCCAACGCGCCGCTAACCGCCACCGAGAGGAACGCGACGCGGACGCGGTGGCTACGACGTCGCTTGATTTGGATTCGGCGTTCCAGCGCCTGCTGCAGGTCGCGGCCGATCGCTTCGAGGTCGGTCGTCATCAGGAAGCTCCTTTCAGTAGTCGGGAAAGAGAGTCGATGGCGCGGGTGACACGAATGCGGGCCGCGACTTCGGAGCAATGGAGAGACAGCGCCACCTGTCTGTACGGCAGCTCCTCGATCACGCGAAGCTGGAGCGCCTGCCGTTGGGTCGGCGGGAGCGTGGCGAGAGCGGCAGAGAGGCCCGGCGCGAGCCGCTCGGCGTCGACGCGGGCGTTGGCCTCGTGAACCTCCAGCTCGTAATCGCGGGCGGGCAATCCCAAGCGCTGCCGAGCCTTTGACTCGATGCGCTCCCGTTCGTGAAATGTCCGCAGGAGGTTGCGGGCGACGCCGTAGAGCCACGGCAGAGCCGAGCCATCCATCTCGTCGCGGAACCGCCCGAGCGAAAGTGCGGCCTGCGCGAACGTCTCGGCCGTGAGCTCGCCCGCGACTCTCTCCGGGGCCCGACTCCGCAGGAACGCGTGAACCGAGGCGACGTGGCGCCGGTACAGCTCGCCGAAGGCGTCAGCATCGGTCCGCGCGGCCTTGATCAGTTCAGCATCCGTCGTCATTGCTCACTGGGTTCATGCCGTTCGGGACAGAAACGTTTCGGCGCCCTCGCGCGCACACACTGCGCGGACTATGGGATCGATCTCGATGTCGAATGTGCGGAGAACGACCCCGAACGGCCGCCTACTGGGGTCCAGAGGGCTCCGTCTTCCGTTGCCCGCTCAGGAGCGCCGCCGCCTGTGACCCGCGCACGCAGCCAGGCCCAGGGCGACGGCCCCGCCGAATCCGAGCGCGAGCGTAAAGCGGTTTCCGGCCCGGGAGTTCAGAGACCGTGCGCGGCTGAGCTGGCGGGCGACGGCGCCGGGCAACTTCACCGTCTCCCCGTCGCGGACAAGAAGCCTGCGCTTCGCGGAGAAGAGCAGGACGTTCCTGCCGTCGGTCCACGGGCTTGCCGGGTCACTCTGCAGTCGGATCCGCGTCCAACTGGAAGCCCAGCCGTGCGAGCTCTTCCAACTGCGGTCGAAGAGCGTCGAATAGCTAGCCGGATCCGAGGCTTGGCGGCGGCCGACCGTCGCCCGAGTGATGACCGGCGCCGGGAACGGAGTGACTCCCTTCGCTGCGGCCGAGAGCATCTCAGCCGCGCCCGAACCCAGGCGTGTCCAGGTGGCGACACCGCTTTCACTGGTCCCGCGAATGACACCCTCAGTGGGGATGTAGAAGTCAGACCACGTGATCGATGTCTTGCCGCCCTCGAACGTCTCGCCGGGTGCGGCGCTAACCGTCGTCTCGAGACGGAGGAACGGCGCGACTGCGGAAGGCTGAGCCGATTGGCCGTTGTCTTGCATCCACTGCTGCAGAAGCGTGACATCTGTAATCGAGGCGCACGAGGAAGGACCACAAGCGGACAGCTTCGAGATCTCCTTCGCTTGCGCCGTGGCCGGCAGGAAAAATAGGACGGCGGCGAGACCGAGGAGCGGGGCGATCTTCGTCATTGGAACCTCTCCCTTTGGGTACTCACGCTTACACCGCTCGATGGCAGGAGGTTCCCGGGCGTCGGTTGCGCGCTAGCGTCGAGGCATGAACGAGGTTCGTCGCCACTGAAATCGGTGCGGACAGACGCGCTGACCTTCTTCTCGGCGGAGGAGGTGGCGCGGGCACGAAGCTACCACCGTCCTTTGTACTGGGCAGGGGCTGCCGACGTAGTGATCGAGGCAAGCGTGCTCGCCGTGCTGGTGTGGAGCGGCCTGGGTGCTGCGTTCGATCCCGGCTCGCTGCCGTGGTGGGGTCGGTCGCCTGCATACGCGGCGATCGTGGTCGCCGTGGTGGCGGCGGTGAGGACGCCACTTGCTCTGTGGAGCGGGCTCATCCGCGAGCGGCGTTGGGGATTCTCGACGCAGCGGCTGCCGTCGTGGGTCGCCGACCGGGCCAAGGCGGTTGGCGTCAACATCGTCCTCGCGGCTGTTGCTCTGCTCGGGCTGGTCGGGTTCGCCCGTGCCTTGCCGGGCTGGTGGGCGGCGCCCGCCGCGGCTGCGTTCGCGTTCGCAGCACTGCTCCTTTCGTTCGTGGCGCCTGTCGTGCTCGAACCTCTGTTCAACCGCTACTCGCCCCTGCAGGACGCGACGCTCGCGGCGGAGCTGCGCCGACTCGCGGAGCGGGCTGGTGTCCCCCTCCGCGACGTGCTAGTCCAGGACACGAGCCGTCGCACGCGGAAGGCGAACGCGTACGTGTCCGGGCTCGCGCGAACCCGGCGGGTCGTCGTGTCCGACACCCTGCTCCACCAGGCTTCGCCAGCGGAAGTGCGGCTCGTCGTCGCCCACGAGCTCGGTCACCGGCGCGAGCGGCACGTGCTGCTCGGAACCCTGCTCGCGATGGCGGGCGCAGTCACCCTCACGGTCGTCGTCTGGGCACTGCTCGGCACACGCGTCGGCGACCCGCACCAAGTTCCGCTCATGCTTCTCATCGGGCTCGGAATCGGCCTCATCTCGTTGCCGGCGCTGACGGCCATCTCCCGTCGCTGGGAGCGCGCCGCCGACCGTTACTCGCTCGAGCTCACCGGCGACCGGGCCGCCTATGCAACCGCCTTCCGCCGACTCGCCCTAACGAACCTCGCCGACCTCGATCCGCCGCGCCTGCTCTACCTTCTGCTCTTCACGCACCCGACCCCGCCTGAACGCCTCGCAGCCGCGGGCTAGCGTGGCCGCGAGGCTGTCGCGTTTTGGCGGAAAGGTGACTTATCCTCGTTTTCTCGGCGCGCTGCAAGAAGCCACGGGTCGGTGATAGCCCTGAGCCGCGGCGTACTCATCAGCGACGCGCTTCGGGACGCACAGCGCCCAGGCGTTCTCGACCAGATCGCGCATCTCGTCCCGATCGATCTCGGCGAGCCGAGCGTGCACCCAGTTGTAGCGCATGTCCGACTCACTCGGCATCGAGAACTTCTCGGGTTCGGACTCCACGAGCCCGATCCGCCAGTCCTTCGGGAACCCGAACCCCATCAGCGTGCCGTCCTTTGAGAACGACAGGAAGACGATCCGCCCAACCCGAAACTTCACCCGGCCTCGTACGAACGCCTCACTGCTCCGCGGCAGCGTCACCGCGAACGCGCGCACCTCGTCGACCGTCACCGCCACGACGCCAGGATACGGGCCGCCACGTAGACCACGCGCGGGCGCCTACAGCTAAGCGTCCCCCTGCAGCTGTTACACCTGCGGTGTCACGAAGAGGCGGTGCCGACCCTTCGCGTCATGTCCGCGCGCGACTAATCAGTCGCGGGGCGCCGGCATTTTTCGCCGCGACGCGGCAGGCGAGCGCGAGATTCGGCGAGGGAAGCGCGCGGAGCCGCAGATTGCGAACGAACGCCTCCTCGGGGCGCTGCGTCCATTGCCGCAAGAGCTTCAGGTTGTCCCGGGTCATGACT
>WNGD01010594.1_pt1 | contig 11863 bp, 14 predicted proteins | sample 5400671 | NCBI WGS metagenome assembly WNGD01 (sample SAMN13153369, study PRJNA577476) | soil metagenome | isolation source: 40 cm soil or saprolite under grassland replicate 2 | place: USA:California | collected 2016-06-15
GGCGGGCGCCGGGCCTCTTCGACCCGATCGGCTTCGTCGGGGGGATCGGACTGACGCTCTTGCTTGTCGCCGTCATCAACTCCAACGCCGGCCGCGCATGGCTGTTTGCCGGCCTCGTTCTCGGGTTCGGCGCCGTGGCCGCTTACCGCGCCGCCCCGGGCGATCGCGCGTGATTACGACGCGAGCGCCGCCGACTCTTCGCGCGGCAGGCGGCGGGACACGATCTGCGAGACACCCGATTCGCCCATCGTCACGCCGTAGAGGACGTCGGCGGCCTCCATCGTCCGCTTCTGGTGCGTGATCACCACGAACTGCGCGCGATCGGAATAGCGGCGCAGCAGCTCGACGAAGCGGCCGATGTTCGTGTCGTCGAGGGCGGCCTCGACCTCGTCGAGGAGATAGAACGGGCACGGCCGCGCGAGGAAGAGCGCGAAGAGGAAGGCGATCGCGCCGAGGGCCTTTTCGCCGCCGGAGAGGAGCGAGAGCCGCTGCACACGCTTCCCGGCGGGACGCAGCTCGACCTCGACGCCGGGCTCGTTCGCGTCGTCGCCGTCCTCCTCGGCCTCGGTGAGCCTGAGTCGGCCTTCGCCGCCCGGGAAGACGGTGCCCGTCACGTCGGCGAAGTGGCGCTGGACGGCGTCGAACGTCTCGGCGAAACGGCGCTCGACCGTCTCGGTCAGCTCGTTGCGGAGCTTCTCGAGCTCTTCGAGGCTCGCCTCGAGGTCGGCCCGCTGGGCGGCGAGCTCCTCGAGCCGTACCTTCTCGGCCTCGTATTCCTCGTGCGCGAGCGGGTTGACCTGGCCGAGCGTCTCGCGGCGGCGCTCGAGCCGCTCGACCGTCGCCAAGAGCCGGTCGCGGTCGTCGCCCTCCGCCGGCTCGTCCGCACCGGGCGGCGCCGAAGGCGCCGCGGTCTGTTCGCCGGGCGAGTCCGGCTCCGCCGGACTCGCTTCCAGCATCGCCTGCTCGAGACGACGGCGCGCCTCGTCGGCCTCCGCCTCGATCCGCGCGGCCTCGACCTCGATGGTCGACACGGCGTCGGAGGCGGCGGCCAGCTCCTGCCGCAACTCGACCTCTGCCGCCCCGAGCCGGCGGAGCTCCGCGCCCAGTTCGCCGCTGCGTGCAGCACCGGCGTCCACGTCTGTTCGGAGTGGGGCCTCGAAGTGCGCGACCGAGACCTCGAGCGCGCGGAGGAGTCGCTCGGCGAGCCGGACGGACCGCTCGGCACACGGATTCCGCGCGAGGGAGTAGGCGGCGTCGGGGATCGGCGTGTCGAGCCGGGCCCGGAGCTCGTCGAGCTCCGAGGAGAGCGAGCGACGCCGGGCTTGCAGCTCGAGCAGAAGCGCCTCGACTGTCTCGCCAGCGAACCACAGCTCGCCACGCTCGGGGTCGTAGCCGAATCCCTCGAGCGTCACCGCCGCCACCGGCGATGCGAGCAGTTCCTCCTTCGCGACGACGGGCATCCGCGCGACCAGCTGAGCCGGGTCGCGGCCGACGAGGACGACGAGGCTGCCGAGGCCGGCGTCCCGCGCTCGCTCGAGCAGCGCGAGCGCTCCGGCCGAGTCGTCTCGCACCACGGCGGAGGCCGAGCGGCCCAGCGCCGCCGCAACCGCACGCTCACGACCGGGCTCCACCTCGAGCAGCGAGAAGGCGATCCGCTCACCGTCCTCGGCGAGGGCGCGCGCTGCCGGAGGCAGACCCTCGCGCTCCGCAAGCGCTCGGTCGAGCGTCCGCAGGCGCTCCTCCAGCAGGCGGATCTCGTCGGCGAGGGCGGCTCGCTCGACGCGGACGGAGTCGTCGAGCACGCGGCGCGGCCGAGCGAGCTCGTCCCGGAGCCGGGCCACACGCCCTTCCGCAGACTCGCGCCGCAGCTCGAGACGTTCGGCCGCGCTGCGGAGCCGGTAGAGCGCTTGCAGCGCCTGCTCGCGCGCGCCTGCCGCGTCGGCGAGCTCCTCCTCCGCGTTCCCGCGCTCGGCGAGGAGCACTCCGAGTCTCTCCTCCACTCCGCGCCGCCCGGCGCCGGCCGCGCTCCGCCGCCTTTCGAGCTCCGCGAGACGCTCCTCGAGCCCCGCGAGGTCGAGCTGCGCGATGCGCGCGCGCAGGCGGCCGATCTCGACCGCGAGCTTCCGCGCCCGCTCGGCCGCCGTCGCCTGGAGCGCAAGCGGCCGGAGCCGCTTCCTGACCTCCGACTCGACGTCGCGGGCGCGCTCGACCTCGAGCGCGACCCGCGCGAGCTTCAGCTCGGCGCGATGACGGCGAGCCTTGAAGCGGCCGAGCCCGGCCGCCTCCTCGATCAAAGCCCTCCGCTCGGCCGGCCGCGACGCGAGGATCGCCTCGACCTTGCCCTGGCTGATGATCGAGTGCATCCCCTGGCCGAGCCCGAGGTCGGCGAGCAGCTCGACGAGATCGAGCCGGCGCACGGGAGCGCGGTTGACGAGGTACTGCCCCTCGCCGCCGCGGTGCAGCCGCCGCGCGACCGAGAGCTCCGCATAGTCGACAGGGAGCGCACCGTCGGCGTTGTCGAAGAGGAGCTCGACCTCGCAGAAGTCCGCCGGGCCGCGCGAGCCTCCTCCGGCGAAGAGGACGTCTTCCGGCTTCTCGGCGCGCAGCTCAGTCGGGCTGAGCGAGCCTGCCGCCCAGCGGATCGCGTCGGACACGTTGGACTTGCCGGATCCGTTCGGACCGACGATCACGCCGACGCCCGGCTCGAGACGGATCTCGACCGGATCGGGGAACGACTTGAAGCCACGCAGCTTGACGGCGCGCAGATGCACCGCCCGCCAGCCTAAAGACGCGGCAGGACGCTACTCGGCGGGCTCGGCGGAACGGTGCTCGTCGTCGCGCGCGAGCGGGGCGTCCTCGTCGGCCGGCTCGGCGTCCGCGAAGATCTCGAAGATCCCGCGAGGCCCGGAGTCGGGCTCCTCCTCGGTGAGCCGCCGCAAACGCAGCTCCGAGTTGGTTGGGCGCCTCTCAGCCATGAGGCTGGACAGGATGCCAGAAATCGGCTACAGCTCCGCGGCGCCGAGCCTGGAGAGCGCCTCGCGCGCCGCCTCCTGCTCGGCCGCCTTCTTCGTCTGCCCCTCGCCGCGGCCGAGCTCCTCGCCGTCGATGATCGCCGCGCAAGTGAAGCGCCGCTCGTGCGGCGGCCCCTCGACCGAGACCTCGGAGTACACCACCTGGCGGCTCGTGCGGGCGAGCAGCTCCTGCAGGTCCGTCTTGTGGTCGACGCGCGAGGTGAGCGCGTGCTCGATCTGGTCGGCGAAAGCGTCGACGACCGCGTCCTCGACGGCTGCGAAGCCGTGCTGGAGGAAGATCGCGCCGAGCGCCGCCTCGATGACCGCCGCGAGCACGTTGCGGTTGCGCGAGAGCCGCTCGAGCTCCTCGTCCGTCTGGGTGGGAGCCGCGTGCTCGACGAGGCGCTGCCCGAGGCCGAGGCCGCGTGCCACCTCGGCGCAGGTCGCGCGGGAGACGACGTGCGAGCGCACCTTGGCGAGCTGCCCCTCCGTGAAGTCCGGATGGCGGGTGTACAGCGCATGCGCGACCGCGAGCTCGAGGACGCTGTCGCCGAGGAACTCGAGCCGCTCGTACGAGGCGCTACGGACGCTCGCCCACGACGTGTGGGTGAAGACGTGCTCCGCCAGCTCCGGCGGGAGCGCGTCGATCAGCTGCGCGAGGTCGGAATCCGCGGCTACTGGCGCGAATTGACGTAGTCGACGGCCTGGCCGACGGTCTGGATCTTCTGGGCGTCCTCGTCCGAGATCTTGATCCCGAACTGGTCCTCGAGCTCCATGATCAGCTCGACGAGGTCGAGTGAGTCGGCGTCGAGATCCTCCTGGAAGGAAGCCTCTTCCGTGATGTCCGCCTCGTCGATGCCGAGCTGCTCGGTGAGGACCTCCTTGACCCGCTCGTAGACTTCCTCGCGCGACGCTGCCATGTCACCTCGTTGTTTGTGGGGGCTGGAAAAGCGCGCCGATCATACAGCCTCAACCTGTTGCGGTAGGCGCGCAGCCAAGCGGCCGACGACATCATGGTCGACTCCGCGCGCGGCCAGCCGGATCGCGTTGGCGATCGCGGTCGCGGAAGAGTTGCCGTGCGCGATCACGACGAGCCCGCGCAGTCCGAGGAGGTAGGCGCCTCCGTACGTGTCGGGGTCGAGACGCTTGCGCAGCCGCCGGGCGGCGGGACGGATGAGCAGCCCACCGACGGTTCCGCTCGTGCTGGCGGTGATCTCCTCGCGCAGCGAGTCGAGCAGGGTGCGGATCGTCCCCTCGACGGCCTTGAGCGCGACGTTGCCGGTGAAGCCGTCGGTGACGAGGACGTCGGCGGCGCCTTCCAGGAGGTCGCGGCCCTCGGCGTTGCCGCGGAAGTCGAGGTCGGACGCGGCGAGCAGCGCGTGCGCCTCGAGGGTGAGCTGGTTCCCCTTCTCCGGCTCCTCGCCGATGGAGAGGAGCCGCACCTGGGGGCGCGCGATGCCGAGGATCTCCTCCGCGAAGACTGCTCCCATCGTCGCGAACTGGAGCAGGTGCTCGGCTCGGCAATCGGCGTTCGCACCGGCGTCGAGCAGAACACACGGCCCTTTGCGCGCGGGGATGGGAACCGCGATCGCCGGGCGGCGCACTCCGGGGACGCGCCGCAGCAGCACGAGGCCCGCGGCGAGCATTGCCCCCGTGTGGCCGGCCGACACCACCGCGTCGGCCTCTCCGACGGCGACGGCCTTGATGGCCCAGACGAGCGAGCTGTCGTCTTTTGTGCGGAACGCATCCGCCGGCTTCTCGCGCATGCCGACGACCTGCGTCGTGGAGACGAGCGGGAGTCCGCGCGTGTCGAGGTCCGGCGAGCCGAAGATGACCGGCGCGATCTCGTCGGAGGCGGCTGCGAGGGCTCCCTCGATGACCGCATGCGCGCCGCGGTCGCCTCCCATCGCATCGACGGCGACCCGGATCATTTGTGGAGCTTACGGCGCGTGGGTGCGGAGCGGTTCGACCTCGCGGCCCTTGTAGTGGCCGCAGGTCGGGCAGACGCGGTGCGGGCGCTTCGGCTGGCCGCACGTCTGGCAGACGTTGACCTTCGGCGCGCTGATCGCGTGGGTCGCACGCCGCTTGTCGCGGCGTGACTTGGACGTTTTCCGCTTCGGAACCGCCATGATCGGGGCGGCATGGTACCCGAGAGCCTCCTCGAGCTGTTCGATGCACAGGTGCGGCGGCCCAACCGGCCGGACGGCTTCTACGTCAGCAAAGGCTGGAGCGCGGTGCTCCGGCCGCCCCCGGACGGGAACGTCGAGCCGCTCGTCGCGCGGATGCGGGAGCTGCCCGGTTGGGTCGAGTGGAAGTACTACTCGCACGACCTTCCGCCCGATCTGCCGGAGCGTCTCGTCGCAGCCGGGCTCGAGCCGGAGGACGAGGAGACGGTCGTCGTCGCCGAGGCAGCCTCGATTCCGCCTCCTTCGCCCGACCTCGAGCTGCGGGAGGACGTCGAGGCGTTCGTCGCACTCGCGGAGCGCATCTTCGGCCGCCGCCAGGCCACCGGTTTCCCGAAGGACGCAGTCCCCGTCGTCGCCTGCGTCGACGGGCAGCCGGTTTCCGGTGGACGCGTGGATCTCGATCCCGGCGTCGACTTCGCCGGCCTGTTCGGCGGCGTGACGCTGCCGGAGTTGCGCGGCCGCGGGCTGTACAAGGCGACGGTGGCGCGGCGTGCCCAGCTCGCGCAGGAGCGCGGGTACCGCTGGCTCTACGTCGACGCGCTGCCGACGAGCCGGCCGATCCTCGAGCGCCTCGGCTTCGTCAAGCTCACGACGACGAGGCCGTACGTCATTCCTCGCGCAGCTGATTGAGGACGGCCCAGCGCGGGTCGGTGCGCTCCTCCACGTGCTCGTGCGGCTCGGCGTTGAGGTCCTTGCCACAGACGGGACAAAGGCCGGCGCAATCGGGCCGGCAGAGGATCTTGTCCGGGAGAGCGAGCGCAATCGCATCGTGTGCCCAGGCGGAGAGGTCGACTCGGTCGTCTTCGAGGTACTCGGTCCGCTCGTCCTCGCTCTCCGGCTTCGTCGCCTCGTACTCGCGCAGGCGGAGCTGGAGCGCCAGCTCCGCGTCCTGCAGGCAACGGAAGCAGGGGCCTTCGAGCGAGACGTCGAACGCGAGCTCGAGGACGGTGCCGCTCGAGGCACGTGTCACCGCGAGCTCGGCTGGCGCGGGATTGGGCTGCGGCTCGTAGCTCTGCCCGCCGAGGAGGAGCGGCTCGAACTCGATCTCGACGTGCTCGCGAGCCTGGTCGCCGGAACGGATCCGGAGCGTACGGAGGTCGAACGTGGTCATGCCGCCACCGTAGCGCGGCCGGGTCAGCCCCCTTGGGCGATGATGTCGGCCGCGACCGCGAGGGCTTGCTGCTTCGTGAATGTTCCCTCGACCTGCCCACGCTCAGCGGTCTCCGGACCTTTGACCCACGTGAGGATCTTGCTTCCTCCGTCGAGGCGGATCCAGCTGGCCACGAGGGAGCCGTCGGACCATCCCTGGAGGAGGACGTCGACGCCGTCGACCACGTCGATCTCGTGGATCGGGCCGACGGTCCACCGCTTCGCCGTCTCTCTGAGCATCGCTACCGTCTCGGTGCTCGGCCCCTCCACGAGGATGTACGGCCCGCTCGCCGGCGTATCGAAGTACGCATCGAGCTGGTGTCCCTGTTCGAGGACGCCCAGGCTTGTCGGGGTTGTATCCGAGGGAAGCACAACCTTGAACGGCAGCAGAGCATCTGCTGCAGCGGCATCTGCGACGGGCGTCGCGGGCGATCCGGGCGCCGCCAAAATCGAAGGGCCGGCTTCCGCCAACCGGTCGACGATCGACTGCGCGACCGCCTGCAGCGTCGCCCTGTCGTAGTCGCCGGGGCCGCCGACGACGATCCACGTGCCGCCGATGACGAACTGGATCAGGCGCTTCACCCCGGGGTAGTCGATGTAATCGCCCGGCACTCCGTTCAGGTCGACCAGCTGAGCCTCCGCGTGATGTGCCGGCGCGGTCCGGACGTCGGCCGCCCATTGCGCGCGTGGATCGGCGAAGGGTGCGGGGCGCGTGTAGCTGATGCCCAACGACTGCGCCGGGAAGCTCACGAAGATGGCGCACGAATCCGCCGAGCAGCCTGGCGTCCGCGCTTGCGAGGCCGCGTCGGACGGTTGCACGAAGTCCGTGTTCGGCAGGACGACCTGAGCGCCGAGCGCGGTCGAAGCATCCGAGAGAGCGATCGTCTGCCAGGGCGTGCCCGCTCTGATGGCGCCGGGCTCCGGGCCCGCACTCGGATGCGAGGTCGGGAACGCGAAGATCGCGATCGAGGCTGCCGCGGCTGCGACGACGGCCACCGCCGCCACGAGCAGTAGGCGGCTGCGTGAGCGGCGGCGCTCAAGCTCCGGACAGTCCATCTGTGCCAGGTCGTCGGCGCGAACCGGGTTCGCCTCCGCCAGCAGCCTCATTGCATCGTTCTCGGTCATTCGGTGCCTCCAACCTCTGAATGTCCGACAACGGGTTCTTCTTTCTCGAGTTGCTCGCTCAGGCGCTTACGGGCGCGGTGGAGGCGGATCGTCGCCGCGTTCTCCGAGCACCCGAGCGCGACGGCGAGCTCCGCGTTCGTCAGTCCCTCCCATGCGGCGAGGCGCAGGACTTCCTGGTCGTCCCGCCGCACTTGCTTCAGCGCCGCCAGCACGTCCTGGAGCTGCCCTTCCTCCTGCGCCGCAGCCGGAACCGCCCGCAGCCGCCTCCGCAGCGCCGCGAGTCGCCGCAGCGAGCGCCGCTGGTTCGCAAGCACGCGGGCGGCGATCGCGTAGAGCCACGCGAGCCGGAGCTCCTCGTCCGGCGCGTCGGCGAACCGCCGCCAGGCGACTGCGAACGTCCCGGCGACGACGTCCTCCGCGTCGACCCGCTGGTCGCACCGCCGCAGCGCGTACGCGAGCACCTGCCGGTTGTGCTCGGCGAAGAGGCGGCGGAAGTCCTCCTCGTGGTCCAGGCCGGAGCGAGGCACGCCTCTCACTCTGAACCTATGTCCGGCTCGGCCGGAAGCTTTCAGGGCGCCATGCGGCGCAGGTCTACAAGCTGCGGCACGAGCAGCGGCGCCTTCTCCTGCGCCTCCTTGCGGCGGAGGTATGGGCCGAGCGTCTCCGGCGTCGGCTCCGCGTCCTCTTGTGGCGCGTGGCGCGCGAGTACGAGCATCCCGACCGAGGCGACGACGATGGCGCCGGCTGCGAGCTCGCGTCCGCCGACCGCCTCTCCCGCGAACGTCCAGCCGAGCAGGACGGCGACCGCGGGGTTGACATAGGCGTAGGTCGAGACGAGGACGCTCGGCGCGCCGCTCCGCAGCAGCCAGCCGTAGGCGGTGAACGCCACGATCGAGCCGAAGACGATCGCCGCTCCCGCGACACCAAGCAGAGCGGCGGCGCAGAGCATCTGCATCGCAGCCGAGAGGAACGGCGCCTGCGGCAGCGGCGCGACGCGGCCGTAGGCCGAGCCGGCCGCCCAGGCGAAGGCGGCCGCGAGGATCACCGCGGCACCGACGGGGTCGACGTGCGCGCTCGGCCCCACGAGCAGCGCGACGCCGAGCAGCCCCGACGCGATGCCGGCGAGCCCGCCGAGCGAGAGCCGGATGCCGAAGAAGGTGCGGTCGAGGAGCGCGGAGAAGAGCGGCACGGCCGCGACGAGCAGCGCGGTCAGGCCCGAGGCGACCCGCTGCTCGGCCCACGCGATGCCGCCCGTGTCGACGAACAGGAGCAGCCCGCCGACCACCGCGGCGGCCGTCCACTCACGCCGGCCCAGCCGCGCAGCGGCGACGTCGCCGCGCCATGCGGACCAGACGTAGAGAAGCCCACCCGCGAGCCCGAAGCGAACGGCGAGCATGAGCAGCGGCGGCAGCGTCCGGTCGGCGACGGCGATCGCGAGATACGTCGATCCCCAGACGACGTAGACGATCCCGAGCGCGATGGCGATCTTCATCCTCATGGCTTCATGGTGCTTGGAGCAGTCGATCAGCACAAGTTGAGTTATCGTTCGTATCGATCATGAGTGCTAATGATTGGCTCGGCATCGATCTGCGTCATCTCGCTGCTCTGGAGGCGGTCGCACGCACCCGCTCCTTCGGCCGCGCCGCCCGCGAGCTCGGCTACACGCAGTCGGCCGTCAGCCAGCAGATCGCACAACTCGAGCGGATCGTGGGGCAGCAGCTCTTCCACCGTCCCGGCGGCCCCCGGCGCGTGGAGCCGACAGAGGCCGGGCTCCTGCTGCTCGGCCACGCAGATGCGATCGTCGCGCGCCTCGATGCGGCCCGTGCCGACATGGCCGCTCTCGCCGAGGGCTCCGCGGGGACGCTCCGCGTCGGCATCTACCAGAGCGTCGGCGCGCGCCTCCTCCCCGCGCTCGTCCGGCGCTTCCGCGAGCAGTGGCCGCAGGTCGGCATCCGCGTGCGGGAGGAGAGCTCCGCTGCCGACCTCCTCCGGCTGCTCGAGCACGGCGAGCTCGACCTGACGTTCGCCGACCTACCGCTGCGCGAAGGCCCGTTCGAGTGGGCCGAGGTCCTGCAGGATCCGTACGTCCTGCTCGTCTCGGCGCGCGCGGAGCTGGCGAAGCTCGACGCTGCGCCTCCGCTGCGCGAGATCGCGAAGCTGCCGCTGATCGGCCGCCGCACGACCGACGAGCCCGAGCGGTTCCTCGCCGGCCGCGTCCCGGAGCTGAACGTGATCTTCCGCACCGACGACAACGGGACCCTCGGCGCTCTCGTCGCCGAGGACCTGGGTGCCGCGATCGAGCCGCGCCTCGTCGTCGATCCGCGCGACCGCGCCGTGAAGATGCTCCCGTTCGGTTCCCCGATCCCGCCGCGCACACTCGTCCTCGCCTGGCACCGGGACCGCTACCGCTCGCGGGCGGCGGAGGCTTTCGTCGCGCTCGCCCAGGAGCTCGCCCAGGCGTAGATCTACCTTGCGCCGCAAGACAAAGTCCACTACCATGCGGCGCATGGCAAGTGAGAGCCGGCGCAGCCAGATGCTTCGTGGAGTCCTCGACCTCTGCCTCCTAGCTGTCGTCATCGACGAGCCTGCCTACGGGTACGAGATGACCCGGCGGCTGCGCGAGCGGGGCCTCTCGACCGTCGGCGAGGGGTCGATCTATCCCCTGCTCGGCCGGCTCGAGCGCGAGGGACTCGTCGCCACGCACCGCGCGGCGAGCGACGGCGGGCCGCCGCGCAAGTACTACCGCGCCTCGAAGAGCGGTCGCGACGCACTCGCCGAGGGCGTGCGCGCGTGGCGTGACGTCCGTGGCGAGGTCGACTCGGTCCTGGCGACGATCGAAGCGGAGGTGGCGTAATGACGGCCTACGTCGAGGAGTGCCGACAGGAGTGGAAGCGGCTCGGCGTCCCCGACCTCCTTGCCGAGGAGATGGCGACGGAGCTCGAGTCCGACCTCGCGGAGGCCGAGGCCGACGGCGTCTCGGCCACAGAGATCCTCGGCGAAAGCGACCCGCGCCGCTTCGCCGCGACCTGGGCGACCGAGCGCGGGCTCGTGGCGGAGCAGCCGCCGCAGAGGAAGCGAAGGCGCCTCTGGATCTGGGTCACCGTCGGCTTCGCCATCCTCCTGTTCGTCCTGCTCCCAGTGCTCTCGTTCGTCGGCGGCGGCCACTCAGTAGCGCGGCAAGGCACCATCTCCCACGTCGTCCCGCGCGCTCGCTCGCCACACGTCGTCGTACCGGGACTCGTCGGCGAGCGCAAGCGTGCAGCACTCGCCAGTGCACGGTCAGCGGGTCTCGCACCGGACTCCTGCGAGCGCTCGTGCAGCCGCTCGCGACCGCGTCGAACCGCGGTGAGGAAGCGCTCGAGGTTCACCTCGAGGGAGGCGAGCTGGTTGTCGGCCCAGTCCTCCATCTCGAGCTTCATCTCGCGCGCGCTGCGCCGCGCATCGTCGACGATCTCGTCGGCCTGCCGCTCCGCGATCTTCACGATCTCGGTCTGCGACGCCTCGCGCACCGCCTGCTCCCGCGCTTCCGCGAGCAGCCGGTCGACCTCGCGCTTCGCCTCGGCCAGCATCTCCTGCCGCTCCTTGACGATCCAGCGGGCCTGCTTGATCTCCTCCGGAATCGTCGCGCGCATCTGGTCGAGGATGTCGTAAATCTCCTCGCGGTCGATCCGCACCTGGTCGGTGAGCGGGACGGCTTTGGCGTTGTGAACGAGGTCGTCGAGCTTGTCGATCAGTACCAGTACGTCCATTGGCCCAGGAGTGTAACCCTCATAGCGGCTGATACCGCTGTGGTTACTCGCCGGGACGCTCCGGCGTTCCCGGGCGCCCGTCCGGGAAGAGCTCTGCCAGACGGCGTGCGACCGGGGCCGGCACGAGCGCCGAGACGTCGCCGCCGAAGGCCGCGATCTCCTTCACGCCGCTCGAGGAGACGAAGCTCACCTGCGGGCTCGCCATCACGTAGACCGTCTCGACCTCCGGCGCGAGCGTCCGGTTGAGCTGGTTCATCTGGAACTCCCACTCGAAGTCCGAGATCACGCGGAGGCCCTTGACGATCGCCTTCGCGTCCCATCTGCGCGCGAAGTCGACCACGAGCTCACGGAAGACGTCGACCTCGACGTTGCCGAGGCCGGAGAGAGCGCCGTGGAGGAACTCGACCCGTTCCTCGACGGCGAACATCGGCTCCTTGTGCTGCGGCGTCCCCACCACGCCGACGACGACGCGATCGAAGATCCCGGCCGCGCGCGTGATCACGTCGACGTGGCCGTTCGTGACGGGGTCGTACGAGCCGGGTGCGATCGCCGTGATCACTGCGGCGCCTCGAACAGCGTGACGCGCGTCTGGCCGTACTTCCGGCTCGTGCGCACCGGCAGCGGCAGCTCGGGCTCGGTGCGC
>WNGD01005863.1_pt1 | contig 11860 bp, 9 predicted proteins | sample 5400671 | NCBI WGS metagenome assembly WNGD01 (sample SAMN13153369, study PRJNA577476) | soil metagenome | isolation source: 40 cm soil or saprolite under grassland replicate 2 | place: USA:California | collected 2016-06-15
GGTAAAAAATGACAGGGAGCAAAGAGCGGGTCATGGACAACCCTTCTGAATCATCGAGGCGCGCTTGAAACCCTATCCTATATGCCATTCTCCGCTCTGTCAACAAGTTGCTCGCATGATCCTGACGGTCGGTTAGCCACAGAGGCACAGAGATACAGAGAAAAGCTGGCCACGAATTTCCCGAATTACACGAAACAGGCTCGCGGTTCCGCGCAACACAATTTTGAAACCACAGATGAACACCGATCCGTGTTTTATCTGTGTTCATCAATGTTCATCTGTGGTTTCATTCATACTTCTGATTCGCCCGGCGAATTTCATCTGAACTCAAAAATATCTTTCTCCGTGGGCCTCCGTGTCCTCCGTGTCTCCGTGGTGAAGGCTGTGTTGCGGCCCTGCTGCTCTGAGTAATTCGTGGCAATTCTTTATGGCGTCGCTTCTTTCGCCGAGGTTGCACTGAGGGCTTACGACATATCTCTGTGGCTCTGAGTCTCCGTGGCTCTGTGGCTGACACCTGCGTTATGATCGGTTAATGGCTGGCTGGTCTCCAAAGATTCCATGGGTGGTTGCCCTGGCGGCGTCGGCGCTGGCCCTCTTGTTCCACGTGGTTTTCATGCTTCACGCGGGAGCCCTATGGCGGGATGAAGTGAATACCGCGCAGTTCGCCACCTTCCCGTCGCTGGCGGAGCTTTGGAGCTCCCTTAAATATGATTCCTTTCCGCTGGTATCGACCTTAATGCTCCGCCTCTGGACCTGGCTTCCCTGGGGAGAGGGCGATTTCGGGCTCAGAATTTTCGGCCTTCTGGTAGGAGCGGCGGGTCTGGCCGCCCTCTGGTTCAGCGCCCGGGTTTTGGGGCACTCCGTCCCGCTGATCTCGATGGCCCTCCTGGGATTCACCCCTCTGGTCATTCGATTCGGTGACTCGATTCGCCCGTACGGGATAGGGATGGTTTTCATGCTCCTGGCGTTCGGCTTGATCGGGCAGGCCACCGTGCGCCCTGGGCCGCGGCAGGTCTTGGCTGCGGCAGTCGCGGCGGTCTTGTCCGTACAGTGTCTGTACCAGAACGCTCTTCTGCTCCTGGCGGTCTGCGTGGGAGGAGTCGCGGCCGGCCTTCACTTCGGAGAGTGGAAGAGGGCAGTCGTACCGGCAGGCATCGGGGCGCTGGCGGCGCTGTCACTGCTCCCTTACGGAGAGAGCATACGCCAGGCCCAGGATTGGGCCGTTGTGAACCAGGCGTCGACTGACTTCCGATCGATCTGGGGCGTTCTGCGCCAGGCGCTCGGGTCTGCCGGCGCCGTCATGGCGTGGATATGGATTCTGCTTTTCGCCGGAGCGCTCATCGCGGCCTTGCCTCTTTTTCGCTCTCCAATCCGAGGCTCGGAAACCGTCGAGGGCCTGACTCTGTATGCCGCCGCCTCCATGGCTGTTGGGACCGCGGCGTTCCTGGTCTTCGTGAGACTCTCGGGCCTTCCGTCTCAACCCTGGTACTACGTGCCGCTGATGGCATTGACCGCCGTCTGTATGGAGACGATCGTCGCAGGACGCAAAACAGGCGCCGCGTGGAGGGTCGCCCTGGCGGTGGCTGTCATTGTTATAAGCTTCTCGAGTGTCTGGCCAGAGATTCGGGGGCGACAGACCAATGTGGACCTGATTGCAGACAAGCTTGAACGATCCAGCGCAAGGGAGGACATGATTCTGGTCAATCCCTGGTATTACGGTGTGACCTTCCAGCGCTACTACAAAGGGCACACTCCCTGGGTAACGCTTCCGCCCCTGGAAGACCTGCGCATCCATCGTTACGACTTGCTCAAACGGCAGATGACATCACCGGATGCCATAGAACCTGTTCTCGAGCGGATCGACCAAACGTTGCGGTCCGGGCATCGTGTGTGGGTGGTGGGAAGTCTCCCTGCGCCGCTCGAGGAACAGTCGCCCCCCCGCTTGCCTCCCGCCCCCGGAGGGCCGTGGGGTTGGAACAGCCATCCCTATCGGTCAGCCTGGGCATCGCAGGTGAGCTATCTCATTCACTCGCGTGCCGCCAGGAGCGACGTGCTGGCGGTCGGCTCCGATATACGCGTCAGTCCACACGAGCGCGCCGATCTGTTGGTCGTGAGCTTGCGTTAAGGCACAGATTCACCCGGCTGAAGTTGCGCAGCGTTTTCTTCGCGTTACTTCGCGCCTTTGCGTCTTCGCGGTGAAACTGATCAGGGCCGAGAGCGGGCCTGAAGTCTTTCGATTCGCTTCTGGATGGGCGGATGCGTGCTGAAAAGATTCATGAACGCCTGCCCCGAGAACGGCTGAACAATGAACATGTGAGCCGTGTTGGGGGAAGCCTGCAGGGGGATCCGCTTGGAGTAGTTGTCGAGCTTTTGCAGGGCCGAGGCCAATCCTGAAGGAGTTCCCACCACGTCGGCGCCGCTGGCGTCTGCCTGGTACTCGCGCGTCCTGGAGATCCACAACTGGATCAGCATCGCTGCAACGGGCGCGAGGATCATCAGAAACAGGTTCCCGAGCAGCCCGCCCCCGCCTTCTTCGTCGCGGTCCCGGCTCATTCCGCCGAATATTGCCGAAAAACGAGCCATCATCGCCACCCACGTAATCACTCCCGCGAGCGTGGCGGCAATGCTGCTGATCAGGATATCGCGGTTCTTCACGTGGGAGATCTCGTGGGCAAGAACGCCTTGCAGTTCATTTTCGTCGAGAATATTCAGCGCTCCTGTGGTGACCGCCACGGAGGCGTGATTGGGGTTGCGCCCGGTGGCGAACGCATTAGGGGATGGATCGTCGATCAGGTACAGCTTGGGCATGGGTATCCCGGCGCGTGCGCAGAGAAACTCCATGATTTGGTAGAGGCGCGGCGCCTCTTCGCGGCTCACGGGCTGGGCCTTGTAGGTCATCAACGCAATCTTGTCGGAGAAGAAGTAGCTTCCGAAGTTCATCACGATGCACAGTATCAGCGCGACCGTCAGCCCTCCCTGTCCCCAGAAGCTCCCAATGAACAGCACAAGCCCTGTGAGGGTGCCGAGCAATAAAGCCGTCTTTAGGTTGTTAATCATAAGTTCATTGAAACCTCCGTAAAAATATACCTGCCCGCAGACGGAGAGACCAGGGGGAAAAAATACCGAGGCGAGGATGCGTGTTCGGAGTTCAGGCTTTAGCCTGCCGAGAGTCAGTGCAGCCTGAAGGCTGAACTCGAAACCTGACGATCGAATCGGATCCATGACGACTTACTAATGACCGATGACAAATGTTCCCTTTGCCCTTTGACCACTTTCGTGAAATTCGTGGCAGTTTTTCGGCGCACTCGGCGGACTCTCCGGCTTAGAGCTTGCGCCGCTGCGCCCGGTAGGTATTTCGAAGCAGCATCAAGAAATCATCATAGCGGCCGCTTCGGAAATCGGGATAGGTCCAGGGAAAGGGTTGCCATTGGCCGTTTTCGTAATGGAGGGTCACCTCGGCGTAGATACCGTCCCCAAGCAGGATCCTGTGGTAGAAGTTCTTGGTGGACGCCAGGACCAGTTTCGCGTCCTCGATGTATCCAGGATCCAGATTCACAGGCCGCGCCACCTGGCGGTACCGCGCATCGAATTCCTCTTCTATTCTGTTCGTGCAGACCTTGGTTTCCGCGAGTCGTGAGGCGGGCCTCAGGTCCGAAAAACTCAAAAAGTGTCTCGTAATGGGTTTGCCCATTTCCTTGTCGTAATAGTCTGTGGCGTCAAACGGGAAAGAATCGCTGCTGAGATCGATAGGACCCAGCGTGTCTGCAAGACGCTCGTGTAACGCAGGCACAAGCTCGGGAATGGATGTCAGTATGCCGGTAAAGAATTTTACCGGAAGCGGCCGGTGTACCTTACCCATGCGCGTATCGAGTGGGATCCGGCAATCCGGCGTCTTGAAATCCCTTGCGCCTGAGAATGCACGAGTCGCAGGCCCCGCAGGCAAGGCCGGCTGGAGCGGGGTCGTAGCAGCTGTGGGTCAAGGAAAAATCCACTCCGGCCTCATGACCGGCGCGGATGATTTGCGCCTTGGTCATCTGGACGAGGGGAGCATGAATACGATAGTGCGCGCGCCCTTCCACTCCCGCTTTGGTCGCCAGGTTTGCCAGCCTTTCGAAGGCTTCGAGAAACGCAGGCCTGCAATCGGGATAGCCGGAGAAATCGATAGCGTTGACCCCGACGAAAATATCCTCCGCCCGGAGGACCTCGCACCAGCCCAAGGCAAAACTGAGAAAGATGGTGTTCCGCGCGGGAACGTATGTTGTGGGAATCTCCGAAGCCATCTCCTCGATCGTTCGCCCCTTGGGGACGTCGATGTCCGCCGTCAGCGCTGAGCCGCCGAACGCACGCAGGTCTATCCGGGCCACCACATGCGAGGCCGCACCCAGCGCCGCGACAACTCTCCGGGCCGCTTCGAGCTCCTGGCGGTGCCGCTGGCCGTAATCAAAACTCAGCGCGTGCGTCTCGTAGCCTTGCTTTAGCGCAAGCGCCAGCACGGTCGAGGAGTCGATGCCGCCGCTGACCAGTACCACTGCCTTTTTCGGCGAAACCATATAGAAGCGGCAAGCCTTTACCACGAAGACGCAAAGAAACGCCAAGTTTTTCGTTGCGGCTGCCGCTGCGTGGAAATCCGTGTCGCACTTCTTCGCGTCTTCGTGTCTTCGTGGGGGACTAGGCCTCAGCCGCGTTTTTGCGTCTTGGCCGCGGCAGGCGGCTTGTTCAACGACGCGAGAAAGGCCGAGGAGCCCGGAGATCGTCCCTCCATAAAAGCTTTGTGTTGTCCGGCCAGATCTTCGAGGTTCTTCAGATAGAGGGGATTGTTCCTCGCGTGCCGCATATCCTGGGTGGCAGCCCTGGCCTTTTCCCAAAAGATGTGGAACTCGCCGGAAGTCTCGAAAAGAAGCTCCTTGTTCAGCAATCCCCTTTTGACAAAGGTGCCGACCATGTCCCAGTAAGAGGTTGCCTGACGGAAATACGCGTTTTCCTTTGAGCCCGGCGGGTACTTCTCCGCGAATTCTTTTCCATTCTCCGCGTAGAACTCTTCGATCATGAACCGGCGGGCCTCGCGCATGGTTGGCTCCCGGCGCATGTCGTACAACTTTAGAACCAGGTCTACGTCGTCTCTGGTCGCTTCAGCCATACTTACCTCCTTTTCTTGATTGCGGGGCTATTTAATCATAAACGCACACAGAGACGAAAGATCAGACCGCGCGGGGTCTCGGCAAAGTCGCAAATTCCCCAAAAATGACAAAATGACCAATGACCGATGACAAATGACAAATTAGACTGGGGCGGCTTGCCCCCGCGATTTGTCATTGGTCATTGGTCATTTATCATTTGTCATTTTCGAGCCACGTGCCCACGATCCCCCTGGAACGACTTTGCCGTGGTAGGGGCGGACCTATGTGGCCGGCCGGAAGGATGCGTATGGTAATATTGCACTCTTTTCTGAGGGGAATATGCTGCAGATCAAGGGCCTCGGCAAGTCGTTCCGGGGAGATCCTCTGTTCCGGCAACTGGACTTTCAGATCAACGAGCGCGACCGCATCGGTCTCGTCGGTGATAACGGCACGGGCAAATCGACCCTGATGAAGATCCTGTCGGGGATTCTGCCGCCGGACGAAGGAGAGGTCATCGGCGCGCGCGAGCTTACCTTCGGATATCTGCCACAGGACGGGCTGTTTGCCCGCGGGCGCACCGTGTTTGAAGAAGGCCGGTCGGTCTTCGGAGATCTGCAAAGGTTGGAGGAAGAGTGCCGCCGGCTCGAGCATGAATTGGCCGAAATGGAACACTCCGGCCCCGAACATCACAAAAAGCTCGAGCGGTACTCCACGATGTCGCAGCAGTTCCGGTTGCAGGGAGGCTACACAATCGATGCGAGAGTGGGGACAGTGCTTCACGGCCTGGGTTTTTCGCGAAGCGACTGGAACCGGCCCTGCGAGGAGTTCAGTGGGGGATGGCAGATGCGGATAGCCCTGGCCAAACTGCTCTTGCAGCAGCCCAGCCTCCTTCTGCTCGATGAGCCCACCAACCACCTCGACCTCGAAGCGCGCAACTGGCTCGAGGCGTATTTGCAGGGCTATCCATCGGCCCTCGTCATGGTCTCTCACGACAGATACTTCCTCGACGCCACCGTGCGGCGTGTCCTCGAAATCCGCAATCGGTCCGTCCACTTCTATAAAGGCAACTATTCTGATTTTCTGCGGCAGCGGGACGAGCGGATGGTCCAGCTGGTCGCCGCCTATGAGGCGCAACAAAAAGAGATCGCCCGTATCAAAGCCTTTGCGGACCGCTTCCGCGCCAAGGCCACGAAGGCGGCTCAGGTCCAGAGCCGGTTAAAAGACCTGGAGCGCATGGAGCGAATCGAGCTGCCGCCGCAACCCAAGCCTATCCGGCTGCGATTTCCGGAAGGCCCGCGCACCGGCCGCGCGGTCCTGGAGCTCAACGACGTCACCGCGGGATATGGAGACACGGCCGTGTTCCGCGACCTGAGCCTGATCCTGGAAAAAGGGGAGCGCGTGGCGCTCGTAGGCCCCAACGGCGCAGGGAAATCCACCCTGATGAAAATCCTGGCGGGCCGCCTGCCTCTCACGCAGGGCCGGCGGAAGGAAGGACACAACGTGATCGTCTCGTACTTCTCTCAGGACCAGGACGACCTGCTGGTTTCGACCAGGACAGTCTGGGAGGAGGTGTACACCGTGGCGCCGAACCACATCGTCCCACAACTAAGAACGCTGCTCGGATGCTTCCTCTTTTCCGGGGACACGATCGAAAAGCCTGTCTCGGTGCTGAGCGGAGGCGAACGGAGCCGGCTCGTGTTGTGCAAGCTTCTGTTCTCCCCGGCAAATTGCCTGCTCCTGGATGAGCCGACAAACCATTTGGACATTCGTTCCAAAGACATCCTGATGGACGCGCTGCGCGACTATGGCGGCACGATCGTTTTTGTCAGCCATGACCGGTATTTCCTGGACGGCCTGGCGACGCGGGTTCTCGACGTCGGCAACGGTACCGCGGCGAGCTATCTGGGAAATTACGAGGACTACCTCGTGAAAAAGGAGGCTGGGGAAGAAGCGAGAGGAGGGGCAGAGGAGCAAACTGGCGAACGGACGGAGGGGCGGGGCGGTGCCGAGGCCGAGGTTCGCGACCGCACAAAACGGAAGGTAAATCCGTATAAGGTCCAACGGCTCACCGAGAAGATCGAGGAACTGGAGGCCGTCATTCAAGGGCATGAAACACGGATCGCGGTTCTCTCGCAGATGCTGTCAAGCGAGGAGCTGTATCGCGACTATCCGCTCTTCCGCAGCACTATGGAAGAACACGACCGGCTCCAGGAAGAGCTTTCGGGGCTCATGCAGCGCTGGGAGAAACTCCAGTCGGAGCTGCAGCAACTCACCTCCAGCTCATGACCAGCCGCAACCAAAAAATCTCACCGCAGAGCGCGGAGTTCGAGGAGAGAGATTTGGCCAAATAATGACAAATGACAAATGAAAAATGGCAGTTCGTTGTCCGGACTTCTGACTTCTATTTGTCATTTGTCATTGGTCATTGCTCATTGGTCATTTGACGGAAAATCCTTGCCAGGCCGCGAAGAATTTTCACGTTAGTAGTACGAAGCGTTTCTCAGATACGAGTAAGGAGGAATGATGCGGACCCTCATTCAGGACGCTCGTTACGGTTTGCGGATGCTGGCCAGAAGCCCGGGCTTCACCGCGGTCGCGGTGCTGACGCTGGCGCTCGGCGTTGGGGCGAACACTGCGATTTTCAGCGTCGTTAGCGGCGTGTTGCTCAAGCCCCTCGCTTACCGCGAGCCGGAACGCATCGTCACGATTCTGCACCATGGCTGGAACCCGGCCGCGCCGGCGGACTTTCTGGACTGGCGCGCCCAGAGCCGGAGTTTCGAGAGGATGGCTGCCGCGGAGGCTTGGGGTGGAACGCTGACGGGCGGCGACCGGCCCGAGGCCATTCCCGGCATCCGGCTTGGCGAGGGGATGTTCCAGATTCTTGGCGTCGAACCGCTCGTGGGACGCACGTTTCAGGCCGAAGACTTCAAGCCCGGCAACGACCGCGTCCTCGTGCTCGGCTATCCAGTGTGGCAGCGGCGTTTTGGCGGCGATCCGAATGTCGCCGGGCGAGCGGTCACGCTGAACGGCGAGTCCTACACGGTGGTCGGCGTTATGCCTCCGCAGTTTCGCTTCACGCCGTTCTGGGCCACGAAGGCCGAGATGGCGGCGCCGCTGGACCTCACTGCGCGCGCCGCGCAGCGCACGGGCAATTCGCTTCGCATCTTTGCGCGACTCAAAGCGGGGGTTTCTCTCGGGCAGGCGCAGAAGGAGATGGACGCGATCTGCTGGCGTCTCGAACAGGTCTATCCCGACACCAACGCGGGGCGCAGCGTTCAGGTCGAACCGCTGCTTGAAAAAGTCGTCGGCGACATCCGCTTAGGGCTGCTCGTGCTGGCGGGGGCAGTGGTTTTCGTGCTGCTGATCGCGTGCGTCAATGTTGCCAACCTCCTCCTCGTCCGCGCGGTCGCTCGCCGGAAAGAGATGGCTATTCGAACGGCGCTGGGCGCGAGCCGTTGGCGGACGATTCGCCAGTTGCTCACGGAGAGCATGGTGTTGGCGGTGATTGCCGGCTCCCTGGGTTTGCTGCTGGGCTACTGGTGCGTCGACTGGATCAAGGGACTGCTCGCCGGCGATTCCACGTCGTTTCGGGTCCGGATGCCGCGCGCGGCCGAGATTTCAGTGGATTCGACGACGTTGTTCTTCGCGCTCGCCGTCGCGCTTTTGACTGCCCTGGTGTTCGGCCTCGCTCCGGCGCTGCAGGCAGTCCGTCACGATCTGCACGATGCGCTGAAGGAAAGCGGACGCGGCACGACGGAGGGGAGCGGCGGGCGCCGCGTGAGAAACACGCTCGTCGTCGCGGAGATCGCGCTCGCTTTGATCACGTTGGTTGGGGCCGGACTGATGCTCCGCAGTTTCACCCGCCTTACGGCAGTCGATCCGGGCTTTGACCCGCGCAACGTTCTTTCGATGGTCGTCTCGCTGCACGGCCAGCCGGACATGGTTGGCGAGAAACGGGAGGCGTTCTACCGGCAGTTGATCGAAAGAATCGAGGCCTTGCCGGGAGTTATGTCGGCCAGCGCCATCAATCACCTGCCGCTGGCGGGCGACACGTGGGGATGGAGCGTAAACATCGAGGGGCGTCCCGTTCCAAAACCCGGCGATCGCATCGGCGCCGTCTATCGCGTCGTCCGGCCGGCGTATTTTCGGACGATGCGCATCTCGCTGCTGCGCGGACGGGACTTCACCCCGCAGGACCACGCCAGCGCGCCGGGTGTGGCGATCATCAACGAAGAGCTCGCCCGCAAACACTGGCCGAACGAGGAACCGGTCGGGAAACGCGTCACCTTCGACGACCTGGAGAAAAACCCGTACTGGCGAACAATCGTCGGCGTAATCGCGGACGTGAAGCAGCACAGTTGGTCGGACGACCCTGACAACGAAATCTATGTGCCGTTCCAGCAATCGGGTTTTGCCAAGGACGCCGCGGGCCACTTCTCGGCGATGACGCTGGTCGCGCGCACCGCAATCAATCCGCTCGGCCTGGTCGGCGCCGTGCAAGAGGCCGTCTGGAGTCTGAACCGAAGCGCTCCCGTTTCGAGCGTCACGACGCTGGAGCAGGCCATCGCCAACGCCGTCTGGCAACCGCGCTTCAACCTCATTCTGATCGGTCTCTTCGCGGGTCTCGCGCTGCTGTTGGCTGCGGTCGGCATCTACGGCGTGATGGCCTGCGCCGTGACGCAGCGGACACAGGAGATCGGCATCCGTATGGCGCTCGGAGCGCAGAAACGAGACGTGCTCAAGCTTGTTGTCGGCCACGGCATGAGGTTGGCGCTGATCGGGCTGCTCGCCGGCGTGGCCGGAGCGCTCGCCTTGACGCAACTGATGACGAATCTGCTCTACCGGGTAAATCCGGCCGATCCAACGACCTTCGCCGTCGTTTGCGCGCTGTTGGCCGGCATCGTCTTGCTGGCATGCTGGCTGCCGGCGCGGCGCGCGGCGAAAGTCGACCCGATGACGGCCCTCAGGTCTGAATAACCGCTTTCCTGACTCACCATGGGACACGGATTTTCGCGGAGTCGATCCTCACCCTTCGCGCTCTTCGCGTCTTCGCGGTGAATTCTGTCTTTAATTAACCGCAAAGGACGCGAAGAAACGCAATTTTCAAGGTGACCGGTTATAATCGGCTGGGAGGCGAAACCCATGGAAAAGGCGAAACGCAAGGGACAGAGCCGCAGAGAGTTCATTGCCGGTTCGGCAGTTCTGGGTTCGGTGCTGGCGCCCGGTATCGCGTCGGGCGCGACTCTCGACCTCCCTCCTCCTCCCGCGGGAGTCAAGAAGCTGAAGATCACAAAGGTCGAGGCCACATACCTGGTAAAGCCGCTGAAGGAGCGCTTCTGGATGTCGCTGGCTCCGATCGGCGGTTACGAGCCAAAAGCAACGCGTCTGATCCTGTACGTCCACACGGACCAGGGGATCGTCGGAGTAGCCGAGGGAAGCGGCGGGGCGGCCGGCGTGTTGCGGAAGGGCTTCGCGGATCTGATCGTCGGCGAAGACCCTCAGGAGGTCGAGCGTCTCTGGCAGAAGATGTTCGACGTGACCGTGAGCCGCCAGTCCGCGATCCGGGGCTGGGAGCACGACGGCGTGCTGGCCGCTATCGCAGTCCTGGATGCGGCGCTGTGGGACATCATGGCTCGGACAGCGGGCCTTCCGCTCTACAAGTTCCTGGGGGGCGCCAACAAGGGGATCGACTGCTACGTGACGGGCTGCTACTACCGCGAGGGGACGGGCGAAACGGAGTTGGTCGAGGAAGTCGAGATGTACATCAAGATGGGATACCGGGCCCTCAAGATCAAGACCGGCGGCGTCCCCGTCGACGAGGATGTCCGGCGCGCGCGGCTCGTCCGCAAGACCGTCGGCAAAGACTTCCGCTTGATGATGGACAGTAACCGTGGCTGGAGCTTGCGGCAGGCGATCGAGGCGTCGCGCAAGCTCGCGGACCTCGATTTCACCTGGCTGGAGGAACCGCTTCACTGGTACGACGACGTTCAGGGGCTGGTCCGTCTGAAGAAGGACTGCCCGATCCCCCTCGCGTCGGGGGAGAACGAGCTGACGCGCTACGGCGCGCGGCGGCTGCTGGAGACTGGAGCCATCGACTTCATGCAGTTCGACTGCCAGAAGACCTGCGGCCCGACCGAATGGCTCAAGGTCGCGTCGATGGCGGCCGCGTCCGACGTCTGGATGGCGCCGCATCACGAGCCGCAGCTCCACGGTCATCTGATGGCCGCGATTCCGAACGCGTACATCCTTGAGAGCTTCGGCCATCGGGAGCGCGATCCGTTCTGGTTCGAGCTTTACACGCGCAAGCCAGAGATCCGGGAAAGCAAGCTGTGGCTGCTCGAGGAGCCCGGGATCGGTGTCGAATTCGATAAGAGCGTGATACAGAAGTACGGCTCGAAGATCCTGTGACTTCGATTCATCACAACATCAGGCCCGAAGGGCCGGCCGTACGTACCGCTCTTGACTCCTGGGCGTCCTGCTTGACGAGAACGTCCCGGTCGGCCTCGCACGAGAATTTCCGGGACACGACACCCAGACGGTGGTAGGTCTCGGGTGGGACGGTACGCATGTTTCGTAGATTAAGACGTTTGTTCATTCGATGGTTGGATTTTCTACGCGGGCATCCGCCTGCGGGTTCGCCGCGCGACCCCTTCGCTTGGAAACCGGCGCCAGTCAAACCGCGGCCGAAACGTCCAAGCAGTTCCGTTGCGCTGGCCGAGCCCGATGAGAAGTAGTCTCGCAGC
>WNGD01017336.1_pt1 | contig 11860 bp, 7 predicted proteins | sample 5400671 | NCBI WGS metagenome assembly WNGD01 (sample SAMN13153369, study PRJNA577476) | soil metagenome | isolation source: 40 cm soil or saprolite under grassland replicate 2 | place: USA:California | collected 2016-06-15
CCTGGCCCCAATCGATCCCGCCCTGGTCGAGCGCGGCCACTCGCCGCTGGAGCTGCTTCGCGAGCTTCGGGTTGACGTGGAAGCCTTCCGGAACGGCGAGAAGCTCGTCGTTCAGCGCGCGCAGCCGGTCCTCCGCAACGGCCGTGACGACGGTTCCGTCAGCGGTCTCCGGCAGGCGATCCTCCCGACGGGCCCCCGGTACTGTCCTCCCGAACGACGCTTTCAGGCGCTCGTGAGCCGCTCGCAGCTCGGTCTCGACCTCCTGAGCCATCGCGTTGGCTTCTTCCTGGGTGACGACACCCTCGCTGACGAGCTGAGCCGCGTACTGCTCTCGAACGGTCGGCTGGCGCTTGATCAGCTCGGCCATCAGCGGCTGCGTGTAGGCGGCCTCGTCCTGTTCGTTGTGGCCATGGCGGCGGTAGCCGACGAGGTCGATCACCATGTCGGTCCAGAACCGGCGGCGGAAAGCGATCGCAAGGCGCACGGCGCCGATCGCGGCCTCGGGATCGTCGGCGTTCACGTGGACGATCGGGAAGTCGAAGCCCTTCGCCATGTCGCTCGAATAGCGGGTGGAACGGCCGTCGACGGGGTCGGTGGTGAAGCCGACCTGGTTGTTCGCGATCAGGTGGAGGGTCCCGCCGGTCGTGTAACCCGGCAGCGCCGCGAGGTTCAGCGTCTCGGCAACAACGCCCTGGCCGGGGAACGAAGCGTCGCCGTGAATCAGGATCGGCATCGCCACGCTCGGGTCGTGCGCGCCCTCCCGCGTCGAGCGGTCGGTCTGCTCCGCGCGGGTGCGGCCCTCCACGACCGGGTCGACGGCCTCGAGGTGGCTCGGGTTCGCGGCCAACGTGACCGTGAGCTCGCCGTTCGCGGTGGAGCGGGTTCCCTCGGCGCCCAGGTGGTACTTGACGTCCCCGGCGGCGCCCTCGGCCTCCTCGCCGAGCGCCTCGAGCGTCCGTTCACCCTCGAACTCGCGCAGGATCGTCTCGTACGGCCGGCCGACGGTGTGCGCGAGCACGTTCAGGCGGCCGCGGTGAGCCATCCCGATCACAACCTCGTGCGCCCCCGCCTCTGCGGCCTGCTCGAGCGCCTCGTCCAGCATCGGCACCATCACGTCGAGCCCCTCGATCGAGAACTGCTTCTGGCCCAGGAACGCGCGGCTCAGGTAGCGCTCGAAGCCCTCGACACGGGAGAGGCGGGCCAGCAGCTCGCGCTTCTCCCCAGCAGAAAGAGGCTCCCGGTAGCGGCCGGACTCGATCGCCTGACGCAGCCACACGCGCTGCTCGTGGTCGGAGATGTGCTCGATCTCGTAGGCGCTCGTCCCGGAGTAGGTCTCACGCAGTTGCGGGAGGACGTCGGCGAGCGTCTCGCCCGGGACGTTCACGCGCAGCACCTTGGCCGGCACCCGCGCCTGGAGCTCGGGCGTCAGCTTGGGCTCGAGCCGTTCGGGCTCGAGTGCGGGGTCGCCGACCGGCTCGGAGCCGAGCGGGTCGAGGTGGGCGGCCAGGTGACCGTGCATCCGGTGCGCCTTCACGAGCGCCATCGCGGCCGCGACCGCGCCGAGGAGCGTCTCGTCGACGTGCGAGGGGGCCGCCGGAGCAGGCGCGACCGGCGCCGCCGGGACATGGCCGTTTGCGTCCTCGCGCAGCGTCTCGACGAGGCGCGCGAGCCCAGGCAGGCTCGCGACGAGCTCGCTGTCTCCGCTCTCGAAGAGCGCGCGCCATTCGGACGGGACCGCTTCGGGATTTTCGAGGTACTGCTCGAGGAGCAGGCTCGCGTAGCCCGCGTTCAAGCCGTCGACATCGTGCATGCTCACACCTTTTGTTGTACCAGCGGGGGATCCTGCCCCGGAGGGCTCAGGAGGGCTTGACGAAACGCAGTGCGACGTGGCCGGTGAAACGCGGAGTGCGGCGGCGAAGCCGAACTCTGAACACTCAGGAGATCACGTTCTCCGAACGCGGAACGCGCTCGGCTGGTCGTGGCGTTGCAATCGCTCCCACCGCCGGGAGCTCGAAGAGGAAAGTCGATCCCTCCCCCGAGCTCGACTTGACCCAGATCCGCCCTCCCATCCGGGTCACGAGCTCGTTGCAGATGTAAAGCCCGAGCCCCGTACCTCCAACGCCGCGCCTCATCTGTGGGTCAGCGCGGTAGAACTTCTCGAAGACTCGGCTCTGCTCCTCGGGCGGGATTCCGAGACCTTTGTCCCTGACATAGAACAGAACCGTCGAATCCCGGGATTCGACCCCAACCTCGACCCCTCCTCCGTCGGGGGAGTACTTGATTGCGTTCTCGACGAGGTTCACCAGGACCTGCCTCACCTTGTCCCGGTCGGCATCCACCCGCGGAAGGCCCTCCGGAGCGACGCGGGTGATCGAGACACCGGCAGGCGCATACGCCCGTGCGGCCTCGACGACGCGCTCCACGAGCTCGACCGCGTCGAAGGGCTCAGCATCGAGGTCGAGCCGCCCGGCGTCGAGCTGGTTCGCGAGCAGGATCTCATTGACAATCCGGCCGAGGCGCTCCGACTCCTCGGCGATCAGCGAGACGAAGCGGTCGCGGCCGCCCTCGTCGAGAGCAAAGTCGTGACGAAGGAGGGTCTGCGCGGCGCCGTAGACCGCGGCAAGCGGCGTGCGAAGCTCGTGCGACGCCGTGGCGATGAAATCAGCCTTTAGCGCTTCCAGCTGGCGAACATCCGTCAGGTCGCGGAACGCGTAGACCGTCCCGCCGAAGAACTGGACGCCAGAGATCGCGATCCACCGCTCTCCCTTCTCCGTCTCGATCGGAATGACTACCTCGGCGTGCCCGGGATCGGGTGCCTCTGAGACCGGAACGGAATCGGCAGCATCCTGCCAACCGGGAATCGTCTCAGCCGCCGAACGACCGATGACATCAGCGGCGCTGATCGCGGTGATGCCCTCCGCCGCCGGGTTCCACAAACGCACGATCCCGCCACGATCGAGCAGCAGGACGCCGTCGGCGACGTGGGCGAGCACGCGTGCTTCGTCCGCTCGTTCCTCGACCTCGAGGTACAGGCGTGCGCGGTCGACCGCAAGCGCGAGGCGACCGGCCAGATCCTCGACGACGGCGAGTTCGTCCGCCCCGTACGTCCTTCCGGGTCCCGTTCGAGCAACCGTGATCGCGCCGAGCGGCCGCTCACGCGCTCGGATCGGGACGCAGATCACCGATCGGGCTTTGATGCCCCCAAGGAACCGAGCCGTCTTTCGTCCGTTTATGCTCTCACCGAGCGCGGGGACGATCTGCGGCTGGCCACTCTCGACGACCGCGCGCACTCCCTCCTCCGGGTTCTGGTCTGGCGCCGTGCCGGTTCCATCTTTCGGCGGCTCGGCGCGCGCAACCACAAGACGTTTCAGTGGGGCTCCGTCGTCGGTGAGGTCCACGACACACCAGTCGGCGAAGTCCCGAACTACCAACTCGGCCATCCTCTGAATCGTGCTCTTGTAATCGAGCGAAGAAGCCGTTACCTCAGCGGCCTCGCGGAGAAGGTCGAGTCGGTGTTGCCGTTCCATCGTGCTCGAAACCGCCGTTCTTTCCGCAGCCAGCAGGCGATCGTGCTCCTCGTCAGCCCGCTTTCGCTCTCCGACGTCGATTAGGAAGCTCTGCCCATAGAGCGGTTCGCCGTCAGGACCGCGAACTGTGGTGCCCTCTTCGCGAATCCAGACGACGCTACCGTCGCGCGCGAGCAAGCGGTATTCGGTCTGGATCGGGGTTGCGCTCTTCGTCGCGCGCTCGATCTCAGCGAGGACGCGTTCGCGGTCCTCCGGGTGCAGGAGCTTCGAGAACAGGTCTGGCTCTGCGTCCCATTGCTCAGGCGCGTAACCGAGCATCGTCTCGCTCTGGGGGCTCAAGTAGAGGGTCGAGCTGCGATCGCCCGCGTCGTACAGCCAAGTCACGAGGGGAAGCGCCCCCACGACAGTGCCATATTTACGCTCCGCCCCATCCAGCTCTTCGCGGATCCGGAGCCGCTCCGTCAGACGCTCCCTCTCCGTTCGACGAAGGCGCTTGGCGGCGAGTCCGGCGGCAATTGCGGCTGCCAGCCAGATTGGTAGCGCGACCGCGAGGCGCACTCCCCGCCCGGCGACGAAGAAGAATGGAATTGTGATGGCAGCGGCGAGGAGGAGGCCGACAGCGGCCACGACCCATGGACGGGAACTAAACGACCTCAGCTGCAACACGGGCGACCTGCGGGAGCCTAGCTCTGGAAGCGAGGAGGCACAAGCCGGTGAGATCCGACGGCTGGCGCGGCCCGGGGGGTGTTCCCTCCCTGTTTGGCCAGCGCAACGAAAGATGGAGCACTCCTGCGGCGTCTATTGAGAAGAGCCGGGGTGCCGAAGGACGGGCGGTGGGGATGCGGCGCTCACCAGCCTCACTGGAAGCGCCCCGGCTTGCTTCCGAAACTGGCGATGCGCTGTGGCACCTGGGTCACCTCGCCGTTCTGAGCTGGCCGGCTGAACTCGCCCGCGATGGGGCAAGGCGGCCTTCGGGTTACTCCACTAGTAGAGCGGGTTTTTCAGCAGCACGGCGATCGTCATCCCGAGCGTGAAGCAGACGGTTGCGACGGCGAGGGCGAGCGCGGCGAGGCGCTGGTGCCGCTCGCTCATTGCTGCGGCGACGAGGGCGACCGCGATCGCGAAGGGAGCGATCCTGATCGGCCGGTAGACGAGCGCGAAGAAGCTCGCGAAGAGCGCAGCCGAGGCCATGAGGCCGGCCACGGCGTCGGCCGGACGGTCGCTGCGGACGGGGGAGGGAACGCTCATCGCGGCAGCGAGGTGCCGGCCGCGCGCACGTAGCCGCGCCTCGGCGACCCGTGCGGACCTCCGCGCGGCCGCGGGCGCCTTCCGCGAGGCCGCCACGGCGCCGGCGGCTCGGGCTCCGCGGGCAGAAGAGCCGGCTCGAGCGGCTTGGGCTCGGACTTGATCGCCCAATAGACGACGGCGCCCAGGTACACGACCGGGATCTTCAGGACGAGGAGCATGAAGACGATCTCCCACATGGCCGACGCGCTTCAGTGTACGGAATCCCCAGGCGAACCGAAGCCGCCGCCGCCCGGCGTCTCGATCGTGACGAGATCGCCGGGGACGAGGTCGCGGGTGACCTTCGCGGGCAGCTCCTCGCCGTTCAGCAGGTTGCAGCCGCGGGCCCCCGGCTCCCCGCCGCGCGCTCCCTGGGGGGCGTGGCGGCGGCGCTCGCTCAGGATCGAGAGCCGGCAGGGCTCGAGCGCCCGCAGCGCCCGCACGACGCCCTCGCCGCCGCGGAAGCGGCCGTCGCCGCCAGAACCGAGCCGGAGCACGTACCGCTCGACCCGGAGCGGATAGGCGAGCTCGAGCGCCTCAACCGGCGTCGAGAGCGTGTTCGACATCGCGACGTGTACCGCCGACGGGCCGTCAGCGTTCGGGCAGGCGCCCTGGCCGCCACCGATCGTCTCGTAATAGGTGAAGGCGTCGCTCCCGAAGGAGAGGTTGTTCATCGTCCCCTGGCCCTGCGCCGGCACCTCGACCGCCTGCCCGAACGCGAGGAAGAGGAGGTCGACGATGCGGCTCGAGGTCTCGACGTTGCCGGCCGCGACTGCTGCCGGCGGGCGGGCATTCACGAGCGAGCCGGCGGGGGCGTGGACGTGGACCGGCGCGAACGCCCCGGCCGACGCAGGCACGTCCGGATCGGTCAGGCAGCGGACGACGAAGTAGCACGCCGAGCGCGTGACCGCGAGGGGGCAGTTGAGGTTTCCCTCGTGCTGCGGAGCGGTGCCGGCGAAGTCAAGCTCGAGCTCGCGACCGTCGGGGAGCCCGGCGATCCCGGCCCGGACGCGGCGCTCCGAATACGAGACGAGCTCGTCCATGGCTCGAGCGACGCGCTCTCGGCCGCGGCGCGCGCACAGCTCCTCGACGCGGCGCTCGGCGAGGCGGTGCGCGGCCAGCTGCGCGCGGAGGTCGCCCCGCCGCTCGTCGGGGTTTCGCATCCGGTCGAGCAGGGACTCCAGCACCGCTTCGTCGAGCCGGGTCGGCGGGATCACCACGCCTTCTTCCTCGAGCCGCCGCGAGGTGGCCGGGAGGCTGCCGGGCTCGCTGCCGCCGACGTCGGCGTGATGGGCGCGCGTGGCCGCGAACCCGAGCGCGGTTCGCGAGACGAGCGTGATGTCAGGCAGATGGGTGCCGCCAGCGAAGGGGTCGTTGAGGATGAAGACGTCGTCCGGGCCGGGGTCGTGTTCCAGCACGGCCGCGACGGCGTCGGGCATCGCGCCAAGGTGGACGGGAATGTGCTCGGCTTGCGCGACCATCCGCCCGCGCGGGTCGAAGAGGGCGGTCGAGCAGTCGCGGCGCTCCTTGATGTTCGCGGAGAAGGCGGAGCGCACGAGGACGGCGCCCATCTCCTCGGCCACGGCCCGAAGCGCGCTTCCGAGGACCTGGAGCTCGATATTCACGCTCTCGCCACGCCTCCGTCACGCTCTCGTTACGGCCAGCGTGCTATTTCCATCCCTATCCCCCACCCACCCCGGGGGGAGCCACGCGGTGGCTCCCTCGAGCTCGAGCACGGCGGGGCCCTTCACGTGGAGGGAGGCGGCCGTCGGGAGGGTGAGCTCGGGGCCGGCGTGTACTTCGGCGGTGCGGACGGCGACGAGCTCCACCCGGCGGCTCGCGTCGGCGTAGCCGTAACGCTCCTCGTGAGCGCGGTGGAACGCATCCGCCAGCCCCGGTTGTAGCGGCACGGTCAGCTCGAAGGACTGGCCCTGGTAGCGAAGGTCGCCTTCGCCACTCTCCGGCAAATCGTCCACCTCGTCCAGCGGCTGGAGATACGAGCGCACGTGGTCGCGACGCTCGTCGCTTGCGACGAGCCCGAGCGCGGAGAGGACACCTGCGGCCGCCGGGACGAGCACAGTCCCGATCTCGAGCTCCTCCGCGAGCGCGCAGGCATGGAGCGGCCCCGCGCCGCCGAACGCAACGAGCGCGAGCTCCCGCGGGTCGCGGCCGCGCTCGACGGAGACGAGGCGCAGGGCGCGGAGCACCTCCGCGTTCACGACGTCGACGACCTCTGCCGGTTCGATACCTGCGAGCGCCTGCTCCGCCGCGTCGCGATCGAGCTCGAGCCCACCGGCCAGGCGCTCCGGCAAGCGCCCTAGGAGCAGATTCGCGTCGGTCACCGTCGGGCGCGTGCCGCCCCGTCCGTAGCACGCAGGCCCCGGGTCGGCGCCTGCGCTCTCCGGCCCGACGCGCAGGGCACCGCCCGCGTCGCGCCAGACGATCGAACCGCCGCCTGCGCCCACCGTGTGCAGATCGACCGTCGGCAAGCGCAGCGGCAGACCGCCGACGGCGCGCTCGGCAGAGCGCTGCGCCTCGCCGGCCTCGATCAGGCAGACATCCGTCGAGGTTCCCCCCATGTCGAAGGAGACCGCGTTCTCTATCCCGGCGAGCCGTGCAATCCGCGCCGCGCCCACCGCCCCCGCCGCCGGCCCGGACACGAGCACGAGCGCCGGATGCGACGCCGCTTCGGATGTGGTCGCAACGCCGCCCGAGGAGCGCATCACGAGCGGCTCAGGGAGGCCTGCGTCAGCGCAAGCCGAGGCGAGCGAGTCAAGGTAGTCCCGCAGCGCGGGGCCGAGGTAGGCGTCGATCGCCGTCGTGGAAGCGCGCTCGTACTCGCGGAACTCCGGTGCAAGCTCGTGCGAGGCGACCACGTGCGCCTGCGGCAACCTGCGCCGCAGCTCGTCGGCGAGCGCACGCTCGTGGCTCGGGTCGCGGAACGCGAAGAGCAGGCAGACCGCAACCGCTTCCGCGTCGACGGCCGGCAAGGAGCCGAGCTCGAGCGGCTCGACGACCCCCTCCGGGCCGATGCGCTCACGGACGCCATGACACCGCTCGATCGGAACGAGCGGTTCGGGGTGAGCCTCGCATAGCCGGTAGAGGTGCGCGCGATCCTGGCGGCGGAGATGGAGCAGGTGCTCGAACCCGGCCGTGGTCACGAACGCGGTCCGCGCGCCCTTGCGCTCGAGGAGCGCATTCGTCGCGATCGTCGTCCCGTGCGTGAACCGCTCGACGTGCTCGGCACCGACGGCCTGGGCAGCCGCGACGACGGACGTCTGCTGGCGCGCCGCCGTCGGCACCTTCGCCGTTCGCAGAGCGCCACCGTCCAGGAGGACCGCGTCCGTGAAGGTCCCGCCGACGTCGACGCCGAGAATCGTCACGGACGGGAATCTCTCAGAGCGGCGCCTCGTTCGCGACGCAGGTGCTGAGCTGGCCGTCGCGGCGAAAGCGTCCGCGCCCCTTCCGCTCCGGGAGCGCAGGGTTAGCGGTTCTCGCTACGAGCGGACGTTCACGATCAGGTACCCACTCGAACTTGGGCTCGCTCTCGGCGTCCCGTTGAAGAAGGCCTGCAGGCGCCAGTGTCCGACCGCCGGCGGCCTCCACGAAAATCGTGCGACGCCGTCGGCACCGGTCTGAAGGCTCACGAGTCGCGAGAAGACCCAGCCGTCGAGCGGAAGGAAGCGGTCGATGCGCACGTGTACACGGCCTGCGGCGGCCGGCGTCACGCTCACCTCAGCATTCGCCGTCTGACCTGGACGCAGGGTGACTAGCCTGCTGCCGGCGACGAGAGTCCGCGTCTCCGTGATTTCGCGAATGAGCAGCGAGAGACGGTACGCGCCTCTACTGCCCTCTCGAGCGCGCACGACCGCGAAGTAGTGACCGGCTGAGAGTCCACGACGGATGTAGGCGCCACCTGAGCCACCGCATTCGCAGTCGAGGGCGCGGCCCGTTTCCGAGAGCAGCACCAGGTCGAACTCCGCGCGCGAGCCGGTGCGCAGGCGCAGCGTCACGTCGCTCTCGCGGGCCACGTCGAAGTGGAAGAAGTTGACGACGTTGATGCGAGAGCCGTCGAGCGATTCCCTCCGTGTCTGCTGGTTCCCCAATGGGCGGCCCGGCCCGATGTCGTCGGGGCCGGCCCGAGCGACCTGAAGCCGGTAACGCAGCGTGACCGATCGGCTACCACGAGCCACGACGAAGATGCTGTAGCGGCCGCCGAGCTTCGGTCCGGGCGTGTACGTCGCATAGCCGCCGCACTCGCGCCGGATCACCGGCGCGGCGTTTCTGAAATCTCGTGCTCCGGGAGCAAAAAGGCTGAAGGAGACGCACTGATCACGACCTGGGACGAGGTTCATCTTGTACGTCGTCCCGGCCTGCATCGCCGTCGACCACGCTTTGTCCGGGCGCTCGAGAGGGTTGAGCGTCGATCGCACTCCCTTCGCCGGCAACCGCGTGCCCGGCGGCCTCGACGTGGGCCCCGGTGTCGTGACCTTCAGCGTGAAGGTACCGTCGGCAGAATCGCGGAGGCGCCCGAAGACAATGAGGTAGTTCGAGCCTCCCTTCGCATCGATTGCGAACTCGGCGCGACCGTTGTCGTCGGTCGCATCGCATGCCACCGGAAGCAGCTGCGACCTCCGAACCTCGTAGGCAGCGAGGACGCCGTCGAGGTCGCCGGCCGCGTGCAGGCGCAGGACGATCCGCTTGCTCGGCGCATCGGCGATCCGGTACCAGACCGTCGACTCGACCCGACCGCACGAGGGATGGGGATCGTTCTTCTCGTTCGTCGCGCCGACGGTCGTGCCCCTGACGGTGGCGGAAGGATGGACGGCGGTCGCATTCGCGCGATTGTCATTCGGCGGTGGTGGTGACGGCACGGCACCTGCGGTCGGGCCTGCGACGACGACCACTGCTACGGCGACAAGGGCGGCCCGCAACATGCGAGCGACGCTATACCGCTACCTGCGACGGTTCAAGGTTCGAAATCTTCCACTACACCTTCGGTCCCTGATCAGGACCACGCGCATGAGTCGCGCAGTCGGTGAAAGGCGTCGCCGACGTCGACGCCGAGAATCGCCACGACCGGGAATCTCTCAGAGCCGCGCTCGTTCTGTACAACGTCCGAAATGAGCGGCTGGAGCACGGAATTCGCGCTCGTTGGCACAGGCGGAGAGCCGGTCGACCTGTGGCGCACGATCATGTCCCACGGTGTCGTCGACCTGCCGCCGATGCGGATCGACGAGGAGAGGCGCGCGCTCGAGGCCACCCTCGCTCTGGCCCGAGGGAGGCCGCGAACCGTCGAGATCGCTGCGGGCCGCCCGGGCTACGGCTTGGTGTCCGCGCGCGGCCCGGAACCATCCAGCGTCGAGGCGGCGGAGCTGCTTGCCGCCACGCGGCACATCCTTCGTCTAAACGAGGATCTCTCCGAGTTCTACGCGGTCGCCGCAGCCGACCCCGCCCTTGCATGGGCCGCGACCGGCGCCGGCCGGATGGTGCGGAGCCAGACCGTCTTCGAGGAGGTCGTCAAGACGATCTGCACCACGAACTGCGCCTGGTCGGCAACCGTGCGCATGGTCGGCGCTCTCGTCGAGCACCTCGGCGAGCTTGCCGTGGACGCGCCGCCGAGCGGTCCGCTCGGCCGAGCCTTCCCGACGCCGAGCGCGATGGCCGAGGCGAACGAGACCTTCTACGCCGAGGTCGTCCGCGCCGGCTACCGCGGCGCGTATCTGCGCGCCCTCGCAACCTCGGTGGCCACGGGTGAGCTCGACCTTGAGGAGCTGAAGAGCATCGAGCTCGACGATGACGCGGTTGCCGAGCGGCTTCTCGCGCTCCCGGGTGTCGGCCCCTACGCCGCGGCGCACATCATGATGCTCCTCGGCCGCTACTCCCGTCTGATCCTCGACTCGTGGACTCGCCCCAAGTACGCGCGCGTCAACGGACGGAAGGCGAGCGACAAGACGATCGAGCGCCGCTTCCGGCGCTACAAGCGCTACGCGGGCCTCGCCTTCTGGCTCTACCTGACCCGCGACTGGGTCGCGGAGCCGGCGACGTAGCGCGTCACGGCCCCGTCGGAGACGCGCCGGACACGCTCGCGCCGCACCGAACGCGCGGACGCACTGCTCCTAGTCGAGCCTCCCCTGGTGGACCGGCGCCGAGGTGATGCGGGCGAGGATCGCTCCTGCCCCTGCGTGGTCTGGGTGGAAATGCGTGACGACCACGCGCCCGACCGAGCCGCCGGCGCGGCGCAGCACCGACCGCCATCGCTCCTCGGGCCTCCGGAACGCCCAGGCTTGTGTCGACGACCGTCCAGGTCCTGTCGCCCGCGCGCAGCAGGTAGGAATGGACGTGATCGATCCCGAGCGGAAGCGGGAAGTACCCGCGTGGCAACCGCGCGGCGAGCGACTCGACCACGCTCCCTAGGCCGACTGCACAGTGAATGGGACGGGGGCGGTCCAGTCCGCCCCCGGTCCGGACCCGCGACCGGCGACCTAGAGTTCGCACCGTGCCGACGGCCGAGGAGCTACAGCTCCACGTCGAGGAGCACGGCGAGGGTGAGCCGCTGCTCCTGCTCCAGGGGCTCGGCCAGGCGTCCTGGGTCTGGCGGGAACAGGTCCCGGTCTTCGCGGAGCGCTGGCGGACGATCGTTCTCGACACCCGCGGTACCGGCCGCTCGCCGGTCCCGCGCGAGCCGTACGGGATCCGCGAGCTCGCGGAGGACGCGGCGGGCGTCCTGAGCGGCCGCGCGGCACACGTCGTCGGCTTCTCGATGGGCGGCTACGTCGCGCTGACCCTCGCGCTCGCCCGGCCCGAGCTCGTCCCGTCCCTCGTCCTCGCAGCGACCGGCGCAGGCGGCCGCGACCGCGTGCCCCGGCCGGAGCACGTACGGCGTGCATTCGAGGAAGCATGGGGCGCACCGCTCGAGGAGTTCGGTCGGCGTACGATGCCGTACACGTTCTCAGCCGGCTGGGCCGAGCGGAACCCGGAGCGCTTCGAGGAAATCCTCGTCAGCCGGATGGAGCACCCCACGCCATACGAGACGATCGAGGCCCACG
>WNGD01006413.1_pt1 | contig 11859 bp, 12 predicted proteins | sample 5400671 | NCBI WGS metagenome assembly WNGD01 (sample SAMN13153369, study PRJNA577476) | soil metagenome | isolation source: 40 cm soil or saprolite under grassland replicate 2 | place: USA:California | collected 2016-06-15
AGCGCTGCGGCGGGCGGGCGATCCGGTCGGCGATCTCCTTGACCAGCCCGTAGACGACGTGTGGATCGCGGGACGGGTCGCTGAAGGCGACCTGCAGGGCGTCCACCTCGGCCTGGTGCTCGCGCAGCCACGCCTGCCACGACTCGACCAGGTGCTTCGGGTTGGCGGCGGAGAACGTCACGCCTTCGGCGCTGATCAGCCGATCCGGGTTGACCTCGTCGTAGTAGATGTCGTGCTGGCGGCGGATCTCCAGGAGGCGCTCGCGCAGCTCCGGGTTGGCCGCCAGCGGGCGCAATCCCCGTTCGATCAGCGCCCGCTGCGCCGCCCGGCCGCCGCTGGTGCGGGCGTTCTCCTGCGCGTCCTGGTCGACCGACTCCACCAGGCCGTGCGTGATCGACACGAGCGACTGGCCAGCAACGCCCTCCAGCTCGGCGCGTTCCGCTGGCGTGATCTGCTGGTTGAGCCGGGCGAGCCGGGAAGCGAGCGTGGAGACCTCGTCCTCTGTCAGAGTCAGCGCCCCGGCCTTGCGCAGCAGCTGCTCCAGGCTGATCTGCCGCTCGGAGTGCCGCTGCAGCGGCGCCGCGTCGACCCGCGGTGAGTCGGTCACGCCGACCGCATCGACGATCACGAACCGGTCCTTGCGGATCGCATCCGGTGTCACCGCCCGGAACTCGGCCTCGTCCAGCGTGCGCGCTCCGCGGCCCTTCATCTGCTCAAACAGCGACCAGCTCTTCACCTCGCGCAGGAATAACACGCACTCCAGCGGGCGAACGTCGGTGCCAGTGGCGATCATGTCGACGGTGACCGCGACGCGCAGCGTCGGTGAGTTGCGGAAGTCCTGCAGTAGCCGGCGCGGGTCGCGGGCGTTGTAGGTGATCTTGGCGGCGAAGTCGTTGCCACGAGCCTGAGCTGGCCCTCGCTGATCACCGATCGGCCGACCTGGCTGGCCTCGTAGGTGTAATCGTCGTCCAGCTCCAGGTAGCGCTGCCGGCGGGTCCGGCGGTCCCGCACCGGTACCACGGTCTGCGCGTCGATCGTGGCGCCGTGCTCGGTCAGCTCGGTGCGGATCCGGAAGACGTCGAAGTCGACGTTGACCCCGTCGGCGACCGCCTCCTGGTAGGTGTAGGAGCTGAGCAGGTTCTGGTGGAAGAACCCGAACGTCTGGGCGACCGGTGTCGCGGTGAGGCCGACCACGTAGGCGTCGAAGTATTCCAGCACCGCCCGCCACAGCCCGTAGATCGACCGGTGGCACTCGTCGACCACGATCAGGTCGAACGTCTCCGGTGGCAGGTCCGCGCTGTAGGCGACCTCGACCGGTTCATCCCGGTCGTAGTCGTCGTACGCCCGGTCGTCGTCGTCCGGAGGCGGCACCTCCGCACCGCTGAGCACGCGGTACAGCCGCTGGATTGTGGAGATGACGACCTTGGACGAGCCGAGCATCGCCGACCCGGACAGCCGCTGGACGTTGTACAGCTCGGTCAGTTTCCGGCCGTCGTCTGGCGTGCGGTAGGCGCCGAACTCCTCCGCGGCCTGCCGGCCCAGGTTGTTCCGGTCGACCAGGAAGAGGATCCGCTGCGCGCCGGCATGCTTGAGCAACCGGTACGAGGCGGTCACGGCAGCGTACGTCTTGCCGGCGCCGGTGGCCATCTGGATCAGCCCGCGCGCCCGGTCCGCCGCCAGAGACGCCTCCAGCCCCTGGACCGCCTTGACCTGCGCGGGCCGCAGGCCGGTCTCGTCCAGCGGGGGAAGCCGGCGCAGCCGGGCCCGCAGCGTCGGCGCCTCCGGCCGCTCCTCGGCCTCTCGCATCCAGCGGCTGACGGTCTCTGGCCGGTGGAAGGAGAACACCCGCCGCGCCCGCCGCTGCGGGTCGACACCGTTGGTGAACCACGTCTCCACCCCGGTCGACTCGTACCGGAATGGAAGCGGGACCCGCCACGCCGCCAGGCGCTGGCCGGAGTCCAGCCCGGTGGCGTACCGGTCGGACTGCCACTCCACCGCCGCCAACGATGCGCCCTCCCGCTTGGCCTCCACCACCCCGACGATCTTCCGGTCGACGTAGAGCAGGTAATCCGCGACCCCGTCGGCGAGCCGCACCTCCCGCACCGCAACACCCTGGGCTACGTAGAGGTCCATCGATCCGGCATCCTGCACAGACCATCCGGCGGCCCGCAGCATCCCGTCGATGACGATGCGCGTCTCGGCCTCGGTCAGCGGTGCCGGCCGGCGCGCCCGCTCGATCCGGACGTCCCGGTCCATCGCAGACAGCCTCGCCGGTCCGGCGGCAGCGTCCTGCCGCTCGTAGCTGGTCTTGAGCGCGACGAGCTGCTGCTCCAAGTCCGCGGCCAGGGCGAATGCCGCCGCGCGGTCGGCCACCGCCGTTGCGATCTGAGCCTCGGCGGTGCGCTGAGCGTCCTTCAGCGCCTGTTCCCTGGACGCCCCGCCCGCGAGCGACAGGCTCGCCTGCTCCAGCTCTGTGCGGAGCCGATCGAGTTCGGCGCGCAGCTCCCTGGTTGGGTTCGGCGGCGGTTCCGGCGGTACGAACGTCCGCCGGACCGCCTCCGCGTAGACGGTGCGGTGGTACCAGGCGCCCAGTTCGAAGCAGCGCCGCAGGCACTCCAGCGCCGCTCCCCGGTCGGCGAACCCCTCGTGCACGGCCCTGTTGCCGAGCACCCGTACCCGGTCGAAGTCCTCGAACCGGTCCGCCGGCAGCGCGCCAGCGGTGCTGAGCGCCTTCACCCGCAGCTGGAGCGAGTCCTGCGGCTTCAACGCGAGGAAGCGCACCATCTCCCGTGCCAGCGTCTCGACGAACTGCCGCGCCTTGACCAGCGCCGAGTTCGGGTCGGCAAAGACGACCAGCTCCGCGCGCGCCCCGAACTCCACCAGCAGCTGCTCGTGCGGCAGCACCTTGTCCGACAGGAGGTAGCCGAAGTTCTGCGAGCGTGCGGCCAGCGCGCTGATCTTCGAGTCGGTCACTACGGCGGAATCCTCCCAGTCGGCAACAGGTGATCGTAGCCGACACGACACAACCAGCAACCGACAGCCGGAAACTCTGCGGGGGGCGATTCGCCGGCCAGGTCGAATGTCGCGCCGGTTGACCACGATCCTGTCTGGGGCGGCGACAGCCGGCTGACGTGGACCCCGTCGGAGTTGACGCGAGATCGACGACCGCCTCGTCAATTGGCTGGCCAGCACCCGGCCCGGCCGCCGCTGGGCGACGGCTGGCCGGCCGGTAGAGCGTCTGCCGGGATCGTTCGACGCCGTCGTGATCGACCGGCGGTCGGCCAAGACCTACGGCGCGAGTTCGCAGGTTCCTGAGCCGATCGCACAGGTGCTCGGCTCGCCAGCTATCGTTCGGAGTGGGATCCCCCGAGCCCGCCGACTCCCGCACCGCGTATATAAGTCGATATCATCCCGTCCTTGAGCACCAGCTCAGCTGACACCGTATTCACCGACACCAGCTTGTCGTCATAGATCCAAAGGCCATGCATGGCGGGAAATGGCAGCTGCACGCTTGTTGGGATCACCCCCAGCTCAATATTTGGCAGACTGGCAACGGCCAACAGCCGATCAAGTTGTCCCTGCAAGACCGAGCGCGGAACTCCTCCCTTCCCCGATGGACTGGCTTCAAGCGCTGCTCGGTGGTTTGTTCGGCCGGAGTTCGCGTGCGGGATCTTGGGCCAGGTACGCGGTGTACGGCATCGCGGATGCCTGGGCTCGCTCAAACCACTGGCGATGCTGCTGTGCCACTGCCGGATCGGCGATGACCTGTTCCCCGAGCGTCCGGTCATCAGCCGTGAGGTACAGCAGCACCAGACGGTCATCATCGAACAGCCAGAAGTCATGCCCAGGCAGGTCCAGCTCGTTGGCCTGGTCGCGATTGAGGTACCGGATGTCCTCGTCGGCGGCCACGCTACGTCGACAGGTAGCGAGTGCAAAGCGCTGGTAGGCGGTCGGTGGCTCCTGCACCACGCGCACGCGTTCGTAGCGCTTGCCCGCCGCGGTGGCGCCTCGCACCTGGTCGAGCCAGACCACCACCTTGTCGGCCACGGCTGGCTCAGGCAGCTCACCAGCCAGCCACTGCTCGAAGAGCGCCTGGTCAGCGGCGTCGCGGTCGCGCGTCTCCAGCCGTCGCGCGGTGCGCTCGAAGCTGGTGAACAGCCGCACGAACGCCGGGCCAGTCAGCAGCTCAGGCACCCGTGACAGCCTGGCGCGGCAGGAAGCGCAGCAGAGCCGCCGGATCTCCACAGCTGTCTCACGCTCGGGCATGGTAAGCGAGGCCAGCACCTCGGGGTCCAGCTTGAGTCCATGGACTCAGTAGGTACCCCGGTCCGCCCCAAACACGTCGCCGCGGTCGTCGCCGACCCGCTCGCCGCCAAGCGCGGAACGCGGCCGGTCAAGCCCGCGTCGGTGCTGCGCGTCGTGGCCACCCTGCGCTCCGCGCTCGGCGCCGCCGTCAAGATCCGCCGGCTGCCGGACAACGCCGCCGCGCACGTCGAGCTGCCCAGGACCGTCAGGCCGAAGGCGGTCGAGCGGACACAGGCCCGCACCGCCGCGTTCTGGGCCGAGTGCGAGCGGCTGGCCGCGAAGAAGACCAGGCCGGGCAAGCGCTCGCAGGTCACGTTCGAGATCTGGCGCGCAGTCCCCCGGCCGGCCGTCGCGATCTGGTCCCGGCTCAGCTCGGCCGCTTCCTCGACCTCGCCGTCACCGACCGGCTCGGCGCGCTGTACGAGGTGATCGCGCTGACCGGGGTGCGCCGCGCGGAGCCGTGCGGGCTGCGCTGGCCCGACCTCGCCCCTTGGACCGCGGCGTGCTCATCCTGCGCGAGCAGCGTTCGAGCCGTGGCGGTCCTGCGGGACGCCTGGGCACGCCACCTGCCGGTGCACCGGGGGCTCGGATCGGGTGGTGGATTGTGCTCTGCGACTCGGCGGCGCCGAGATGGCCGTCGCCGGGACGTCGCGCCGAGGGCCTCCAGGACGGTCCGATGGTGTGGGCGCGGGCTGGAGCATGCTGGGCGACTTGCGGGCCCTGGCGGTCGCGGTCAACCTGGACTGCGAACTGTGAGCGCCACTCGCTCGTGCTGCAGCCTCCCGGACCAGCTCAGCGCTACCGCAGCCGCCTTATGTAGGCGTCGACGGCATCGGCCGGGACGTCGCGGTGTCGACCGATGTGCACGGATTCGATCTCGCGGTCGTCCATCAACTCGTACAGCTTGGCTCGGCTGATCCCAGTAGCGCGGCGGCCTCCTTGACCCTTGACCGTGTGGAGGACTCGCGGCGGGCGCTCGGGTGATTCGGCCCAGACGACGTCCGAGGGATGGTCGACACCGAGGTATAGCCGGGCGAAGGCGACCAGGGCGAGCAGCACGGCGATGGCCATCTTCGCCCAGGTGCGCGGCCGGCCCGGGACGACCAGTGAATATGCGATCCCCGTCAGGCACGCGGCGAGGATGGCCGTCGGGAAGGACGGCATGGAGAAACCGATCCAGTCACCGATGATGGCGACCCCGTAGGGACGCGGCCGCTTCGTTGACGAAATTGATCCCCGTCCCGAGGACCCCGAGGACGGATAGGCAGACCAGGAACGTCACCAGGTGCCGCCACCGCTTGAAGACGATCAACGCGGCGACCAGCCCCAGCCGAGGATGGTGACCGACCACGCCATGCCCAGCGCGCCGAAGACGCGCATCACCGGGGTGAGCCAGCCGGCCCGCAACGCGGCAACCGACCGAAGGACCGCCGTCTCGACATGTATCGCGGCCACCGGTTGTCCCTGCGGGCGGAGCCATACCAGCGCCACCGCGAGCAGGGCGGCAAGGCCCAACCAGACCTTACCGCTACCACCGAGCTTCCTGGGCAGAGGTGCCGCCGGAGAGGGGCTGCGGGTGGTGCTGCTGGCCCGGGTGGAGGACCTGGCAGCGGATGGCGGCGGCCTTCCGGCGGGGGTCCGGCCGGCGGTTCTGGTCAGTCTGGGCGACGTCATCCGGCCCGACGCGGCGGCCACCGTGCGTTACTTCGCCGAGCAGGGTGTCGCCGTCAAGGTGCTCTCCGGCGACCACCCGCGGACCGTGAACGCGATCGCCAGGGGCGTCGGCATTGACGCCGAGGGCGACCCGGTCGACGCCTCGCGGCTGGCCGCCGACCCGGCGGAGGTGGCGCGCGTGCTCGCCGAGCGCAACGTCCTCGGCCGGGTCGCCCCGCAGCAGAAGCAGCGGATCGTCGAGGCGCTGCAAGCCGCCGGGCACTCGGTGGCGATGGTCGGAGACGGTGTCAACGACGTGCCGGCGATGAAGGCCGCCGACCTAGCGGTGGCTATTGGTAGCGGCACGCAGGCGGCCCGAGCGGTCGCCGAGTTGGTGCTGCTGAACGACTCCTTCGCCGCGCTGCCGCAGGTGGTGCGGGAGGGTCGGCGGGTAGTAGCGAACATGGAGCGGGTCGCCAAACTGTTCGTATCGAAGAGCGTCTACGCGTTCCTGCTCGTGGTCGCGGTGGGGATCGCCGGGTTGACCTTCCCGTTCGTGCCCCGCCACTTGACGCTGGTCGGCACGCTCACCATCGGCTTGCCCGCGACGCTGCTCGCCCTGGGCGGAACCGCGCCGCGTGCAGAACCGGGCTTCGTCCGCCGAGTCGCCCGCTTCGCCGGGCCGGCCGGGCTGGTCGTGGCCGCGGCCACCTTCGCGGCGTACGCCCTTGCTCGCACGGCGTCCGGAGTCAGCCAGGCGGAGGCGCGCACCACCGCGACGATGGCGTTGATGGCGGCAGGGCTGGCCCTGCTCGCGTTGGTCGCGGCGCCGCTGACGGCGCCGCGGCTGCTGCTGGTCGTCGGCATGGGGTTGGCATATGTGGCGGTGCTCGCGGTGCCGTTCTCCCGGAAGTTGTTCGCGCTGGATCCGCCTCCCGCGATCGTCGTGCTGGCCGCTGTTGGCTCGGCCGCGCTCGGCCTGTGGGCGCTGCGACTGCTCGGCACGGCCGGGCCCGCGCTGCGGCGCTGGCCGGCGCCACCGACCGCCCGCGGCGTGCCACCGGACGTGCGCGCGCTTGCCGAGGCGGGGGAAGGCGCGGCTGTGGAGTTCAAGGCAAGCCTGCGCTGGGACGTGCAGGAGCGGCGGGTGAACAAGGCGCTCGGGCGGGTGGTGGCCAAGACCGTCGCGGGCTTCCTGAACGGGCGGGGCGGGACGCTGCTGCTCGGTGTCGACGACGCCGGCGGCATCCCCGGGCTGGCTGCTGACTACGCGACGTTGACCAGGCCGGATCGGGAGGGCTTCGAGCGGCACCTGATGCAGTCGCTCACCACAGCGCTCGGTGTCGCGGCGCGTCGGTTCGCGGTGGCGAGCTTCGTGGAGGTCGACGGCGCGGAGGTCTGCGTGCTGACGATCAGCCCCGCCGACGCGCCGGTGTACCTGAAAGAGGGCGGCGAGGCCCGTCTCTATCTGCGCACCGGCAACGCGACGACACCGTTGCCGCTGGACGAGGCCGTGCAGTATGTGCGCAGCCGCTGGCCGGCCCGCTCAGCCGGACGGCTGGCTGACGCGCTGCTGGGTCGTGACCCGACGGCGCAGCAGCCCGTCCGCGAGCAAGGCATCCGCGCCCCGACGCTGCTGGGCCTCCCGCGCGGCGAGGATGTCGACACCGCCGTGACGCTGCCCACCCAGCTGGTCATCCGCCGCGGCACCTGCCCACCGACTCGGCCTGATCAGCTGAGCTAAGGAGGACGGCCTGGTCAAACTCGCCTCGCATGTCCCGCTGGCCGTGCTGCTGCGGGCGATGTCGGCGCAAGAGGCAGCGGACGAGCAGGGCCGGCGCCATCTGCGCGCCAGTAAAGTGCCGTTGCGGGTTTTGCGCGGCGCGCCCGGCCTGCGCGGCGAGTCGGCGCCGAGAACGATGCTGGTGTGCCCGAGCTGCTCCTGCACGGTCTTGCGGTCGGTGTCGCCGCCCTGGCCCTGGTGATCTTCAATCGCGGCTGACCCACAGCACAGCGGGATCCGGGTATTGATCGGCGACGATCGAAGGGTCGTGCGTGACGCGCTGCGGCGATGCTGTCGCTGCCGGACGGCATCGAGGCGGTCGGCACCGCGATCGACGGCGCGCTGGGCGGCGAGCACAGCCGGCGACCAGGACCGTTCGGGTGGAGCACGGTGCTCGGTCTAGACGTGGTTCCATCGTTGCAGCAGGTGTAGTGAGATCCAGCCGGGTAGTACCGGTAGCCAGTAGGTGGCGAGCCGGTAGGTGAGCACGATGGAGACCGCCAGGCCGCTGGCGATGCCGATGCCGGTGAGGCCGGCGATGAGGGCCGCTTCGAGTGGTCCGAGGCCACCGGGTGTGGGGGCGGCGGCGGCGATCACCGAACCGGCCAGGTAGATCGCGCCGATTTTGGCGACGCTGGCGGTGCCGCCGAAGGCGTGCACGGCGGTGGTCAGCGCGGCGATGTAGGACAGCGTCACGGCGGCCGAGCCGCCGAACAGTCGGGTGAGCTTGGCCGGATCTGCCGCTACCCGACGAAGATCCCGGGCTGCCGCGCGGAGGGCGCCGACCACAGGGCTCACGACGGTGCGGCGTCCCCATCGGGTAGCGAGTAGCGCTCCGAGGGCGGCGGCGAGGACGGCGAGGCCGAGCAGCAGCTTGCTTCCAGACGGCAGGTGGAAGGCACCGGTCAGGGCGGTGCCGGACCAGGCGAAGAACACGACCAGCAGCACCGCGTGCACGATTCCGCCGGCCAGGCTGTTCAGCCCGACCGCGGCGACCGCGCCGCCCGGGTCGACCCCGCACTTTTGCAGGTACCGGGCGTTGAGCGCCATCCCGCCGACGTTGGCCGGGGACACCCGGTTGACGAACGAGGACGCCAGCTGGGTGAGCAGCGTAGGTAGCAGCAGCAGCCGCTGTGGGACCGCCCCGAGGATCGCGATGGCGCTGGCCAGGTAGGTCACCGCCGAGAACACCACGATCAGCGGAAGCCACGCCCAGTTCGCGGATAGGAACGCCCGCCAGCTGCTGCCGACCTGGGCGAGCTGGGGGAGGATGACGTAGAACGCGCCGGCTGCCGCGGCGATCATCAGCAGTGTCCTGAGCCGAACCCGCTGCAACCGGGGTAGCTCGGTGGGCGGCGCCGAGCTCGCCGTGGCGGCCGCCTCCCGGGTCCGGTTGAGCAGGTCGGGATGCCTGCGCACCGCGCGCCGAGTCGCGTGGGACAGCGCCAACGGCTGCAGCAGCGGAACGGCAGCGGCGAGGTCGGCGTGATCGATCACCGCCGCGGCGGCCGCGGCGGCCCGGTCCGGGCCGACCAAGCCAGCCGTGGCGGCCAGCAGCTCGGCTCGATCCAGGGCCAGCTGCCGGTCGGTGGCCGCCAGTTCGGAGAAGCTGAAGTCGACGATCCACGGCCGGCCGGATTCATCCACCATCACGTTGGCCGGCCGCAGCGACCGATGCGCGATACCGGCCCGATGCAGGCACCGCACCTGCTCCCACAGGGCGCGCAGCAGCTCGTCGGTGACCTCCTCGACCGCACCGTCCTGCAGTGTTTGACCCGATACGAGCTGCATGCTCAGCAGGACCGACCCGTCGGGTGCCTCGGCCAGCCGGTCGACGTGCGGGACCCGAACCCCGGCCCGCTCGGCCATCAACCCGACCAGCGCCTGGTGCTCCACCGCCTGCCTGAGCGACATCGCCGGGGGAACGTCCCCCACCCCACGCAGCCGCGCCAGCCGATAGCCCCGATACAGCAGGTCAGCGTGCCGCTGGTCCCGCCCGAGCACCTTCACAAACAACCGCTCACCGTTGATAAAGGTCACCACGAATGGCCGGGACCCCTTGCTGTCCACCTCCGCCGGACGCGCAGACCGGACCGGCATCCCGGCGGCAGCCAACACCTGCGCGACCCCGGCCCCGTCGATCCGCCGATCCGGCGCTCCGAACCCGACGAGCACACCGGCACCCACCACCGCACCCACCGCAAAGGCGAGCACCAACTCCATCGGCACCACCACACCGGCGACCAGCTCCGCCACCGCCGATAGACCCAGCACCGCCCAGGCAGCCCGGCGCCACGACAGGGTCAACCAGGATCCGGCCACCAGGGCCACCCCGACCGCCGCGGCCAGAGTTGCAGGCCCGGGAAACCCGGCGGCAAACAGCCACCCCGCCGACCGCCGATTCGCTACCAGCTGGTCCGGGCGATCAGAAGAAATGAGCCGGACCAGTCCAGTCCACCCGGCCGCCGCCGCGACCGCCGTCCCGATCAGCGACGCCGCCAATCGGAACCGACGAAACCACAGCAGCACGCCGACCGCCACCAGCGGCGCCAGCACGGCGATCACCTGGACCAGGCCGACCAACAACCGGCCCACCACCGTGTCCGGCTCGACACCCCGCACGACCGCGGCGTCGGCACCCAACAACACATCCTCCGCAACAGCGGAGAGAACTAAAACCAGCAGCAACAACAGGCCGGCGGCGATCAGCCACAGCACGTCCCCCGGATGGCGATAACGCGACCGCGCCTCCGAGCCGCCCCGCGCCGGAGGAACCACCTCTCTACCCGACACCTGCAGGTTGGACATCGACCCTCCCGTTGGGTACCCAGCCTGGCACGCCAGCCCCGGTCGACCAATGATCCACCTAACGGCCCCGCCGGCCGTCTTCTGGCCAGCCACGGCTCGAGGGGAGGTCCGCCGCGGTCCCGGTGGCCCGCGGCATCCCGACCTCATGCAGCGGCTGATCCCGCAAAGCGCCGTCGGGTCGCTGCCCTGGCCGCCAGATCGCCGTACCTCCGGCCGTAACACGTCGCTGCCGCCCACAAGCGCGCGCCGTCGGAGGGGTGATTTCGCTGCGACCCATACCATTCCGGCAGCGCGAGGCGCCGCCGGGTATGTTGCCGCCCGGGTCTCGCCCGGGTCTGCCGGCAAGCCTGATCGGCGCTTTGACCCTCAAGCTATTGGGGAAAGCCCGATGAATGTCGCTGACTTGGCGGTGGGGTATCTGGCGGTCTGCCTCGACGACCCCGCGGTGGACGTCGTCCGACTACTGGCAAAGGACGAGCGTTCCGCTTCGATCGTTGTCGACGATCGGCGACGGCCGGTCACGATACTGGGCGGCGCCTGGGTGCTCGCGCGGTCGGGATGTAGACCTTGCAGGTTAACCGAGGCCCTTGGGCTCTAATTCTGCCACGTCGGGGGCCCAGGGGCCTCAATCCAGCAATTGTTGGAACTCCCAAGCCTGTTGATGATGATCTAGGCCACTAAGCCTAAGCCCCTGCTCGACGCGACCCTAAGCGGTTGCCCCTAAGTGACCGGTCCAGCCAGCTGCGTGACGTGAGATTCGAACGTCATTTGGTGCCAGACCGAAGGTATTGACCGGGTTCGGGGGCCGGAGGATAATTCCGGCGCTGGGGCACACTGGTCTGGCCGCGCAGTGGGGGTGATCGCCTTGAGGCGACTGGGAGTAATCGTGGCGCTCGGCGCGCTGCTAGGCATGTTCGGAGGGTTGATGACGGCATCCCCGGCGCTGGCGCGGGGACCCAAATGGCAGTTCCAGTCCAAGGCCGCGACGATCCTGCCCGCAGAACTCTGCGGGTTCGAAGTCCGGGTCACCGCCCCGGTCAACAGGGAGTTCGCCAAGATACTCAAGGCCTCGGACGGGTCCATGATCCTTCTGGCCACCGGCTCCGTGACTAGCTCGTACACGAACCTGGAAACCCGAAAGACCATCACCGAGAACATATCCGGGCCCGCAAGGGTGACCTTCTTCCCAGACGGCTCCATCACCGCGCTGGAGAGGGGACGCAACGAACTAACCCTCCCGCCAGCCGACGCGGCGCGCTTCGGGCTGCCTACCGTGAGCGTGACCGTGGGCCGCCGGTCGGTCTCGAGGG
>WNGD01006125.1_pt1 | contig 11858 bp, 10 predicted proteins | sample 5400671 | NCBI WGS metagenome assembly WNGD01 (sample SAMN13153369, study PRJNA577476) | soil metagenome | isolation source: 40 cm soil or saprolite under grassland replicate 2 | place: USA:California | collected 2016-06-15
CCCCAAGACATCCACCACCGGCCCAAGTGGCAGCTGGTCCTGGACATGCTGGATGAGCTTGGCGGCTGGGACCTTGGTCCGCCGGTGCTGCTGGCCGACTCCGGCTATGGGGAGGTCGGCGAGTTCCGCTGGGGACTGGACGCCCGCCAGGTCGGCTACGTGGTGGAGGTCCGCTCCGACACCAGCGCCTACCCCGAGCACATGCATCCTGTCGCTGCACCGTATTCGGGCAAGGGGCGCCGTCCCCGGCCGCGGTACCACCACACCCCATCCTCACTGAAGGATCTTGCCCTGGCCGCCGGGCAGCAAGCCTGCGTGGAGCTGATCTGGCGGCGTGGCAGCAAGGGCCTGCAACGCGGCCGCTTCCTGGGGTTGCGGGTGCGTCCGGCCGGGGTCACCCCACGCCGGCTGGCGCGGCAGGCCGGCGGCGAGCTTCCGGTGCGTTGGCTGCTGGTCGAATGGCCCCAGGGCAAGCCCGAGCCGACCAAGTATTGGCTGGCCAGCCTGCCCGAGGCCACCCCGCTGGTGGACCTGGTCCGCCTGGCCAGGTCGCGGTGGCGAGTGGAGCAGGATTACCGCGAGCGCAAGGGCGGCCTTGGGTTGGACCACTTCGAGGGCCGCAGCTGGCCGGGTTGGCACCACCACGTGACCCTGGTCTCGGTCGCGCACGGGTTCCTCACCCTGGAGCGGCTCCGCTCCCCAAATCTGGTGGCGTCGGCCTGACCTTGTGGCAGCTGCTGGGTGAGCTGCAGGTCCTGCTTGCCTGTTGGGTCGGCGCCTGTCCGGTGTGTCAGCGCCCCGCGCCACGGTGGCTACGCCGAACGGGACGACCACGCGCCCCGACCTGACCGAGTCCTATCAGTCGGGCCGCGGCCGTCAGCCTTGTGCCGTGGTGATCCTGGCCAGTACGCGCTCGGCGGCTGCGCGGAAGCTCTCGTCCCACTGGATGATGTCGTCCACCGAGCTCATCCTGCCAAGGCGTCGGTCCGACGCCAGCCACTCGCGCAGCCGCGAGCGGATCTGTGCCGCCGCTGGGCCGATCTCGGCCAGGCACTCGACGGCGAGCATGCCGGCCTCGGTGGGTGCGGCGGCGTCCAGCAGGACCGGGAGCACGAGGCTGCTGTCGCCGGTGATCTGCCATAGCACGCGGGCGGCCGGCACGCGATGCCACTGGTCGCGGTGGGCCAGCTGCGTGCGGAGCCACGGCACCAGCGGCTCGCCGGCGCGCCCCGCGCCTTCCAGGTACTCAAGCGCGAGCCACCTCGCGCCGTGCAGCTCATCGGGCAGCTCGCGGGCAAGCTCGAGCAGCGGCCGAGGATCGCGGTCGGTGGCCCACAGCGCGCCCGCGGCGTGCGCGCGCAGGAATCCGTAGTTGTCGGCGGACAGTGCGCTGAGCAGGGCCGGTCGGGCGGGTGCGGCGACGGCGCCGAGCCACGCAAGCGCGCTCGCCGCGGCGAGCGGCGCGCGGCCCGCCGCCAGCATGGCCGCCAGTGCTGGCACGGCGGGAGCGGCGGCGTCACCGAGGGTCCCTACCCACAGGGTGAGGTGGATCAGCCGGTTGTCCACGCCGCCATCTGGCGGTCGGGCGGGAAGGCGCGGCAGCGCGGCGAGCACATCGGGCAGCAGCTGCGACGCCCGCCCGCCAAGACCGAGCAGCACTGGTCCGGCCCAGTGGGGCGGGTCGCCGTCAAGGGCCTGTCGCAGGTGCGGCAGGATGCGCGGGTCGCCGAGCCGTGCCAGGGCGATGGCGGCGTCCCGCCGCGAGCGGCCGGCCCAGCCCAGCGCCCGAGCAAGCCCGTCGGCCGCGGGCCGGCATGCCGGGACCGCCCAGGCAAGCGCCGTGACCGCACACTCCCGGACCTCCTTCGCCGGGTCGTCCAGTGCATCGGCCAGCAGCCGCACGCCGGGTGGGGTGATGCTGTGCCAGGTCCGCACCAGACGACCGGCCTCGGCGACCGCCGATGCGCGCAGCTCCTCGTCCGAGCTGCCCATCAGCCCGTGCACCAGCCGCATCGCCGCCGCGGGGCGACCATCGAGCACGCCGGTCAGCATCCTCGCGCCCCAGCCGCTTGCCCCTGGCACGGCGGCGAGCTCCCGGTGACCGCGCGCAGCCGCGCCGATCATCAGCTCCAGGGCCGGGGCCAAGTCGGCGTCGCTGGTCGCCCGGGTCGCGTGGAGCATGCCCAGCGCCAGGCGCGACACGGGTGCGTCAACCAGGCGTTCTTCCGGGAGCGGCGGCAGCGGTGGGTGCGCGCCCCCGTCCCGGCTGAGCGCGGCGAGCGCGAGCAGCACACTCGCCGACATGGCCGGGTCCAGCTCACTGCCGAGGTGCCTGACCAACGCGGCGATGACCTCGGCCGCCCGATCGTGGCAGACAGCCAGGGTGCGCGGCACCCTCAGGCGCACCTGGGGGTCAGCGTCCCGCAGCAGCGTGAGCAAACGCGGCACCTCGTCGGCAACGGCCTCCCGTCCCTTGGCCACCCAGGCTTGTTCGGCCCGCTCCGCCGCGTCCAGCTCCGCATCGCTCTCCGCGCCGTACACCAGATCGCGCCGCGCCCGGGCGTCGCCGCCAGTGCCCTCACCGATGGCCCGGAGCAGGTCCAACGCGTCCTCCCGGCTTGGCAGCGCCGGGGCGGCGGCGATGCTTGCCAGAAAGGGCACGGCGTAGCCGGTGGCGTCGTAGATCGTACCCTGGTGGCAGATCGAGCCGTACAGCTCGTCAACCGCTGCCTCACGGCGCTCCGCGTCGGCGCTGACCAGGTGGCGGAGCAGGCCGGGCACGTCCCCGGCAGAGCCGTAGGCGTGCGTCAGCCCAGCCCACGGCACCTCATCCAGCCCTGCCAACGCCGCCGGGTCGCTCCCCGAAGCCGGCCCACCGCCCCCACCAGCAGACGAGCCCACGAATGCTCCCCTTTGACCACGCCCGACCCGAATCCGATGAGTGTGGCACCCGACAGTGACATCCACGATGCTGGGGCAACGTGACGGCAACGTGCCTGTCCAACATGCCGCTCGTCTGCGCTGATGCACGCCTCTTATTCAACGCCTGCCAGGTTCTCGACGACGTCCTCTGCTCCGCCCATCGGCCCTCGAAGGGGCAGCGGTGTCCACGCCCTTCTGGGCTCCGTCACAGCGTGCCACCGCCGAGGGCGCAGACGGCCAGCAACGTGACGCCGACCATCGCGCTGCACAGACGTTGCGCTGGCCCTGGGACCGTGACGCCGAAGGGACCTCGCCGCAGCGACCACAGCGAACGCGAGGGGAACAGGCGCTGCAAGTAGGTTCAGCCCGAACGTGCAGTGGCTCCTCCCCGCCACCAGCGGACACAACCTGACAGAGTCCTACTGATATGGAACGGCTTGTCAAGGCGACGGTTTTGCCTGGTGGATGGCATGGTTGCGGGCAGCAGGCAGGTCGCGCTGGAGCGCGTGATCGGCTGGGTGGGTGACGGTCGGGGCGTGCTGATGACGGTGGCGGTCGGGCAGCTTGCGGGATGGGACGACGCGCCGGGACGGTGTGGATCGGCTGGCCGCCACACTGATATTCGCGGGTTGGGACCGCACGTCGGCGATGCGCAGGAAGGGGCCCCTGACTAAATTCGCCACGGCCAGGCCGTGGCATAGGGCTCTCGGGGATCGGTCCTGCAGCGGCGGCGTCCCGGCGCGTCGTGGTCATTTCACCTCCTCGGCCGATCTCGAGCCGGCGAACCAGTCGCAGGGTTCAGGCGGTCATCTCGGCCCACAGGAACCCGGCGAGCTCCCGGGCGATGGCCGCGGCGACGATGCTCTTGGTGTGCTTGCGGGCGGCCAGGGTGCGGAACCGGCCCGACAGGCGCTGCTGCGTCGCCCACGCGCGGGCGACGACTGCCGGGTCGAGGCCTTGTTGGCGGCGGGCGATCTGCACGCCGACGCCGGGCCGGTGCTGGTAGGCCCAGGCCGACCCCACCAGCTGCGCGCGAAGGTGGGCGTTGCCGGCCTTGGTGAGCCGGCCACGGTGGACCCGGTTGCCGCTGGAGCAGCTCGCTTGGGACCAGCCCGCAGAACCCCATGAACGCGTTCGCGGTGGCAAAGCGACGCCAGTCGCAGACCTCGGCGGCCACGGTGAGCGCACCCAGCTGGGTGACCCCGCGGTAGGCCGCCAGCCGGGCGACCTGCCAGTCCAACGGCGGCCGCGCACACCAGCCGACCAGGTCGGCCTCCACGGCGTCCAGCGCCTGGTTGCGGACCTCGACCACGGCCAGGTAGTGGCGAAACGTCTGGGTCATGGCGGGTTGGTCGAACCGCTGGGAGCGCAGCCACGCCTGGTAGGCGTGGGTCCGGGTCGACCCGCCCTGCCACGGCCGCCCATGGCGCAGCAAGAACTTCCCCAGCCGGTTCCGCGCCCTGGTGAGGTCTTCGACCATGTCAGCGCGGGTGCGGCACAGGTCCCGCACCGCCTCCTCCTCCGGGCTGGGAATGCCGATAGCCACCAACTCGCCGGCGCGGTGCAACCGGGCCAGCCGGCGGCAGTCCCGCCGGTCGGTCTCGGGCCTTGTCGCCAGGTGCCCGGGGGATCAGCGACGGGGCGACCACCTCGCAGCGCACGTGCAGACGGTGCAGCAGCCGGGCCAGCTCGAAGCCGGTCGGGCCGGCCTCGTAGCAGGCTCGCAACCGGGCCCGATCGGGGAACCGCGCCACGAGCCTGCGGACCGACGGCTCATCGTGGGCGATCCGCTCGACGTCGGGGACCTGCTGGTCAGGTCCAAGACCCCGACCGAGATCGTGTCCTTGTGGACGTCCAGGCCGAGGTGGATTGGGGCAAGGTGCGAGACACTGGCCACGGCCGGCTCCTTCCGTACGGTGGCTCCGCCCGCTCAGTGTGGGTGACCCACGTCATATGCGGGACCGGGGCCGGCCGTTCCATGCTGACTACGTGCGGATCCTGCACCCCGCCCGAGGGACCGACGACCGGCCGGTCCGCTGGGCCGAGGTGGCGGCCTGGTCAGGCCGCACCATGCATCGGCTGGTGCAGTTTCACGCCATCACCCGCCCAGCGGCCGCAGCGCCGACAGACCCTGCCCCCTGGGACGGCGAGCCCCCACCGGACGGGAACCTGCCGGCCGAGCTGCTGCGCATCCTGTGCGCAACCCTCGCCGACCACACCAGCACCGCCGCCTGCTGCTGGTTCTGCCTTTGGGACGGCTACGGCTGGCTGCACGGCAGCCCCTCGGTCGCGATCATGGGTCGCCGCGGCTCCCTCCCCGTCCCGCCGGCGTACCCTGCCGAGGTAGTGCAAGGACCCCGCGTCCGGCTCCCGGGCCGCGACTACCTGCTGTTCGCCGGTCCGCTGGCGGCAGCACCCGAACTCGGCTGGGTCAGCCCTCTCGGCGGCTTCTTCCCCCAATCGCCCAACCTGTTCTGGCCCCAGGATCACGCCTGGTGCGTCGCCTCCGAGATCGACCTGTTCTGCACCCTGGTCGCCGGGTCGGAGGCCCTCGCCCAGGCGCTGGTGGCCGACCCGCGCCTTGAGGCATGGCGGGTCCACCCAGCAGACCCCATCGCCTTCGACAGCGACCAGATCAACACCTGACCAGCCACCTCGAGCGCCCAAGACCAGACTGTGGTGGCAATCTCCTGGAGCGGTGTTGCTGTGACCCCTGAGACCGCCCTCATTTCTGCGACAGCCGCCTGACGGACTCGACCTCGCGTGCTGGCGCCGCGCCCGCTATGCTTCGAACACCAGTTCGAGAGTGTAGGGGCGGTCGACGTGACGGACGCGCTCCTCGGTGCAGTCGTTGGAGTCGCGGTAGGGTGCGCTGGGGGCACTGCTGAGCGAGTTGTTGGCGGATGCCACTCACCAATTCACTGAAAGGAATCGCCGATGCCAGAACTAGTCATCGACTTCATCACCTCGCTGGATGGCTACGGGGCCGCCGAGGGCTGGCCTGGCTGGTGGGGCCTGGAGGGGCCCGAGTACCTGGCCTGGTTGGCAGACCACCCGGAAGCGGACTACACCGTCCTGATGGGCGCGAACACCTATCGGCTTATGTCCGGGTTGGCCACTGACGGTGAGCCGGGTACCGATGCCCTGGCGGGCCTGTCGAAGGTCGTCTTTTCGTCCACCTTGACGGAGCCGCTGTCGTGGCCGAACACCCAACTGGTCTCCCAGGACCCGGTCGAGGCTGTGCGGGAGATGAAGGACCAAGGCACTAAGTCCATGCGCACCTTGGGCAGCCTCACCCTGTGCCGCTCGCTCCTGAAGGCCGGTCTCGTGGACCGGTTCCGCGTGGTTGTCTTCCCCGTCATCACCGGCAGCAGCGGTCGGGACCGGATCTATGACGGGTACCCCGACGTCGCCCTGGACATGGTTGCCAGCCGCACCTTCGACGGTCGGCTGCAGCTGCTGGAGTACGTCCCCACGGTGCTGGCCGGGCCGCCCGGCACCACCAAGGCCGACGCCTAACCACACCCGCCCCGTGCTACGCCGGACCTAGCGATCGGGTTCCGTGCCGCTCGACAAGGCCGAAGCCGTTCTTGATGCGGCCAAGGCGAGCAGCCGCTCCCACAACTCGATGGATGTGGGGCCGCTCAGCGAGCTGGCGGGTTCTCGCGGCTCATCGGGTTTGCGCCACGCAGAACAACCGCGCATGGAACCGCGCAGGGCGCGCATGCGCGGTGTGCGCGCCCCCCACCGTCGAACAGCGCACACCGGCGCACCGGTCGCCACCGTCGGGGTGGGGGAAAGTGGTCGGCAACCGCGGCGAGCCGCCACAGCGCCGGGGAACCGCACCATCCTTCAAGCCCCACCGGGCGGCTGTCACGTTATCCAACGAGAACGCCCTCAGCCGTTTCCGGGCATGTCCTACACCACCCACATCCGCCGGCCTCCGGGGCTCAGTGGGCGGCTCTCGGCCCGGCAAGAAGGTCTGAGAGCGGAGCCTTCCTAGCTGTGCTGTCAGCCGTCATCGGCCGGTACCGGATCGTGGTGCGGGCCGCGGCGGTTCACCGCGCCGGTCGTCGGCGTCAGGAGCGGACGTCGCCGAGCATGTCGCGGATCCCTTGGACGACGGCGTCGGCGGCTTCGATGTGGAGCCAAGTGTGGGAGGCGTGGTCCAGGACGCGGTGTTCGCCGTTGGTCACCGACCCGGCGAGCGCGTCGAACATCACGCGCTTGGCCTCACTCTGTTCGCGTAGGAGCTGCTCGGACAGATACATCCGCTGGCCCGGATCGATCCCCAGCATTGGCGTCTACATGGTGCAGCCATTCCTCACGGCAGCATTGCTCGATCTGTCCGCCAAGACCTAGCGTCATCGCCTTCTCGGTGGCTATCCCGCTGCTGGCTGCCCTGGTGCTGTTCAACAGGCAGGAAGCGTTCCGGCGTCGTGCGTCCACGTCCATCGTTGTCAACGAGCACGTGCGGGTCCCCGGCCCATCCTCCTCGGGAACTGAGGTCAGGCTGCCACGGGCCCGGGATCACGGTTGAAGGCGGCGCGGGCCCAGAGGTAGCTGACCACGGTGATGCCGACACACCAGGCGATCGCGAGGATGGCGCTGTTGCCGATGGTGGTGCCCAGCAGCAGCCCCCGCAGCGTCTCGATCATGGGCGTGAACGGTTGGTACTCGGCGAACCAGCGCAGCCCGGTCGGCATCGACTCGGTGGGGACGAACCCGCTGCCCAGGAAGGGCAGGAGCAGCAGGGGCATGGGCAGGTTGCTGGCGGCCTCGACGCTCTTGCTGACCAGGCCGCAGGCGACCGTCAGCCAGGTGAGCGCGAAGGTGATCAGCAACAGGAGCCCGACCGCTGCGGTCCACTCGACAGGGGTGGCGGTGGGCCGGAAGCCGATGAGCAGGGCGACCCCGAGGACGATGGCCAGGCTGCATGCGGTCTGGGTCATGGCGCTGACGACGTGGCCGGTCAGGATGGAGGGGCGGAAGATGGCCATGGTGCGGAAGCGGGCGATAATGCCCTCGGTCATGTCCATGGCCACCGAGATCGCCGTCCCCTGGGCCACGCCGGCCACGGCCATGAGGAGGATCCCGGGCATGACGTAGGCGAGGTACTCGGCCCGGCCGCCAGCCACGCCGCCGAGCCCGGCGCCCAGGGTGCCGCCGAAGACGTAGACGAACAGCAGCAGGAAGATGACCGGGAGGCCGGCGACCATCAGGGTCAGGGACGGGTAGCGCCACATGTGCCGGAGGTTGCGGCGCAGCATCGTTCTCGAATCGTGCACCGCGTAGGCGAGGGTGCTCATGGCAGGGTTGCCCTTTCCTTGTCGGGTTGGCCGGTGAGGGCGAGGAAGACGTCGTCGAGGTCGGGTGTGAGGATGGACAGGCTGTCGACCTCGACCGAGGCGTCGTCGAGCCGGTCGAGCAGGCCGCGCAGCGACTTGACGTCGCCTTCGCTTGGGATCTCCAGGGTGAGCGCGTCCTCGTCGCGGGCCGAAGCCCCCAGGGCGCGGGCCGCAGACTCCAGTCCCTGCGGGTCGGCGAACTGAAGACGGACGTGCCCGCCGGGGACGCGGCGCTTGAGGGCGTCGGGGGTGCCCTCGGCGATCAGCCGCCCATGGTCAAGGACGGCGACCTGGTCGGCCAGCTGGTCGGCCTCCTCCAGGTATTGGGTGGTCAGGAAGATCGTCACCCCGCCGGCCACGAGTTCGCGGATCAGCTGCCACATGGTGCGGCGGCTGCGGGGGTCCAGGCCGGCCGTCGGCTCGTCCAGGAAGATGATGTGCGGGTCGCCGACCATGGTCATGGCCAGGTCGAGCCGGCGGCGCATGCCGCCGGAATAGGTGCCGGCCGGCTTCCTGGCCGCTTCGGCCAGGTCGAACCGCTCCAGCAGCTCGGCGGACCGCCGTCGGCCCTGGGCGCGTTCTAGGTGGCGCAGGTCGGCCATCAGCAGCAGGTTCTCCTCGCCGGTGAGCAGGTTGTCCACCGCCGAGAACTGGCCGGTGACACCGATGACCTCGCGCACCGCGTCCGGGTCCCGGGCCAGGTCGTGGCCGCCGATGGTCATCTCGCCTGCGTCGGCGCCGATCAGGGTGGACAGGATCTGCACCATGGTGGTCTTGCCGGCTCCGTTGGGGCCCAGCAGGGCGAAGATCGTCCCCTTGGCGACCTGGAGATCGATGCCGTCGAGGACGACCTTGTCGCCGAAGGACTTGCGCAGTCCGGCGACCGCGATCGCGGACCGAGGGATTGGACTGGTCATGTCTGGGCCTTTCCGGAGTCGGCGGCGACGGAGCGGTTGATGGTGATGTCCCCGAAGGAGGTACGGGCGCGGACCTCGACCGCGTCCTCGGCCGGTCCGGGGCGCTCGCTGGGGTCCAGGTCGTTGTGGACGCTGCCGTAGCGTGTGTTGAGGTCCAGCCAGGCGGCGACACCGTCGCGGATCCCGATCTCGACCTTGCCCAAGGCGGTCTGGGCGAGCACGGTGCCATGCGCAACCTCGCCCAGGCGGACGTCGCCGTTGGCGGACTTCGCGGCGACCGTCTCGCGCGCCTGATCGACCGAGATCCTGCCGTTGGCCGCGTTCACCTGCAGGTTCCCGGTGATCTCGCCGATCCAGGTGTCGCCGTTGGAGTTCTTGACCACCGCCGCGCCGTCGATGCGGTCGATCCGCACGGAGCCGGACCCGGTGGACAGCTCGGCGTCGCCGTCGGCCTGCTCTAGGGTGATGTCGCCGATGCCGGTCCGGAGTTGCACCGCGCCCGCCTGGTCGAGCTGGATGTCGCCGGCCCCGGTCTTGTAGCGGCATTCGCCGAGGCGGCCTTGGCAGCGCAGTGCCGCCCCCCCGGTCTCGCCGCGCAGGTGGGAGCCGGCCGGCAGCTCGATCTGCACGTCGATCGACTCGCCGCCCCCGCGGAAGGTGTACTGCCTCCAGTTCTTGGGTGCCTTGATGAGCAGCCGGCCGCCGGCGTACTCGACGCGGGTCTGCTCGGCGGCGGTCACGTCGGCCTTCTTGGCGGCGTCGCTCGGCCGCACCTCGACCATGGTGTCGGTGCGGTCGCTGGCCACGATCCGCAGGTCACCGACGCCGAGCTCGACGGTGACGGAGATCGGCTCGGGAGTATCGAAGGTAGGCATTGCAGTTCCTCCGTGCGTTGGTTAGCGCACCCAGCCCGTGTAGCGCTGGGCGCCTTGCGGGGCCCGTCGTTCGGGTCGACGGGACAGGCCCCCGGTTCGTTCGAGCGCGGCGGCGGCCGCTCGCACGAGCCAGGCGTTGACCGACAGCCCCTCGCTCCCGGCCGCCTGCTCGATCCGGGCCTTGAGGTGATCGGGCATCCGGAGGTTGATCCGCGACATCGCCCTCTCGTCGCCCTCGGGGAAGCCGGGGGGCCGGTCATCGGCAACCTCGGCCAGGTCGTCGGCGGACAGGTCGGCCGGTGGTGGTGTGACCACGAACTCGGGGTCGCGTCCGCGCAGGCGCAGCTCGACCGATCCCGGCGCCAGTTCGGTGGTGATCTCCTCGGCTGCCGCCGCCAGCGCGTCCTGCAGGGTGAGGCGGATGGCCGCCTCCAGCGGCGCGACGAGGCGGTCGACGAGGGCTCGGGCCTCCTCTCCGCCGGCCTCGGCGGCGACCGCGAGCTGGCGGTTGAGGTCCTCGACGTACAGGTCCAGGTTCATGGCACCACATTGGCACCACTAGTGGTGCCACGTCAACCCATCTCGGTGCCACGTTGGCATCAGTCGGCCGAGGACATGGCAAAATGCCGGCATGCCGACTCACATCGCCCTGCTGCGCGGGATCAACGTCGGCGGCCGCAACCGAGTCGCGATGGCCGACCTGCGTAAGGTCGTGCTGGGTCTTGGCTACACCGACGTAGCGACCTACATCCAGAGCGGCAACGTGGTCTTCACCGGCGAGGAAGCCGATACCGCGATGATCGCGGCGGCGCTCGAGCGCGCAATCGCCGAACACCTGGGCGTGCGGCCCAAGGTCGTGGTCCTCACTCGCGCAGAGCTGGCGCGGTTGGTGGCGAACAACCCCTTCCCTGAGGAGCCCAATCCCAGGTGGGTCCACGCGATCTTCCGGAACGGCCCCCTCGGGCCCGACGAGCTCGCCGCCGTGGCAGCCGCCCAGCAGCGAGCCCGCGACCAGGCCAGCGACCACGAGGCGCGGGTGGTCGGAAACACCCTGTTCCTGCATACCCCCGGTGGCCTCGGCCGCAGCGAGCTGGCCGCCCAACTGCTCCGTCTCGGTGGTTCCCGAACTGCCGAACCGCCCGTGATTCCATGTTAGGAGGGGTCGACGGTTCGAGTCCGTCAGAGGGCTCTGCAAAGTTCCTGCAAATCGGGGCTTTCCTTATCAGCTCGATTTGCATCATTTCCAGCATGCATCAGGTGTGGAGCCGATCATGGAGCTCCCAGATCAGCGACGCTGCTCGCCCTCGCCCTCGCCTCGCACGCGCCGAAGTTCGGCGCTGATGGGCCGCCCTGGTCCGGATCACGCGGCGCGCGAAGATGACGGCGTAGCGCTGCTCGCCTTGCGGGCGTCGCCATTGCTACGGCCGCGCTGCGGCGACCGGCGGCTGCCACGTTGTGTCTTCGGGTCCCGCGAACAGCGTTGACTCGCGATCTCATTGCGAGAGCCGGGACAGCCTCTGCGTATCGAGCACGACCACCACCTCTTCGGCGTCTTCCCGGACGCCACGTGGCGCCGCCTGATCGACGACTCCGGTCGCGAGCGCGTCGACGTTGACGTCGACGACCCCGATGCAGACGAGCGCGTGCTGTTCGTTGGTCGGCGTCCCGCCGGCCGAGAAATTCCGGCGGCAGATCGAGGCCGGCTAGCTCGGCTTGGCCGGGACGAACCGCTTGACGAAGTCGAGCGCGGTCTGCGCGACCTCCTGCCAGCCGTGGTCGATGGTCAGCGAGTGGCC
>WNGD01005866.1_pt1 | contig 11857 bp, 7 predicted proteins | sample 5400671 | NCBI WGS metagenome assembly WNGD01 (sample SAMN13153369, study PRJNA577476) | soil metagenome | isolation source: 40 cm soil or saprolite under grassland replicate 2 | place: USA:California | collected 2016-06-15
CGCGCGCGAGCGTCGTCGTTCCGCCGGCGGCCCCCGCGCTGGTCGGCCAGGTCAACCGTGCGCTCGCCGCGCAAGGGGCGCGCTGGCGCTTCGGCTTTCCGGGGACGCCCGGTCCGATCGCCGCGCCGGGCGCAGCGGGGATCGCGGGGGCGCAAGTCACGCGTCGCTACCGCTTGGAGTCGGGCGCGGCATCGGCGGGCGGCGACAGTGCGGTGCTCGCGACGGTCAACGGCGAACCCTGGCTCGTGCGCGACGGGAGCGTGCTGCTGGTGGGCAGCCGGCTCGACACGGCCTGGACCGTCCTGCCCGCGACGCCGGCATTCGTCCCGTTCGTGGACGCACTCGTGAACCGACTGGCGCGCGGGGAGGCCCCGATCGTCGAAGCGGAAGGCGAACCGCACGTGGATTTCCGCACTGCTGGCGGGGACACCGTGGGCGCGACCGTGTACGGGATCGACCCGCGCGAGTCGGACCTCACGCCTGCGGCGCCGGAGCTCGCGCGCCGCGTACTCGGTGCGGCCGTGCTCAACGACGCCGCGTTCGCGGCCGAGCGGTTCGCGGGGACGCGGCGCGTAGACGCGAGCGGGTTGCTGCTGGCCCTGGCGCTACTCGTCGCCGCCGTGGAGTTGGGGGTCGCGACGCTCACCCGCTGATGCCGCTCGACTTCCTGATCGATCGCTTCGCCGATCTGCCGGCGACGCGGGCCCTGGCGGAGCAGTTGCCCGCGCCTGGCACCCGGCTCGGCGTCGCGGGCCTTCCCGGCTCGAGCCCGATCGTGCTGCTCGCCGCGCTTGCCCGCCGGCTGCCGCAGCGAGTCTTCGTCATCGTCGCAGCGACGCCGACCGACGCGGAGCGCTGGCTCGCCGATGCGCAGACCCTGGTCGGCGACGCGGCGGCGCTGTACCCGCAGCGCGAGGCGCTGGGAGCGGAGGAGCCCCATGTCGAGATCGCCGGTGAGCGCATCGAGACGCTCGAGGGGCTGCTCTCGGGCTCCATGCGACTGCTCGTCACGACCGCCCGCGCGACGGCCGAGCGGACGGGCGTTCCGGCGGCCTTGCAGACGATGCGGCTGGTCCTCCACGCAGGGGAGCAGGGAGCGGGAGGCGGTACCCACAGCGACGTTGGCCGGCGTCTGGAAGCGATGGGCTATGCCCGCGTCCCCACGGTCACCGAGGTGGCGCAATTCAGCGTGCGTGGGGGAATTCTCGATGTGTACGGGTTCGGGATGGCGGCGCCGGCACGCATCGAATGGTGGGGAGACGAGATCGTGTCGCTCCGGAGCTTCGACATCGACTCGCAGCGCTCGGGAGAAGCGATCGAGCGGGTCACCGTCCTTCCCGTGAAGACCGAGGCGACGGAAGGACGGAACGACGGAACGACGGTGCGCTCGTCGCTGCTCGACCTCCTCCCCAGCGACGCGCTGATCGTGCTGGAGCAGGAGTCGGCGCTGGAACAGGAAGTCGACCGGGCCTGGGCGGAAGCGGCGCACCATCTCGATGTGGCCCGCCGCCTGGGCGAAGAGCCGCCGGCCCGCGAGGCCCTGTTCGTCGATCCCGCCGTATGGCGAGCGCAGCGCGACCGCTTTGCCCGGCTGGCCCTGAACGCGGCGGATGCCGCGATGCGCTTCCAGGTCGCTGCTCCGGAGCCCGTGGACCGCGACATCAGGCGGCTGCGGCAGATCGTCGCCACCGAGCCGGCGACCGTGATCCTGTGCGACAACGAAGGGCAACTCGAGCGGCTCGAGGAGCTGCTCGACCCCGCGCGCGCCACGCTCGCGGTGGGGGCGCTCGACGGCGGGTTCATCCTCCCCACGCTGCGCGTGCTCACGGACCACGAGATCTTCCGGCGCGCGCGCCGCTTGCGGCGGCCCCGTCGCTACCGCGAGGCTGCCGCCACGGCGGCGACGCGCGCGCTCCAAGCCGGCGATTACGTGGTGCACCTGGAGCACGGCATCGGGATCTACCGGGGGATCCAGACGATCGCGGTGGGCGCGGAGGGCGGAGCCCTCGAGGTCGCGGTCGTCGAGTACGAAGGCGGCGACCGGCTGAACGTGCCGCTGTACCGGTTGGACCAGCTCGAGCCGTACCGTGCGGCCGGCAACGGCGACGCTCCTCCCCCCAGGCTGCATCGTCTGGGCGCCACCACCTGGCAGCGCCAGCGGGAGAAGACCCGTACGGCGATCAAGCAGATGGCGGCCGAGCTGCTCGACTTGTACGCGCGACGTCAGGTTGCCCCGGGGTTCGCCTTTCCGCCCGATACGCCGTGGCAACGGGAGCTCGAATCGGCGTTCCTGTACGAAGACACCCCCGACCAGCGGCGCGCCTCCGAAGAAGTGAAGCGCGACATGGAGCGGCCGCGCCCGATGGACCGTTTGCTGGTGGGCGACGTGGGATACGGGAAGACCGAGGTCGCGCTGCGCGCCGCGTTCAAAGCGGTGCAGGCCGGGAAGCAGGTCGTGGTGCTCGTGCCGACGACGATTCTCGCGGAGCAGCACGGCCGCACGTTCCGGGAGCGCTTGGCGGACTATCCGGTCCGCATCGAGGTGCTGTCGCGGTTTCGCAGCGCGAAGGACGCCAAGGAGGTTGCGGGGCGGATGGGGCGGGGCGAGGTGGACATCGTGATCGGTACCCATCGCCTGCTCTCGCGCGACGTGACGTTCCACGATCTCGGGCTGCTGATCGTGGACGAGGAGCACCGCTTCGGCGTGCGGCACAAGGAGCGGCTCAAGGCCCTGAGGCTCGCGGTGGACGTGCTCACGCTCACGGCGACGCCGATCCCGCGCACGCTGCATCTCTCGCTCACTGGTCTGCGGGACTTGACGCTCCTCGAGACGCCTCCCAAGGACCGGTCGCCGGTGCTCACGTTCATCGAGCCATGGGACGATGCGTTGATCGAGGAGGCGCTGGCGCGCGAGCTGGATCGCGCGGGACAGGTGTACTTCGTCCACAACCGGATCGAAACGATCGACACGGTCGCGGAGCGAGTGCGCGCGCTGGCGCCGCCGCGCGCGCGCATCGCGGTGGCGCACGGGCAGCTGAAGGAGGCGGAGCTCGACGCGGTGATGGCGCGCTTCGTGCGCGGCGAGGTGGACGTGCTCGTGTCCACGATGATCGTCGAGTCCGGGCTCGACGTCCCCAACGCGAACACGATGCTCGTGAGCCGGGCGGACCAGCTGGGCCTGGCGCAGCTCTACCAACTGCGCGGCCGCGTCGGGCGGAGCCACCGCCGCGCGTATTGCTACTTGCTCGTCCCGGACCAGGTCGACGCGGCCGCGGAGGAGCGGCTGCGGGTGCTTGAGCATCACACCGACCTGGGGTCGGGCTACCGCATCGCGCTGCGCGATCTCGAGCTGCGCGGCGCGGGAAATCTGCTTGGCGCCCAGCAGTCGGGCTACGCTCAGGCGGTCGGGTTCGACACGTACCTGCGCTGGCTCCAAGAAACCGTCGAAGCGCTGCAGCGGAAGGAGGACGGGGGGCGCGGGACGCGTACGCCGCCGGAGGTCATTCTGGATCAGCCGGCGCACCTCGCGGACGCCTACGTGCCCGACGAAGCCGCGAAGCTCGAGCTGTACCGGCGGCTGGCGCGGGCCGAGCAGGCTGGCGAGATTCAGGCCGTGCGCGAGGAGCTGCGCGACCGGTTCGGACCGCTGCCGGAGGCCGCGCAGCGGCTGCTCCTCGTGTCCGAGCTCCGCGCGCTTGGCGCCCAGGTGGGACTGGAAACGGTCCTGGTGAAGGGCGACGAGGCGCGGCTCACGTTTCGGCGGGACGCGCTCCCGCGGCTCGCGGGTCTGACGGCGGCGCTCGATGCGGTGCAGTTCGAGGCGGAGGTGCGGCGGACCGTGCCCCTGTCGTTGCGCCTCCGGCGGCTCGGGGGTGAGGCGGTCGGCTCCGGACTGGTGCGGGCCCTCACGGCGGTCCTGCAGGATCCTCAGGCGTAAGGAGACGGAATGCGACGGTTGGGTCTCATGCTCGTCGTGCTCATGCTCGCCGGGTGCAACGCGTTGCGGGATGCGTTTTCGGCGCACGCCGAGGTTGCGGGGATGGCCGCGGGCCAGACCCTCACGGTCGATCGGCTGGCGGACCTGGCCGGGCACGCGAGGCGCGTGCCGCTCCGTGCCGAGGTGCTCTCGGGGCTCGCCGGCATGTATCTCGACTACGCGGTGTTCGCCACGACCTTGGCGCGCGGTCGCGACCTGGACGACACGGCACTAGTGCTCGCAGCCGAGTGGCCGGCGGTGTCGCAAATCCGGTGGGAGCGGTTCCACGACCGGCTCGTGGCGTCGCGCGTCACGCTGACGCGGGCACAGACGGACTCGGCCTTTGTGGCGGGCAGCGTGCGGCTGTTCCAGCACATCCTCATCCGCGTACCGCCCAACGCCGCCCCGCCGGAACAGAGCAAGAAGAAGCAGGAAGCGGCCGGGCTGCTGCGCCAGGCCGCGGCGCAGCACGGTGCCAATTTCGCCCAGCTCGCGAAGCGGTACTCCGACGATCCCGGCTCCAAGGCGCGGGGCGGTTATCTGCCGGCCACCGGCCGCGGCCAGTTCGTGCCGGCGTTCGACAGCGCCGCGTGGAAGCTCGAGCCGGGCGCGATGAGCGAGGTGATTCGCTCGCCGTTCGGATTCCACATCATCCGGCGGCCGCCGCTCAGCGAGGTGCGCGACTCCTTCCAGGTGGACCTCCAGAATGCGCGCACCATTCACTTCGACTCCCTCTACATCGACAGCCTCGCCACACTGCGGCACCTCGAGGTGGCGTCGTCCGCGCCGGCGCTGGTCCGCCAGGCGGTGCCGCAGATCGTCGCGGCGCGCGACGACGGCCGCAAGCTCGCGACGTACCGGGGGGGAAGCGGCGCATTCCGCGTGAAGGATCTGTCGCGCTGGCTCCTCGCCCTGGACCCCAACGACGTCCGCGGGATCACGTCCGCGAGCGACGCCCAGCTCACCCAGCTCGTGAGGATCCTCGCGCAGCGCGACATGCTGCTGCAGCAGGTCGACTCGGCGAACGTGCCCCTCACGCCCGAAGACTGGCAGCAGATCCGCGCCGAGTACGACTCGGCCGTGGGGCGCCTCCGCCACCTCACGGGGATCTCGCCCCAGCTGCTCCAGGATTCGGCGTCCACCCCAGAGGCGCGGACGCGACTCGCGATGGCACACCTCGACCATTACCTGGATCGCGCGCTCAAGGACGGCGAGGTACAGCTCCTCCCCGTGCCGCCGTTTCTGGCCAACGCGCTGCGCCAGGGCGAGCCGTGGTCGCTCAACGCGGCGGGGATCACACGCGCCCTGGAGCGCGCGCAAGCAATCCGAGTGGCCGCGGACTCGGGCGCGCGCGGTGCGCCGCCGACCGGCCTCAAGCGGGCGCCCGGCCCGCCGCCGGTTCCCGGCGACAGCGCGAAGCGCGCCCCACGGTAGCATGCGCGCCCTGCCGGCCGCCCTCGTCCTATTGTCCTTAGCCGCCCCCGCCTTCCCGCTGCGGCGCGCGGCGGCCCAGGGTCAGGCCGCGACCGCCCGCCCGGTGGACCGGATCGTCGCGATCGTCGGGACGAAGCCGATCCTCGCCTCGCAGATCGAGGAGCAGCTCGTGCTGGCGCAATCGCAGGGCGCCAAGATCCCGGACGATTCGGCGGGGCGGGACGCGGCCCGCCGCCAGATCCTCTCCCAGATGGTGGACGAGGAACTGATGGTGCAGCAGGCAGAGCGCGATACGACCATCAAGGTGACGGAGCAGGAAGTGCAAGACGCCGTGGAGCAGACGGTTCAGAACGTACGGAAGCAGTTCGCGTCGATCACGGAGTTTCGGGCGCAGCTGCGCGCTGCGCAGTTCGTGTCGGAAGAGGAATGGCGGCGCTGGCTCGCGGACCAACAGCGTCGCTCCATCCTGCAGCAGCGGTTGATCGAGGCGCTGAAGGGGAAGGGCAAGCTCCGGCCGATCCCACCCACGGACGCGCAGATGCACGACTTCTGGGAGGAGAACAAGGCACAGCAACCCAAGCGGCCGGCGGCGGTCTCGTTCCGGCAGATCGTCATCGTGCCCAAGGCCGATTCCGCGGCGCAGGCCCGGGCGCGCCAGCTCGCGGAATCGCTCGCGGTCGCGCTGCGGCACGGCGCGAGCTTCTCCGAGATGGCGAAGCAGTACTCAGCGGACAGCGCGTCGCGCGAGCAGGGCGGCGAGCTGGGCTGGTTCCGCCGGGGCGTCATGGTGAAGGAGTTCGAGGACATCGCGTTCCGGCTGAGGCCCGGTGACATCTCGGAGCCGGTGGAGACGGAGTTCGGCTACCACATCATACAGGTGGAGCGCGTGCAGCCGGCGGAGATTCTCGCCCGCCATGTGCTGATCCAGCCGGCGATCTCGGCCACGCAGATCGCCCTGGCAAAGCGCCAGGCGGATTCTGTGCATGACGCCCTCGCGGCGGGGGCGTCGTTCGACACACTCGCGCGCCTCTATTCCGACCCCAGCGAGCCCAAGCTCGCCGACGCGGTGCCCATCTCCCAGCTTCCGCCCGATTACGCCAAGGTGGTGGGGGGCGACACCGTGCCGCGCCTCAAGCCCGTGTTCACAGTCGGTGCCGCCACGGCGCGCCCCCGGTTCGTGGTGTTCGAACTGACCAAGCGCCTGCCCGAAGGCGAGCTCAGCTTCGACGACGTGAAGGACCGCATCCGCGACGCGCTCTCACAGCAGCTCGCGATCAAGCACTACCTCGACACGCTGCGCCGCACGACGTACGTCGACGTCCGGTTCTAACGCCGTGCCCCCCCGTCCCCGTCTCGCCGTCACCCTCGGCGATCCGCGGGGGATCGGGCCGGAAGTCGTGGCGAAGGCGCTCGCGGCGGGCCCGCTGGACGCGGACGTCGTGCTGATAGGGAGCAGGGAGCAGGGAGCAGGGCGCTCCGAGGCACCGGGAGGTACTGCTCCCAGCTCCGTGCTCCCTGAAGTCGCCGGCCGCATCGCCGGGCAGGCGGTCGAGGACGCGGTGCGCCTCGCTCTCGCCCGGGAGGTCGACGCGATCGTCACCGGGCCGGTGCACAAGCACGCGCTCCACCTCGCGGGCTTCCGGTATCCCGGCCTCACCGAGCTGCTGTCACACCTGGCGGGTGACGTGGAGGTTGCCATGATGCTCGCCGCGGGAACGCTGCGCGTCGTGCTCGTGACGACCCACATTCCTTTAAAGGACGTGCCGGCCCAGGTGACGACGGAGCGCGTCGTGCGCTGCGGCCGCATCACGGAGCGCGCGCTCGCGGCGTGGTGGGGGATCGCCCGGCCGCGGCTGGCGGTGTGCGCGCTCAATCCGCACGCCGGCGAAGCGGGGCTGTTCGGCGACGAGGACGACCGCGTGCTGCGACCGGCGGCGAGCGCGCTCGGCGCCGCGGGGCCGCTCCCGGCGGACACCGTGTTCGTGCGGGCGCTGCGCGGTGAATTCGACGCGGTCCTCGCGCCCTATCACGACGTCGGCATGACGGCGGTGAAGGTGGCCGGATTCGGGAAGGGCGTGAACGTCACGCTGGGCCTGCCGTTCCCCCGCGTCGCGCCCGACCACGGCACCGCGCTCGACATCGCGGGCAAGGGCATCGCGGATCCGGGATCGATGCGGGCGGCGCTGGAGCTGGCGGTGGAGCTGGCGCGGAAGGCACGTCGCACGACGGCATGACGGCACGTTGCCCCCCCAGACGCGCGCGAGGGATGTTACGGGGAACGTGCCGTCGTGACGTCGTGTAACGCCTTCAGCAGGCGCTGGTGCTCCTCCAGCCGCAACTTCTGGCTCGCCCGGTTGACCACCACCACGGCACCCACGTCGAGGATTTTCGCCCGCTCCGCCAGCCCGTTCTCCCGCAGGGTGCGCCCGGTGTCCACGAGATCCACGATCCAGTGAGCGAGGCCGAGCAGCGGCGCCACCTCGACCGAGCCCGAGACGGTGATGACCTCGACGCCGAGGCCGGATTCCGCGAAGAAGCTGCGCGTGAGGCGCGGGTACTTCGTCGCCACGCGGGGCGTCGCGCCGCCCGGGAGCGAGGGGAAAGCGACGTTGCGGGGGCTTGCCACGACCATGCGACAGGCGCCGAACCCCAGCGCCAGCGGCTCGAGCACGTCCGCCTCCGTCTCGCGCAGCACGTCGGTCCCGGTGATCCCCAGGTCTGCAGCGCCCGACTCGACGTACACGGGCACGTCGGCGGGCTTCACGAAGAGGAACGAGAGCGACCCGTCCGCCGACGGCACCACGAGCTGACGGCTCGCGGCGTCGTCCGCCGCCGGGGCGCCGATCTTCCGGAACAGCTCGAGCGCGGGCTCGAGGAGACGCCCCTTCGCGAGCGCGACCTTGAGGGGCGAGCTCAGGGCACCGCCTCCACGAGCGCGTCGAGGTCGAGCGCGAGCCCCACCGCGGGGAGGGGCCGGCCGAAGCGGCCCATCAGGTCGTCATAGCGGCCGCCCGCGCCCACCGCGGCTCCCGCGCCCGCCACGAAGACCTCGAAGTGCATCCCCGTGTAGTAATCGAGCCCTCGCACCTCGCCGAAATCGTACACGACGTGCCGCCGCTCGTCGTCCGTCAGCGCGCCGTCGACCGCCCGCAGCCGGTCGATGGCCGCGCGGGCCTGCGCCGCGTCGCCCACCACGCGTGCCGCGCGCTCCAACGCCTCGCGCCGGCCGATGATGAACGGCAGCTCGGTGAGCACCCCCGGGGCCGCGGCCGCGAGGCCCGCCGCGTCCTTGCGGTCGATCAACCGGCGCACCACGGCACGCGTCTCGGGAGCGAGCAGCCCGAGCGCCGGGGCGAGCGCGCCGACGTGCCCGAGGTTCACCTGGAACTCCTTCGTACCGGACGCCCGCACCAGCTCGAGCGCGAGCCGCAACACCTCGACGTCGGCTGCCGTCGCCGGCTCGCCGAGCAGCTCGCTTCCGACCTGGAGGATCTCGCGTGGGCGGCGACCCTCGCGCGCCGGGTCCTGGCGGAACACCTTGCCCGCGTACGACAGGCGCAGCGGGGTGGGACGGTCGGCGAGCTTGGTCGCCGCGAGACGCGCCACGCTGGCCGTGAAGTCGTAGCGGAGCGCCATGAGTTTGCCGTCGAGATCGAGGAAGCGGATCAGCCGGTCGGCGACGTCGGGAATCTCCCCGGCCGCCCGCACGAACACCTCGGCATACTCGAACGTCGGTGGGATGATCTCCTCGTACCCGGCCGCTTCCAGCCGCTCGAGCATGCGATTCTGCAGCTGGCGCCGCCGCCGGACCGCGTCGCCTGCGAGGTCGAGCGCTCCGGGCGGAATCGGGGCGATCGAGGAGCGCGGCTTCACCGCACCACCCGGACGGCGCCGACGCGGCGGCTGTCCATCTCGACGATCTCGAACACCGCGCCCTTCACGGCCACCTGATCCCCGATCTTTGGCAGGCGACCCAGCACGCCGAACAGGTAGCCCCCGATGGTGGTGTAGTCGCCCTCGTCCAGCTGCAGCCCGAGGGCGTCGTTCACGTCGCGGATCGGCGTCGAGCCCGAGAGCAGCGGCGCGCCCCCCGCGGGCGCCGGCCGCAACGCGTCGCCGGTGGGGCGGTCGTACTCGTCGTAGATCTGCCCCACGATCTCCTCGAGCAGATCTTCCATGGTGACGAGCCCGGCGGTGCCGCCGAACTCGTCGAGCACGATCGCGAGGTGGCTCTTCTGCCGCTTCATGTCCGCGAGCACGTCCTCCACCTCCCGCGTCCCGGGGACGAACAGCGCGGGCCGCAGCACCTCGCGCAGGCCGCCGCCCTTCGCGGAACGGACCCCGGCAAGAATGTCCTTGGCGTGCACCACACCGAGGATGTCGTCGAGCGACTCGCCGTACACGGGATAGCGCGAGCGCCCGGCGATGGCCACCTGGTCCGCCGCCTCTTCGAGCGTCAAGTCCGCCGGCAGGGCCACCATCTCGGTGCGCGGCGTCATCACGTCGCGGGCCGTCTTTTCGCTGAACTCGAACACGCCCTGGAGCAGCCGCGCGTCGCTCGGGTCGAGCTTGCCTCGCTTCTGGCTCTGCTCCACGAGCATCCGGATCTCCTCCGGCGAGTGGATCCGGTCGAGCTCCGCCGTCGTGCCCTTCACCCCCAGCAGCCGGACCACCCGGTTGGCGCTGCGGTTCAGGAGCTCGGTGAACGGGCGGGTGATCCAGGAGAACAGGATCAGAGGGGCCGCGATCCAGCGGCTCGTCCGCTCGGGATAGGTGATGGCCCACGCCTTGGGCGCCTGCTCGCCGAACACGACGTGCAGGAAGGAGATCACCGCGACGGCGAGCACCGACGCGATGCCGCCCCGGGCGAGAAAGTCGAGCGCGCGCGGCAGCGCCGCGAACCAGGTGCGGAACAGCTGCGCCACGGTGTCCTCGGCCACGTATCCGAGGAGGATCGAGGCGACGGTGATGCCGAGCTGCGCAGCGGAGAGCTGGCGGTAGAGATCTTGCAGCGCCGTCTGCACGGTCTTAGCCTTCCGGTCGCCGCGCCGGACGAGCGCCTCGATGCGCGTGCGGCGCGCGGCCACCAGCGCGAACTCGGCCGCGACGAAGAACGCGTTCGCGAGCACGAGCGCCACCAACGCCAGCAGGCGCACGCCCAGTGATTCCAGGGCCGACCCCGGGATGGGCATAGAGGCCGGAACATATCCAGTGCTAACTCGACTTCAAGCGCCGCCCTACGAGGCGCTGGCGGCACACCTGCCGCAGCTCGGCGCCGCGGATCCCGAGACGGCGGCCGCCGTGCGTGCGATCCTCGAGGACGTTCGCGCCCGGGGGGACGAGGCGGTGCGGGAGCAGGCGCGGCGGCTCGACCAGGTGGACCTCGAGCCCGGGGAGTGGGAGGTCACGGGTGTCAGGTGCCAGGAGGCGCTCGCACGGATTCCGCCCCCGCTGCGTGCCGCCCTCGAGGTCGCCGTCGCCCGCGTCCGGGCCTATCACGCGAAGCAGGTCGAACACGGGTTCCTCGAGCGCGACGCCGCGGGGGGGGCGGCGCTCGGAATGCGCGTCGTGCCGCTCGACCGGGTCGGCGTATACGTGCCGGGCGGCAAGGCCGCGTACCCTTCTACTGTAGTAATGAATGTGGTGCCGGCCGTGGTCGCGGGCGTGCGCGAAATCGTGATGGTCACGCCCCCGGGAGAACCGGGCCGGACCGGGGGCACGGGGGGCAAGGGGGGCACGCCGGACGTCGTGTTGGCGGCCGCTGCACTCGCGGGCGTGACGCGGCTGTTCCGCGTGGGCGGCGTGCAGGCCATCGCCGCGCTCGCGTACGGGACGCGCACGGTGCCCCGCGTCGACAAGATCGTTGGCCCGGGCAACCGGTTCGTGACGGAGGCGAAGCGCCAGGTGGGAGCAGCCGGCGTGGTGGGAATCGACATGCTCGCTGGGCCGACGGAGGTGCTGATCATCGCGGACGACGCGGCCGACGTGCGCGCTGTGGCGGCCGATCTCATCGCCCAGGCCGAGCACGACGAGGATGCGTGCGCGTGGTGCGTCACCCCGAGCGCCCGGCTCGCGGATTCGCTGCCGGCGGAGTTGGCGCGCCAGGTCGCGCGCTCGCCCCGGCGGGCGATCATCGAACGGTCCCTGGCGGATCACGGCATGGTCGTGGTCGTCCCCGACCTGGACGCCGCCGTGGAAGTGGCGAACCGGCGGGCGCCTGAGCACGTCGAGGTTCTGGTGCGGGACCCCTGGCCCGTAGCCGACCGGATCCGGCACGTCGGCGCGATCTTCGTGGGGACGTGGACCCCCGAGCCGGTCGGCGACTATCTCGCGGGGCCGTCACACGTGTTGCCCACCGCCGGAACCGCTCGATATGTTTCGCCGTTGGGGGTGCACGACTTCGTGAAGCGGATCAGCGTGATCGCGTATTCGCCCGAGCGGCTCGCG
>WNGD01007119.1_pt1 | contig 11857 bp, 10 predicted proteins | sample 5400671 | NCBI WGS metagenome assembly WNGD01 (sample SAMN13153369, study PRJNA577476) | soil metagenome | isolation source: 40 cm soil or saprolite under grassland replicate 2 | place: USA:California | collected 2016-06-15
TGCCTGGGTCGCGAAAGTTTTTCACTCCTTTTCATTTTGGCCGCCGCACAGTTATTCACCGCTGGCCTCTTCTGCGGGGAGCTCTTGGCAGCCCCTCTAGCCAGCGGCTGAATAACTGTGGAAACCGTATCAGGCTTGCATGAGACCGCGCCTGTGGCGCTAAACAGAATCCGCGTTCAGAGAACACGTTCCATCTTGCTCGGACAGAACGTCGCCCAGGAAACAAAAAAAAGCTGCAGGATCAAAAGCGATCCTGCAGCTTTAAGTTTACGAACTGATTCTTTCTTAATCTTCGACGATCACGCGCTCGACCGTGCGGTGTTCAGTTGGGCCCGTATAATAAACGCGCACCTTCTGACCAGCTCGCAGCGGAGCTGTTACCACTTTGCCGGCGCCGTCAACAATTCGCGCGGCCGTGCCTAGCGCGAAGCTAACGGGTCCCTGATCGCTTTTGACCACAATGGTCTTGCCCGGCTCATACGTAGTTACCGCGCCTGTGGCGTAAGTTGTGCTTGTAGTGGTTTCACTTGTCGTCGCTGGTTTTGTGCTTGTTGTTGTTTCCTCGGTCGTGGTCGTGCTCGTTTGCGCAAAAGCTAACGGCGCAAACAATGCGCAGACCAAACTAATGATTGTTCTCTTCACTCTTTCCCTCCTGTTTATGGTTAGTCTTACCCCACAAGTTCGTGACTCATGGGTTGAACGGACGCTTAATGTCCGTCGAATGTTTTGACTGATCCACCGGCGCGGTATTCGAATTATTTGCTTTTTGTGCCATTGAGCGTGCCTGGCGAATTCATTAATGTAAGACGCCGATGAGCCGCAAAACGCCGACCGCCGATCCAGTTGTTACGCCTGAAGTTGTCAAGCAGCACGGTCTCACCCCCGAAGAGTTCGAGCGGATCAAAAAAATCCTCGGTCGCGAGCCGAATTTCACCGAGCTCGGAATTTTTTCGGTCATGTGGAGTGAACACTGCTCGTACAAAAATTCGAGAAGAGAACTGAAAAAATTTCCCACCACCGGTCCAAACATTTTGGTCAAAGCCGGCGAAGAAAATGCCGGCGTGGTGGATATTGGCGATGGCTGGGCAGTCGCGTTCAAGATCGAGAGCCACAATCATCCAAGCGCCATCGAGCCTTTCCAGGGCGCCGCGACTGGCGTCGGCGGTATCATTCGCGACATTTTTACGATGGGCGCACGCCCGGAGTTTTGCCTGAACTCGCTGCGCTTTGGTCCGATCACAGATGCAAACTCGAAATCCAAAACTCGAAAATCGAAAATCGCAGTAAACCGGAGATTATTCACAGGTGTCGTCTCTGGTATCGCACATTATGGAAACTGTGTCGGCATTCCGACCATCGGTGGCGAGATTTATTTCGATGAGAGCTTCGAAGGCAATCCTCTGGTAAACGTTTTTTGCCTCGGCGTGTTGCGGCACGAACAACTCGCGCGCGGCACGGCAGAAGGCGCTGGCAATCCTGTCTTCTACGTCGGCGCCGAAACGGGTCGTGACGGTCTTGCGGGCGCAGCTTTTGCGTCGCGCGAACTAACGGAACAATCGCGCGAAGATCGTCCCGCCGTGCAAGTAGGGGATCCGTTCAAGGAAAAGTTATTGCTGGAAGCATGTCTCGAGCTGCTTGCTCGCGGTGCTGTTGCCGGAATTCAAGACATGGGAGCGGCCGGTCTGACTTGCTCGACGTGCGAAACTGCCAGCCGTTCCGGCAGCGGCATCGAGATCGATCTGGCCAAAGTGCCCAAGCGTGAGCCCGGCATGACACCGTATGAGATCCTGCTAAGCGAATCACAAGAACGAATGCTAATCATCGCCAGGCGCGGAAAGGAAAATGTTGTCCGTGAAGTGTTCGAGAAATGGGACGTGCCATGCGCAGAAATTGGCCTCGTTACTAACGACGGCATGATGCGCGTGCGAAATAACGGTGAGATTGCGGCGGCGATTCCAGCGAAAGCATTAGCCGAAGAAGCGCCGCTTTATTCTCGAGAAGCTCAAAAACCAACCACAGAGATCACGGAGAATGCAGAGTTACTGAAGAAGATCTCCGTGAGCTCCTTCCCCTCTGTGGTGGAATCTTTGCGCCAACTGCTGCGGGATCCTACGATCGCGTCCAAAAACTGGGTTTACCGGCAATATGATCACACGGTTCGCGCGGGGACACTGGTGAAGCCGGGCTCAGACGCCGCTGTGTTCTTCGTGCGCTACGCCAACAAAATTTTGGCAGCTACGACGGATTGCAATTCAACTTATTGCGCACTTGATCCGCGTGAGGGCGGCAAGATCGCTGTTGCTGAAGCCGCACGCAATCTCACCTGCTCCGGCGCAAGGCCACTCGCCCTGACCGACTGCCTGAATTTTGGCAATCCCTACAAGCCGCAAAACTTCTGGCAGCTACGTGAAGCAGTTGAAGGAGTCGCAGAAGCATGCCGCGAATTTGGGACGCCCATCACGGGCGGAAATGTTTCGCTGTACAACGAAAGCCCGGCCGGTGTTGTCGATCCGACGCCAACGATCGCGATGGTCGGATTGATTGATCACGAAAATCACATCACCACGCAATGGTTCAAAAATGAAGGCGATACGATTATTCTCGTTGGTTCTGTAGTCCCGCCGTTGCGGGATGACCCCGGCCAGCGAAAACCTACCCAATCCAATGCGACCGGGATCAACGATCACGGCTACAGCCTCGGTGGTTCACAATATCTGAAGGTTTGTCACGGCTTGAAGATTGGTCCGCCGCCGCACGTTGATCTTCCTCACGAAACTAAAATTCAAAGCGCCGTTCGCGTTTTGATCCGCGAACGTTTGGTGAAGAGCGCGCACGATTGCTCTGAAGGCGGACTTGCCGTTGCGCTAGCTGAATGTTGTTTTAATCCTGAGAAACTTTTCGGGGCGGAGATCGCTCTAAATGCAGACGACACGTCTGCCACTACAGTTTTGTTCAATGAATCGCAGTCGCGGATTCTGATTTCGGTCGCGCCTGAAAATCTCGACAACACCATGTCGATATTGCGTGACCGCGATGTTCCGTCTCAACAACTTGGACAAGTCGGCGACAACGAATTACGCATTCAGGTCAATGACGAAAGCTTCGCGTGGCCAATTGCAGATCTTTACGACGATTGGTGGAATGCGATCCGTCGGTTCGTTGAAAGCGACTCATCTGCCGAGCGCATTCCAAGTTTGTGAAGCGCGATCGAAACGTTCTTTTCCAGGGAGCGATCCCGGAAAATTACGACCGCTATCTCGGCCCCGTAATATTCGAACCGTGGGCCAAAGATTTGGTCTTCCGGCTGGCAGGCAAGAAGTACGAGCGGATTCTTGAAATTGCATGTGGCACAGGAATAGTCACACGTCGATTGCGCGATGCGTTGCCTGCGACAACCGAAATCATCGCGACTGATTTGAACCCGGACATGTTCGAATTCGCGAAGCCGAAATTTAGAAATGACGAGAACGTTCTCTGGCAACAGGCAGACGCATCCGCTCTTCCGTTTCCCAATTGTTCGTTCGACGCTGCCGTTTGCCAGTTCGGTGTGATGTTCGTCCCAGACAAAGCCGCGGCCATGCGCGAATCTTATCGCGTCCTTCGCAGCGGCGGCGTTTTTCTGTTCAACGTCTGGGATGAGTTCGCGGCGAATCCATTTGGCCAAATTGCGCACGCAACGATCGCTTCCTTTTTCGATCACGACCCGCCTGGATTCTATGAGATCCCGTTTGGTTTTCACGATTCTACAGTGATCCGAAAATTGCTGCAGGACGCCGGCTTTGAAAAAATTGAATCGTTTTCTGAAACGAAGCCCTGCCGGAGCGGCTCAGCGAGAGAATTCGCGACTGGATTGGTACGCGGCAATCCGGTCGGCGCCGAGGCAACAGAGCGCGGCGTGGATCCTGAGGACCTAATCGATGCGATTGCAAAACGAATCGCGGAACGTTTCGGCAATGCACAGGTCGAGAGCACAATGCGCGCGGTTATTTGGCAGGCGATGAAGTTTTAATCCCGCGATTTGAATGTGAAACAATTTGGTGGATTATTTGGTGTGATCACCCCCTCGGGCAAAACTGATCCAGACCAGGCGCCTGACTCTGCGGTGCTGCCGCAACACGAGTGCGGGCTTTTCGGCGTGTTCGGCCACCCAAAGGCGGCGGTTCTGACGTATTACGGTTTGTTCGCCTTGCAACATCGCGGGCAGGAGAGCGCTGGGATCGTTACGAGCAACGGGCCAGGCACGAGTTTTCTAATGCACAAGGACATGGGTCTGGTCTCACAGGTGTTTGGTCAGGAAGAACTGGCGAAATTGAAGGGAACACGCGCGATTGGCCATACGCGTTACTCCACTACCGGCACCAGCACGGTCAAGAACGCGCAACCGTTCGTGGTCGATTGTGTGCGCGGCCAGATGGCAATAGCGCACAACGGCAATTTAATTAACGCCGACGTTTTGCGCGATGAGCTCGAACGGAGAGGTTCGATTTTCCAAACCACCGCTGACAGCGAAATCATTTTGCATCTTCTCGCGCAGCCATCTGACAATGGCGGCAACGTCCTGGCAGCATTGCGCCGGATTCAGGGCGCGTTCTCGCTGATCATCATGAGCGAACGTGAGCTGATCGCAGTGCGCGATCCCTTTGGCTGGCGCCCACTCGCGCTCGGCAAGCTCGACGGCGGGTATGTGGTGGCATCTGAAACGTGCGCGTTTGATCTGATCCATGCCGAGTTCATTCGAGAAATTGAACCTGGCGAAGTATTGATCATCAACGAAGAGGGATTGCGTTCGGAACGGCCATTCCCGGACGAGCGCCCTGCGTTTTGCATGTTTGAATACGTGTACTTCGCGCGTCCGGACAGCATGATCGGAGGCGTGAATGTCGGAAAAGTGCGGATGGAGATGGGACGCGAACTCGCGCGAAAGTTTCCCGTCGAGGCCGACATCGTCGTGCCTGTACCGGATTCAGGAAACTACGCGGCTCTCGGTTTTGCTCAGGAACTAGATATTCCTTACGCTCACGCTTTCGTCCGCAATCACTACATCGGGCGCACATTTTTGCAGCCGAGCCAGCTGATCCGCGATTTCGACGTGCGAGTGAAACTGAATCTGATCAAGGAAATCGTGGCCGGAAAACGCGTCGTGGTTGTAGACGACTCGATCGTGCGCGGCACCACTGCGCGCGCCCGCGTGGTGAACCTTCGCGAGGCGGGAGCCAGGGAAGTGCATATGCGCGTGAGCTGTCCGCCACATCGATTTGCCTGTCATTACGGCATCGATTTTCCAGACCCTGAAAAGTTGATCGCCAATCAGATGTCGATGGAAGAGATCTGCAAATACCTCGGTGTCGACAGTCTGGGTTACCTCGACGTAGAAGGTATGGTGCGAGCAACAGGCAAGCCACTGAATAGCTTTTGCCTCGCTTGTTTCAACGGGGATTATCCCCTGCCCGTCGATCCTGCATTGGACAAATTCATCATGGAACGACGCGAACAGCGGGCCAAGGCGCTGGCCGATCAGCAAGCGCAGCCGACGTTGTTCGCCGATTTGAAGTAGTAGCTTGTCATTTCGAGCGAAGCGCAGCGGAATGACAAAGAAGCAAAAGGCCTACGCGCACGCGGGCGTGGATGTGGATCTTGCGAATCGACTGAAGTGGCAGATTCATTCGCTGGTGGCGACTTCCTTCGGCGCAAGGGAGGCGAGGATTTTTTCGAAGCGCGGATCGCCGCGGAGTGAGTCCCAAACCGGATCCAGTTTCAACTCGCCGTAATGCACACCAAACGGGGCTTGCGCGGAGATGGCTAGTTGTTCAAGGGCCAGATCGTTCTCGCCTATCCAGGCATAAATATTTGCGAGCTCCGTAATAAGGCCCACCCCTAGAACGGCATCTTTCGACATTGGCAGGAGTTCACAAGCGCGACGGCCTTCGCGCACAGCTGCCTCTTCGCGACCGAGGCCAGCGTCGATCTGGCCGAGGAGGCTCCAGGCAATTCCGTTATCGGGTTGATCGCGGACAATCTTCTCCGCAATCGCGCGAGCAACGGTGAACGCGGCGTGCGCCCGAGCCGTATCGTTAAACGCACGAGGGGCAACGCCGGCGAAGAATTCGCGCGGGTACTTAATGCTGTTGTACTCTAAAAGCCCTTCGGCCGGTATGAAATCGAGGGCGCGACTGACGGCAACGGGATCGCGCTCCAAGATCGCGCAACGGAACGAATCGTCAGCAAATTCCTTTGCTGCCTCCGAGTGCTTAGCCACAAGTGCGGAAAGCTCCTTGCGCAGAGGGCGAACATCACCACGCTGGAGGAACGGCTGCTTGGCGAGTTCAATCGGGGGACTCCATTTGCGCGGCGCGAGGGCACGACAACGCTCCCAAAGCGCGCTCGACTCGGAATAACGCCGCAGGTAACTATACGTTCTGGCAGCGTCGAAGAGCCACTCATTATTGCGCGGGTCCAACTCAACGGCGCGCTCGAAGTTCCTGATCGCCTCTGTCCAGCGGCCCTGATGACGATCGATCATCCCGGTGATTAAATATATCTCGGGATCGTTTGGGAGCGTGCGCCGGGCGAGTTCGAGTTCGGCGCGAGCACGGGCGTAATCGAAAAAGCCCCAATAGGCATACATGGCCAGTGCGCGGTGGACTTCTCCAGCATCGGGTTGGAGGCGGACAGCATTCTGGATAGCGGCATTGGCCAGCTCACGACGGGCCGGAGTGTGATCGTCCCAAAGGAAGATCTGGAGATGCTGCTGGCCGAGGTCGCAATAAGCGAGTACGAAATGCGGATCGCGCGCGACCGCCTCCTCCAGCAAACGCACGGGTTCCAGCAGATTCCGAGGCCCGCCTTCGTTGGATTCAAATTCTCTGGCCTGAACGTAAAGTGCGTTCGCGACGAGATCGGTGGTGGGTTTGCGCTCAATGGCCACTCTTTCAGCCATTGAGGTTTTGGTGTGAAGCTGCTCGGCGACTTTTTGCGCAATCTCGCTTTGGACAGCAAAGAGATCGTTCAAATCGCGATCGTATTCCTCGGCCCAAACGTGAGTATCAGTGCGCGTGTCGATCAACTGCGCGTTCAAGTGAATCCGATCACCGCTCCTGCGTGCGCTTCCTTCCAGCACGTGAGACACGCGAAGCACATCACCGATCTGGCGCACATTTCGTTTACCGCGATATTCCATCACGCTTGTCCGGCTAATGACTTTGAGATCGGCGATCTTCGCGAGCTTGGTCAGAATGTCATCCTGCACACCTCGATCGCCGTCGCCAACAAACATGCCGGGCACAACCCGGCAGGCGATTCTGCGTGCAACATCGCTCCGCAGGTTTCACAGATTTCGCGTGCTGCATCTGTTGCCATAATCAAAACGCCTGTTGCCCCACGCGCGCAAACACGCTGCGCAGCCTGCTCAGCTCGTCGTCCACCTCGTGCGGAGCGCTCACTGTCTGTATGATCTCGCGCCGAACGGCAGCTGCGAATTGCTGTCGCAAGCGGTAGATCAGCGTCTTGACTGCGCCGAGACTGAGGTTCGTCCGGTCCGCTACTTCCTGATAACTGGCGTGCAGTTTAATTCCTCCGAGAAAAGGCGACAGCGCTTCGAAGAGATTCGCCTTCCCTTCCGCAGCACATTCTGCGCGGACCTTGTCGAGCGCGCGCTCCAGCACGACGCTCGCCCAACGGGCATCGAGGATTTCATCCGGGGCCGCTTCATGATCGGCGCGCAGGTGATGGAGCTCCTCGGCCTCGAGCTCGTCCGTCGAGATGAATTGCATTCGGCCGCCGCGTTTCAAGGTGTGTTGCTGCATGTGCTCGTCGGCAAGGCAGCGCTTCAGCGCTCCGAGGAGGAAACTGCGGAAACGTCCTCGCTCCCGAGAAGCGCGCTGGAGCGTCTCGTTTTCCAAAAGGTGCTGAAAAAAATGATTGCGTTAAATCTTCAGCGTCGTGCCTCGAGTAGCCGCTGCGGCGCAGGTAAGCATAAATGGGTCGCCAATAGATTCGGCATAACTCCGCCATCGCCGTGTGTGCACGCGCCGGCGTGCTTGCTCCCGCAGCGAGGACCATGCTCCACGCGGTTTCCTCGAAACGCTGGTCCGTTTCATCGGAAATACTGGGGGAGACCATGTCCGCATCTTACGCATAAATCCGAAGTCGCGACAAGCTCGTTCGGCCACTTGAAGATCGGCCATTGCGAAGCACGTCATTGCGTTAAAGGCGTTTCGATTCGAAGGCACCGATGCGGATGCTGGCCGCTGCTGCGAACGATTCAGGGAACGGCGGGTCATACCGCCGTTCCCTGGTGGAAGTTTTTCGCCGGTTCTATCAAAGACGCGTCGCTGTTTCAGTAGCGCAGATCGGAGGTCCTACCGGGTTGCCATTGATATCGTAGAGTTGAGACGTGCCGGTGGCGGTATAACTACTTGCTGAAACGTCCACGACCACCTTCCGCATCTCTATACGCCATCCCGCAAGAGTGCCGTTGGGATTTAAGACGAAGAATTTAACAGTGTAAGAATAATTTCCGCCGGTCAAATGGTCCCAAACTCCGCGGCCAGGGCCGCGTGCCACGACCAGCGGCGGCGAGACAAAAGCAGCGAATTCCTGCATTGTGCCCCCGAATATAAAGGTGTTAAGCCTCGTCAAGGTTGGGCCGTTATTGCAAACGTTCACGGTCACATTCCATGCTCCTTCTAGTTTCCCCCCCACCAGCGTGTCTCGCTCGAGGCCGCGTCCCGGGTCAGTGCCCTGAGTGCCGGCGGCAAGCAAGAGCAGGCCCGCCGAAACCAACAGAGCCACCGAAGCTCGTCTAAGATTGGTTTTCGTTAAATTTGTTTTCATGGGTGTCATTTTCTTTCTTTTTAGGTTTGTGATTTTCTTTCCGTTGTTTTGGCCTCTTTGATTCTTCGCCATGTCGCCTTTGCGTACCGCATTCGCGGGGCTCCGGCGCACCGGGAAGGAACCATTTCTGGCCGTTCATTTCCTCTTCTCTCCAGATCCCGCCGAAAAAGTTTCAGGAAATTTTCTGCGGCCCAGTATCCCGAAAGGCATAGCTGACCATCTTCGGGAATCGAAAATGCATTGTAGGGCGGGCGCTCCGCCTGCCGAAAGCGACGGAAACCGAAGCGGTTGCCCTACAAGGGAACATTGTAAAACAGGCTTACGCGTGCACAGGCGAAGCCAAAGCGACTGGGCGTGCTGAGCGTTTGCGCCATCAGGCACCTGACCATCTTCAGAAAATCCAAAAAATCAGCCGCCACGCTACTGGGGGCGTGACGGCTGTTTGCAAGTTGCTCCGCCGCGTCATGAGCGACGGCTCAGCCTTCTACGGGGTAAAAGAGATCGCAACAACGTGACCGGCTTCCTCGGTAACGTAGAGCGTGCGCGTCTTTTCATTCAGCGTCATCGAAGTAGGGTGGCTCAGGCAACTGGCGATCACAGTCGGTGGACCAGCCGGATCGTCAAAACGCAACACCAGTCCTGGCCCTTGGAAAAACGGACCCGCTGAGGCGTACTGGAGCACCAGGTAACTGGTTGCACTGCGCGTTTTCATCGGACGAAGGCCGATAGCGTCTGTGCGCCCGGTAATTAACGGCGTGTCGCCTCCCGTCGTCGGATCGATCTGTTCCACCGTTGATACTCCCGTTGGGAACGGAGCGCCTCGAAAAAGGGTCACCAAAAGGTGATCGTCAAAAGCCGCGATGCTGGTTGGCACAGCTTGCAGGAACGGGCCGCCAAGGGCCGGGTACAGGGGATTCGGGATGTTGGGGAACGCGACAAGCGGTGAGAATGATTCCGGCAGAACATTAACCGCCCACGCCAGATTCCGACCGCCGTCGGTGACGTAAAGCATGTCTTCCACCCCAACCAGGCCAAATGGATTGGAAAGCTGCACGTTGTCAGGAAAGCACGGGACAGGGAAGGGTACGTAGTCAGGGAAATTAGCGACTATCCGGATTGTGATCTGCCCGCTGTCGTTCGATAAAGTGACCGTCTGGTGATCGGCAGTGCCTGCTCATCGGCTGGAGTTAGTGTGAACCCGGTCGTGATTTGCTCCACGTTGGCGCTGAACTGGATGGCGAGAACCGAGCTAAAGATCGGCGAGGACGGCCCATTGGGGTTTGGTCGATCCGATCCCGGACAGGGGCCCGCGCGGCCAACGTCGCCTGTCCCCATTGCGACGTAGAGGGTGCGACCGCTTCATGAAGAGACCCGCCGGTCCCGAAGGGCTCCCAACGTCGTTAATCCCGGACGGCAGCCCGTCCAGAAGCGTTCGGCGATTGCCGCTCGGGGCAACAATGGAAATGCGTCCACTGCTCGGCGCGCCGGTGCCGCTTTCAGAGACCAGCAGGTTACCCTGGTTTGTCAGAGCTGTTCCGAGCGGCTCTCGAAGCCCGCTGACGAGTTCAGTGCATTGCGCGTCTGCATGTGCGGTAGCGAGCAACAATAACGCCCCCGACGCCAGCCCGACGACAAGTTTTCGAATCTTTGGCTTGTTCATAATGTAATTTCCTTTTCTTGTTTTGGCCTTCTTTGATTCCTCATCATGAGGAGTTATTTCTGGCCGTTCATTTCTTCTTCTCTCCAGATTGCGCCGAAACAAGCTAAAGCGACAAATTCAATCGCTCGTTAGGGAAACGCACGGCCCGCAGGTGCTCGGCAAGGTCGGCGGCTTCGGCGGATTATTCCGCGCGCGCTTCCCTGGAATGCGCGAACGAGTCTTGGTCGCAAGCATTGATGGCGTCGGGACAAAATTGAAAATCGCGTTCGCGATGGACAAGCACGACACCGTAGGCGTCGATCTGGTAAATCACTGCGTGAACGACATCGCCGTTCTCGGCGCGCGTCCGCTTTTTTTTCTGGATTACATTGGCTGTGAAAGACTCGAGCGCCGCGTCTTCCAAGAACTGTTGCGCGGATTGTCTCGCGCGTGTCGAGCCGCGGGCTGCAGCCTCCTCGGTGGTGAAACGGCGCAAATGCCCGGCATATATCGAAAGGGCGAATACGATCTTGCCGGTTGCATCGTCGGTGTCGTGGAACGCGAGGAGATTATTGACGGACAAAAAATCCGGCCCGGTGATGCAATTCTGGGGCTGGCATCAAATGGGTTGCATACGAACGGCTACTCGCTGGCACGGGAAATCTTGTTCAAAAAAATGCGGCTCAAAGTAACTTCGCGCTTGCCCGGGTTGACGAAGACTGTCGGCGACGAGTTGTTGCGCGTGCACAAAAATTATCAGCCACTCCTGGCAAAAATTCCTAGCGGCGTGATCAAAGGTCTTGCTCACATCACTGGGGGCGGCCTCATTGATAATCTACCGCGGATTTTGCCTCCGAATTGTGACGCAGTGATTGAAACGAAAAGCTGGAAGGTCCCGCGCATCTTCCAAATCTTGCAGCAAAATGGAAATATCGATCTTCGAGAGATGTATCAGGTTTTCAACATGGGCATCGGAATGGCAGCGGTCGTGGCGGAGCAAAATGCAGACCGCGCGATGTCGATCTTGGGCGCGAAACGAATTGGTCGGATCGAACGCGGATCGGGGAAAACTCTTTTGAGATTATAGAGCGGCCACCCCGACGGGCTTCATTGGGCTTTACGGCAGCTGCGACGATGCGGGATCAGTCACATTTACTGGCACCTGCACTTCCACTGTTGAGTCAATGCTGGGAGTTTTATCTCGCCGTGTTATCCGCCGTAGGCCGGCGCGATCGGCTGCGAGATCGACAAGCTCCGCCACTCTTGACTTCAGTGCGCGCGCTCGCGTCCACAGGAAAAACAGAAAGAGCAGGTAGACACCAATGGACCAAAGGTCAAGATGGGAAACATTAAGCTGCCGATAGATCAACAGACTTACTGCAATAA
>WNGD01015727.1_pt1 | contig 11856 bp, 11 predicted proteins | sample 5400671 | NCBI WGS metagenome assembly WNGD01 (sample SAMN13153369, study PRJNA577476) | soil metagenome | isolation source: 40 cm soil or saprolite under grassland replicate 2 | place: USA:California | collected 2016-06-15
CCGGAGTTCCAGCAGGTGGAAAACGCAATCACGCTAAACAGCAGCGGCGACCGGCGGCGTTTCTTCCGGCTTCTCCTCGCTCAGCGCCGGTTCGCAGCATTGCCGTCGGACTCGAGCGAGAACCAATAACGTGATTGCGCCATAAGAAAGTGCGGCGATCTTCAACGCTGTTGGCATTCCAATGAAATCGGAAAGGCTCGTCACACCAAGTCCAGCGATTGGCATAAGCCCGACAAAGCTCAACATGAAGACAGCCGAGACCCGCCCGCGCAAGTAATCCGGCGCGCGCTCTTGCACAATGGTGCTGGCGAGCCCGAAATTTGTTGCCAGGCCTAACGAGTTCATGATCATCAGCCCTGTCGCTAAATAAAATGTAGGCGCGCGCGACATTCCAAATATCGCGATGGTCACGCCCATCGCGCACATCATCATCAGCGGAACACGTTTCTCGCGAGGTAATCCGATCAGGAAAAGCGAACCGACAACGGAGCCCACTGCGGAAGCGCCCATCAGAAATCCGAGTCGATCCGGGCCAAGATGAAGCACGAGGCGGACGTAGAGTGGCATCATCACGGTGATGATTGGAAAAATGCAAACAGATTGCGTCGCGATCAGCATGACCATCGCCAGACTCGGTCTGTCTTTGGCGATGTAACGAAAGCCTTCCTTGATTCCGCTGGCGCGCTTTTGTTCTTCCTCGGCCGTGCCGCGCGCACGCGGCGGCAATGACAGAATCGCAACGATCAACGCGATAAACGATAAAGCGTTGGCAAAAAATGCGGAGGCCATGCCCCATGCGCTGATCAAGATGCCGGAAAGAGAAAATCCAACCATCCGCGATCCGTGAAATACCGAGCGATCGAGTGAAATTGCGCCTTGAATCTCATCACGCTTGACCAGCTCGGGGACGAGCGCGGAGAGAGTTGGCATTTCGAACGAATTCGAAACGCCGAGGATCGCGGCGAAAATGAAGATCTGCCAGATCGCGATGTTTCGGCTCCAGATCAACCATCCGATTGAAACGGCTATCCCAATCTGGACGTATTGAGTGATCAGTAAAATCTTGCGCTTATCGAATCGATCCGCGGCTGAGCCTCCAACCATCGTCAGTGCCAACATCGGCAAACCGGCAGCAAGCTGCACTAGGCCAAGGAAAATTGCCTTGTTCGTGAGCGTGGCCATCACCCAGCCCTGCGCCATCACTTGCATCCAAGTGCCGGTATCGGAGATCGCGCTGCCAATGATGTAACGGCGAAACGGACCCGGCCGCAAAACACGAAGGGCGTGGCGAGTTGTAAGTTTGATTTCGCCGCTCATGGCAAACACTCATCCTTGTAGAGGCGTTTGTGTCAAACGCCTGGGTGTCGCGTTGATTGGCAGGACCGGCGCGCTGCGTCGCCACCTGAGACGGCCAATTGCCCCTGTGGCATGCGTTCACTATGTTGAACCATGCGCATTGATAAATACACGCAGAAGATGCAGGAGGCGCTGCAAGCTGCACAGGATCTGGCTTCGCGGGCTAATCATCCGGAAATCACCAACGAACATTTTCTTTCCGCTCTTCTGGACCAAAGCGAGAGCATAGCGCGGCCACTCCTTGAGAGGATCGGAGCAAATGTAGATCAGTTGCGGGAACGGCTGCGCTCGGAGCTGGAGCGCCGCTCGACAATTCACGGCGCCGCCGGCGATCTGCGTCTCTCGAACGAACTCCGCACCGTGCTGGACAATGCCGAAAAGGAGATGTCGAAGCTGAAGGATGAATTCACCAGCGCCGAGCATTATTTGCTCGCACTGGCCGTCGCTAATGTTCCTGCGGCAAAATTATTGAAGGAGCTCGGCATCACACGCGACAAGCTCATGCAGGGTCTTCAGCAGGTGCGCGGTTCGCAGCGCGTGACCGATCAAAATCCCGAAGGCAAATATCAGACACTCGAAAAATATGGACGCGACCTGACCGAGTTGGCGCGACGCGGCAAGATCGATCCGGTAATCGGACGCGACAATGAAATCCGACGCGTCATGCAGGTGTTGTCGCGCCGGACGAAAAATAATCCAGTGCTCATCGGTGATCCGGGCGTTGGCAAAACAGCAATTGTAGAAGGACTGGCTCGGCGGATCGTCAGCGGCGACGTCCCCGATTCGCTAAAGAACAAACGAATCATCGCCATGGACATCGGCGCCATGGTCGCGGGCGCAAAGTTCCGTGGCGAATTCGAAGATCGTCTGAAAGCATTTTTGAAAGAAGTGACCGATGCGCAGGGTCAGATCATCCTGTTCATCGATGAATTGCACACCATCGTTGGCGCAGGGGCAGCGGAAGGTTCGGTCGACGCTTCGAACATGCTCAAGCCGATGCTTGCACGCGGAGAGTTGCACACGATCGGCGCGACCACGATCGACGAATATCGCAAATATATCGAGAAAGACGCTGCGCTCGAGCGGCGCTTCCAGCCGGTGCTCGTAAATGAACCGAGTGTAGAAGACACAATCGCAATTTTGCGCGGGTTAAAGGAACGCTACGAAGTGCACCATGGCGTACGCATCACCGACGGAGCGCTCGTCGCAGCGGCGGTACTCTCGCATCGCTATATCACCGACCGCTTCTTGCCAGACAAGGCAATCGATCTTGTCGATGAAGCGGCGTCCCGTTTGAAGATTGAGCTCGATTCAATGCCGACGGAGATCGACGTGATTGAGCGCGAGATCATGCAGCATGAAATGGAACGGCAGGCGCTTAAGAAAGAGAAGGACCCCGCGAGCAAGGAGCGTTTGAAAAAGCTCGAGAGAGAATTGGCGGAGCTAAAGGAAAAATCGAATGCGCTTAAGGCGGAGTGGCAAAAAGAGAAGGCTGTCATCGACGAACAGCGAAAGTTGAAGGAAGAACTCGATCGATTGCGGACCGAACTTGAGCGGGTACAGCGGCGCGGTGAATTGGCCAGGGCGAGCGAAATCCAATATGGACGCATTCCCGAATTGGAAAAGAAATTGGCCGATCTAACGGCGCAATCGGCAAAGACCAAAAAACGTTTGCTGCGTGAAGAAGTGACGGAGGAAGATATCGCCGAGGTCGTGTCGAGCTGGACGGGGATTCCGGTCTCGCGACTGCAGGAGGCAGAGCGCGAGAAGCTCGTAAAGCTCGAAGAGCATTTGCATCAGCGCGTGGTCGATCAGGACGAAGCAATCAAGGCCGTGGCCAATGCCGTGCGCCGTGCCCGGGCCGGTTTACAGGACCCGAACCGTCCGCTGGGCTCATTTATTTTTCTCGGACCGACTGGAGTTGGCAAAACGGAATTGTCCCGCGCGCTCGCGGAATTCTTGTTCGACGACGAGAACGCCATGATCAGGATCGACATGAGCGAATACATGGAGAAACACACGGTCGCACGGTTGATCGGTGCGCCGCCGGGTTACGTCGGCTATGAGGAAGGCGGTCAGCTTTCCGAAGCTGTGAGGCGTAGGCCGTACTCAGTCGTACTCTTCGACGAAATTGAAAAAGCGCATCCGGATGTGTTCAACGTGCTGTTGCAAGTGCTCGATGACGGCCGGATCACGGACGGGCAGGGGAGAACCGTCGATTTTAAGAACACGGTGATCATTATGACGTCAAATATCGGGTCGCAATACATTACTGAGGAAGAATCACGCGAAGCGCGCCGACGACTCGTGACCGACGCGTTGCGCGCGCATTTCCGTCCGGAGTTTCTCAACCGTGTTGATGAGATCATCATTTTCGACCGGCTCACGGAAGACGATCTGAAGAAGATTGTTGAAATTCAGCTACGCAGATTGTCGAAACGGCTCGAGCAACAGAAGATCACACTCAAGCTCTCCGATTCAGCCAAGGAACTGCTCGCGCGCGAAGGATATGACCCGGTCTACGGCGCGCGTCCACTGCGGCGCACAATTCAAAGAGAAATTCTCGATCCGCTCAGCATCGATATTCTCGAAGGCAAAGTCCGCGAAGGCCAGACCGTTTACGTCAACGCAAAAGACGGCGCGCTAGAATTTCAGGAAAAATAGTTGTGAAACGTCGCGGCAAGGTTTGATTCTCGTCTTTTTAGTGAGCGAGACGTCCAAAACCAAGATTCAGTTCAACGGCTGCGAATACGCTAGTGCTGACGAGATGCCGGTCAGCGTCAGGGCGGCGTATGAACGCGCCCTCCACGAAACGCCCGTGCTTCATTCCGGCGCGCGACTCGCTGCAAAACTGAAGGCGAAGATCATTGTGAACGACACCGAGTTCAATCACGCCGGGGAAATGTCAGTGGACGATCGACACTTGTATCACGAAGCGCTCGAGGCCGTGTTCCCGCCAGGCATTGCGGTGTCCGTCAATGAGGCGCAGAAAATCAGGAACAAGAAAGTCTTGCTGGTTGTGGTTGCCGCCGTCAGCGTTCTCGTCGGAGCTGTTTATCTCTGGCTGCGCGCCTTGTTCGGCTAAAACGCTGCGCTTGTAGAGGCACTCGCCGCGGCAACGGCCTATTCGCTTTCGTTCGGCGGCTGACACAACTGCCGCTACAATCTTTCTGGGCGCTACGCTGTCACTTGCTTGAATGCCGACACAAAAGTTTCCATCTCGGTTTTTTTCCCAATGGTGACACGCATGTGATTTGGCAGGGCAGGGAACAAGCGCCCGACATGAACGTTTTGTTCTTTCATCGCCTTGATAAGCGGCACGACGGGGCGTCTGCAGTCGATCATGATGAAGTTGGCCTGGGAGGGAATGGTCTTGTAGCCCGCCCTGGCAAGTTCGGAAGTGACGAACATTTTCGCTTCGCTGTTTAAACGCTGGCCATTCGGGACCTGGTCTGGATCATCCAGGCTGGCACTCGCCGCGGCCAGCGCCATGATGTTTACACTGTCCCACATTTGGTACGGGCGCATGCGGTCAATCGTTTCCTTTTGCGCAACGCAATAGCCGCAGCGTAACCCCGCCATGCCGTAAATTTTCGAGAACGTGCGCGACAAAATGAGGCTTGGATGATCTTTGGTTAACGTGATAACACTCTCGTAATCGGGACTGTCGGCGTAATGAAAGTACGCCTCATCCACTAGAATCATCGTTTCGCGCGGAGTTTTTGCGATGAAATCGCGCAACTCATCCTTGGGCGTGATGCTCGCCGTAGGATTATTCGGATTACAGACGTAAATCAAACCTCCCCTGGCCGCGGTGAGCATTTTCGGCAAATCATGCACGAAGCTGTTGGTCAGCGGCACCTTCACAACCTCGGCACCATTAGCAGCGGCATTCTTGAGAATTGCTTCAAACGTGGGATCAGCAGCAATGAGTGGCCCACGCTGCTGCCCAGTAAATGTCTCGGCGCATAGTTTCAGAATCTCGCCGGAACCGTCGAATGAATCCGTTATCGCCTGCAATCCTTTCGGTGACGGCCCATAGGGATTCTCATTCGCGCTCAATCGGACGACGGTGCCGCCTGCTGTTGAAGACGTAGTATTAGGCTGAGTTGGTTTTGCGAAAGAAAGCCGCGGCCTAACGAGAGTCGCTGCCGCGCCTGCGCCTAATAACTGCGCAAATTTACGTCGAGAAACGGACATGGTATTCATTTTTTTTAACGCTCCTTAACGTCGATTGTTAGGCTAATCCGAACCGAATGCCAGACCGAATTGCGATAACTGCGTTTTTGCTGGCTGCGTTCGCCGCGCTTGCAACGCACGGATGCGCCAAGTCGCGTCAGGACGAGCACGCGCGGCAGCTCGCTGCGCGTGTACGAACTGAATTTCTGCATGCCTGGAATAATTACGAGCGCTATGCGTGGGGTCACGACGCGTTGCGACCTCTAAGTAAAACCGGGCACGATTGGTACGGACAGTCGCTCTTAATGACTCCAGTCGATGCGCTCGACACGCTCATCCTGATGCATCTCGATGCCGAGGCTGCAAGGGCGCGATCACTTATCGTTAATAATCTCTCATTCGATCGCGATATTTACGTCAAAAATTTCGAGGTAACGATACGCCTGCTCGGCGGACTTCTCTCCAGCTATCAACTGACAGGTGACAAACGCCTCTTGAACTTGGCTGAAGATTTGGGCAAGCGACTGCTCCCGGTCTTCAATTCGCCGACGGGACTGCCTTATGTTTATGTCAATCTCCGCACTGGCCAGACACGCGATGCGGTGACGAATCCGGCAGAAACCGGCACGCTGCTATTGGAATTTGGCATTCTGAGTAAACTCACTAGCAGGCCCGTTTTCTATGAGAAAGCAAAGCGCGCTCTAGTTGAAACCTTCAAGCGCCGTTCGCCGCTGGGCCTCGTCGGAGAAGGCATCAACGTCGAGACAGGCGCCTGGACGAACACTGACAGTCACATCAGCGGCGGCATTGACTCGTACTACGAGTATCTGTGGAAGTGCTGGCGCCTCTTCGGGGATAAAGATTGTCGCGATATGTGGAACGCCAGCATTCCCGCCGTTAATAAATATCTTGCGGACGAGACCGGCGGCGAATTGTGGTACGGACACGCTGATATGCAGACAGGCAAGCGGACAAAAACGACTTACGGCGCGCTCGATGCATTCTTTCCTGGATTGCTCGCGGTCTCAGGCGACCTGAAGCAGGCGCGTCGCCTGCAAGCTTCATCGTTCAAGATGTGGAACCTGTACAGCATCGAGCCGGAAATTCTTAATTATGAAACAATGCACGTGGTCGCCAGAAGCTATCATCTGCGTCCCGAGATCGTTGAGTCCACTTACTATCTTTATTACTACACCGGTGACCCGAAGTATCGGCGCATGGGCGAGAAAATGTTCGGCGACTTCGTTAAATATTGCCGCACGGACTCAGGTTACGTTGCGCTTGCCGACGTGATAAGTAAACAACAGCTCGACGAAATGGAGAGCTTCGTCCTGGCCGAGACTTTCAAATATTTTTATTTGCTCTTCGCATCGCCAGGGACTCTGGAGTTCGATAAAGTCATCTTTAACACCGAAGCGCATCCGCTAAAGCAAATGTGGTGAAATTTTCTCTCTTTCGGCGAGGTGTTTTTACCAATTCAACCACTGACCTTGGTACGCGGCACAACTTGAAATTTCAGGAGGCAGTGTTGCGGTGAGTGGCTAACATTTTCACATGATCTTTGAGTTGGTGAAGCAGCAAAGGCGACGTCGCCTGCGAGCGCGGCCGTTTCCGAAAGAATGGCTGGTGTTGATTCAGCGTCACGTTGTATTCTTTCACAGGCTGTCCGCGAGCGACCGCGCGGAACTACTTGGTCACATTCAAGTATTTCTTGCCGAAAAACGTTTCGAGGGATGTGGCGGTTTCGCGATCACGGATGAGGTCCGCGTGACTATCACGGCGCAAGCTTGTCTTCTATTGTTGCATCGCACGACGGACTATTTCCCCGGTCTGCTAACGATTCTTGTTTATCCATTGACATACATGGTGCAGGAAGACCACCAGATTGGTGAGCATGTTTGGGAAGAGGGAACCGTGAGTCGTCTTGGCGAGACCGGCCGTAGAATGGGGTCGTTGGTCCTCTCCTGGGGCGCGGTCAAACATGGCGCGGCTGATCCTTCCGATGGTAAGAACGTTGTTCTTCATGAATTTGCTCATCAACTTGATTACGAAAATCACGCAGCCGACGGAGTGCCGGGATTAGCAACTGGCGAGCAGCAATCGGCCTGGAGCGAAGTTATGAGTTCCGAGTTTGCGTCGTTGCGCGCGGCCGATGAAACCGGGATACCAACCTTGCTCGATACTTACGGAGCCACTGATCCTGCTGAGTTTTTCGCGGTATCGGTCGAGGCGTTCTTTGAGCAGCCACGTGCGTTACGCGCTCGTCACCCGCGGCTATACGCGGAATTGCAAAAGTATTTTCAGCAGAACCCTGCCGATTATTCTGCTGAAATCCAATCAACCTGAAAACCGTTGCGCATAAGGTGGTGCAGGAGCGGTTGAGAGAAAGGCTGTCGATTCTCTATATGCCAGGTTTTCTACCGCTAACAATTATCGCCTCCGCGGGGAAACTTATTGTTCCGCTCGCAAAATATCTCCGCGCAACATCGGCAACAGCCTGCTTCACAGTTGGTAATTGAGCGGGCGTGAGTCTGGTCATTTTTTTTCGCAAAGTTTCGGACATCTCAGTGCGCAACTGCCAGAACTGCTCAAATGAGATCGCCGCTTCAATTTGAAAATTCAGCCGGCGTTCGGTCACATTTTTAGCGTCAGCCTGTTCCAGGATTCCAGCCAGCTTGCCGGGAACGGCAAAACGGAATGCATCTGGGGCATCAGGTCCTGCGGCGGAATCTCCACAAATCGGTCGAGTACATCTGTGATAGTCGAAAAGAAAGGATTAGCTTCTTTTGGACCCCAGACAGCAAACGCGACATATCCACCCTTGAGAACGACCCTCAATGCCTCCCGCACGGCGGCGGCAGGATCGGCGAAGAACATTGCTGATAACCTGCCTATGGCTACGTCAAACGTACAAGCTTCAAACGGTAGGTCGTTTGCAGAACATTGTCTGAAATGGATGTTCGTAAGCCCCGTCGGGCTGCTTCCGCATGAGCGCTCTCGAGCATACCGGCCACAGGATCGGTGTACGTTACTGACCCGGTGGGCCTCACAATTCTTGAGATTGTGAGCGATGGCTCGCCGCTGCCACCTCCGATATCAAGCACCTTTTGACCGATTCCGATCTGTGCTTCTTCGACCAAGCCGGACGTCAAAGGCGTGAACATTTCTGTGATCAGGACGCGATACTTGTCCCAATACCGCGCAGAGGTTTGCCACGCGTGAAGCGCTTTGTTCTGGTTCTCGGGAATCACTTTGGTTCGAGGGAGCCGGCCCTTTGTTTCGCTCCAAGAGGACGGGTGACGATCCTTCGTCCCAACGAAGCTAAGCGTTGGTTAGGAGCGAACGGCATGATGCCGCCATTCCATCTACGCCTTATTGCGGTTGCGGCACGATCCGGAGATATGGCTTGGGCGCTTTCCAGCCTTGCGGATAACGCTTCTTCGCCTCCTCGTCCGAAACTGAACCCGCAATGATCACATCGTCCCCTTGTTTCCAATTGACGGGCGTTGCTACCTGATGCTTTGCGGTCAATTGCAATGAGTCGATCACCCGCAGCACCTCGTCGAAGTTGCGGCCTGTCGTCATCGGGTAAACGAGAATCAATTTAATCTTCTTGTCCGGGCCGACGACGTAGACATTGCGCACGGTTGCGTTGTCGGCCGGCGTACGCTTCTTCGGGTCGCCCTCGACCTCGGCCGGAAGCATCCCGTACAATTTTGAGATCTTGAAGTCAGCATCACCGACGATTGGGTAGTTCGGCGCATGCCCCTGCGTTTCTTCGATGTCCTTTGCCCAGCCTTGATGATCGCCAGTTGAGTCGACCGACAATCCCATAATTTTCACGTTTCTACGCTCGAATTCTGGTTTAATTTTTGCCATGTAACCGAGCTCAGTCGTGCAGACAGGGGTGAAGTCCTTCGGATGTGAAAACAGAATGGCCCAGGAGTCACCGATCCAATTATGGAACCGAATCCGGCCTTGGGTAGTTTCTGCTTCAAAATCTGGTGCTGTCTCGCCAATCTTCATTGTTCTTCCTCCTGTTTCAGTTGGGAGGAGGTTATTTCAAATTCGGGAGCGAAAGTCAATACTCGGCTTGCGAGATCAGCTCGCAGAACTTGTTGAGATCGATGTTGCCACCCGAAACAATGGCGACAATCGGGCCTTCGCCGGCTCTTCCACTGAGAGCCGCAGCGAGCGGTAGTGCGCCGGCGCCCTCGGAGATGACCCGCGCTTTTTCTGCCATGAGTCGCATCGCGTTTTTCGTCTCCTCGAGACTGACGACGAGGTAATCGTCCACCGCCCGTTTCATTCGTTCCCACATGCGAGGAAACATGCTTTGGCCGCCGGCGCCATCTACAAATGAAGCTTTCCAATTCGTGAACACTTGCGGCGAACCTTTCTCGAATGAAAGCGCTGCTGGCGCAGCTGTCTCCGGTTCAACTCCGAAAACCTTCGTCTCTGGCTTAAGCGCCTTGATTGCGCTGCCCACGCCGGTAATCAGTCCGCCACCGCCAATGCTAGCGATGACGGCAGCCGTGTCTGGCGCGTCCTCCAGAATTTCGAGTCCCATCGTCGCGTGACCGGTGATGAAATTGTGATCATCGAACGGGTGAATGAATGTTCCATCGGCTCCGGAAAATGATCTTTCCTCGAGCGCTTTCCATGCGATGTCGTACGGCACGGGGATGAGTTTTGCGCCGAGCCCTTTCATGCGCTCGAGCTTTGATTTCGGCGCCGTTTCAACAACGACGACCGCACATGGCACACCTGCTTGTCGCGCCGCATAGGCAACGCCCTGCCCGGCGTTGCCCGCGCTAATCGTCCAAACTCCGCGCTCTCGCTCGGGCTCGGAGAGCAGCGCCACGGCATTGGCGGCGCCACGCAATTTGTAAGCATTAATCGGCTGCAGGTTCTCCAGCTTGAGACGGACGTCGGGAAATTCCGCCCCAAGCTCGAGGCGAATCAGCGGCGTGCGCGCGATTGTGTTTGCGATTCGCTCGCGTGCTGCGCGTATTTCTGAGAGCTCAATCGAACGAACCGGTTCCACGGTAGTGCGCATCGGATCTTACTGTAGAGGCGGCTGTGCCAGCCGCAATCTGATGCCGTGCAGACGCTTTGCAGGGCAACCATTTCGGTTACCCATGGAGGCAGGCGGAGCGCCTGCTCTACAAGCGAATGCGAGGCTGCTCGTGCAAAAAAAATTGAACGTCTTTGGCAGTGCGGCTATCTGAGCATTCACCATAATTAAAATTACCACTACAGCTCTAATTGCAGTTGCGATGCTTGCCGCGTCCAGCGCATTTGCAGGAGACAAGGCATGTTGTGCCAAAGGCGCGTCAAACAACGCTTCGATGTCATGCGTCAACTTGGCAACACTCAATCTCACGGCTGATCAAAAGGCAAAAATCGAAACGTGGCAGGCCGAATGCATGAAAGCGGGTTGCACGAAAGAAAGCCGGAAGATGTTCCTGCAACGGGCCAGGGGAGTTCTTTCTGCCGACCAGTTCGCTCAATTGAAAGCGCAGTGTAAGAAAACAGCGAGTGCGAAGAACTCCGAAGCCTGATTTTGACTCAACCGGTTTCGAGAGAAATCGCGCCGCAGAAAAACCCCGGCGCGATTTTCGTTTCGGGTCCGGCTGTTCGTGATGCGGCTGCCTAGAACGCTTTGTCCGAGTCGAGCAGGATTGTGACCGGGCCTTGATTGACCAATTCCAGTGACATCATTGCTTGTCGCCACGGCAACTCCCAACCTGCGAAGCGCCTCGGCGAACTCTTCGTAGAGCTTCTTCGCCTGTTCCAGCGGCGCCGCAGCAATAAAGCTCGGCCTGCGTTGTCCGCGCGCCTCACCGTAAAGCGTGAACTGCGAGACAACCAGCGCGCTGCCCTTCACCTCTAGCAAGGAGCGGTTCATTTTTCCCTGGTCGTTCTCAAAGATCCTCAGGTTTGCGATCTTCGCGGCCATACTGGCAGCGACAGCGGACGTATCGTCGCGGCCGACGCCAAGCAAAATCGTCAGGCCCTCCGCGATTTCTCCCGTGACGTGACCCTTCACGGTAACACGCGCGCTGCTCACACGCTGGACAACAGCTCGCATTTTTTCAACTTAGAAACCTTCCAGCTATTGGCGCCGCTTTTTTTCGTTTCAGGGGCGACAGTTGCTGTCGTGCCTACGCGGGATCGATAGCACAGCACTACAAGATTTTCTGCAGCAAATCAGCAAGACGCCAGCCAGCTTTGTGTAATTCGTCTCGGACAGTATTCGTCGCCCACGTACGATAATTCATTTGGTCTGGCCGAGGTTTTTCGTCCGCCTCGCCGGCC
>WNGD01005868.1_pt1 | contig 11855 bp, 8 predicted proteins | sample 5400671 | NCBI WGS metagenome assembly WNGD01 (sample SAMN13153369, study PRJNA577476) | soil metagenome | isolation source: 40 cm soil or saprolite under grassland replicate 2 | place: USA:California | collected 2016-06-15
GACTCATACAGCACCAGCGGCTTGGCGGCCATCTCGTCCTTGGCCATGCCGAGCGAGTCGGCCGTCACCACCAGGTAGGTGAAGACGCCGTCCAGCTCGTCCAGGCTCTGCTTCATCGCGGTCTCCAGCGACAGCCCGTCGTCCATCTTCTGCGCCAGGTAGACGGCGATGATCTCGGAGTCGCATTCGGACTGGAAGCGGTGGCCCTTGCGCTCCAGACGGCGGCGCCACATGTGGTAGTTGGTCAGCTGCCCGTTGTGCACCACGGCAATGTCGGAGAACGGGTAGGCCCAGTACGGATGGGCGCCGGAGATGTCCACGTCCGACTCGGTGGCCATCCGGACGTGGCCGATCGCGTGGGTGCCGGTGAACCCGTTCAGCCGGTAGCGCTCGGCCACGCTCTCCGCGTCGCTGAGGTCCTTGATGATCTCCAGCGAGTGGCCGAGGGACAGGACCTCGCAGCCGGGCACGTCCTCGATGTAGTCGGCCAGCGGCTTGAGGTCGCCGCTGTAGCGGAACGTGACCCGGTAGGCGTAGTCCTGGTCGCCGTGCAGCACGTCGACCATGGCGCCGATCTTGGCCAGCCGGTGCTCCACCTCGTCGCGGTGCCGCTCCAGCCGGTCGGACCAGCCGATGTCCCGCACCTCGCCCGGGTCGGCCAGCTTGACCCGCATGACGAACAGGTCGGTGGGCGGGCCGTAGAGCGCGAAGCCGCTCGAGTCCGGGCCGCGGTGCTTCATGGACTGAAGCATCCTGGTCATCTCGCTGCCGATGTCGCCCGGCCCGGTGCGGTGAATGATGCCTGCGATGCCGCACATGTAACTAACCCCTCTCGGCCCGCGCGTTCCGCTACGGCAGGATGTCCAGGTACTCCGCGACGTCCCAGTCGGAGACCGTCGCGCAGTAGCGCTCCCACTCGTCGGTCTTGTAGTGGTGGAACACCGTGTACATCTCGCCCGGCAGGGCGTCCCGGATCACCGCGTCGTTCTCCAGCGCCGTGAGCGCCTCGCCCAGAGTCATCGGCACCCGCTTGACGTTCTTGCCGCCCGCGATGGCCTCATAGATGTTGCGGTTCTCCGGGGGCCCCGGGTCCAGGTTGCGCCGGATGCCGTCCTCCATCGCCTTGATGATCGCCGCGCACGACAGGTACGGGTTCACCGCGGAGTCCACGGCCCGGTACTCGAGCCGGTCCGGGGAGCTCACCCGCAGCGCGGTGGTCCGGTTCTGGTAGCCCCAGTCGGCGAACAGCGGCGCCCAGAAGCCGGTATCCCAGAACCGCCGGTACGAGTTGACCGTCGGCGAGGTAATGCAGGTGAGGGCGCCCAGGTGCTCCAGGATGCCGCCGATCGCACTCAGCGCCACCTTGCTGGGCATCCGCGGGTTGTCGGTGTCGGGCAGGAACACGTTCTCGTCGCCCTGCCAGAGCGAGATGTTGTGGTGGCAGCCGTTCGCGGACACGCCCATGAACGGCTTGGGCATGAAGCACGGGAAGGCGCCGAGTTCCCGGCCCACCTGCCGGCAGATCTGGCGGTAGGTGGTGAGCCGGTCGGCCGTCTGCTCGGCCCGGTCGAACGTCCAGTTGAGCTCGAGCTGGCCCGGCGCGTCCTCGTGGTCGCCCTGGATCATGTCCAGGCCCATCGCCTTGCCGTACTCCATGACCTTGTGGATGAGCGGCTGGAGCTCGGCGAACTGGTCGATGTGGTAGCAGTACGGCTTGGTCTTGCCCTCCACCGACGGCGTGCCGTCCGGGTTGACCTTGAGCCACATCATCTCCGGCTCGGTGCCGACCCTCAGGTGCAGCCCGGTGTCGCGCTCGAAGGCCTCGTGAATGCGCCGGAGGTTGCCGCGGCAGTCCGAGGTCAGGTAGCCCCCGGGATCGACCTCCTCCTCCCGGTTGCGGAACAGGGTGCAGAACACCCGCGCGGTCTTCGGGTCCCAGGGCAGCTGGCAGAAGGTCTCCACATCCGGCATCCCGACCAGCTCCCACGCCTCCGGCCCGTACCCGATGTAATTGCCGTGCCGGTCGGTGAACAGGTTGGCCGTGGATCCATAGACGAGCTGGAAACCGCGCCCGGCCATCCGCTCCCAGTGGTCCGCCGGCACCCCCTTGCCCATGATCCGCCCGGTGACCGAGGCGAACTGGTAATAGATGTAGCTGATTCCCTTGGCATCGATCTCGGACCGGACACGGGCCACGGCTTCGTCACGGCCATCGGTGGCAACGAACCGCTCGAGGTCAGTGGACACAGGCCCTCCTAACGGTCGAGTTCTCCGGTCGGCCTGCCTGGCCGGGCCCGCCGGGCCCTGGGGTGGCCCGATCGGCGGCCGGAGCAACGCTCGCGATTCACGGACAGTAAACCCTGTATCATGACACGATACAAGCGGTTGCCGATGGCGGATTGCCCGCAAACGTGACGGCTTGCTGGTGAGATTATCTGGCCACCGTGAAGGGCGCGGCGGCGGCATCGGCCGCTGCGCGTCGCCCCGGGCGGTGGCCGATCGAGCGACCGGCGGCGGCCCGTGCCGCCGTGGGGAGGAGGCGACGAGCGATGTCGCAGCTAGTCGGCCTCGCCGCAGCGGACGAGGATGGCGGTCAGGACGAGCAGCTGGCCGTGGGCTCGCCGGGCGCGCTCGAGGAGGCGCTCGGCGCGGTCATCGCCGAGCGGGTGCGCGAGTTCCGGCTTCAACTGGGCTTGACCGTCGGCCAGCTCGCGGAGCTGACCAGCCTGTCCAAGGGGATGCTCTCCAAGATCGAGAATGCCCAGGCGTCGCCGAGCCTGGCCACGCTGGCCCGCCTGTCGGGGGCATTGAAGGTGCCGGTTACCGCCTTCTTCCGCGGCCTGAACGAGGAGCAGGACGTGCTCTATGTCAAGGCCGGCCGCGGCCTGGACATCGAGCACAAGGGGTCTGGCCCCGGCCACCGCTACCAGTTGCTGGGCACGATGCGCGCGCCGCACAACTCGCTGGAGACCCTGCTGGTCACGCTGACCGACCGGGCGGAGGAGTTCCCGCTGTACCAGCACCCGGGAACCGAGATGATCTATATGATCGCGGGCAGGATCGAGTACCTCTGCGGGAACTCGGCCTACCTGCTGGAACCCGGCGACACGATGCAGTTCGTGGGGGAGGTCCCGCACGGCCCGCGAACGCTGATCGAGCTGCCGATCCAGTTCCTGTCCGTCAAATCCATCCAGCCAACCGGCTGAGATCTTCACATAGTTTATCCCCAGTGGACAACGTTTCATGGTAATCTTGTGCGCCGGGCGGGCTGTGAGCAGCGTGGCTCGCGGGAGGCGATGATCGCGTGCACATGAGCACGAATGGGCACCGGCACAGCCCGGGCCGCTCCGCCTACCCCGCCAGATACTCAGCAGCAGAGCTCTTCCGGCGCGGCCTGGCCAGCCAGCCGTGGCCGCCCGCCTGGCAGCAGCAGCCGATGAAGGGCAGCTACGACGTCGTGATCGTGGGCGGCGGCGTGCACGGGCTCGCCGCCGCGTACTATCTGGCCGCCAACCACGGGATCACCGATGTGGCGGTGCTGGAAAAGGGCTACCTGGGTTCCGGCGGGTCGGGGCGCAACACCGCGATCCTGCGGTCGAACTACCTGACGCCGGAGGGGGTGAGGTTCTACGACCGGTCGGTGAAGCTGTACCAGCGGCTCGCCACCGACCTCGACTACAACGTGATGTTCTCCCAGCGGGGGCACCTCACGCTGGCGCACAGCGACGCGTCGCTGCGGACCATGCGATGGCGGGCCGAGGTGAACAAGGTGGAGGGCGTCGACTCCGAGGTGATCGGGCCGGCCGAGGTCAAGCGGCTTGCCCCGTTCCTCGATGTCAGCCCGGCCGCCAGGTACCCGATCCTGGGCGCGCTCTGGCACCCGCCTGGCGGCATCATCCGTCACGACGCGGTTGTCTGGGGGTACGCGCGCGGCGCCTCCGCGCTCGGTGTGCACATCCACCAGAACACCGAGGTCACCGGCATCGACGTGGCTGGCGGCCGGGTGCGCGGGGTCAGGACGAGCAACGGCGACATCGCCACGCCCGTCGTGCTCAACGCCACCGCCGGCTGGTCCACGCTGATCTCCGACATGGCCGGGGTCGCCATGCCCGTCATGACCTCCCCCCTGCAGGCAGCGGTCACCGAGCCCGTGAAGCCGTTCCTGTCCACGGTCATCGTGTCCGGCACGCTGCACGTCTACATCAGCCAGACCGACCGGGGCGAGCTCGTGTTCGGCGCCAGCGTGGACCCGTTCACCTCGTACTCGACGCGCGGCTCGCTCGAGTTCATCGAGGGCCTGGCCGGGCACGTGCTCGAGCTCATGCCGGCCCTGACCAAGGTCCGGCTGCTGAGGCAATGGGCGGGCCTGTGCGACATGACCCCCGATTTCTCGCCGATCATGGGCCCGACACCGGTCGAGGGCTTCTTCGTCGACGTGGGCTGGGGGACCTACGGGTTCAAGGCCGGCCCGGTATCGGGGGAGGCCATGGCGCAGTGCATCGCGTCCGGCGAGACCCCCGGGATCATCGCCGCCTTCGGCCTCGACCGGTTCGGCGAGGGAGCACTCGTGGGCGAGAAGGGCGCGGCCGCAGTCGGCCACTGATGCGGAAAGGTCCGGTGATGATCCTCTTGCCATGTCCCTGCTGCGGCCCACGTGAGGCGACCGAGTTCGCGCACGTCGGCGAGGTATCCGCGCGCCCTGACCCGGGCAGCGCAACGCCCGCGCAGTGGCGCGGCTACCTCTACCTCCGGGCCAACCCGTGCGGCTGGACCACCGAGACCTGGTACCACCGGATGGGCTGCCGCAGGTTCATCACGGTGCAGCGGCACACCGAGACCAACGAGGTCAGGCAGGCCGGGGCCAGCCAGGCTCCCGTCCCGGCCGGGGAGCCGGCCCCATGAGCGGGCTCGGCGAGGCGGCCACCGGGGAGGCGAGATGAGCACCCGGGCGATGCGCCTGCCGCCGCAGCCCGGCGAGGTGATCAACCGCGGCGAGCCGCTGGAGTTCACCTGGAACGGGCGTTCCTGCCAGGGCTATGCGGGAGACACGATCGCCTCGGCGCTGGCCGCCGCCGGGGAGCGGGTGTTCTCCCGGAGCATGAAATACCACCGCCCCCGTGGCCTGCTCACGGCCTCCTTCCACGACCCCGGCTGCATTGTCCAGGTCGGGGACGAGCCGAACGTCCGCGGCGCCCACCGGCTGGCCGCCGACGGCATGGTGGTCACCTCCCAGAACACCTGGCCTTCGCTGCGCCTCGACGCGAAGGCGGTGAACCGCCTGGCCGGCCGCTTCCTCACCGCCGGCTTCTACTACAAGACCTTCATGCGCCCGCGCTTCGCGTGGCCGGCCTACGAGAGCGTGCTGCGCAGGTTCATCAATGGCGGGACGGTGTCGCCGGATACCTCGCACGCCCGTCCGGACAAGCGCCATGCCCATCCCGATGTCCTCATCGCCGGCGGCGGCCCGGCGGGGATGGCGGCCGCCATCAGCGCCGCCAGGGCGGGCGCGTCCGTGCTGCTCGTCGAGGAGGAGCACGGCCTCGGTGGCCACCTTCGCTGGGACAGCGATGCCGACCTGACGGTGCTGGCCGACCTGGCCGGCCGCGTCGCCGCCGAGCCGGGCATCGAGGTGCTGACCGACGCTGTGGTGCTCGGGCGCTATGACGGCAACGCGCTAGCGGTCCTCGAACGGCGGCACGGCGGCGCGGAAGCCGAACGCCTGATCCGGGCCCGCGCCAAGACGCTCGTGGTGGCGCCGGGGCTGATCGAGCGGCCCTATGTGTTCGCGGGCAACGACCTGCCAGGGGTGATGCTCTCCACCGCGGTGCGCAGGCTGATCAACCTGCACGCGGTCAAGCCGGGGCAGCGGGCGGTCGTGCTGACCGCCAACCCCGAGGGCGACGCGGCCATCGCGGATCTCAAGCGGGCCGGGGTCGAGGTCGTCCGGGTGGAGGACGCGCGCCTCGGCGGCGACGTGACCGCCGCCGTCGGGCGGGCTGGCGTGCGGGCGGTCCAGGTCGCCGACGGCACCAGGATCGCCTGTGACCTGCTGGTCACCGCGGTCGGCTGGACCGCGCCGACGTCGCTGCTCAACGCCTCCGGCGACCGCCCCCGCTACAGCCCGCGCGCGGCCAGGTTCTTCCCCGACGCCTCCCGGCTGCCCGAGGACGTTCTCGTGACCGGCGGCATCGCCGGGGACGGCAGCGTCGAGCAGCTGACCGAGCACGCGGCTGCGGTGGGCGCCGAGGCCGCCCGGCGCGCACGGCGTATCGCCGCGGCGCGGATCGCCGCCACTCCGACCCGGGACGCGGCGGCCCCGATGGCAGCCACCGCGATGCCGCACGAGCCGGGGGAGGGCACCGGCGCCGCGGGCGCCGTTCCGCATCCCGAACTTCCCGATCTTCCGGTGGAAGCGCACCTGGAGCTTTTCGCTGGGCGAACGAACGGGTTCGTTGACTTCAGCGAGGACGTGTCGGCCAAGGACCTGCGCGCGGCCGTCGCGGAGGGCTTCGACGGCGCCGAACTGGCCAAGCGGTTCACCACCGCCACGATGGGCCCGCTGCAGGGGAAGCTGGAGACGGTCAACACCGTGGCGGTGGTGGCCGCCGCCACCGGCGCCTCGATCGCCGACAGCGGCACGACCACCTGGCGGCCGCCGTACGTGCCGGTCACCTTGGGCGCCCTCGCCGGGCGGGCCTTCGACCCGGTGCGCTACTCCCCGATGCAGCCCTGGCACGAGGCGCACGGCGCCGTCCCGCTGGTGGCCGGCGCGTGGATCCGCCCGGACCGCTACGGGGACGCGGCGGCGGAGGCCGCCAACGTCCGTGAGAACGTCGGCATCATCGACGTCACCCCGATCGGCAAGCTCGACCTGCGTGGCCCCGACGTGCCCAAGCTGCTGAACCTGCTGTACGTCAACAAGTGGTCCAAGCTGGAGATCGGCCGGGTCCGGTACGGCGTCATGTGTGCGGACGACGGGGTGGTGCTCGACGACGGCGTGACCGGCCGGCTCGGCGACGAGCACTACCTGATGAGCACGACCTCCTCGGGCGCGGCGACGGTCTGGGAATGGGCGGAGAACTGGCTGCAGACCGAGCACCCGGACTGGCGGGTGCACGTCACGCCGGTGACGACCGCCTACGCCAGCATGAACGTGGCCGGCCCGCAGGCCCGCCACCTGATCGAGCGGGTCACCAAGGACGTGGACCTGTCCAACGAGGCCTTCCCCTATATGCACGTGCGCACCGGCCAGATCGCCGGGGTCGACGACTGCGTGCTGTGGCGGATCGGGTTCACCGGCGAGCTCAGCTACGAGCTGCACGTGCCGGCCGGCTATGGCCTGCACGTCTGGGAGACGCTGCTGGACCACGGCGCCGACCTGGGCATCCAGGCGTTCGGCGTGGAAGCCCAGCGCATCCTCCGGCTCGAGAAGGGCCACTTCATCGTCGGCCAGGACACGGACGGCCTGACCCGCGGGTTCAGCGCGGGCCTGGACTGGGCCATCAAGCTGGACAAGGACGACTTCGTCGGCAAGCCGGAGCTGGCCTGGCAGCTTGCCGACGGCTCCGGCCCGCGGCTGGTGGGGCTGCAGCCGGTGGACCCCGCGGTGGTGCCCGATGAGGCCAGCCTGATCGTGGAGGGCAGCCACATCGCCGGGCGGGTCACCTCCAGCCGGATGTCGCCCACGCTGCACCGGTCCATCTGCCTCGCGCAGGTCGAGCCCCGGCTGGCCGAGCCCGGCACCGAGGTGACCGTGCGGCTGCCGAACGGGCGCCTGATCGCGGCAACGGTCATGCCGCATCACGCGCACGTGGACCCGGACGGGGGGCGGATGCGTGTTTGAGCCGGTCGCCCGCAGCCCGATCGCACCGCCGCAGCCGGTGCTGGTCCTCGAAGGCTGGGAGGTGAGCGGCCGCCGGGCAACCGCCGGGCTTACCCTCACCGACTGCACCCCGCTGGCCAAGGTCCAGGTGCGGGCCCCGATCGGCGGCCTCGCCGCCGCCGAGCTCGCGGTGCCGTTCGGCCGCGCGGCGAGGGATCCGGCCGGCACGCTGGTCGCCGGGTCCGGGCCGGGGGAGTGGCTGCTGCTGGCCGCGCCGGGCGAGGGCCCCGCCCTGACCGCCCGCGCCACCGGCCTCGCCGCCCGCTGCCCCGGCGAGCTGGTGACGGCGACCGACATTACCCACGGCCGCGCCCTTATCAGGCTCAACGGCTCACGCGGGGCCGACGTCCTGGCCAGGGTCTGCGGCATCGACACCGGCGAGGACATCACGCCGGACGGCGCGGCTTTCCGCACGTCGGTGGCCGCCGTGGCGACCGACGTTATCCGAGACGACACCGGCGGCGAGCGCTCCTACCTGCTGCACTGCGAGCGCTCATCCGGGGCTTATCTGTTCGGCGCGCTGCTGACCGCAGGCGGCGAATTCGGCATCGAGATCGACGGCTTTACACCGCCAGGAATCTGAGGAGTCGGCATGACATTCCCGAGCGACCTTGAGATCGCGCGCAAGGCCCTGCTCAAGCCCCTCGACGACATCGCCCACGAACTGGGCATCGGCGAGCACCTGCTGGAGCCGTATGGCGAGAGCGTGGTGAAGGTCAAGCTGGCGGCGATCGACGAGCTGGCCGGCGTGCCGAACGCGAAGTACGTGGTGGTTACCGCCGTTACCCCGACGCCGCTCGGCGAGGGGAAGACCACCACCACGGTTGGTCTCGGCCAGGGGTTCCGTCACATCGGCAAGCGCGCCACGGTGACGATCCGGCAGCCGTCGATGGGCCCAACGTTCGGCATCAAGGGCGGCGCTGCGGGCGGCGGGTACAGCCAGGTCGTCCCGATGGAGGTGCTGAACCTGCACCTGACCGGCGACATGCACGCGGTCACCGCGGCGCACAACATGCTGTCCGCGATGATCGACAACCATCTGTACCAGGGCAACGAGCTCGGCCTCGACCAGCACAACATCACCTGGCGCCGGGTGCTCGACGTCAACGACCGGGCGCTGCGCAACATCGTGATCGGGCTCGGCTCGCGCCTCGACGGGGTGCCGAGGCAGACCGGGTTCGACATCACCGCCGCCTCCGAGGTCATGGCCACGCTGGCGCTGAGCAGTTCGCTGGAGGACCTGCGGGCGCGGCTCGCGCGGATCGTGGTCGGCTACACCTCGGCCGGTGACCCGGTCACCGCCGATCAGCTGAGCGCCGCGGGATCGATGGCGGTGATCCTGCGGGACGCGATCAAGCCGAACCTGCTCCAGACGCTGGAGAACACCCCGGTGCTGGTGCACACCGGGCCCTTCGGCAACATCGCCACCGGGAACTCCTCGGTGGTCGCCGACCTGATCGGCATCCACACCGGTGACTACCTGGTGACCGAGGCCGGGTTCGGCGCCGACATGGGCGCGGAGCGGTTCTTCAACATCAAGTGCCGCGCCTCGGGCCTGCGGCCCGACGCGGCGGTCGTGGTCACCACGGTCCGGGCGCTGAAGGCGCACTCCGGCAAGTACAAGATCGTCGCGGGCAAGCCGCTGCCAGAGGACCTGCTCGCCGAGAACCCGGACGACGTGCTCGCGGGCGCTGCCAACCTGCGCAAGCAGATCGAGAACGTGCGGCTCCACGGCGTGTCCCCCGTGGTGGCCATCAACGCGTTCCCCACCGACCACCCCTCCGAGCACGACGCCATCCGCGAGGTCGCCGCGGCAGCCGGTGCCAGGTCCGCGGTGTGCACGCACTTCGCCGACGGCGGCCGGGGTGCGGCCGAGCTGGCCGAGGCGGTCGCGGAGGCCGCCGACGAGCCCAGCGACTTCCGCTTCCTCTACGACAGCGAGGCGAGCCTGCGGGAGAAGATCGAGACCGTCGCGTCGCGCGTCTACGGCGCCGACGGCGTGGAGTACTCGCCGCAGGCCAGCAAGCAGCTCGCCACCTACGAGAAGGCCGGGTTCGGCACGCTGCCGGTATGCATCGCCAAGACGCACCTGTCCATCTCCTCGGACCCCTCGCTCAAGGGCGCCCCGACCGGCTGGACGCTGCCGGTGCGGGAGGTCCGGGCCTCGGTCGGCGCCGGCTTCGTCTACCCGATCTGCGGCGAGATGCGGACAATGCCGGGGCTTGGCACGAACCCGGCGGCCGCCCGGATCGATCTCGATGAGAACGGCGAGATCGTGGGGCTGAACTTATCCCGGTGGCGCCGCCGCGTATCCGCCAGCCGTCACTGCGCCGCCGGCGTCGGCGGCGGACACCCGCGCGGGCTGCGGCTTCGCGCCCCCTTTCGCCGGGCATGTCTCAGGCGTACTCTCGGCAACGTGTAGTGCAGGTAAACGCCGTCCACTGTCGTGGTTACTGATCAAGCAAGGGGGAAGCTCGACCCCAAGCGGAAGCTCGACGCCAAGGGCAAGCTCGACGCCAACGGCAAGCGTGCCCTGGCCGAGAAGCTGCTCGCCCAGGCGGCCGAGGACGAGGCCAAGGAGCCAGTAGGCAGGTGACCTGACCATGACGCTGTCCGCGGAGCGCCCGCGCCTGATCCTGCCCGGGCTGCTGCCCGCGGACCCGTCGCTGGAGCGGTACCGGGTGCGCCCCGGGGCCGTCACCGCCGTCGAACTCGACCCGGGCGACGTGCTCACGGTCACCGACACCGAAGGCCGGCAGCGGGGTGAGCTCACCGTGCTCACCGACGGCCGGGAGGACTTCGGGGCGCTCGGGACGGCGCCGGACACCGCGGCAACGGTGCTGCGCGCGCTGGCCCGGCCCGGCGCGCCCCGGCCACCAGGCGCACCCGGCCCACCCGGCCGCGGTGGCGACCGGCTGCCGGAGGCGGAGGCCGCCGCGGTCATCGGCCCGCTGGCGGCGCGAGGGCTCGACCCGGAGCAGGCGCGCGCGGTGGGGCTGTTCGGCGAGTGGTCACACGCGGGCACACAGGCGGAGTTCACCGCGCAGCAGCGCCTGACCTGCGTGGTGGCCGCCCCTGATGGGCTGATGGGCGTGGACGGGCACAACCCTCCCTCGGACCTGGTGATCGAGGTCAGGCGGACTGCGCCGCGGCAGCCGCGCGAGCCGCGGCTGCCGCCGCCGCTCGCCGACCCGGTGCTCGATCTGCGCGTCGACACCGCCACCGCGCGGTCATACGAAGTGGAGGCGGGCCAGTACATCCAGGTCATCGACGTCGAGGGCCGGCAGTGCTCCGACTTCCTCGCGTTCCACGCCCAGCGGCTCGCCGAGGGCGCCGAACGCGGGCTGGACGCCACCACCACGCGCAACCTGATGGGGAACGCCTACCCCCAGCCCGGGCTGTTCGGCAAGTTCTACGACCAGGACATGCGCCCGCTCGTGGAGGTGGTGCGCGACACGGTTGGCCGGCACGACACGTTCGCCCTGGCGTGCAACGCCAAGTACTACGAGGACATGGGCTACCCCGGCCATGTGAACTGCACCGACAACTTCAACGGCCAGCTTGAGCGGTACGGCATCGCGCCGCGCCGCGGCTGGCCGGCGCTCAACTTCTTCTACAACACGTCCTTCAACGACGCGAACCAGCTGCTGTTCGACGAGCCCTGGTCGCGGCCCGGCGACTACGTGCTGCTGCGGGCGATGAGCGACCTGGTGTGCGCCTCCTCCGCCTGCCCCGACGACATCGATCCGGCCAATGCCTGGAACCCGACCGACATCCACGTCCGCGTCTACCCGGCCGAGCGGAGGTTCTCGATGGCGGTAGCGCACCGGGTCACCCCGGACAGCGAGCCCAAGCTCACCAAGGAAACCGGATTCCACCCGCGCTGGTCGCAGCTGACCCGGCAGGTGACCGAGTACCGCGGTTACTGGCTGCCCACGAGCTTCGACAACCACGGCGCGATCGACGAGGACTG
>WNGD01010392.1_pt1 | contig 11855 bp, 15 predicted proteins | sample 5400671 | NCBI WGS metagenome assembly WNGD01 (sample SAMN13153369, study PRJNA577476) | soil metagenome | isolation source: 40 cm soil or saprolite under grassland replicate 2 | place: USA:California | collected 2016-06-15
AACCTGTTGCGGCTCAACGGGATCGATGCGGAGCTCGTTTCAGCGACAATGGCGAAGGAGGCGGCGCCGGCCGATCAGGTCGAGCGCGTGCTCGTTTATGTCCCCACGCTCGCTCGCTATTTCGATCCTGCGCTGCCGCTCGAAGAACAAAGCCTCGTCGATCTGCTCGTTCGCGAGCGCGCCGAACGGAAACACGTTCTCGGCCCAGCGCTCGGCGCCGACGCCCGTGATGCTTGCCCGAGCACCTGCATGCATGTGTACACGGCGGCAGGCAACGCAACGCCGCCCGTCCGCGTCAAAACCGAGACGATCCGCGGCCGCTGAGCGAAGGCCATTCCGCAGGCGCACTCCTCATGCTGAGGAGCCGCGCGTGGTTCGAGGCCCACCCTGAGGAACGCGAAGCGCGTCTCGAAGGATGAAGGGCGGGCACCTCACCATGAGGAGCGCGGCGTCTCGAAGCATGGCCGAGAGCATTCGGGCCGCCCTCAGGGTTCGAGACGCCATAGCGCGTCGAAGACGCGCGTAAACGCGCTTTAGGCTCCTCACCATGAGGGCGGCGCCAGACCACGGCGCATGAAGCCGCGACGTGGATCATATCAATTCACAATCCGATGCAACGACCCGAATTTGTTGTCGACTACGCACCGCGCCGCCAATTCGAGGCCTTCCACGATCGCCGGCAGCGCTTCGCCTGTATCGTGACGCACCGCCGCGCCGGCAAGACGGTGGCCTGCATCTATGACTTGCAGCGCGCCGCCGTCTCGAGCGAGCGGCTTCGCTCGCGCTACGCCTATCTCTCGCCCTTCCTCAAGCAATCGAAAACGGTGGCGTGGGACTATCTGCGCAGCGCCATGGCGCCACTGCGGCGGCTCGGCGCAACCGTGCACGAAAGCGAACTGCGCGTCGATTATCCGAAGGGCGGGCAGGTGCGCCTCTACGGCGCCGACAACCCGGATGCGCTGCGCGGCATCTATCTCGACGGCATCGTGCTCGACGAGTACGCCGACATGGATCCGAGGGTGTGGTCGGAGATCATCCGCCCGGCCTTGGCCGACCGCGGCGGCTGGGCGGTGTTCATCGGCACGCCCAAGGGCCGCAACGCGTTCTTCGAATTGTGGCGGCGCGCGCAATCGGAAGCAAATGCTCGTTCGAGGCGGCGGTGGTCGGCGCCTACTACGGGAAGCTGATGGCGCGCGCCGAGGAGGAGCGGCGCATCGCCCCCGTGCCGTACGATCCGGCGGCGCCGGTGTGGACGAGCTGGGATCTCGGCATTCGCGATGCGACCGCCATCTGGTTTGCGCAGGTGATCGGCCGCGAGATCAGGATCATCGACTACTACGAGGCCTCCGGCGTCGATCTCGCCCACTACGTGCGCGAGCTTGGGGCGCGGCCTTACGTCTATGCCGGGCACATCGTACCGCACGACGCGCAGGCCAAGGAACTCGGCACCGGCAAGAGCCGGCTCGAGGTTCTCGAAAGTCTGGGCCTCAAGAGTTTACAGCTCGCGCCCATGCACCGGCTCGAGGACGGCATCAACGCAGTGCGCGTGTTTCTGCCGAAGTGCTGGTTCGATGCCAAAAAATGCGCGCGCGGCGTCGACGCGCTCAAGCTCTACCGTGCCGAATACGACGACAAGTTGCAGGCGCTGCGGCCGCGCCCGGTGCACGACTGGACCTCGCACGCTGCCGACTCATTCCGCTACCTCGCGCTCACCCTCGATCGCAAGGCGACGCACTCAGGCTTCTATCGCCGCATCGACTATCCGCAGCACGGCGTGGTGTGATGGAGAGATCGGCTCGTGGAGTCTCCGACGCTTTCTTTCTAAACAGTAATTTGGAAGTCCCATTCATCTGGATCGTTGGGCCAGCTTCCTCGTAGCGGTCACGGCAGAGAAGGCCGCGCATGATCTCAGCGAATGGCACAACGCCGAAGCCGAAAAGGTTGAGATATTATTCAGCACGCCGCCGTAATTTGATCGTGTAAGGGAGCCTGGACCTCCGGAGGGGAGCCTAGCCCTCGGGCCCTAGGAGCAACGCTTCCGAGGTTTGCAACTTGCCTTTCCACCGGACCGCAGCGAATCGGTTTTCGAACCAGAGCCAAACCGAGAAGACAAGCTCCAGGGACATCAACAATAGAAAGCCCACCTGCGACCATAGGAGACTCGGATCAAAGAAGCTGGCATCCGCTGCCACCTGCGGCCGCAGATAGACCGTGGTCTGCGCGACACCGATCGCGGCGAAAGGAAGGACTATGAAAGACCCGAACGTCAGCCAGGCTGATAGACCGAGAAACTGACCGAACCAAAAGCCGGCGTCGGCCGGATCCTTAAGCGGGAGCTTTTTGCTCGTTTGGGTGGAGCTCAGCATCATCACCAAGAGGACGATGACGAGGATACTGCCGATGTTGCATATGCCCGTGACAGGAAATTTTAGCCCGAAGAAGTCGAACTTGTCGCCCAGCGCTTTAGATTCGGCCACCGTAGGCATCCCAAGGATCGCGGGATGATAAGTGGTGCCTACGACAATCAAGATGCCGCACAATGTAATCAGCGTGCGATAGAGCGTGACCAGATTTTCGAGACACTTGATCATAGCAACTTCTCACAGCGCGCGGCGTCTGGGAGTCAATTTATCTCATAGGAACACGCCGGCATAGCGGCCCGACTGAGGCTTGGCGGAAATCCGGTCCTGGTCTGTGCGGCCGCGATAATGATTCCACGCAGCCGGGCAATCTTCTATCCAGACCGTCCCAGGAACTTGGCAATCAATGGAACGATGCCTTGGTCGAGTATGTCTTCGTAGCGGTCGTAGCGCTGGACATAGCGGTTGTACGTGCGCCACCTCATCCATTTCGGTTTCGGCGGCAAGTCCCATTCGTCTGGGTCACAGTCGCCGATCAGGCGCGACTCGATCTTAGCCTTGACGCCGACCATTTCGGCGCAATGCTCGCAGCGTGGCGGGATTCCTCAAAGCGCGGACACGATCGCGCGGATACCGTTGGGGCCGCGAGGAAGGCGGGGCCTCTCATGCCCTCTCCCCTTGGTGGGAGGCGATTGTACGGTCCCGGATAAGACTAGAATATCCTTATCGGGGAGATTCGCCTCCCCCGAAAAAGGAGACGGGCTTTGCGCCTCGCCGTTAAGCTAAGGATAGGTTCATGCATCACTCCCGCCTGTGCGCCGTGTTGATTGACTGCAAGACCGCCGACGTGGACGAGGCCGCCCACTTCTGGGCCGCCGCGCTCGGCCGTCCCGTCGACCTTGACCATCCGATGAGCCGCGACAATTACCGCATGCTTGCAACACCGCCAGACGAGCCGATCGTCGAGATCCAGCGCGTCGAGCACGAGAGCCGCGTGCACATAGACATCGAGACCGACGACATTCCCGCCGAGGTGCGACGCCTCGAAAGGCTGGGCGCGACGGTGGTGGATCGCCCCGGGCGCTGGGTCGTCATGCAGGCGCCGACCGGCCAGCGCTTCTGCGTTGTGCGGGTACAGCGCCCGGGCTTCCCTAAGAACGCCAACCGCTGGGATTAGCGAGACGTCTGCTCGTTTGTCCGCTTTCGGGGTGAAGCTGACATGGACCATCGTGTGGCATCGGCCGCCTCGGTCGTGAATGACCCAAAGCGGACATTAGTGGCCGCATTTGCTGCGGTGCACGGCCTGAACCCGCTTCAGGACCTGCTATGCGCTTGGCTCTTTATATATGCCTCACAGGCCTCGCGTTGGGCATCGAGCGAGTTGAAGGCGACGCGCGGTTCGTGCCGTTTGCTCGTTCCCGTGAAGACGCGCAACAACACTACGTCCAAGGGAAAACTCAAGACCGATCCTTACAACCTATATACCAGGCCGGGTCACCACGACGCGGCGACGAAGATCGCAGCTTTTGCCGGAGCAAAAATTTTTTGGGTCGGTGACTGTCGATGCGAAGGCGAAAACCTTTTCGGCTTACATGGGAGATGTCGCCAAACTGCTCTGCACTAATCGGAGGGGCGTTAGCGCCATCGGTCGTCCACGCATGCTTTCGGTTGCTCGCCTCGCTCCTGCGCAAGCGACGGATAGTCGGTATAGCCTTTGGCCCCACCGCCATAATACGTGGATCGATCGTCGGCATTGAGGCCCGTGGGCATACGCAACCGGTCCGGCAAATCTGGGTTGGCCAGAAACTTGCGGCCAAAGGCGATCAAATCCGCCTTGCCTTGCTCGAGCCATGCTTCCGCGGTGTCTCGATCAAAGCCGCCGGCTACGATCAACGTTCCGCGATATTTTTGCCGAATAAGCGCAAGCAGCTGCTCCGCGCGGGCGTCCGGCGCATTGCCTTTCTCGATCGCGGCGAGACCCGGATTCACGATATGCAGATAGGCGAAACGAAGGTCGCTGAGAACTTGCGCTATGGTGCCGAAGGTCACCTCCGGCTCGGCGTCGCTCATATCATTGAAATTGCCAAGGGGTGACAGGCGCACGCCGACCCGGTCTGGACCCCAGATTTCGCTTACGGCTTCGACCACTTCCATCAACAGCCGCGCTCGATTGGCCACCGACCCTCCGTAGGCGTCGGTCCGATGGTTTGTGCCTGAACTGATGAACTGATCAATGAGATAGCCGTTGGCGCCGTGCACCTCTACCCCGTCGAAATTGGCGGCCAGGGCGTTTCTCGCCCCACGCGCATATTGCTGAACGATGTAAGGCATCTCCTCGATCTGCAACGCCCGCGGCCGAACGAACGGCACCAATTGACCTTCGCCCCGATCATTCTCGATGAACGCGTCGCCGGCCGGGGTAATGGCCGCGGGGGCGACCGGCAGCATGTGATCCGGCTGCAGTGCCGGATGTGAGATGCGTCCGACATGCCAAAGCTGCAGGAAGATACGGCCGCCGGCGGCGTGCACCGCGTCGGTCACCAATCGCCAGCCTTCGACCTGTTCACGGCTGTGGATACCCGGTGTCCAGGCATAACCCTGCCCTTGCATCGAGACCTGGGTTGCTTCGCTGATAATGAACGCGGCTGAAGCCCGTTGTGCGTAGTAGCAAGCGTTGAGCGAGGTCGGCACGTTCCCGGGTTGACGCGCGCGGGAGCGCGTCAAGGGCGCCATGACAATCCGGTGCGGCAGAGTGAATGGACCGAGCCTGTACGGTTGAAATAGTAGTTCCGCCACCGCCTGTTGAGGGCGGACAGCTTCGACGACCGACGTTGGAGCCATTGTCGAGGTCCTTTCAGGAGTTGACGGGTACCGGCCCCGGCCGCGAGCAGGGCGCATCACCATAAAAGTCGACCCATGGCTGTGCCGACAATTAGCCTGCGGGAGTCCCGGATAACCACCACGCCATCATTTGACTGTGCGCAGCGAAGTAATCGTTGACAACCTTACGAACTTGCTCTGCTTCTTTCGCCTTACGGTAATCGGCGAGATTGATGATCTGCGCGGTCATGACAGCCTCCCGTTTAGGGACTTTTCCAAGCGACGTAGATAGTCTCTGTGCTTCTGTCCGTTCCTGCGTACGATTGCTCCGACCCTTGTGTTGATCCATACGCGTCACTGAAAGGTTCATGCCTGCCCCCTTTTCGGGGCCGGCTTGTTGCCGATCTGGCAGCTCCAACCTTTGAACTGCCAAGTGTGGTACAGCGGGTGTTGCTCCACGAACTCTTTGGCTGAGGACAGGCCCTCGACACCAAGGCACCCTGTCATGGTCATTTGGTTCTGCGTCGAGTCAGTGACGAACTCGGTCACACAGGACCCAGGGTTGCCGAGGTTGAGGCACGCTGTCACGTACAGAGCGATGAAACCACCCATCTCATTTTTCCTCTATGAGCGTATATGCACCTATTTGGGAACATATTCTCGCGTGTCAAGGGGCCATCATGAGCGCCGGATATCTCTGGAGAAATGGTGGTGCCCACCAGAAGTGACTTTTCGAGAATTGCTGTAATCAATCTAATCTTGCGGAATTGCTCGTTCTCATCTTCGTGATGAACATATCGCGCCTTTGCTCACTCTATAATTTCTGCGGCCGACGAGTGATCGATACATGGGCCGCCTGTTGCCGCAGATAGTCGTCCCACTCGATACATACCCCCCGAAAGACCTAAGCGGTCTCCCATTACTGTTTATTGGTCATACATGACTCTGGCAATGCTGGCCATCTGCCGCGAAAAGCTCGCGAGACAAGATGAAAAGCGCTGTTCTAGTGAACGTGCTCGCCCTGACGGCGTTCGCCCTCTTGGAGGAGAGCGCGGCAGCTCGCGACTACCTGCACTGCATAAGCAAAAAGGTCGTCATAGTAGACGCGCCGAAAGGAACTACTTCATCCAGCACCGAAGAGAATCTTGGCTTCTGGATTGATGCGGCGACAAAAATTGTCACGCTCGCGGATGGGAAGAAGCTCAATGTCGGCCGCTTTGATGACCGCTGGATTAGTGCTGTGAGCGGCGACGTGTCCTACGAGCTGGATCGCCAAAGCGGCAATCTGACCTATGCAGGGTCAACGATGAAAGATGGCATTGCGACAACAATAATCGGCGCAGGCCGATGCACAGTTGCGGCAGCTCCAGCGCGGTAAGGCGAGCGGCGGAGCCTCTTGTGTCCCCTGTGTACACCTTTGGCGGCCGCAAGGAGGAGGAGGTTAGATCGACCTATCGTCAAATTTATGGGTTGATTCCTACCGGGGACGAAAATGCTGCTCCGGTGATCGGCAGCTTTTTGTAAACCCCCTTGCCTCAGACCGGCTTCAGAAACAGCTCGATGCACCGCGCGCGACAGGCGCTATCGAGAACGCACCATCCGGCGAAAGTGGCAACGGTGAATAGCGTGGCAACGCGCTCCAGCCTGAGCCTGTTTTGCTAAGAGCTCGCGGCGGGAGAAATGCCGTAGTTAACGGCTCGTTAATGGCATCAGAGTGTAATGTTCTCACCGGCCGGGGGCTTCTTACGTCCCCCAGCGCCCGTGATCATTCCGATCACGGGAAGGCTTCTGGCCGGTCCGGCACCCGAAACGCCGCGCAACAGGCTTGTGCGCGCTTGGCGTGCATGCGAGCGACGGGGTGACGCAATGCCAGACAACGTCCCTCTCGGCCAGTGGTCCGGCAGCGATGCCATGGACCGCTTGCGGGTCGCCATCGAGAACCATCAAAAGGCCACTGAACGGCAAACAACCACGACGCGCTGGCTGAACGTGGTCATGACCGCTTTGACGATCTTGATGGCAGTCCCCACCGTCGTTCAAGTTTGGCGCTTTGCTTACTCTGAAATTTGGCCTGTCGTTCGTCTCTGGCGTCCTTGGTAGTTGCCGGGCGAAAACGCCGCGGCGCTGACACGGCTTTTTGCGTATCATGTGAGCTAGGATAATAGTTCTATAGCCGGAGCGCCGATCGGCGCGCGGCATCTGGCTGGAGGCGACCCATGCGATTAATGCTCATCGTAGTGACCGTAGCGGTGGCAATGTTGCTCGACCTTCGCGTCAGCCAAGCCGCTCAAATGCCGTGGTGCGCGGGCACTAATAAGGGCGGCGGTGTTTTTTCTTACAATTGCAGTCTGCCAACCTACGAAATGTGCGTGCAGGAGGTGATCGCCGGCAACCGCGGATTTTGCAGTCCGAACCCGTACTACCGCGGGCCCGAAGTCGTGCCGCCCAGGGCCAAGCGGAAGCGATATTATTATTGATCCATGCAAGCTTAGCGCTTGGGGTCGGCGGCCGCGACTATAGAGAACGATGGGTTAGCTGATTGGCGTTAGACGCAAAGATCGCGCCTTCGCTGCCGCGCGTCGGCGGCTCCGCGGGCTCAATCAGCCCGCCCGAGCGTGAAGCTTCGCGTCTACAGCGCGCGGCTCGACCGAGCTCGGTTGATTTACGCCAGCGCGTGCATTGACACCGCTGAGACGGGCGGGTTGGTCAGAGAGATCACGGCACCTTTAGGCAAGGCCGCCCAATTGGTGGCAATCGGCACAAAGCATTCTTTGGCTTAAGGCACACATAACACGCACACATAACGCCTCAATCAAACCTTAGGAGAAGAAGAGAATGCGCAAGTTACTCCTTTTGACAGTCCTGACACTCGCCAGCTTCGCGCCCGCGTCAGCACACCAAACGGCCACCGTCTCAGCACAGCCAACGGCCACCGTCGACTCGAATCCGGCTTACACCAGTCTCGGTGGTGACCGTCCCATGGATTGCTACAACCCTTATATCGGGGATTGGAAGCACGGATATCCCCGCGACGACGACAGCTGCTAAAAAGCCATGACGACATTTGCTGCGGGGTCTCCGGCGCCACAGGAGGCCCCGGCAGCGGTTCAGAACATTTCAGGTTTGGGTGGCGACGGGCTGATGGTGCGGAGATCGGCGTAATGCGGGTCTAACGGAGGGGATCCGTATGTTCATCACGAAGATGAGAACGAGCAATTCCGCAAGATTAGATTGCTTACAGCAATTCTCGAAAAGTCACTTCTGGTCGGCACCACCATTTGTCCAGAGATATCGGGCGCTCATGATGACCCCGTGTGATTGGTCGAGACATCATGCGACTCCTGCAACACATAGCCTCGATGCTGTTGCTGATAGCGCTCTTGTGCCCTGCTGCGCAGGCGGCTGGACAGCCGGATCCCTTGGCTGATGTAATCGCACGCCGGGCCGGCGCGGCGGCAGGCAAGCAGACCGTCGAGCGCTCCCATGGCGTGGAGCAAAATCGCGGCTTCGTCCGTATTGCTCTGCTCACGGCGGCCCACGCGCGCCAATCTCCCGATAATTCCGACGTTCAGTCAGGCCAGGCTCTTACGCGGGATATCTCCGCAAAATGGAGGGGCGTGTTGGCACGCATTGACTCGGAGGAGGAGACGGTCGCGGCCTGTCGTGCAAGTCCCGACGCGTGCTCGCTAGCAGCGCGCCGGTTGCTGCAGATCGTTGAGCTTGGTCGCCAACGCGCGGGTCGCGCCCGTCTGGGAGAGATCAATCGTGCGGTGAACCTGAGTATCAGGGCCACCAGTGATTGGACCCAGTACGGCGTTGACGATTTCTGGTCGGCGCCACTCGCTACCCTTGAAAAGGGAGCGGGCGACTGTGAGGACTACGCAATATTGAAATACCTGGCGCTACGCGAAGCAGGTATCAGCCCCGATGACCTGCGCCTCCTGATCGTAAGCTACCCGCGACGCAGGACCATTCACGCCGTGCTTGCCGTCCATTTGGACGAGGAATGGCTGCTGCTCGATAACCTCACGATGGTGATGGTGAACAGCCTCGAAGCAACACAATATCGGCCTCTGATTGCATTGGATTACCAAGCCATGACGACATTTGCTGCAGGGTCTCCGGCGCCACAGGAGGCCGCGGCAGCGATTCAGAACATACCATGAACCAGCAAGCTGCACAGGAGCGGCGGCGGTGGGGTCTCAACATCGCGGAAGTCGCGTTTTATTCAGTCCTGGTCCTCGTAGTCATGCTTCTGTCGTTCTACATTCCAGCCTGAAGGCCAGCGCGTGACGCGGCTTGGGACGCGCAGCGTCGGGATGGATGTGCTCGGCATCGCCTATGAGGAGTTCACGGACGCGCAACGCGAGGCTGCGGTCACGGCTTATCCCCGCATGCCCCGTTTCCAAGAAAACCTCATTCAGGCCTTCTACGACGGCATCAAGCACAAGCCAGAAACCACCTTTCGCTCATTTGGCTGACGGTTTCCAGTGTCATGTAGCGGGCTCGCTGGACAGCCTCGCAAGCGTTTCGCCGGCATGATGTCTGGTCTGGACATTCGATACGATCTCAGCACGGGCGGGGCTTGTTTCGATCCCCTCACGCGGCGGCGCCGACGCGGTCGCGCACGGCCGAAGCGCGATAGCGGCGAGGGCGGCAACCCATAACCACCGGCAGTACTTAAGGATTCCGGGCTTGCGGGCACACGCAGCCAAGCTTGCGCAGGCTGCGTACACTTGCCTGCGCTGCCCGCGCCCCGGAATGACCGGTGCGGCGGGGAAAACTCCCCCGCGCCGATGAACCTTTTGCTGCGCCGGCGCGACTAACGGCCAAAGAACCCCCGAACGCGCCCGTGGCGCAACGGGGGCGGCTGGGTGGGTGGGTCAATGTCCGCTTTCAGGCTTGCCGCCGGTTCGATCGTGCTCGCCATCGGCGCCGCCGTGGTGACCGCGCTCGCCGCCAGCCCCGAGGTGAGGCCGCCGGCCGCCCCGCCCATGACCGCAGCAAACGCCGCGCCCGCCACCGCCAAGAGCGATCGACTCGCCGTTCGCCGTGCCAAGCCGGAGCCTCGTCCAGTCACGTCGGCCTGGGCCTGTCCGCAGGAGCCGTGGCCGTACGGCTGCCAGTGGCGCTCGCCCACGCGCAAGGTCTTGCGCCCGTCGCGCCCGAGCTGATCCGATTGGCAAATCACCGCGCAAGCGCGCGACCGGTGCTGCCATGCCGGCGATGAAGATCACAACGATGCTCGTTGCTTGCGCCATGGCGCTCGCGGCGTGCGACCTGACCGACCAGGCCGCGAGCTTCATGCCGAAGCTGGCGGACCAGGCGGCGAGCCTCATGCCGAAGACCTTTCGGCAACCGGAGCCGCCGCCGCCCCCGGCCGAGCCCGAGCTCGACGTCAAAGAGTTGATCCGCGCCAACGCCGACACGCTTTTCACCGCGCATCCCAGCGCGCTCGCTGTCGCGCGGCCCAAGCGCATCACCGGGCGCGGCTTCAGCGTTTGCGTGAAGGCGGTCGTCGCCGGGGCGATCAATGGTCAGCCGCAGCCGATCACGCTCATCGTCATCATCGAGCGCGGAAAACTCGCCGACCGCCGCCGCGCGACGCCGCAGGACGGCTGCGCGGGCGAAACCTACGAAAAGGTCGAAGCGGCGCGGCTGAATCCTGCCAAACCGCAGCAATGACACGAGAATTCTCGCTTGCAAATTTTTCGCTTGACTCGTGTAACGAGAATCTTCCAGAAAAGATTATTCACCGAAATTGTGCATCGGCTGTAACGGCCGCTCATGCTGAGGAACCGCGCGTGGTTCGAGACCAGCCCTCATCCTGAGGAGCGGTCCAAAAGGACCGCGTCTCGAAGGATGAGGGCTGGCACCTCACCATGAGGAGCGCGGCGTCTCGAAGCATGAGCCTGGGGCCGTCCTTCGAGACGGGCGCTAACGCGCCCTCCTCAGGACGAGGACTCAGCCCCAAGCTACGTAGGCCGGATGGAGCGTAGCGGCATGCGGGAATGGATGGAGTGCGGCGAGACCGCCCCGGGTTTCGCTTCGCTCAACCCGGGCTGCAACGGATGCTAAACTGTTATCGCGGCACGACAAATCAAAATCATGCATTTTTCACTTGACTCACGTAACGAGAATCTTCCAGAAAAGCGTATTCACCGAAAATACGCATGGACCACCGTACCGCCGCCGCCGGGATCGCTCCCTTGGCGCTGCCGCTCCACGTGAGTGCGTAAATTGCAAGACGCGCAGCATGTTGCAAGCATGAGATCGAGCGAAGTCGCCGCGATCGACATGGCGGCCGAGCTCGAAGCCGACGATCCCGTGTTCCTGCCGTCTGCCTTTTGGCGCGATCTCAACGACAAGAACCGGCGCATGCTGGAGGAAGAGGGGCTGGCGAACTTCAAGCGCACGGTATCGCAAAACTATTTCAATTGGCTCGTCGCCGACCGCAAGTCTGATCTCTTCCGTCACGTGTTTCGGCAATGGTGCCGCCGTCCCAACCTGCTGCCGCTGCTCACCCGCTTGGAGGAAACCCGGCGTTTGCGAACCAACACGGTCGATGGCCGCGTCGAATTGAGCGCAAGGCAGCGCCACACCTATCGCCTCTACGTATGCTTCGTTTGGACGATCATGCGGCGACTTGACCGCCGTCGGCTGCGGTTGAGGGTT
>WNGD01005869.1_pt1 | contig 11854 bp, 9 predicted proteins | sample 5400671 | NCBI WGS metagenome assembly WNGD01 (sample SAMN13153369, study PRJNA577476) | soil metagenome | isolation source: 40 cm soil or saprolite under grassland replicate 2 | place: USA:California | collected 2016-06-15
GCGATCGACCGTGGGGAGCTTGAACTGTCGCGGCAGCTCGCCTCCGCCCGCCTCGGCTGCGGCGAGCATGGCCGTCTCGTCCAACAGCGTGCGCGCGTCGGCTCGCTGTCGTGCCGGTTCGAAGTCGATGACGATCGCGTCATCTGGCAGGTGGTCGAGCAGCGACGGTCGCGAGGGATCGAGGTAGGCGGCGTAAAACTCGACGCCCGCAAATGCGGCGCCGGCGCCCAGGCGCGTCAGCTCGTCCTCCCATTCCGACCGGACGTCCCCGCGCAGGCTATCGAGCGAAACCGATTCGCGCAGTCGCGCGACGGCGGCGGCGCCTCGCTCCGGCCCGATCAGGAGCTCGCGCCCCGTCCTGATGGTCACCTCCGCGACCGGCATCACCGAACGCTGGTTGTCGGGATCGAACAGGCGCAGCGTCTCCACCGCGTCGCCGACCCACTCGGCCCGCATGGGGGCATCGGCCGTCGAGGGAAACACGTCGAGGATGCCGCCGCGCAGTGAAAACTGCCCTCTTTCCTCGACCAGCGGCTCGCGGGTGTAACCCAGCTCGACCAGCCGACCGGCGATGGTGATGGGGTCCGGCCCCTCGCCCGGCCGCAGGGTGACCGTCGTATCGACCAGATCCCGGCGCGAAATGGTCTGTCGCGTGAGGGCGCGACGCGAAGAGACGACAACCGCCGGGGGGTTGTCCGCGGAAGCGAGGGCGCTGAGCGCCTCGAGACGCCTGTTCACCGCCTCATCAAAGGCAGGAGGCCGGTCGAGGAACGAGACGCGGACCTCGGCGAAAACAAACGCCGGCGGCCGTCCGCTGAGCCACACGCGAAGCTCGTCGGCGAACCGCTCCGGGCTCGAGACAAGAATGACCGCCGACTTCCCTCTTGCGGTCAGCGCGCGAGCGACCGCCGCGCCGACGATCGGCCACGCCGAGCGCGGAAGCCGCGCCACGCGGAGGTCGGTGTGGCCACGGACGACCCATGCCTCGAGCCGCGGCTCGGCGCCGAGCACGGCTTGCCACAGAGTGGTCATGGCAGTTCCTCGCATCCCAGCGCACCAGCGCGGTTGTAGCGGTCCATCGCCCGTTCGATCCCCGCTTGGAGCGCCAGCTCCAGGGCGTCGGCGACTCCGCTGATCACTTGCGGCAGTCGTTGCGCCTCGGCCTTCGTGAATCGTCCAAGGACGTAGTGCCGCCCGGCAGGTGAGCCTTGGCGCGACGGCTTGCCGATGCCGACGCGAAAGCGGACGAAGTCGTCGGTCCCGAGGGAGTTGATCAGCGAACGCACGCCGTTGTGTCCAGCGCCGGAGCCGCCACGTCTGATTCGCATCCGGCACATCGGCAGGTCCAGCTCGTCGTAGACGACCCAGGTCTGTTCGGCTGTCAGCCCGGTGTCCTTGAGCGCCTTCGCCACCGCCTCACCGGAAAGGTTCATGAACGTCTGCGGCATGACGAGCCACAGTCCCTTCGCCTCGGAACGGCCAGTCAGGGACTGCCACCGTTTGCGATCGACCGACACGCCGAGCCGGCGCGCGAGCTCTCGCACGCAAGCGAAACCAAGGTTGTGACGCGTGTCGGCGTAGTCGGATTCGGGATTGCCGAGACCGACGATCAAGCGCTGTTTCTTTTCGTCCTTTTCTTCCAAATGCACCCTGCGCGCGCGGCGCGTGTAGACGCAACTAGGCCCGCGGCGAGCGCCGCAGACCATGTAGCGAGTCTAAAGGCGTCGCGGAGCCAACTCGATTCCCGACTGCTCCAAAGCCTCGACTGTGAGGCGAGTCATCTCCTTCCGTTCGCGCGCCGATGTGTGATCCCAGCCCAGAAGGTGGAGCAGCCCGTGCACCGCGAGCAGCGCGAGCTCCGTCGTCGCGGCGTGGCCATGCTCGGCGGCCTGGCGCTCGGTCGCGGGCCACGAGATGGCGATGTCTCCGACGTGGCCGGCTGAGCCGGCAAACGAAAGGACGTCGGTGGCGTGAGGTTCGCCTCCAAACGTTGTGTTCAAGCGCTGCATCTCCTTGTCGCCGGTGAGCCGCACCGCGACAGTGCTCACGCCTTCGGGCAATCGCGCCGCGACCTCGGGCACGGCTGCCGCCCGCGTCAGCACGTCTCGGATGAAGCTTGGGCCGACCTCCGCCCGCACAGCCTTGACGACATCCACATTTAGTAGAGTCACGCTCGGTGAAGATTCTCGTCACTGGTGGCGCCGGATTCATCGGCTCGCACGTCGTAGACGCCTACGTCGCCGCCGGACACGAAGTCGGCGTTATGGACGACCTGAGCACCGGTCGCGAGGAAAACGTCAATCAAGCAGCGCAGCTACATCGGGTCGACATCACGAATCGCGCGCAGGTGCACGCCGCGATCGCGTCGTTCAAGCCCGAGGTCGTGAACCATCACGCGGCGCAGTCCGAAGTTCCGAAGTCCGTGGCCGACCCAGGGCACGACGCCCTGGTCAACGTGGTCGGTGGCCTCAACGTGCTCCGCGCGTGCGCCGACGAGGCAGTGCGCAAGGTGATCTTCAGCTCCACCGGTGGCGCGCTCTACGGCGAGCCCGACATCGTGCCGGCGGATGAAGACCATCCCGTGCGCCCCCTGTCGCCATACGGCACCAGCAAGCTCGCGTTCGAGCAGTACCTGGGAATGTTCGACAGGACGTTTGGCCTTCGCTACACGACTCTTCGCTACGCCAACGTCTACGGTCCGCGGCAGGACTTTTTCGCCGAGGAGGGCCGCGTCGTGGCCATCTTCGCGAGCCGGATGATCGAGGGCAAGCCGGTCACGATCGACGGCGACGGGAATCAGTCGCGGGACATGCTGCACGTCGGCGACGTCGCGATGGCAAACCTCGCCGCCCTCGAGCTGGGTGACGGCGGCACCTTCCACATCAGCTCGGGAATCCCGGTGACGATCAACGACCTGTTCCGCAAGATCGCGCTGCTGACCGAGTACAGGCTCGAGCCCATGTTCGGACCTGCGCGCAAAGGCGACGTATACCGCATCGCGCTTGACAACCGGCGCGCAGCCGAACAACTCGGCTGGCAGCCGCGGATCCAGCTCGAGGAGGGATTGCGCTTGACCGTCGACTACTTCCGCGGGCAGATCTCCAGACTTCACGCCTAGGCGGTGGAGACGTTCGCGTTTCTTCACAGCTACGGCGCGCGTGTGCTCGTCGCGTTTGCGGTGCTGCTCGGACTGTGGGGCGCCTATCACTATTTTCGGAACCAGCGCGTCAGCGGGGGCTTTCGCTCGACCTACCTGATCATGGCGGCCATCACGCCGGTCCAGGGCCTGCTCGGCCTGTCGGCCTTGCTCGCGGGCGGCGATCCGCGTGCCGGGTTGCTGCACATGGTGTACGGCGTGTTCGCGTCCCTGTTTCTCCCGGGCGCGTACATCTACGCCCATCAGGGCAACGCCCGGCGCGAAGCCCTGGTCCTCGCCGGTGCCTCGTGGATCGTGGTGATCGCCTTCCTGAGGGGCATATCCACCGGCTAACGTATGCGCGGCAGTGGACCCCTCTGAGCGGCTGACCAAGACCAAGTCGACGCCGCCACTCCCGGCCGCTCCGGACCGCAGGGTTCTCATCACAGGTGGGGCCGGCTTCCTGGGCGTCAACGCCGCAGTCCACCTGGTCAAGGAGGGCTGGCACGTCAGCCTGCTCGACAACCTGAACCGTCCGGGCACCGAACGCAACCTCAAGTGGGTCATCACCAAGTACCCCAACCGGATCACCTTCATTAAAGAGGACGTGAGGAACGCCGGCGCCCTGGCCGTGCACGTGAAGGACCAGGACGCCGTCCTCCACCTGGCCGGGCAGGTCGCGGTCACGACGTCGCTGGTCGATCCCACCACGGACTTCGACGTCAACGCCCGGGGCACGCTCAACATGCTCGAGGCCGTCCGCACGCACAACCACGATGCGCCATTCGTCTTTGCATCGACGAATAAGGTCTACGGAAAGCTCGACCACAACAACGGTGCCTGTAAAGAGACGCAGCCGATCGATTTTCACAGTCCCTACGGCTGCAGCAAGGGCGCCGCCGACCAGTACGTCCGCGACTACGCACGCTGCTTCGGCATGAACACTGTCGTGCTGCGTCAGAGCTGCATCTATGGGGCGCACCAGTACGGCACCGAAGACCAGGGATGGGTGGCGCATTTCGTGCACTCGATCCTCAAGGACCGCGCGCTGACGATCTATGGCGACGGGACCCAGGTGCGCGACCTCCTCGACGCGCGCGACCTGAGCGCGCTCTACGCCACCGTGATTGACAAGATCGGCATCGCGCGCGGCGAGATCTACAACGTCGGCGGCGGGCCGGAGAACCAGCGCAATCTGCTGGAGGTCATCGACCAGATCGGCGAGCTCACGCGCAAGAAGCCGGAGTTCAGCTTCGCGAACTGGCGCGAGGGTGACCAGAAGTTCTATGTCAGCGACGTCGGCAAGGCGCGCAAGGATCTCGGTTGGGCGCCGCAGATCGGGTTCGACCGCGGCCTGCGCGACCTGATCTCATGGGCGGAGTCGGTCCACTAGACCGTGGTGGCGGCGGTCGGATCCCTCGCCGAGACATCGGTTCGCCGGCGCCCGTCGCTATGGCTTGCATCGGCCGCGACCGCCGCGGCCTGGGGCGCGCTCTACAGCCTGGGCCGCTGGGTGTTCGGCTTTGTGACGTTCCCCATCCACGAGGACGTCCGGATCAATTACGTCGCCGCCCAGGCGGGCCTCCAGTACGGGTGGTCGAAGATCTACGACTTCGCGACGCTGAGGCAGCTCTCCCTCGTGTTCCCGGCGGCCGATCGCAGCATCGACGCGACCGCCACGTACATCAGCCCTCCGCTGCTTGCGTGGCTGTTCGTGCCTCTCACTCTGGTGCCCGTGCCTGCCGCGTATCTCATCTGGACCCTGGCCGCGCTGGCCGCGCTCATCTGGACCTGGCACGTCGCAGCGCCCTACAAGGGTCTCGCCAAGCTCACCCTGCTTCTTGTCGCGCTCGCGCTGTGGCCCGTCATGCAGGTCTTCTACTACGGCCAGCCGGGCGTGGTCGTGGTTGCGGGTGTGGCCCTGGCCTGGTGGCTCATCCGGCACGATCGCCCGATCGCCGCCGGGATCGCCCTGGCGTTTGCCACGACGCTCAAGCCGCAGGTCGTGATCCTGGTCCCGATCGCCCTTCTCGTCGCGGGCCACGTCAAGCCTGTGCTCGGATGGGCCGCGGCGGGCCTCGTCATGGCCGCGCTCAGCGTGGCGAGCCTTGGCGTCGAGGGCATCGCGAGCTATTGGCAGGCGCTGAAACTCGTCGAAGCCGACACAGGCCACGCGTACTTCACGATCGCTTTGGTTTTCGGGCTGGGCCCCGTGACCTACGTCCTGCTGGCGCTCCAGGGTCTCGCGTGCCTTGCCGTCGCCCGAATTCGACGGCGTGAGCTGGAGACAGTATTCGCGGTTGGGCTGCTCGGCTCGCTCATGGTCGCCTTCCACCTCCACCAGTGGGACTACACGAACCTCGTCCTCGCTGCCTGGCTCGTCTTGAGAAATTCGCCTCCGCTCTGGCACCGTATCTGGCTCGCGGCCGGCATCTTGACCATGCAGCTTCTGTCGCTCGGTCTGGCGGTGCCGCAGCTTGTTTGGGACGTCGTCTGGCTCGCCATGCTGGCGCTCGGCGCGCCGAGCGCCAACTCAGTCCGAAACCGGATCCGTCCGGTCGCGACGCCGTCGGAAGCGTCGTCGCCCTGACGCCGCGACCCAGTACAGGAGAAGCGCGGCCAGCGCCAGTAGCGAGATACCGTCCCCAGTCCACTCCAGTCCGGTGCGCGCGAAGCTGAGCTTCACAACCGTCCGCTGGCTGAACCCGTTGAGCGGGATGTACATGAAGTCGGGGCCGGCGCGATAGATCTCGACATCGTGCCCATCGACCGTCGCCCGCCAGTTGGCGACCCAGTTCTCCTTGAAAAGGACCCCCTTCGCCGGACCCTCGAGGCGGATCGACCGTTCCTGCGGGCTCACGAAGCTCGCCTCGTATTCGGCCGGCGGACCGCCCGCCGGCGCGGCCCAGGCGATGGCCTGAGCCAGCAGCTGAGATTCCACCGCGTTGCGCGTGCTCGACGCGTGGTAGGGCAGGTTCATCCCGCTCCACACAACTCGGCCCCGGCCGAGGGTCCCCGCAACGAGCACCGGGTAGCCGTGGCTCAGCAGTAGCGGAGCGGCCCACGGGGCTATCGAGCTCTCGGGGATGTAGGAGATGCCCCAGGGCCCTCCTGCGTAGATGGCCGGCGAGAACCCCGTCAGGTCGAGGCCGGCGGCGATGGGACCCGATCCTCGCTCCAGGTCCCAGTCGGGCCCGATCCCCGCCCGCCTGATCTCGGCGCCGGGGATGGGCGGCGCGGCCGCCCCGGCCTGTTCCAGGTCTGAACCGCTCGCTTCGATGAAGGCGCTGCCACCGCGCTCAACGTACTGATCGAGCAGGCGCAGCGCCCTGGCGCGATCGTGGACGCGGTACTGGTACAGGATCACCTCGTCGAATCGACTGAGCTCGGCGATGGAGTGGTCGTCCAGGTACTCGCCACCCCGGATCGGAATCAACGAACGGCTGTCGAAATCAGAGAGCGCGATGGCCCTCAGGACGAGGCTGTAAGCCGTATCGCCGCCGATCACGAGCGCCGTGCGCGTATTGCCTGCCGAGAGAACGGGCGTCGCGGCCGCGTATTCGAACGTCCGCGCGAAGTCGGGTGAGCCGGTGGAGAGCGGCCTGTAGAGATCCGGCCTCGCCTCGAAACGGCGCACGACGTCTGGATCGGGTCCCCCGTACAGCGACCTCACCGCATACCAGTCGAGCAGGAAGTTCGCCTCCGCGTAGTTGGCGTCGGCGCTCCACACCGCGTGCTCGAGCCAGTACTGCCAGTCGGCGCGAAGGACGCCCTGTTGCTGATATCCGCGCGTCTGGGGCACGTCGGCACGACTGTCAATCCAGTCCGAGCCCCCGTCCCAGCTCACCCCGACGCGATAGTCACGCTCGGCGGGGTCGACGACGAGCGCGTCCTGCACCGCCCGTTTGGCCTGGTTGTCTCCGCTGAACGTGCCGCGCGCCGGTTGAGGGGCGGTGACCGCGATCACCGCAAGCACGGCCACCAGCAGGATGGCTGAGATCTCCGCACGGATCGCGCTCCGACTCAGGGCCAGGCCGGAGAGGGCGGCAAGAAACCAGGCAGCAAAAAACGGAGCCTGTCCGGGCTGGATAGCGTAGATGAACAAGTGCGGCGCCGGGAATCCGACAAGCGCGTAAACCAACGCAGCCGCGCCGGCCACGGCCGCCACGATCATCGCCCGGTCCATGACGGCGGATGCGTTGGTACGCGGCTGACGAAGGGCAAGGATCGTCGCGATGACCGCGAGCGGAATCAGAAATACCGGCAGCGATTCGGTGCCAGGGGGAAACAGGTCGCCTGGGGAGAGAGGCGAATACTCGCGAGTGAAGGTCGGCAGAGGCGCCGGCGCTTGCCTTGACAGTGCATCGACGTAAGGGAGGTAGAAGTACGCGACGAGCAATCCCGCCGGCACCAACACCTTCACCGCCTCGACCAACCTTTGCCCAAGGGGGATTGGCTGCACGGCCACGAGCAGGATCGCCAGGGCGATGCCGACGGCCCCCAGCAGCAGGTGGCTGCTCAGCGTCGCCGCGAGTGAGAGCACCGCGGCGACCAGAAGGGCGGTCGACCGGCGGGTGAAGTAGAGCACGGCGAAAAACGCGAACAGGCTCAGAAAGGCCATGCCCAGGATGCGCGGGTAGAGACCGGTCTCGACGACGTACGCCCAGTACGCGCTGGAGGCCACGAGCAGGAACGCGGCGACCAGGCCGGCGACACGGCCTCCGCCGGCGACGCGGACGAATCCATACAGCCCGCAACCGATGACGACGAAGCTTGCCGCGGCGATGGCGAGGAGCGCGCCGCCAGACGAAAAGCCGAACCATCCCACCAGCACGGCACCGAGGTAGTGGAAGAGAGGTGGAAACGAAGCCTCGGAGAAATACTGCCCTGAGTACCACTCGTAGTTCCAATCGGCGTTGGGAAAGTAGTCGACGAGGAACTTGATCTTCGACATGTGGCCGAAGGCGTCGTATCCCTTGGGGAAGCCCGTAAAGGCGCCGTTCGCGAACCCGACGCCGAGCGTCACGATGGCGACCATGGCCACCGAACCGGCGTCGGCGAACCAGGGAGGGAGTCGCCTCAGGCGGTTGCGGCCTCGGCTGCGCTTTGCTCGTGCTCCCTGGCCACGTCGAGCACGACGCGCTCCATCGTGTCGATGTGCCTCTCCCAATCGAAGCGTCGCGCCCACTCCACGGCGCGCTCGCCGGCAACCTGGTTCTCGGCCCGGCTGTCGAGCAACGCGGCGATGCCCGCCGCGTAATCCTCGACGTCAAGCGGCTCGGCCAGGTGTCCGGTTCCCGGCCCCACCGTTACAGTGGGACCGGCCTGGTTCCACGCCACCACCGGGACACCCTTGGCCATCGATTCGATGACGCCCATGCCGAAGTCCTCCTCCGGCGCGGGATAGACATAGACCGCGGCGCCCTCGTACAGCGACTGCAGCTCCTCCTCGCTGATCGGCCCCAGGAAGAGCACCGAATCTTCGAGCCCGAGCTCCTTGACGAGGTCCCTCAGCGACGCGGTGTGCGATGTCGGCGGCCCCGGGATCACAAGCTGCGCGCGGGGATGGCGCTTGCGCACCGCGGCGAACGCCTTGATCGCGAGGTCGAAGCGCTTCTGCGGATAGTGGCGGTTGGTGAGAAGCACATAGGGCCTGCGGATCGGATAGCCGTTGATTGTCATGCCGCCGGAGAACCGCGCCTCGATCGGCAGTGGGAAGCCCGACGCCGCGACGTGACATCCCGCGGGGCAGTCGATCGCGTCGCGCTTGTAGGTGTGGCGGATGATGTCGCCGATGTAGTCGCCGTTGACCAGCAGCTGATTTGCCTCCTGGATCGAGCGGCGGTCGGCCCATGCGACAAAACGGGTCGCCCGCAAGACGATCGCGGCGAGCAGGCGGTAGTCGGCGTTGGAGACCCAGCCCGTCTGGCGGTCGATGTTGCGCGGGTAGACGAGTCGGTTGGGCTGGTTGAGGTAGACGACATACGGCACATCCATCAGGCGCGCTGCCCACCATGCGATCCACGCGCTCGGCTGGTTGCAGCCGACGATGGCGTCGACTTCGCGGAACCGCCACGCATAGAGGGGCATCAGGAGCGAGGTCGCGGCCATCTGCACCGCCTCGCGGAACGGGAACCAGCGTGGCAGCTGAGGCAGGAACGTCTTCACCCGTACCTCGCCGATGAGATCCGGATAACAGCGAGACGAGTCCACCGTTGGCGCGTAGCACTCGACGTCGTAGCCGCGCCGGCGTAGGCCAAGTACCTCTTCGATGACAATCCGCTCGCCGCCGCCCGAGTACGTGAAGCCGCAGTGAAAAACCGCGATCCGGCGGGTGCCTTTCTTGCGCACGTCGCGCCTGCCGCCGACGAGGAAAAAGCTCATCACGCCGAGCGTCAGCGCGTAGGCGGCGGTGAGGGCGTGGTAAAGGACGATCGCGCCGGCCGCGACGCCCGCGGCGAGTCCGAGTCCGCCGCCCAGCACCAGCGCCCCCGCCACTTCGAGGTTGCCCAGATAGCCGGGACCTGCAGGCACCGCGAAACTGAGAAGCAGGGCGGGATAGGCGGCCATCGCCTTCAGCGGCGGGACCGAGATGCCGACCGCTGCCAACAGCAGCGTGAAGTTGAACGCGTCGATCACCAGTGCCAGCACGGTCAGACCCGCGAGGCGCGCTGTCAGCTGAGGCGTCCAAAGCCCCCGCGCGCCTGCGCGGAACGCGAATGCCTGGCCGGCGATCGCCGTGGCGAACCGTGCCGGAATGAGCCGAAGGGCGAGACTCGACCGAGCTATCCGGGGACCGCCGAGCGCCGTGCCGAGCACCGCTGCCAGGAGCGCGATCGCCAGGGCCGCCGCGCCCGCGAGACCACGCGGTGCGTCGACGGCTCCGCTGAGTGCCACCACCTCCAGGCCCGCCAGGAACAGCGCCACCGCCGCGAGGTCGCATGCCTTGTCGATGACGATCGTCGCCAGCGCCGATCCGGCCGGGATTCGGTGCCTGCGCCACAGCCACCACGCCCGCGCAGCGTCGCCTGAGCGGATCGGCAGCACGTAGTTCAGCAATCCGCCCGCGGCGTTCATCGCGAAGGCTCGGACGATGCCGACCGGGGCGAGTGGGCGCAGCAGAAGCAGCCAGCGGCGGGCGCGGATCAGGCTGGTCACGAGAAACAGCGCGACCATCAGCGCCACCGCCCACCAGCTCTGCACTCGGGCGTGGGCAACGATCTCGGGCAGCGAGACGGTGCGCAGCCACAGCCACAAGAGCAAGAGGCCGAAGGCGGTCTGCAGGCCGAGGCGGATCCAGCGGTTCATGCGATGGCTTCGCCCTGAAATGGGACGGAGCCGAGGATCCAGCGCTGGGCGAAAGCCCAGAACGCGAACAGGAATCCCACGAACAGGACGGTGCCGCCGTAATCGTGAAAGAAGATGGCGGGTCCAACACCGAACGTCGCCGCGATCCAGGCGACGAGTGCGACTCGCACGAGGTTGAGCAGCATCGTGCCGGCCACCCCGATCAGGACGACCTGGGCGCGCATCTCGAACCCATGACCACCGCGCAAGCCCGAGATGAGGCTGACCCCGAAGAGGATGAGGCTCTGCCAGCCGATGCAGTTCCACGAGATGAAGAGCGTGTGCATCGACCCCGCTCCGTCCCAGACCACCATGTGGCTTCCCGATGCGGCCGCGTGGACTCCGACGAGCCCAAGCATGCTCACGACCATGCGCGACTCGACCGGCACGATCGACTGCAGCGGATTGTTCGCGCCGAGGCCCATCGCCCATGCCGTCAGGAGGTCGTCGAACGTAGTGACCAGAGGCAGCACCATCAGCAGCGCGCAACTCAGCGCGATCAGCGTGAGGTTGACGTTGTCGCGCTCCCGCGTCCTCATCGCCGTCTCCTGACCAGGCGTCTCGCGAACAGCGGCACCACCATCACGAGCCCGACCAGACCGAACAGCGACTCGGGGACGACAATGCTCGGCGGCACGACATTGGTGTCGCCGACCCCGGCAGTTCCGTCGTAGACCATCGACGGCTTGCCGCCCGTGATGTGCATGAGCGTGACCTGGATGCACAGCGACCCGCCAGGCGGAATCACCATCGCAAGCTGGCTCGCGCTTGTGCTGACGGTGAATGGACTCGTCGTGTGCACACCGTTCAATCCGTAGGTTGTCGTCCACGTCGATCCCACGTTGGGGACGGTGGCGACAAAACCGGTGCAGCTCGATGTTGCGGAGAAACCCGCGGCGACGGCAACAGTGTCATTCGTGGACCCGGAGCCACCCGTCCAGTTCATCGTGAAGGTCCAGACGCCGCCGGCGACCGTCTGGGCGGGCAAGCCGCTGAACGACCAGATTGTGACGACGCCCCCGGAGGTGGACTGGATCTGGCACGCCGTGGTTCGCGAGCCGATCGCCTGGTCGACCGTGCTGGCGACGCATCCGGGAGCCGTGCCGGTGCCATGGAGGTAGAGCGGGTTGCCGGCGGCCCTCACGATCGGGGCACGCGTCGATGCCACGACCAGGCCGCTGAAAAGCAGGACGAGCAATCCAACTGCAAACCAGCCAACCCACCGCTTGTGCGGTGCCGCGCGGAGTGGCGACGCCTTGGCGACGGACGTGGTCGGCGGCGTCCAGCGCGGCGCGCCGCGGCGCCCGCGCAGCCAGCGGCCGAGCATGTGCAGCCTCCGGAGGTGGCGCACCTCATCGGTGACCCGGCCCG
>WNGD01005870.1_pt1 | contig 11852 bp, 13 predicted proteins | sample 5400671 | NCBI WGS metagenome assembly WNGD01 (sample SAMN13153369, study PRJNA577476) | soil metagenome | isolation source: 40 cm soil or saprolite under grassland replicate 2 | place: USA:California | collected 2016-06-15
ATTTCTGCGAGCAGGAGACCGAGTGGGGCCAGCCGCTGATGAATTCGCTGTTCACGCTGGGACTGATGATCGGCATCATGGTCAACGACCTCACCGTCGGCACCACCATCGCCAATCTCGGCATGACCGAGGTGAAATTTCCCCACCCGCTGTTCGAGGGCGACACGGTGCACGTCACCACCGAGGTCATCAGCAAGCGCGAGTCGACGTCGCGGCCGGGTGCCGGGATCGTCGAATTCCACCACCGTGCCTATAACCAGGACAACAAGCTCGTGGCCGAATGCCGGCGCCAGGTTTTCATGCGCATGCGGCCGCGATGATGCGTTCGCTGCTCTTCGTCCCGGCCGATGACGGAAAAAAGCTCGACAAGGCGATGGCGAGCGGCGCCGACGGGGTGATCGTCGATCTCGAAGATTCAATCCCTGCGCAAGGCAAGGCCGATGCGCGCATGCGCGCGGCGGCTTTCATCACGGATGCCGTCAAAGCCGCGCAGCGCCCGCGCCTCCTGGTTCGCATCAACGGATTTGCCACCGGCCTCGCCGACGCCGATCTCGACGCCGTCGTGCCCGCGCGTCCCGACGCCATCATGCTGCCGAAGGCAGAAGGCGGCGCCGATGTCATTCGTGCCGACGCGAAGCTGCTGGCGCGTGAGGCGATCGCGGGCTTGCCCGACGGTTCGATCAAGATCGTGGCGATCGCGACCGAGACCGCGACCGCGTTGTTTCTCGCCGGCACGTATGGCGGGGCGAGCGCCCGGCTCGAGGGACTGACCTGGGGAGCCGAAGACCTTTCGGCCGAGCTCGGCGCGGAGGCGAACCGCGACGGCGACGGCCGCTTCCTCGACCCTTACCGGCTCGCGCGCGCGCTCTGCCTTGCCGGCGCCGCGGCGGCGCGGGTGCAGGCCATCGATACCGTCACGGTCGACTTCCGCAATGCCGCGGCGCTGCGCCGCGAGACCGAGGAAGCGCGCCGTGACGGCTTTACCGGCAAGATGGCGATCCATCCGGCGCAGGTGCCCGTCATCAACGAGGTGTTCACGCCGTCAGCGGCGGCGATCGCCGAGGCGCGCGCCGTGGTCGCCGCGTTCGACGCCAATCCCGGCAAGGGCACGGTCGGCATCGGCGGGGTGATGTACGACCGCCCGCATCTCGAACGTGCCCGGCAGCTGCTCGCACGGGCGACGGCGGCGGGGATCACCTCGTAACGAGATAGGGCGGGGCAGCGGCCGGCAAGCGTTCTCACGCAAAGAGCGATTGCGCCTTTGCCCTCCCTACGCTTGCTATTTCTTTTTCCCGTACACCGCGTTCGGATCGAACGTCCTCTCGCCGTCGTGAAATTCGAGCGTCACCGCGCCGGCCTTGCCCAGCGGCACCGCACGGTAGAAGCACGAACGCCGGCCGGTGTGGCAGGCGCCGGCGCCCTCCTGCTCGACCTTGATCCACACCGCGTCCTGGTCGCAATCGATGCGCATCTCGACCACGCGCTGCGCGTGGCCGGAGGTTTCGCCTTTACGCCAAAGGGCTCGACGGGTGCGGCTGAAATACCAGGCTTCCCCGGTCGCGATCGTCTGTCGCAACGCCTGCGCGTTCATGTGGGCGACCATCAACACTTCGCCCGATCGCGCGTCGGTCGCAACGCAGACGATAAGTCCATCGGCGTCGAATTTCGGCGCAAAGGCGCGACCCTCCTCGACCTCGTCGGTGGAACTGCGTGGGGCGAAGGGTGAAAGTTCGTCGGACAAGGAAAGCCTCGCGCAAAATCCAAGTTTCCTCGCCCGCATAAGCCGGCGATCTGCTCATCGCCCGCTGATCACAGATCGGCGGTCATGGGTCCCCGCTTTTCGCGGGGGCCCGTGGAGCCAGCGACGCCTGTGAGACGCGGGCGGCGCATTATATCGGGCTCTTGCGCGGGAACGATGCCCCACCTGCGCGGGGCATCACCTTCGGCTGCGGTGCTGGGCCCGGTGCAGCCGCCGCGGCTCAGCGATCGGTCCCGCGTACCATGGTGATGAAGCGGACCTGATCGTCGGGATTGTCCCGAAAGCTGCCGGTAAACTGCGTGGTAATGGTGGACGATCCCGGCTTCTCCACCCCGCGCAGCGACATGCACATGTGCTCGGCCTCGATCATCACCGCCACGCCACGCGGGCTCAAGATCTCCTCGATGGCGGTGGCGATCTGCGAGGTCATGTGCTCCTGCGTCTGCAGCCGTCGCGCATAGACGTCCACGAGGCGGGCAAGTTTCGAAAGTCCGACCACTCGGTCCACCGGCTTATAGGCGATGTGCGCCTTGCCCGTGAACGGCATCATGTGGTGCTCGCAATGCGAATTGAAGGCGATGTCGCGCACCAACACCAAGTCGTCGTACCTGCCGATCTCGCTGAACGTGCGTTCGAGCACGTCGACCGGGCATTCGCGATAGCCGCTGTATAGTTCGTCATAGGCGTCGATCACGCGCTTGGGCGTATCGCGCAGCCCCTCGCGATCAGGATTATCGCCGGCATAGGCGATGAGCGTGCGCACCGCCGCCTGCGCTTGCTCGCGTGTGGGCTTGGGCACGACCGGTTCGGGGGCCGCGCGCACGTGGTCGGACAGGGTCGGCTGGTCGGCCGGGGACGATTTGGGCCAAGGCTTGACGACAGCATCCATCGCGGTCTCTCCGTTCGACCGGCTTTGAGGCCGGGGGTGTCACCGGGGCGGCCGCATCAGTCATACGCGCTTTGGAGGATTCGACCCATGCGCGACGACCGGACGCCGCATTCCCATTTTACATGGCTTTGATAGGAGGCTTCGCTCCCGTGCAGAGCCTGCCGCCGGCTCGCAAGCCTTCTTGCTCGCGCCGGCGGGCCGCTCCCTATATATTCCTTCGTGGCGAGCGCGCAATCGCGTTGCCGCGTCGTCAACCGTCGTCAAAAGCTCATGTTGAACGAGGTCTACAACAGCCGAATTCTCGAACTGGCCGGGAATATTCCCCGGCTCGGCCGCCTCGACAATCCCGACGCCACCGCGACCGCCCATTCCAAGCTTTGCGGCTCGACCGTTACCGTCGACCTCAAGATGGACGGCGACACGGTCACCGACTTCTCCCATCAGGTGAAGGCTTGCGCGCTGGGCCAGGCCTCCTCTTCAATCATGGCGCGCAACGTGGTCGGGGCGAAGGCCGACGAGTTGCGCAGCCTGCGCGAGACGGTGCGGCGCATGTTGAAGGAAAACGGCGCCTCGCCGAGCGGCAAATGGGCCGACATCGCCGTGCTCGAGCCCGTGCGCGACTACAAGGCGCGCCACGCTTCGACCATGCTGACATTCGATGCCGTGACCGCGGCGATCGATCAGATCGAAGCCAAGCGCAGGGCCGCGATAGCGGCCGAATGAGTGTCCTCGGGTAGCGTACCCCGCCGGTCAATCAGGGCTGCGATGTGATGATCGTGCGTACGGGTGCCTGCCTGACGGGGCTTGTGGTCTCGCTTTGCAGCGCCGCCGCCGCGCCGGCAATCGACTGCGCGACCGAGGCCGCGGTGCTCGCCAGGGATCAATCCGAACTGCCGCGGCTCGAGGTAGCCTCGCCGGCCGACCGCCCGCCGTATTGCATCACGCTCGAGACCCTCATGGCGTTTGCCGGCCGCGTGAAGGCGCACGTCGCCCGCTGCCCGAACTCAGGTTACGCCGCGGCCGTCGCCGACCGGGACAAGCCGCGGACCGATTATGCCAAGCTGTTCAGTCGTTACCGGTGCAAGCGGACGCGGTAAGCGTCGGTCAGCATTCCGGGGGCACGCGCATCACGCGTGCCCTTGGCACGCAAGTCGGTTGATCCGACTCGCGTACTCAACACATGCTGGAAGTGCGCTCTAGTCGCGCGGGGCGGCCGGCTGGCCGACGGTCGCTAGCGACGTTGTCGTCTTGGCTGGCGGCGGACCCGCAAGGTCGCGCTCGAATAGCGCGTCCGCGGTGGTGAGTTTCATGCGCCGGAGCTCGTCGGCGGACAGCCGATACAAGGGCTCCCACGGGGGAACCCGCAGGGCCGTTTCCAGCAACTCGCCGCTGCCGCCCATTTCCATGGTGTATTGCACGAGGCGCCCGATGTCGCGCTGGACGATGTTGAGCTCCTCGGCCGAATAGTTCGATTCCAGCGCCTGCTTGCGCTTCTTGCCGAGCCAGATCTGATGGACGAGGACGTGCGCCTCCGGCGGCACGTAGCGGCGCTCGCCGGCCAGCAGCAGGAAGGCGCACATCGATTCGCAATTGCCGTAGGGCGACAGCGTGGCGCGACGATCGCCGTCGCGGCCCGGCGGCAACGCCGTCGTCTTGCCGATGGTGGTGATCATGCCAAGGCTTCGAATGGCGCGGCCGAGCGCAAGCGTGCCCAAGACCGAGCCGCCGTCGGAATCGAGAACCAGAATCGCTCCGCCTGCGTTAGGATCCTTGGCGAAGGTCTCGAACTCGCGCGGCGTGTCGGCGGTGATGTAACCGATGGCGGAAATCCAGACACGGCAGTTCGCTCCGCACGCGTGGGCCGGTCCCTCGCGCCGCCATTCGAAGCGCATCGGCGCGCTTCCGCTGTCGTCCTGGGGCGTGGGCGGGGCGGAGGATGCCTGGACGATGCCACACGCAAGCGCGAATGCGCTCCAAAAAAGTCGGCGCATGCTGACCCTCATCAATGGCGCTTCGCGCGACGCTTCTTGATCGGCGTCGGTCGAAGGCGCCCCAGTGTCCCACAGATTGCCAGCCTCTTTTTAGAGGTGCCGGAGATTCGGGTCCAGTCCCAAACGTGGCCCAGACCGCCCAATCTTGACGCAGCCGCCATGACCCCCGGGCTGCCGCAATTATCTTGCGGGGGGTACAAAGATAAGGTCGCGGAGGCTGTTGCGCGGTGGAACCTTGGATGAGCCTGCGAGGGCGCGTGAGTACGTTTCTGGGCTACCTTGCTCACGGCCCCGCGCTTGCCGCGCGTGGGCTGATCCAGATCTACCGCCATAGCGTTGCGGCACTGATCGGGTTCAATTGCCGCCATCTGCCGACCTGCTCGACCTACGCCGATGAGGCGGTCGGCCGCTTCGGTCTGTGGGCGGGCGGCTGGATGACGCTAGCGCGGCTCTGCCGCTGTCATCCCTTGGGAACGTCCGGCCTCGATTTCGTGCCGGCATCATTGCCGGATCATGCGCGCTGGTATCTGCCCTGGCGCTACGGGCGCTGGCGCGGCACCAATTGCGCCGTCGACCCTGCGCCGCCGCGCGCCTGACCGTTTGCGAGCATGCTCGTTACGTCCCATGCTCATCAAACGTTGGCGGCGGCGCATGGCGTTGCGCGGTGCGTGCACATCGTATAAGTCCTGGCGTCGCTTTGCCGCATATCCGGGCACGCGGCGACGACGGGAGGTCCGACGCCATCCAAGACAGCCCGGCCACGCTTACCTGCATTCGTAGGCAGCGAGTGAGCAACGGAGCGAATGATGGTCGCGCTGACCTTTCCCGACGGCGCGCGTCGGGAGTATCCCAAAGGCACCACCGGCCTCGACATCGCCAAGGGGATTTCGCCGTCGCTCGCCAAGCGCACGGTCGCCATGGCGCTCGACGGCGTGCTCACGGATTTGAACGACCCCATCGAGCGCAATGCGAAGGTCGAGTTTCTCACCCGCGAGGACCCGCGCGCGCTGGAGCTCATCCGGCACGACGCCGCGCACGTGCTCGCCGAAGCCGTGCAGACGCTGTGGCCCGGCACCCAGGTCACCATCGGCCCGGTGATCGAGAACGGCTTTTACTACGACTTCTTCCGCAACCAGCCGTTCACCCCGGAGGATTTCGACGCCATCGAGAAGAAGATGCGCGAGATCATCGCGCGCGACAAACCCTTCACGAAAGAGGTTTGGACGCGCGAGGCAGCCAAACGCGTGTTCCGCGACAAGGGTGAGCTATTCAAGGTCGAGCTCATCGACGCCATTCCGGACGACCAGGAGATCAAGATCTACAAGCAGGGCGAGTGGTTCGACCTCTGCCGCGGTCCGCACATGACCTCGACCGGCAAGGTCGGGAACGCCTTCAAGCTGATGAAGACTGCGGGCGCCTATTGGCGCGGAGATTCCAACCGCGAAATGCTCAGTCGCATCTACGGCACCGCGTTCGCCAAGCAGGAAGAGCTCGATGCCTATCTCAAGCAGCTCGAAGAGGCGGAGAAGCGCGACCATCGCAGGCTCGGCCGCGAGATGGACTTGTTTCACTTCCAGGAGGAGGCGCCGGGCTCGGTGTTCTGGCATCCGAAGGGTTGGACGCTTTATCAGATCCTCGAGAACTACATCCGCCGCCGGCAGGCCCAGGCCGGCTATGCCGAGGTCAACTCGCCGCAGCTCATGGACAGCTCGCTCTGGGTCGCCTCCGGCCACATGGCGACCTTCCGTGAGAACATGTTCCTGACGCAGCCGCGGGAGGACGATGAGCGCACGTTCGTGGTCAAGCCGATGAACTGCCCGGGCCACATCCAGATCTTCAAGAACGGCCTGAAGTCCTACCGCGATCTGCCGTTCAAGCTCGCCGAGTTCGGCAAGGTGCATCGCTTCGAGCCCTCGGGCGCGCTGCACGGGCTGATGCGGGTGCGCGCCTTCACCCAGGACGACGCGCACGTATTCATCACCGAAGCGCAGATCGCCGCCGAAGCGCTCGCCATGAACGACCTGATCCTGTCGATCTACGAGGACTTCGGCTTTCCCGACGTCACCATCAAGTTCTCCGACCGCCCCGACAAGCGCATCGGCGAGGACGCGGTGTGGGACAAGGCCGAGGCAGCGCTGATGGCCGCGCTCAAGACGTCCGGGCGGCCCTGGACCCTCAACAAGGGCGAAGGCGCCTTTTACGGGCCGAAACTCGAATACGTCTTGCGCGACGCGATCGGCCGCGACTGGCAGTGCGGCACCGTGCAGGTCGATCTCAACATGCCAGGGCGCCTCGGCGCTTTCTATATCGACGAGCACTCCAACAAGGTGACGCCGGTGATGCTCCATCGCGCCATGTTCGGCTCGCTCGAACGCTTCATCGGCATTCTGATCGAGCACCATGGCGGTCATCTGCCGCTCTGGCTATCACCGCTGCAAGCGGTCGTCGCCACGATCACCGACGACGCCGACGGCTACGCGCGCGAGGTGGTCGACGCTGCGCAGCGCGCGCGCCTACGCGTCGAGTACGACCTGCGCAACGAGAAGATCAATTACAAGGTGCGCGAGCACTCGCTCGCGAAGGTGCCGGCGCTGCTCGTGGTCGGCCGTAAGGAAGCCGCCGAGCGCACGGTCTCGATCCGCCGCCTCGGCAAGGACGGCCAGACCGTGCTGCCGCTCGATAAGGCGCTTGCTGCGCTCGCCGAGGAAGCGGTGCCGCCGGATGTGCAACGAGTGAAGCAGGCAGCATAGCTTTCGCTCCGCCGCCCCCGGTCGGGCGCTCCAAGACGATCCGGCGGAGGCATCTGCGGCCAGAACGCCGCCGGTGCCGACCGTCAACAGTCCCGCGTTCGCCGCGATCGCGGCTTTACCCGCCCTGCGCGGCGCTCTCCACAGTCCCAGCGCAAGAGCGGCCTGGCCGGCGGGTTCGGCTGCATGAAGCGGTCGAGCGGCGATGGCGTGAAGCGGTAGCGCTCGCGGCCGGGCAGATCGCCGGACGGCACGAGCGGCGCTGCTTCGGCGGCGGGAATGCCCGCGATCAAGAGAACTATGGCGATCCTGCGCAGCCAGCCCATGGGCGCTTTCGTTTGCGTCGTGTGACATTGCCGGCCGACCGCATCGACTACGCCGACGTCACGGCGCCCGCAACGTCTCTCGGGACGGAGCAACCAACGCGTCAGCGCGCGATGACCTCGACCTCGCGGTCGACGCCGGCCACGACGCGGAACTCGCTCTCGAAGGTCTTGTTGTCGTTACGCGCGATCGCGCGATATTCGCCCTCCGCCAGGATCACGCGCGGGAAGGCGCCGATCGATTCCTTGACCACGTCGCCGCCGGGGGTGAGCACCGACCACTGGGTGTCGGCGCGGGCTTCGCCACCGCGCTCGTTCACGAGCTTGAGCGTGATGATGGCGGCGCGATGATTGATCGTGGTGTCGGTGAGCTTGCCGACCTCCACGCGGATGTCGGAGCGCACCGTCGCGTTGGCGTCGCCGTAGTTCGACACGATGTGGTAGGCGCCCTCCGGCAGCAACACGATGTCGCCGGTCATGATCGCGCTGGCGATCGGCCGCTTGTCGCCGGGCTCGAACTGGCTGCCCTTGTAAAGGTCGAATGAAATTTGTCCCTGCGGGATGCGCGCGTCGCCGACCCGGCCTTCGATGCGCAATCCGCCGGCTGGGATTTCGAACACGTCCTTCATCGTTTCGGCGCGCACCTGCACCGCCTTGGTCACGTTCGCAAGCCCGAAACCGACGCTGACGACGTAGGCGCCGGGCGCCAGCACGAAAGTGGGGGCAGCTCCCTTGTCCTCCTTGACCAGGCGCGGGAGGCCGTTCTGCTCGGTGCGATAGACCCGCCAATGCAAGCCGCCGTTGATGGCGGGCTGATCATGGCCGAACCGCGCGCTGACAGCGAGCGCGCCTTGTCCAGCCGGCACGCTCGGCACGCTCACCGCCGCATGCGCCTGCGCCCCCTGGTTAGCCGGCAGCGATTGCAGCAGCGGTCCCTTCGGCGCCGCGGACGGCGCCACATTGCCGCTTGGAGGAATGAGACTTTGGGCCGGGCCGGGCGGGACCGACGGCACGTCTCGCGGCGGACGCAGCGTGAACGAACTGTCGGAGCCTTGGGTGCTGCCGAAGAATTGCGCGTTGGCCGCCGCGGCCAGCGCCGCGAGCCAGACGCCGGTGGCCAAAACGAGCTGGCTCCCCTTGCCGGTCCTCGTCCCCCCGATCCTCATGGGCCGCAGTTTTCGACCGCAATAGCGGCAAATTCAAGCCATTGGCGGGCAGTTTGTCACCACTGCCGCCCTATGCTAGGCGCAACCGTCGCCAATCGATGCCGGCGCAAAATGCGGCCATCTTTCAAGTCGGCCGCGTTCCCCCGCGCCGCGCGGATCAAGCCGATGCCCGACGCTCTCGAGCTGCTCAAGACCCGACGCTCCATCAAGCCGGTTGAACTCGCCGGCCCCGCTCCCTCGGCCGCCGAGATCGAGACGTTGCTCACGGTCGCTTCGCGCGTTCCCGATCACGGCAAGCTCGTGCCCTGGCGCTTCATCGTCTTCGAGGGGGAAGCGAGGCTAGCCGCCGGCGAGGCGATCGTCGCCGCGTTTTGCGCCAAATATCCGCAGGCCAAGCCCGAGCACATTGAAGCCGAACGAATCCGTCTCGCGCGCGCGCCGCTCGTGATCGCGGTGGTCAGCCGCGCCGCGCCGCATGTGAAGATTCCGGAATGGGAGCAGGTGCTGTCGGCGGGCGCCGCCGCCATGAGCCTCGTGCTCGCCGCACACGCGCTCGGCTATGGCGCGACCTGGATCACCGAGTGGTACGCGTATGACCGCGGCGTGCTTGCCGCGCTCGGCCTCAAGGAGAACGAGCGCATCGCGGGGTTCGTCCATATCGGCAGGCCGGGCGTGCCGCCCGAGGACAGGCCCCGGCCGGCGCTTGACGAGATCACCACTCGCTTCGGTACCCGGTAGGTTCTCGCCCGCCCGGCGTCACGCCGACTGGATGTAATCGCGCAGCGCGGCGGATTCGTGCTCCATCTCCTGGAGCCGATATTTGACCACGTCGCCGATCGACACAACGCCGACGACCTGATCCTGCTCGATCACCGGAACGTGGCGGAATTTGCCCGCCGTCATCCGCTCCATGATGACGCCGATGGTCTCCGCGGGGCTGCACGTGACGACTTTGCGCGTCATCACCTGCGAAAGCGGTTGCGCGAGCCCGCTCGCACCCTGCTGCGCGAGCACGCGCACGATGTCGCGCTCGGACAGGATGCCGATGACCCGGCGATCCGGGCCGAGCACAAGCAACGCGCCGATTTTGTGTTCGGCGAGCGTGCGCACCGCGGTTTCGAGCGTTGCCGTGGGCTCGATCGAAACGACATTGCTGCCCTTGGCGGAGAGAATGTTCTTGACGTGCATGGGTCGCCTCCCTCGGCTTGCTTCGAGCGCGCGGAGTGCCGGCTCGATAATGCTCGATTTGCTATCGAGTTCCGTCAGCTGTGCCGTCCGGCCACGGGCGAGCCGCCGGACCTGTGCGAGGAACGACCGGCGCGGCGGCGTCGACATCGACCAGGGCGGCACTGACTAAGCCTAAGTATCGGACGGAATCCCCAACCCTGCAAGGTGCCCGTCAACCGGAGCCGGTCAAGCGCGTGTTTCGCCAAAACGATAGTTAATGGGCCGAACCAATGAAGGCGGGCCAAGGTCTTAGGCTCGCAAACCATCCCTCGCGGCACCATTGGGCGGCAAAGGGTATTTTCCGGATCTGCAAACCCTGCCACCGCTGATAAGACGAATTCCCGTCGTTCATTAACAACGGGCGCGACAACGCGTTACGGATCAGCTCAAAGGAGATACAATGCCACGAGAACGTCTGCGGGCTTGCCTTCAGGATGGCTTGAAACTGGACCTGAACCGGCTCATTCGGCGCGGCTTTGTGCGGCTCGGCGAGCACACGGGGCCTCTGCTTATCCAGTGGTTGAACAGTGAGACCGGCGAGGTTCGAGCACCGGGATGGATTACGGCGAACCTGCGCGGGCACGATGAGGGATGGTTTCATTTCAAGTCCAGCAGCGTCGATCAACGGCTGACGCTTGTTGCACGCCCGCGACACTTCGGAGGGCGGCAGTGGTATTTCATTTGCCCCACGACGGGTCGTCTCGCATCTGTCCTTTGGAAACTTCCTGGCTCAACACACTTTCGCAGCCGGCACACATGGGGTCCGAGGAAGGTCGCATATAGATCGCAATTTTTCGCAGTCCACGACCGGGGGTATGCCGGTCAAGCAAAGATAAAGGCCCGTCTGATCGGCGACCTAGATCCGGCCGATTGGGCTCTGCCGCCAAAACCAAAATGGATGAGATGGCGCACATACAATCGACTGGTCGAGCGCTTTGACGCCTATGAGGACATGACTTACCCAAACGACTTTGCATCGATTGCCAAGCTGATGCGACGATCTGGATAGAATTCTGGCGGGCACCCCTTGGGCACCCGCATGCGCACTGGGGAGCGCGGCTCCAGGAATCGAAATCTGTTGGCTAACTTGGTTCCAGCCATTGATTTGTAATAGAAATTTTTTTGCGACTACAAGCGCAATCCGATGTATCAGAGGCCTGCCCCCGGCGTGCGGTTCAATGAGCACACGCGCTCTCCGAGGCGCAATAGCGTGAGGCCCAGATTGTTCTGGGTCATGGCCCATTGGAGCGGCGCCCGCTCACGGGTCCGTTCCTTGAGCGCCTCGCGATAGGCTGCGACAGCCTCTTCGAGCTTCGCCGTACCGCTCTCGCGCTCCCCGAGGCTCAATAGCGCAAGCCCTAGCCGCGACGGCTCAAGAAGAAGTCGTATTGCTCGCCGGGACCGTTGGCATCGCGGCGACCTTCGTGCCCAGCAGCGATGATCACGCGCGGAAAATTGGCCAGTCAAGGATACCGTTCCGGCCGCTTGCCCGATTGGCTCAAAATGACGAGCTCGGATGCGCCGGCCGTGAAGCGCGAAGAGGAGGAGGAATGGGGTCAAAGAGGACGGAGATGAGCACGCTGCGAACTCACTTTACCTTCCGCGTCGATACCTGGACACCCGACGGCGAAAGCATTGTCGAGCACGTCGCAGGCGTCGAGGACTATCAGGTTGCACTCGCTACCTACCGCGCGGCGTGTGAGCGCTGGCCCGGCACGCCCATGACCTTGCGGCAAGGTGCGCGAGTGAT
>WNGD01005872.1_pt1 | contig 11850 bp, 12 predicted proteins | sample 5400671 | NCBI WGS metagenome assembly WNGD01 (sample SAMN13153369, study PRJNA577476) | soil metagenome | isolation source: 40 cm soil or saprolite under grassland replicate 2 | place: USA:California | collected 2016-06-15
CTTCAACGTAACGAAGCAGCAAGGCTTTGCGCCATTCTTTTGGCAATCCGGCCAGTCCCTGGTTCACGCACAGCCAAAGTTCTTTTACTCGCGTGGTCTCCTCCGGCGTCGGAACTCTAATGTCCGGAAACACGTCCTCAAGCTTCAAGTCTTCGTCCGGCTGGTAAAACTCGAGAATCTCTTCGCCCAGCGTGGTGACCTCTTTGACCGGAGGGGCCTCCGGAATATCCTCTTCTACATGAATTGTGCGGTCACGCTGCGATTTTAATCGTTGGACTTCAGCCTGAAGCTGCTCTGTGGCCAGCTGGATCAGCCAACTGCCGATTTCTCGCCCGGCAGTTTTTTTGACAAACTCGCGGTAAGCTCGCAGCAGCACCGCGTCCACCACGTCCTCCGGGGTCAGTTCGCCCAAGATCAGGTCGCCCACGGACTGAAAGTAAGCCAACTGGTGGCGGACAAATTCATAGAGTGGATTCAGGTGCTGGCCCGCCAATGAAAAAAACATCTCACGGTTACGCTCTTCAAAAGGCGTCGCGTTCATTTTCGTCTGTGAACCTCCTCTTCCTCTTGCGCCGCTTCCACAGATGCTCGCTGCGTAAAGTTGCTTAGGGTCTGTGAAGAAATTACCTGTGCACCTTGGCGCGAGCGCCGGGCAGGCAGATGCAAGGCGCCGCGACGCAGGCGCTGCCGGGGCGCCGTACCGCGCCTGCGCAACGTCCCAGCGTGGTGATTTGGGCCTCGTCAAGCCTCGGAAACGCGACGGCATGCAAATCGTGCTCGGCCATATCTCGACCACCCTGCTCCTGATCGCAGAAATTTGCCACGAATTACTCGAAAAAAATTCGTGGGATGCGTCCATTTCGTGGGCGCTCTTTTTTCGTTGATGCGATCGGTAGCGTTGTGACCGAAGAAAGAGGCCATGTCGAATTTCCGACTGGCGCACTTACTACTTATACTTAGTACAGGTTTTCATAAATACGGCAACGTATTCCGCCCCAGTGGGGCGTAGGGAGCTTAGGGCTCGCGCAGAAATAACTTCCCATTTTGCTGCAGGCTGCGGGCCGCAGCCCGGAGGGGCGCGGCGCCGAAGGGCGCGTATCGGCTTTGTTGCCGCTCCTCGACGATGTCCGACATCGCCTTCGTCGCGGCGCCTCGCATCTGCCCGCCCGGCGCTCGCGCCAAAATGGGAATTTATTTCTGCGCGAGCCCTTAGGCTCCAGAACTGGTCACTGTCGATTCTGACGCCCGCGGTTCGACTCATTAAAGGGACGAACAAAATCAGGCCCGAAACAAGAAGAGAGTGGCGGAAACGGTAGCGGACTAATCAGGTTGAAAGAAAGGGAATCCAAATGAGCGCGAACAAGGACGGAACGACGGATGAAGCCGCGATCCGCGGCCTGGTTGAGAACCCGGCAAGAGCGGTTCGCCGCAAGAATCTCGATGGGATTCTTGCCAACCACTCTCCGGATATGTTGATGTTCGATGTCCCACCGCCCGCGCAATCAAAAAGAATCGAAGCGTACAGGAAAACGTGGGATCTGTTTTTTTCTTGGCGTGTCCTTCATACTACACCTCCTGTGGACGAGCTGTAAGGATGCTCGGTTTTTCATCCATTCGTGCCTCGGGATCTTCATACATGTACTGGCCCATATCATCGAGTTGGTAACAGGCAATTCCCAGTTGTCCTGCGGCGCGTTTGAGCTTCACCGTTGCCTTGCAGAATCCCAGTTTCCGGGCTACCTCGCACAGAGTCAGCAGGCCGCGCTCGCGCAGGCGTGCCCGGCGGCTTTTCAACCGATACCGACGGACAATCCCGGCGACACGGTCTCCATCAAATCGCTTTTCCCCTCCCGACACAAAACCCCGCTCGTTTAGAATCCCGGCGATTTCCTCACTGGTATGGTCGTCCAGCAACCGGTCGATCAATGCCAACACGTCAGCCGGGGTCTTCCATTCCTCCCAGGATGGCCGCGGTCTGGGCAGCGTGAGCGTCCTCGTGGCGCCGCCCCTGAAGCGCACGCCCACGGTGAGGTCATCCCTTTTGGTCAGGGTCACGTCTTCAATCAGGAGTCGCGCCATGCGCTTGCGTTCACGCTCCGACGTCTTCGGGTCACGCCACAGTTTCGGAAAATCACCCGCCAGAGCATCGATGCGCTCCTTCATCTGATCACTCAACACGAGTCGATCCGCCTCGCGGCGGCGCTCGTACTCTTCCTGACTAGTCTTCACTTCCCGTAGCTTGCTGTTCCATTCGGCTTCCAACTCGTCCGCCACCAGACGATTCTCGGGGTCCACGCGCATGAAGCGCCGACGCGCCAACTCGGACTCATAGCGGGCACGCTCGACCTGCTTGCGCCGAAGCTGATCGGCTTCATCGATGCGCGCTTCGATTTCCTTCTGCACCGAGAGCGCAACCTCCAGGGCCAAGGGTGTCACCGCCTCGAGCAGAAGCTCACTGATGGCGTCGTCGATGCTTCCTCCCGGAATCGCCTGACACTTAGGCAGCGACTGCGTGTTGCCTGCCCCGTTGCATAAGTAATACGGGTTCACCCGCCCCTTCGCCACGTAGTAACGCACCGACATGCGGGCGCCGCAGATGCCGCAAAGCGCCAGTCCCTGCAGCAAGGCCGGCCCTTCACGCACCGGATACTTCCGATGAGAATCCTGGCCGCGCGCATTCTCTTGCAACTGCTTCAAGTTTCTCTCGTATTGCTGCCAGGAGATGTATCCTGCGTGCGCATCCGGAATCACCACGTACCACCGCTCGCGCGGCAGGTGCTCCATCCACACGTGGCCATCGACACCGGTGCGACGCTGCATCCGACGTCCGTAACAGTAGGCCCCTGCGTAACGCGGGTTGTGCAACACTTCCTCCACCCGGCTGTCGCTCAAAGGCCCCCAGACGATCTCTCCTTTGGACGGTCCCCAGTGCAACCGTTTGGGAAACTGCAGACCTTGTTCTCGAAAGAACCGCACCGTCGCATGCGCCGAACCGACGCGTTCAAACGTTTCGAAGAGCACCCGCACGCTCTGTTGCACTTGACGATCTGGGGTGAGCACGACCTTACCGGTAGGGCCGTAGATCAAGCCCACAGGCAAGCGAACCGCCAGCTCACCGCGCCGCGCCTTGTTCAATATCCCGCCCCGCAGACGCGCCCGCAGCACGTGTAACTCCGCCTCGGACATGGTCCCCTTCAATCCCAGCACCAACCGGTCGTTGAAGCTCTTCGGATCGTAGACGCCGTCCTCGTCCAGAAATGTTGACCTCAACATTTCTGGACAAATGTGATGCGTTTAAAAATGTGGAGTGATTCACGCGACCCCAGTAATTCCGTGCTTAAAACGATTCTGCAGTTCACATTTCTGACGGGTACCTGCAAAGTTTCCTTTCAATCAACCAACGAAAGGAGACGTCATGCTGACTCAACTTCGACCAAAGGCTCATCCGGCCTACCGGTCTCTGCCCATCCTCGGCCCCATTGTTGATGAGTTCACCGACTGGGCTCACCGCTGTGGGTACGAAGTCAAATCCTTCGGGTCTCAACTCGGGAACATTCGATACCTGGCCCAATTCTTTCATCGGCGTGGACTGCGGAGTCTAAAGGAATTGACGCCGCTGCATTTCGAGGCCGCCTGGATGCAACTGCGCAAGAAGAACCGCAGTCGTGGATGTGCGGTTCGACAGGTGCAGCGATTCCTGCAACAAGTACATGGCTTGGTGCAGGGATCTTCCACGCCTGCCACGCGCTCGGAAGAAGAGCTGAGGCGTTATGCGGAGTATCTGCAGCAGGTGCGCGGCTTCGCGGAGCACACCATCGCATCTCATACGAGCTGCTTGCGAGTTTTCTTGAAGTTCATTGGTTACGACCGATCCACGTCCGCGATCCCCCACCTGGTAACCGAGCGGGTAGAGTCGTTTGTGCACGCGCAGGCAAAAATCTGCAACCGATTCAGCCTCCAACATGTGGTGGGCTACCTAAGGGGATTTCTTCGCTTCCAATACGCTGAGGGTAAGCTCTCGCGCCCGCTTCATACCGCGATCGATACCCCTCGGGTCTACCGGCTTGAGCGACTGCCTCGAGCGCTCCCTTGGCCCCAGGTCCAAGCCTTGTTGCGGTCCGTAGATCGCAGTCAACCGCACGGACTCCGCGACTACACCATGCTCTTCCTCATGGCAGCCTGCGGGTTACGCAGCAGCGAGGTGGTCGCACTGACTTTGGACGATATTGACTGGCGAGCCGGAGTTCTGCGAATCCCCCAACGCAAGACTCGCCAACATTTGATTCTGCCATTGACCGATGAGGTCGGGAACGTGCTGCAACGCTATCTGAAAAAAGGCCGTAGACCGAGTCAACGGCGGGAACTCTTCTTTCGCACGCGTGCTCCCTTCGGCCCCTTGGATTCCGCTAGCGTGCACGACATCTTCAACCATCGACTTCGATGCGGTGGTTTGAATATTCTCGCCCAGGGGACTTATTGCCTGCGCCATGCCTTTGCCGTTCGGTTACTGCGCCAAGGGGTCTCTCTCAAGGCCATAGGGGATGCGCTTGGGCATCGCGATCCGGAGAGTACCGCGGTTTATCTTCGGTTGGCGGTAGATGATTTGCGCGAGGTGGGATTGCCGGTGCCGAAAGCCGTAAGCGCCGCAGTCTTATCGACGCACGATTGGAAAAGCAGTCCCCCGCGTGTCCGATCTCGAACTGGTCCATACCCACCTCCGCCCACGCGCTTTCGGAGCGGACTTGGGGCTTCCATGCAGCGGCACATCGCAACCAAGCAGGCTTTGGGTCGCCAATTTGCCAACGAGACGAGAGTCTTGCTGTCTTGGGATGACTTCCTTTATCGACATCAGGAGGGCTCCAAAACAGTGGGCAAAGAGATGTTCAACCGTTGGGCTGATAGCTTGGAGCCATTGAGCCCAAACGTGCGACGTCACCGCGTTCGAATCGTCCGCAACTTTCTGCTCTTCCATTTCCGGCATAGGGCGGTAGGTTTCATCCCCGATTTGACTTCGTTCCCCCACCCTTCTCCGCCAAGACCGCCACGATTGGTGTCGGCTTCGGAGATGGCTTGCGTGCTTGCGACCACAATACGATTAAAACCACCTCCCGATAACCCACTGCGCGCCCAAACTGTCAGGATGGCTCTGATACTGCTTTTCTGCTGTGGCTTGCGCCGGGGAGAACTGCTTCGGCTCAGGCTGGCCCATTTTGATTCAGAACAAGACCTTCTCCGGATCGAGGCCACCAAATTCAACAAGTCGAGATTGGTTCCGCTTTCCAAGTCCGTAGCGCGGGAACTGCGCGACTACCTGGATTTGCGCCACCAAAGCAGGCTCCCAGCCGGAAAGGAGAGCTTTCTGTTTTGGAGTCCACGACGCTCAGAACTGCCAACTTACGCGGGCGACGGTCTATGCAACGCTTGGAGACAATTGTGTCTGATGGTGGGCGTTTTGGACGAGCGGGGTCGTCCGCCTCGGATTCACGACCTTCGTCACAGTTTCATAATTGAGGCGCTCCAGCGATGGTATGCGCAAGGGGAGCAGGTTCGAAACAAGCTGATGCATCTCTCATCCTACGTCGGCCACCTAAGCCCTGCTTCCACGCATTACTATCTGCAATTGACTCCTCAACTCCGCGAGGCGGCCAGCCAGCGATTTCATCAGTGCGTGGCGCCGCTTTTCGAGGAAGGAGGCATACGATGAATCCGACAGCTGCGTCCGTATTGGCGGGCACACTCCACGGCTTCTTTACCGACTACCTTCCACGGCAACGGGCCATGAGTCCCCATACGCTCCACAGTTACCGGGACAGCCTTAAGTTGTTGCTGCGATTTGTGGCGGGCATGAAGCACGATCCCAGCACTCTCACGGTTGAACGGCTCACCGTAAATCAGATCCTTGCCTTTCTCGAGCATCTGGAATCAGGACGTAGGAACAAGGCCTGTACGCGCAATGTTCGACTCACTGCGATTCACAGCTTCTTTCGGTATCTGGGAGGTCTACATCCTGAGCATCTCGAACAGGCCCAACGCGTGCTGAGCATTCCCTTCAAACGTGTGGCGATTCGGGAAATCCAACATCTGGACTTGGCCGAAATCGAAGCCGTTTTAAAATCTATTGACCGCTCCACGCGAGACGGCCGCCGCGACCGGGTGTTGATAAGCCTCATGTTCAATACCGGAGCCCGCGTTAGCGAAATCGTTGGTCTCAAGGCTTCCGACCTGCGTTTGCTTCCACCGCCCAGCGTCCTGCTCCAGGGCAAGGGCCGAAAAGAGCGGGTCTGCCCACTTTGGCCCGAAACGGCCAATTTGATCCGCAAGCACCTCGAGGAACTTGGGATTCACCCGGACCGGCCGGAGACTATCTTTCGCAATCACTGGGGAAGAGCCCTAACTCGCTTTGGGGTGCGGCTCATTCTTCGCAAACACGTTGGCGAGGCTGCATCAAATCTGCCTTCACTGAAAAAAAAAGCGCCTGCACCCTCACAGCCTTCGCCACAGCACCGCCCTATATTTGCTACATGCAGGCAACGACCTGAGCACCATTGCCCATTGGCTAGGCCACGCCAGCATCAATACCACCAACAAGTATCTGGCTTTCGATTTGGAAGCAAAACGCGAGGCCTTGTCGAAAACCAAGCCACTCGTGCAACCAAAGGCCAAAGCAGGAGCCTGGCGCCATGACTCCAAGCTCATTGCGTGGCTGGAGGCTCTCTGACGACCTCATCAGAAATGTGGAGCAAAAGCGTGCTTCCGCTCCAATAGGACGCCCTTTTTCGCACGTGAGCTCCACATTTCTGAACGCATCACATTTGTCCAGGATGAGCGTGTCGGTAAGAGCGCAGATCTCCAGCAGTCGGTGCCAATCGCTGGAGTTTCTGGCCAGACGGGAGACTTCCAACCCGAGGACGATTCCCGCCCTCTGCATGCTGACCTCAGTGACGAGCTTCTGGAAGCCTTCGCGATCTGCTGCCGAGGCGCCGGACTGCCCGAGGTCGCTGTCGATGACAATGATCTTATCCGCTGACCAACCGAGGGCCACAGCGCGCTGCCGCAACGCATACTGTCGTTTGGTGCTCTCTGTGTGCTCGACCACATGGCGCAATGTGGACTGCCGGACGTACAGGTACGCGTTGCGCTTTAAATGCCTTGCCGATACTTTCTGTTCTGGCTCGAAGCTCATGCTGTTGCCCTTTCATCGCCGAGTGCCATTGCCGTGAGGATCATCGTAAGCTCCGCTCGCAGACCCGGAGGGGAGGATACCTGCGACAACGCGCTTGATTGTGGCGGCCGCTGTGAAACTGAGGCCGATTCCCGGCAAGTCTGCGACCAGGCCGCTAGCCCTGCTCGAACAAGCAGCGCGAGACCAAAACCTCGGTACAGACCGCCGACGGTGCCGAGGGCCTGGTCGCGGAGTTGCTCGTAGCCAGCCCGGAGTTCGTCCGCACTGAGAACCGTACTGGCAGTGGCGTCGTTCATGGCCTTTTTTTTTCCTGGCGCCGCAACGCACGATCGACGCTGTTGGGATGGACCACGACACCGAAGCGCTCTCGGACGCGCTCGACCAGATCATCGGCGCGCAACGAGGCGTTCGCCTGTTGCTCGCCGCGCATGAAGTCCACGATCTCGGGCGTGAACTTGTGAGCGGTGCGTGGCCCTGGTTTTTTCGGGATCAGACCAGGTAGCCCGCCCTGCTCGAAATCGAAGCGCGCCTGATAGAACGTTGGCCGCGAAAGACCGAACGCGGCCGAGGCCTGGCTGACCGTGAGCTTGTCGACCTCGACCCGGCGCAGCATCTCGTACTTGATCTGGACCAGGTCATGGGGATCGAAGAAGTCGCTGTCCTGAAAAAGCGAATCGGTTACGCGCTCCGGGTGGAGGTTCAGGGTTCCCTGCCGCCGGAGTGATTCGAGCTTCGCGGGGTTTGGTTTCTTTCTGGGCATCGTCCATCCTGTTAAGTTGATTATGCTAATAATCCATCGTCGCACCTCCTGTGTCAAATGGATTTTGCGGTTATCTATCTTAATAATTTGAATATAGTCACAAATACATCTTTTCAAGCCGACATTTACTCGCATAATCTCCATTACACAATTCGCATAATTACCTTTACAGCTCACTGCTTCCATATCGCGACCAATCGGGCGAGTTCCAGTAAGTCGGTTACCCGAAAGAAGCTCCGACCTGACACCATGACCACGAACGGATCCGGCGGCGCGATGCTAGTCCAACCCAGCGGCACAGCGCGCAGACGGCCAGTATGGTCATAGAAGTAGACCCTCTCTTCACCACAGGTATGACGATGCTTGACCTGCTCGAACTCCCGTCCGGCGAGCGGGTGGTAGGGATGTGTGATCCGGAAAGTTTCCGGATCGGATCTCGCACGACGTGCAGTCGATGACCGACGCCTGGGTTTGTCAACCGGGAATGGCCCACTTTGATCATCTGATTTGGCCCCCCCGAAGTTAAGAAATCATCATCATCATCCCGTCTCTCTTTTTTTTGCGTTTGCTGGTTACCTTTTTGCGCCAGCATTCTCCAAGTTGTTTACAGATGCCGGCACGACCGGATTTTCCACCTGTCTCGGCTGTTTGAGGGATTCGGCATGCTGGTTCCAAACCTTGCCGAGCTGCTGGACCTTCTTGCGAAGGTATTCCGTGTACCCCGCAGGGAAGGGTTGCTCCTGGATTTCTGAGACCAGAGGCTCGAAGTAGCGCAAGCTCATGATGGGTTCTACGGCTCCGCCATTGAGCCAGGAGGAGTATTTCCGGCAGGCGCCCATGAGCATCGCCTCTTCGAGTAGGGCCAGCGGGATCCCACGCTCCTGCATGTCCCTGGCAGTTCGTACGTCGCGAACACCGAACTCCCCCACTCCACAACCGAGGGCTAGGAAGGACTCGCGAACAGACGCAACGTAGGCTTGTTGCGCGGGTAGTTCCGGAGTCTCTCCAGGCCGATGATAGGGCCAGTAACGGTCGGAGATTTCAAAAACGGTTCGAGCAAACTGGTTCTTCCCTGGTCGGACGTTGCAAATTCCCTTCGCCTGCAATTCGGCCACATAGTTACCGATGATCCGCTTGGACTTTCCGAGAGCGCCGGCGAGTTCTTTTTGTGTGGCCTGGTGCCGGCCGGTGTGGCGATCGGCCTCGAGACAAAGAAACGAAAAGAGCCTGAAGGCGCCGTCGGACAATAACGTCAGTGCCTTGCGGAAACCGTCACCGGCAGCGAACCAGCCCGCGGGCTCCTTGACAGTGAGTCTCTTATTTTTTTGACTGCAAGATGGATCGGTCATTTGCCCTTGGCTCCTTCCAGCTTTTTCTTCTGTCGGCTTTCGATGGTTCGCCGGAACCGGTAGGATTCCGTGCCTGTTTCGACGATGTGGGCGCGATCGGTGACCCGATCCACTAACGCCTTGCACAGACGAGCGTTTCCAAACACCTGAGTCCACTCGGAAAAGGGAAGATTGGTCGTTATTATCAGCGCCGCTCTTTCCGTCCGGTCGGCTATGACCTGGAAAAGAAACTCCGCTCCCTGTTCCGCCAGGGGCACGTATCCCACTTCATCAATGGCAAGGACTTCGTATCGATGCCAGCGGCTAAGAGCTCGCCGCACCTGGTTCTGGTGATTTGCCTCAACCAGTTCATTGACCAGCGCGGCGGCGGTAGTAAAACGCACTCGTTTTCTCTGGCGGCACGCAGCCACACATAAGCCGGTGGCCAGATGTGTCTTTCCGGTCCCGCATTCTCCAATCAAAACGATGGGTTCCGCTCGCTCTATGTAGCCCCCCTCCGCCAGATTCCGAATCTGAGCGGGGGACACCTTGGGCGTTTGCGCAAAATCAAACTCTTCCAGCGTCTTCATCCGCGGCAAGTGAGCCTCGGTGATCCGCCGCTGCACGGTTCGGTGCTCGCGCTCGTCGACCTCCGCGGCCAACAGCACTTCCAGGTATCCCATATGACTCTGCTTCTCACGCATGGCCTCATCGGCCATCCTCGCAAACTGCGAGCTGATAGTGGGAGTTCGAAGAACCTTGCAGTGTTGGTGAATAGAAGCTTCCAGTAGGTTGACTGTATTTTCGTTCACTGGACGTCCTCCGCACTCAGCAGCTCGTCATAGCCCGCCAGCACCGGCAAGGGCCGCTCGTATCGAGACAAGACGCCGACATCGAGCAATTCGGGTTGTGGGCGCTCGAGGTCCTCTGCCGTTAACAGGTATCTCACCGCGCCGGCATCCGAAGACCCCATCTCCAGAGCCGATTCCACGGCCTGTCTGAGTCGGCCATACCCATGTTGACGCCCCAGCAAAAGCAGTTCGACCATCTCCCGCGTGCCGGCCTGTTTCCCGTGCCGCTTCATCAGGCTCTGCCAGAGTCGGTCATAACTCTCCGGCCAGCGCCCTTGCTCTCGCCACTGCACTAGCGGCGTGGATCCAGCCAGAGCCCCAGGCTTTCGCTCCAAAACATCGAGATAATGTTCCAGATTCAGAAGCGCTTGCTGCCGGCCGTAGCAACGCTCAGGACGCGCGACGCACTTCCCCTCGTGCCACACCTCGATACAGGCCGGCAAAACTATTACACGTACTTTGGTCCCGGCCCTCAGCGGCACCGAATAACGGTTCGTCCGCACCTTCACGCATCCTTTGCTGTCAACGATCGGAAAGCAAACTTCCCCCAGTTCAAAGCCTTCCTCCGCCAGGGGGAGCAGATGATCGCGTTCCATGACCATCAGCGCCCCGACATCCTGTTTGCGATCCCCAATTCTCCGACCCTGGTCCGCGCGACAGGCCGAAAGTAGTTGCTCGTTGAGGTCGTCCAGATCTCTGGCCTGAGGAATCGGCACCCAGTGATTCCTCCGAAAATATCCCTGCTCCCCTTCGACGCCCCCTTTTTCGTGCCCCTCGCCTGGCGTGCAGAACTCCGCCGCAAACTTCCAGTGCGAGTGAAATGCGATGAAGCGCGCCGTCTCCTCTCGTTCCCTCCCCCGCAAAATCTTCTTCACCGCACTGGACAAGTTGTCGTAACGGCAGACCCGGAATACCCCTCCAAAGTACCGGAATCCCAGTTCGTGCCCCTCCAGGAATGCTTGCTGCGTGGACCGAAAAAACGCGCGGTGAAGGGATCCTGCGCTGGCCATGCTCCGCATGCAGAAAACCTGCAGGGTCTGGCGCTCGCCTCCCAGATCCGCCTGCGCTTCGTACCAGTCCACCTGCGCCTCAATCCCAAGGGCATAGGATTGCGGAACGAAAGTTTCTCTCGCCAGCAAACCGAGCTCTTCCTTCTTGTGCTGAACATAGCGCCGCACCGTGGACTCGGAAACCTGGCAGCCGGGCAACTCCTCTAGAATCCGCTCGTGAATCCGGTGCGCGGTGTGTCGTTGTTTGCGGTGCGTCTCGCGATCTCTCTCCAAAATAGCGTCCACAAACTCCACCGCCGACTCCAACTTCGGGCGCTTGCGGGCAGGATTCTTCCTCCTCGGAGGTAGAGCATTTGCCACCGCCTGCCGAACTATCCGTCGATGAACCCCAAACTTCCGGGCCACCCCTTTGATGGTTCCCACCCCGAACTCGTACTCTCGCCTGATCTGTTCAAAAAGCTCCACTTTGATTCTCCAGTCCAATTGGCCTCCCCTGATTGGGTCTAATGCCCCAACAGATTAGGCCAATTCGTTAAAGGGGGGGCCAAATCAGATGATCAAAGTGGGCCAAATCAGAGTAGCGAACTCACAGGCGTTCCTCTTTATGCAAGCGGCGCAGAAGAAGGCGGCGAAACAGCTCGCAAACCGCCGCTGTATCGAGGGAGGGGAGTTCGAGGAACGCTCCTTCGGCAGACCAGACCCCATCGGAAATGATGGC